>Ga0099364_10001668_pt1:10000-36317 | contig 36317 bp, 16 predicted proteins | sample TergutTh196P3_FD_73070 | JGI IMG/M metagenome (GOLD analysis project Ga0099364, IMG submission 73070) | Microcerotermes parvus P3 segment gut microbial communities from Pointe-Noire, Republic of the Congo - Th196 P3 | ecosystem: Host-associated > Arthropoda: Insects > Digestive... | reverse complement strand
GGACGAGGACGACTTAAAAGAAGGCCCGATAGTGGTCAAACTGGTAACTACCGCAGAAACGGCAGACGGCGATGCAGAGACCTTTGAGCTCACCTTCTCCGCCATGGCCCAAGTGGCCGTGCTGGTGAACAACACGCAGGAAGGCGTGCTAAGGGACGGCAATATCGTGAACGGCACGGGCGAAGTCGTGGAAAACAGGCTCGTCTGGACTACCGCTGGCGGTGATAACTACAACTTTGTCTACATCGACATGAATAACACCTACACCTCGGTCCCCGCGGGCAAAACCAGCCCCCTGGCCCTGACCGGTGCGGATAACTTCAAGAAGGACGACACCCTGAACCTGACCCCGGAAATCGCTTACTTCCAAGGCCTCACGCTCAACGGCGTTGATGTCTCGGCCCTGGATGAAGCAGGTGTTCCGATCGATGAAAACTGGAAGCCGAACGCCAACAGCGAAGGCTACGGCACCTATGAGTTCACCGTGCCCGGCCCCGGCTACTATGAGTTTAACATCAGCTCCCTAAACCCCGGCGTGACAGTAAACGCGGTGGGCAGGCACAGCTTCACCTATGGTGAATTGGCACAAGTGGCCACCTACACGGTAAGGGTCACGGACATAGACCCGGGCGAATATGAGATAACAGAAATCGGTGGCCTGGATGAGGTGACTGAATATGTAGGCGTAACGGATGTCGTGGACGAAACCCGCAGCGTGGTCTTGAGTGCCGACCATGACGGTGAGGAAGGCGACAGCAAGAAATACGTGACCATAGGCACAGACCGCACGGGCAGCCTCAAACTGGATATCGGTGAGCAGGCGAAAGCCGAGAACTATCCCCTGACCCTGAAACTGGCCGTGGCAGGCGTGGCCGTGGACCGAAGCAGTGCCGACTTTGACCTGGAGATCAAAAAGCGCCCGCTGACCATGAACGTGGATGCCCACTACGTGGCCGCGCTTGAGTCGGGCAAGGGCGCAGTGGAACTGGTCTACCCTGAGCTGATCGACGATCAACTGGATAACATCTTCTTTCGCTTGGTCGAGGCGGACGAAGGGCAAGAACCCTTATACGACCAGGTCCGCCTGGAAGGCAATGTACCGAATGATGACGGCTATGCCCTGCCGGAAACGGCCGAAATAAGGGATCCGGAGAACTACTGGGAATACCCCAATGTCTTCATCGACATGGAAAAGGTGCCCGGTTATAAAACTAAATACCCCAACGCAACGGAGTTTGAATACAAACTGACCGGCGCGGATTCACACAACTATAGTTTGACAGACCCCAACCTGCACGTGGATGCCGGCGTGGTGATAGAGAGCATCCTGGTAAGCCCCGACCGCGCCATACTGCGCGGGGTGGACGACACCGCCATATTCACGGTATCTTCCAACCTGGCCCACTTTGATGCCAGCTTGGTGGAGTGGGGCTTCCTGGGCAACCCGGACGACCTGCCGGTGAGCATTGTGGCCCCGGCCAGGGGAGCAACCGTGACCGTAAAGCAAGACCGGCCCCTTGCCGGCACTGATGACCTGACAGTGGAACTGGTGGCCATCTATCCCGGCACGGACTGGGTCAGCACCGCCACCATACAGCTGATACCGGAAGTGGAGGACCTGGAAGTGACCTTGCTGGATTCCAGCGTGACGGTAAACCGCGCCAAAGTAGTGGGCGGCATCCTGCCCGTGCGGATTAGCGGCGCACAGGTTGATGGCGATGGCGGCGGCAGCATCGGCGGCTTTGGTACCATGAGCGCTGATGGCGTGAACGACAGTGTCTTCACCGATGTGCGCCTGGTGACAGGCAGCTCGCCCCTGACCAATGAAGTGCCCGGCTACACGGCTTGGATGAACGATGACTTGAATGTCGTCATTGCCACCACCGAGCAAAACAGCCAGACAACCGTGTCCCGGAACGTGAACGGTGTGACGGTGTTCTTGTTGCCCATGATTAACAGCTACACGCCCGGAGAACCCGGCAAGTGGGAAAGCGATCCCGAAGGCACCTATTGGGGTGACTTGAGCTCCCACTGGATTCAGGCAGCGGGCAGCGTCAATCTGCGCGCCACCACCGTATACCCGCGCATCACCATCGCACAGCCGAGCCTTGATCGCTTCTTTAATGCAACCAAGGCGCAAATCAGCCCGACCGAGCGCAGCGGCGACACAGTGAGGGTAGTGGAGGCCGTGTCACGCCATACCGACCGCGTGAGCGCCGAAGCGATTGATGGAGTCGGCTATGTGAACCTTGTCGCCAACCCCGCCAAGGGCGGCTCCGCCACCGTGCGGCTCACCCTGGCCGTGGACGGCTACAAGGAGCAGATGCTCCGCAAGTGGAACAAGGGCATGGCATCCGGCAACCAGTTTGACCGCAGCGTGAAACTGTCCACCGCCAAGCCCAGCATCAACCTCTCACCCAATAACCCGACCCTGAAACACCAGGGCAATGTCGGCAGGGATGTGGAGATTGCCATCCAGGCCCGCAATGCCTGGACCACCAACCAGCTGGGACGGGTGGAGAAAGTGGAAATATATTATAACAATGCCAAGGCCTTTGGTTCCAAGCACAACACGATCGTGGAAGACGGGGAACTCTACAGGGATTGGCAGGATGGCAACGGTGGGGATTTCGTGTACAGCGAGGGTAATCGGCTGTGGATACCCATCCCCGGGGCCCTGGGCCAGGAGCCCGGTGTCTACCAAGTGCGCATATACTTTGATGGCGGGGCGGAAGTGATTAACCAAAAACTCACCATCCGCAACACTGGTAGCCCCAAGCTGACCGCCGCCCAGACCCGCATTACTTTAAACGCCCACAGCAATACGTTGGGGCAGGGCGACCTGCCGGAGCGCGCCGTGATTGAGATGCGGACCAACCCGCTCAACCTGATTGACAGGAACGCGACCGCGGCTGCGTACGAGGTGGAGTATAAAGACGGTAAGGCCTGGAAAGAACTAAATAGCGAGAACTTGGACTTCATAGGCAGTGTGGACGTGTGGAATGATCTGGAAAGCATTGCAATCACCCTCGATCACACGAAGACGGCGAACCTTACAGCCCGGACGCTGCAGCTTAGGATCAGCGAGACCCAGTCCGAAGGGGACACGGGCCAAAGGGCCGCCGCCCCCGACACGCGGGTACGCCTGACCATTACCCCGGCCAAGCCGACCGTCCAGATAAAGAGCTCCGGACGCATCAGCGTGATCAACCCCGACAGCTTCACTCGCCTGAACCTGACCCTGGCCAACACCAACGACTGGGTGGAGGAGTTCCAGATAGGCAGCTTTGTGGGAGGGTCTTTCGTAGCAGATCCGGATTTCCGGGTAGTGCAGGATACGCCCACCAGCTACCGCGTGTTCATGAGGGACAAGACCCCTGACCCCACTGCCACGGCGCCCAACAGACTGGGTTACGGACACGGCTATATCACGCCCGGCACCTATGACCTGGCTTGGCAGGCGACAATGAGCAACGGCCAGATCTTAAACTCCGTGGACAATGCGAGGAATGCCGCCAGCGGGCGCGTCCGCTTGCAACCCAACCAGGCCGCTGCCCGGTTGGCCCGCTCCAAGAACGCCGTGACCCTCTATAACCAGAACCCCTACGTCACGGACAGCATCAACATCCGCTTCACCCAGGGGGCCCAGGGCTATGACCTCCTGACCTTCCAGGGCGGCAGCTGGGATAATGACTCCGAGACCTACATCCGCACCGCGCCGAACTTTGGCACGAACGGCGGAGTCCAGACGGGCCTGTCGCTCACCAGGACGGGTGCCAATGACTGGGTATTCAGGATGCTGAACAGGGTATCGCTGACGGATGCAGGCAACAGGGCGCTGACCAAGCCCATCACGGTAAAGAACGCGCGCCTGGATGCATGGCCGCTGGGCAGCTACCGCCTGAAAAATGACGGCACCCCTGACCTGGACGATGCCACCAAGATGCCGCAGCCTTACACGAACCCGGCAAACGGCAAGGCGCTCACCAGACCCACCACCATCACCGTGAATGTGAACGTGCGGCCATAGCCGACATGGGAAACGAGCATTACACGTGAAACACCAACAACCCCCCGGCCCGGCGGCCGGGGGGTTGTTGCGTGGGTGGGGAAATCATGCGTATGCAGGAACATGATACGACCCCCGTAGGGCGCGGTGTCCTCACCGCGCCGTGTTCCGGTTGCCATAAGATCATGCGTTTGCGGAAACGTGATACGGCGCGATGTGGACATCGCGCCCTACGAGGGATATGATATTGGTTGGCAAATTGGCCAGAATGCCTTATCATGTACATATAAAAACAGATGACAGATAACAGACGCCGTTATACCGTGTCTGCCACGTTCCGGAGGCCAATATGCAAAATGGAATGCCAGCCCGAAAACATCCGCGTCTAAAAGGATATGATTATAGCAATGCCGGTGCATATTTCATTACATTTTGTGTCAAAAACGGAAAAGAAATATTAGGGAAACCCGCCGCGCCACCCCCGCCCGGCATCACCTCCTGGCCTTATATTGAACTGTCGGAATATGGGAAAATAGTTGATAAACACATAAACAGGGCTAATGCGCTGAACCATATAATAATGATTGACAAATATGTCATAATGCCTAGCCATGTACATATGATAGTATTTATCCAATCCCATGCGGAAACGGAAAACGACGCGATGAAGCAAAAGTGCCATACGAGTGCATCGATACCAAGCCTGATACGTTCCATCAAAACTATGGTCACAAAAGAAATTGGTCATTCATTGTGGCAGTCATCTTACCATGACCATATCATCCGCGACGAAGAGGATTATCAGAGAAGATGGCGATACATAGATGAAAATCCGATAAAATGGATTGCGGAACGCGCCGCATCCGCATTCCCCATAATCGGCAATGTGACCCCGTAGGGCGCGGTGTCCTCACCGCGCCGTGTTCCGGTTGCCATAAGATTATACGTTTGCAGGAACGCAAAACGGCGCGATGTGGACATCGCGCCCTACGACTGTACGCGAGAAGATTCGAACTCCCGACCTTCTGGTCCGTAGCCAGACGCTCTATCCAGCTGAGCTACGCGTACAAATTTAACTGCTATCAATTTTACAATAGCCGGGAATCATTGTCAAGCACTTTACAAAAAAGATGATTTTTGCTACAATATAGCACATGAAAAAACGGCCTCATTGCCATAGGATTTTTTTGCTCGCCGCCACAAAGGCTGTCCTGTTTGCGGCACTCATAAGCTTTGTCTTCATGCCCGCAGGCAGTGCGCAGGCCGAGGCAGGGCAGCACAGTGCGCAGTGTTTTAATGTTTTTTTGAATAGTCGCAATGTCGGCATGGTGGACGAAAAGGAGCAGGCCGAGGAGCTGTTGCTTCGTGCCAGGCGGCAAATAGCCGCTGCCGGCGACGAACTGGTCCTGGTGGAATCCCAGCTCACCTATAGCAGCGTGGAACTATTGCCCGGCGAGAAAACGGATGATGCCACGTTTGTCCTAAGCAACATGGTGAACGTTTTAAGGGGCGACGTCCGCGAAACCCTGCACCGGGCCTATACCGTGAAAATCAATGATTTCATGGTAAACTTAAGCAACAAGGACGAAGTGGTTGCCATGTTGCAGGCGGCGATAGACAAATATGACGCGGAAAAAAAATACGCGGTCGAGCTGACAATGGATTTGGAACGCGAATTGTCGGTGCTTACCACCAACATCTATGAACGCAGCGCCCAAACGCAGGAGCAAGCAGCGGAAGAAGCACCCATATCGGCGGGGATAGACGAGGTGGTGATTGATTTGTTTGCCACGGCCCGCGCCATCCGTGAAAAGGAGTTCGAGGATTATGACCGGGGCCTGATAATGATAGACTTTGGCGACACGGTGGAGGTGGTGGAGGCTTATCTGGCGGCAAGTGAGCTGATGGCCCTGGATACGGCAATAGAGGAGATAACCAAGGAAGAAGAAAAAAACCAGATATATGTGGTGGCCGCCGGCGACACCCTCTCCGGCATCTCCCTGAGCACCAACATTCCGATGGACGTGATTATTGAACTAAACGACACGCTGGACAACGAGCACAGCACCATCCGCGTCGACGAGGAGCTGATTATCACCGTGCCGGAGCCGGAAATAGTGATACTGCGCGAGGAAGAAAGCTTTATCACGGAATATTACAACGAGGACATTATCTACATAGCAAACGACGACTGGTACACCAACCAGACCAAAACCCTGCAGGAGCCGTCCGCCGGGGTGAGAAACATTGCCGCCATCACCAGCTATCGCAATGACGCGGTGGTTTCCCGGGAAATATTAAAAGAAGAAGTTATCTACCAAGGTGTCGCCAAGATTGTAGAGCGCGGCACGAAAATTCCCCCGACCTACATCAAACCGCTATACGGCGGCCGCATGGCCTCGGGTTTTGGGCCGCGCCGCGCCCCGATGCCGGGTGCCAGCACCTATCACCGCGGGGTGGACTGGGGCTGTCCGATAGGCACGGCCATATTAGCCTCCTCCGGCGGCGTGGTGGCCAAGGCGGGCTGGGGTTCGGGATACGGCTATGTCGTCTACATAAACCACCCTGACGGCCGCCAGACGCGCTATGCACACCTTAGCCGGCCGCTGGTCAGTGTGGGCCAGGCGGTGGCACAGGGCGAACGGATAGCGCTCTCCGGCAATACCGGCATCAGCACCGGCCCGCACCTGCACTTCGAGATCCTGATAAACGGGGTACATGTGAATCCGCTGCGCTACTTGCAATAAAGTTAATTTATGTTATAATATGATACCGTAGGCGCGGCAACCTGCCGCCCGAATACCATATGACGCAGGGGCGACCGTCCCCGGTCGCCCGAACACGAGGAAAAAATGGAACAATACGCGATACACGGCGGGAATCCGCTGGTGGGCGAGGTGGAAATAGGCGGTGCAAAAAATGCCGCCCTGGCCATCCTGGCAGCCGCCATCATGACGGACGACCCCGTTATTATAGAAAATGTACCGGATGTGCGCGATACCAAGGTGTTGATGCAGGCGATGGAAAGCATCGGCGTTGTTGTGGAGCAATTGGACCGCCACACGGTAAAATTAAACAGCCGTCTTATTCACGATTTCTCCATAGAAAAAGACTATATCAAGAAAATCCGCGCTTCCTATTATTTAATTGGGGCCCTCACCGGCAAATTCGGTCGTGCCCGCGTGGCCCTGCCAGGCGGCTGCAATATTGGTCTTAGGCCGATAGACCAGCACATAAAGGGGCTGCGTGCCCTGGGGATAGACGTAAGCCTGGAGCGGGGGCTAGTGGTGACGGACGCCGCCCATATTAAGGGTACCCATATCTACATGGACTCCGTTTCGGTCGGGGCGACGGTGAATATCATGCTGGCCGCCGTGCTGGGCGATGGTCTCACGACGATAGAACCGGCCGCCAAGGAGCCGCATGTCGTGGACCTGGCCAACTTTTTGAATAGCTGCGGGGCCAATGTCAAGGGCGCCGGCACGGACATGATTCGCATACGCGGCGTTTCCCGTCTGCATGGCACGGAATATGCCATTATACCGGATCAGATAGAGGCGGGAACATTCATGCTGGCCGCCGCCGTCACAAAAGGTGATGTGACGGTGAAAAACGTTATCCCCAAGCACTTGGAATCCATCAGCGCCAAGTTGATGGAAATTGGCTGCGAAGTGGAAGAATCGGACGATGCCGTGCGGGTAGTGGCGGCCCGGACACTCAAATGCTCACACGTAAAGACCCTGCCATATCCGGGCTTTCCCACGGATATGCAGCCGCAAATTGCCGTGGCCCTGGCCTTATCCGGTGGCACCAGCATCGTGACGGAAAGCATCTTTGAAAACCGCTTCCGCTATGTGGACGAACTAATCCGCATGGGCGCCAGCATAAAGGTCGAGGGCAATACCGCCATCATAGAGGGGGTCCCGCGCTATATGGGCGCCGCCATCAGTGCGCCGGATTTGCGCGCCGGGGCCGCCTTGGTCATTGCCGGGTTGGCCGCCGATGGCCTCACCACCATAGAGGATATTCGTTATATCGAGCGCGGCTACGAGGATTTTCACATAAAATTAAGACTGCTGGGGGCGCAGATAGAAAAGGTCGAGACCGAGCGGGAGGTGCAGAAGTTTGGGATTAAGGTGGGTTAGATCAACGTTTCTATATGCAGTTCCGGGTGTTTGGACAAATCTATAAAGTGGCTGCCGCATTTTACGGTCGGTGACGACAGGTGGGCTTGGTTTATGTAGACCACTTCGCCCTCGACCCCGTTGTTTAGGCGGACGCGGTGCAAAAGATAGGTATTCACGACATGTTCCAAAAAGGTTATGATATAGCGGGTATCGTATTTTTGCAAGCCTTCTTCCTCAAAGAGGCTGATGGCCACAAAGGGGCAGAGCGGGCCGCGGTAGACACGGGCGGCGGTCATGGCGTCGTAGACATCGGCGATGGCAACCATCTTGGCAAAAGAATCGATGCGGTCCGCCGTAAGGCCGTAGGGGTAGCCGGAACCGTCGTTGCGTTCATGGTGCATCAGGGCGGCATTCTTCACACTTTTATCCAAGTCGCAGTTTGAGAGCAGCTTAAAACCTTCCTGACAATGCTTTTTGACGGTATTATATTCTTGGCTGGTCAGCTTGTCGGGTTTTTTGATGAGTTCCTCGGGAATCATGGTTTTTCCGATGTCATGCAGCAGCCCGCCCAGCATGGCGGTTCTCGCCTCTTCCTCGTTCATTTTCAGCCACTGGGCCATGACATTGCACATCAGGGCGACATTGATGCCGTGCGCAAAAGTCGCATCGTCATAGTGGCGCATACTGTGCAGCATGTCAAAAATATTGATATAGGAGCCGCTGGCGCTAATCAGGTTGCTCGCATGATCCAACAGGGACTCGGTATCCAGTGGCGTGCCTTTTTCTATCAAATCGCTGATTGAATCCTGGAAAGAAGCGGTGTCTTCCTCAAACGTGTCCCTGAATTTCTGGAACTCGGGGGTGGCGGTCAGGCGTTCCGCATAGGAAGGCTCCGGCGTTATTTCGTCCACGTCCAGCACCTCGTCCTCGACGCGGACATACACAAGCGAAAAAATCTCCATCCGCGTGATGGCCTTGTCGGTGAGGACCAGACCCTTCGGGAAGATTAGTTGGTTGTTGAAGGTATATACATCTTCGGCGATAACCATGCCCGGCGTCAGGGCCGATATAGCTAAGCGTTTGATAATGTCACCTCCTGTAAATGCGATATTCCTTAACCTACATCCAGTATAAAATGAAAATTGTAATTAGTCAATAGGTTCAAAAAACATATTTTCCATGAAAAGATGGGAAAATTGTCGGTGCGCGGCCAGGTTTACTTCGCGCACATTTGACATGAGGGCCTGCATGTGTGCCGCCGTTTGCTGCGGTGCAAGCAGCATCATGGCCGCCCCGCCCAGCGAGGCGTTGCCCACGGCCGATACCTTGTTTATAAGTTCGCGGGGCAGGAGCCCTATGGCCGCCGCATCGTCTATATCCATGGCCTGGCCGATGCCCCCCGCCAGGTAGACCGCATCCAACATGGACATGCGCAGACCGGCTTCGCTGAGCAAAATGTCAATGCCGGAGCGCACGGCGGACTTGGCCAGTTGCAGGGAACGCACCTGCTCACGGGTAAAGACGTCTTCGTTTTCGATATAACCGGTCTCGTCGATGGTGTTATCGCGGACCAGGCCGGCCAGCTGGGAGATTACCGCCGACGCGCCGCCATGCATCGCACCCTCGAAGGCGGGTCCGGCGGCGGTGGAAGTGATCAGCAGGCGCCCGTGGTCATAGAGCGCGATTTCGCCGTTTGTGCCCAGGTCTATGAGCAGAAAACGCATCACGCCGGGCACAAACAGCAGCCCGGCCAAAATATCACCGCCCACAAAACCGGACAGCCAGGGTACTATCCGTATGGTCTGCCCGGATATTTCGTGGAAGGCGGGCGGCTGATGGTTGCTCTTAAAGGGGCTTACGCCGAGGCTTTCGCAATCATAACCCAGCAGCAGGTGGGTCATCAGGGTGTTTGCGGCCAGGGCGCCATCGATAAGCGTCTCCTTTGTGAGGGCGGCGATGCCGTCTTTTATGGCCGCATTTATCATGTGCCGCATATCGTCTTTGACCGCCCCGTTGGCGGCGGCACTGATCCGCGAGATAACGTCCGGGCCATATTTGCGCTGGGGATTTAGGAAGCTGTGGCGCTTTAGTGCCGTGCCGCCGGCCAGATCCAGGAGGGTCAGGACGACGGTGGTGGTGCCGATGTCGATGGCGACGCCCAGGCCGTCTCGCGGCTCGTAGGCTTCATCCGCCGTGCGGAAGTTATCCAAAATGGGAAAGGTGTTACATTTCCCGCATGTTATGCAGTTGCCGCTACAGTGTTTATTCATGTTGTTATGCTAACACATAGTTTGCGGGATGGCAATAGGTGTGCCGTTTGCCATTTCCTAAAGTTTCGCCTTGCTCATGTCGATACTAGTTCAAGAAAGGGCCAAGCCATGGAAAAAATCACCCATGTCCCGCGTGAGGCATTGATACGCAAAATGAAAGCGGCTCCCAGGCATGTCTATCTGTCCGCACCGGGCGGTTATGGAAAAACAGTCGCTGCCTGGCAGTGGTTTGTTAATTTGCGCGGAAAAAAAGCACAGATAAATATCCGCGATACCGACAACGACCCCGCCGTTTTCTTCGGGCGCTTGTCACGGGCGATGGCAAAAATCGGCACCAAGACGGAAAGCGATTCCCTCGAGGCCCTGCTGGAGGCCATCCGGCTGCTGCCTAAGAGGGGGGCGCTGGCATATCTTTTGCTGGATGACTGGCATGTGCTAAAAAACGAGGCCGTCTCCTCCGGTTTGTTGGGCGTCGCCATGCTGTTGCCGGCCTATGTCCGCCTGTGCGTTGTCAGCCGTTCGGAAGCGGATGCGGCTTTGGTGGAATCCGGGCTTTTTTGCGTGCTTAATCAGGCCGACCTGGAATTTTCGCCCCAGGAAGTGGAATGGCTGGCCGTGGAAAAAGGCCGCCATCTGACACAGGGGCAGATAGCATCCTTATTGGAACTGACGAAGGGCTGGGCGATACAGATTTCAATCTTGTTATCGAATGAAGATTATGACGAAACACCGCGTCCATTGTTTGAATATTTTGAAAAACAGGTCTGGCGGCCCTGGGATGCGGATGCAAAAGCCCTGCTGCTGTGCCTGTCCATTCCCGCCGAAGTCACGCCGAAGCTGGCCGAACACCTAAGCGCCCGGACGGGCGGGAAGCAGATACTCGACAGACTCGCCAAAAAGGACAATGCTTTTTTGTCGCCGGGCGACGACGGCAGCTATCGTTTCCATGATCTGTTCCGCGACTTTTTGCTGGAGCGTCTGGATGACCAGCTGTCCGCGGAAGAAATACAGCGGCTAAACGACATCTGTGCAAAGTGGTATTTCGGGCGCGGCGACTATTTCATGGCGATGAAGCATTTCGCCCAGAATCAGGACCACGAGGGCATCATCCTCTGCGAACGTGCCTGTACCCAGTACCACGCCGAAACGGAAAACGCCTCCGTGGAAGCCACCTGCAATTTTTTGAATCTGCAGATACTCTCATTGCCCATATCCTTTGTCATGAAAAATCATTTTCTGATCGTCGAGTGTGCGTATGTGGCCTTCTTGGACGGCGACGCGGAAAATTTCCTGTATTATAAGGATGCCTTGGTGGCGCGGATGCCGGAAATAGCCGAACGTTACCCGGACCTCGTCGAAACGGCCGGTTTCCTCTGTAGCCTGGATTTCCGCATCCCGATGATCGAATATGCCAAGCATCTGGCCACCATGTTACCCCATATGGAAACAGATGACGGCGGAGCCGTACGCTCCAATACCGTCACCCAGAACCTGCCATATTTTCATCGCTCGATGCGGGATTTTTCCGAAATTCACCAACTGCGCGAGGAGGATCTGGCCTTGTTTCGCGACACCTTTGGCTTGATGATAGGCGCGGATTACCAGATCATGGAGCAAGCCCTCATCGCCGGGATTTATTACGAGCGCGGCGAGCTGCTATCGGCAATCTTCCATGCCACGTCCGGTTACGGGGCCTGCGGACGTCACACCAACCCCGAGGCCCGCTTTTGCATCCACATGATTTTGGCGGCCATCCTCTGCGCGATGGATGCCCGGACGCAAGCCGAAAAAGTCATGGAAGAAACAGAGGCATATCTGGAGGAGCGGGCGCCTTTCCTGATGGCAAATTTCCGGGCCCTGCAAACCGAAAGGCAGATCCGCGCCGGGGACGCGGATGCCGCCAGGCAGTGGCTCCTGGTTCATGCCTGCCATGCGGAGCATCTGCCCTTTTATCAAGTGTGCCGACATTTTTGCTGTCTGCGTGCCCTGATTGCCGTGGGGGAACATGGGACGGCCGGGCGTTTGGGGAAACGGCTGGAAGCTTTGGCCAAAGAGTACGGGCGGCCGATGGATCAGATCGAGGCGGGGATATTGCTGGCCATTGCCCTGCAAAACGGCGGTGATGAAAAAGGGGCGCTCCGGTGTCTGGAGCAGGCCGTGAGCACCGCCATGCACTATGGTTTTGTCCAGTTGTTTGTGAATGAAGGCAAAGCAGTGTTGCCTATTTTATGGAAGTTGGGGGATAGCGTGGCGAGACCCAGCAAGCAGCTGGAGACGTATTTTGCATATATCGACAGGATTATCCGGCTTATCTATGAAAAACATGGTCTGGGCAAAGGGGAGCGGCCGGAACTTTCGCCGCAACAGGCGGCCATGCTGCCCTATCTGGCCCGGGGTATGTCCTATCGCGAGATTGCCACGGAAAGCGGCATAGGCTACGACACGGTGAAATCACATGTGCGCCTGGTCTATAAACGCCTCGGTGTCCACAGCGCCGCCGAGGCGGCGCTGAAGGCCCGGGTGTTGGGGCTGTTGTAGGGAAGAGGGGTGGAAACACCACGGCTGGCTTCGCATTTCATGCTTCCGCCAGCCTAAAATATTCGCAATCCGCCCTATTTGGGCTACTTGCTCATGTTTTGCGGGTCAAGAACCCATACTTTTTCATGCGAGCATGAACATTATGGGTTCTTGACCCTGGTGTTACAAGTACATATTAAACAACCAGCCCGTATTATTGACGTTAAAGAAGTTTAGCTGGCCACGGTTAAAGTTAAAGCCCAGTTGTGAGTCCGCATACTTATCCGTGCTGACGGCGTTTTGTCCTATCCGTTCCACCTCGGCGCCTAGGCCAATCCGCTCATTGTTCATGAGACGGTCCAGGCTGCCGTTTGCCGCCGCCTTTTCCATTTTTGTCTGGTCAATCGACAGTTCGCCATTTTTGGAGACGTTTATGCCCGCGAGTGCCATTTGCGAGGAATAGCGTTTGATCAGGGCATGAATGTCATTTGCGAAGCGCGTGGAACCGCGCCCCTCGCCGCTGTTTGCGGCTTTCAGGGCGGAATTTAATGCATCGACCATGCTGCCGGCCGCCGCCATGGCGCTTCCGGTCTCGCGGGTGGCTGAAACGGATGTGCTGCCGCTGCCGGTGAGCGTGACATTCACGCCCTTGGCCAGACTGATATTATTGGACTGTGACTCCACTTGCGGACCGCCGTTTGCGCTGTAGATGGCGTTTTGTGCTTGCTGTGTCGCTTTGCTCACGCCCATGGATGATGCGAGATTACCCTGGACATCCCTGACCGTGAACGCTTGGTCCGTGCCAGTGGATGTGGATGTAAGAGACAGCGCCGTCGTTCCTGTTTTGTCATCTGTCGTGATATTGGCACTGATGCCAATGTCCGCTTTGTTGATTAGCTCCGCCATCTTCTTTTGTACATCTTCGTTCGTGTCGCTGGCCGAGACGCTTATCTGGAAACTGTGCGTCTTGCCGCCCACTTCGATGGAAAAGCTATGTTCGCCTGCCGCCGCTGCGCTTGCCCCTTTGTCCAGTGCCTGGCCCGCATTTACCTGGGCGGTGGCCGTCTGGCTGACGCTAAGCTCCATCGGCTGGGATGCCAGGGCCGCTTTCGCTTCCGCCGACATCCGGGCATTGTCGATGCTCACCGTGGCTGTTTGCGCATTTGACGTGGCGCCTTGGTATTGCGAAAATTCCGTCGACTTACCCTGGACGGCGCCGAGCAGGTTGTTGCCCGCGTCGCGCATGGTAGCACTGGTGGTAAAGCCCGGATATGCCCCGGCTGGCAGGGAAGGGGTGTTTTCGCTTTGCTTGGGCAGGGTCGGCAGGGATAAGTTTTGCTTGCCGAACAGGGGGTTGATCCCGCCAAGCGACCCGTTCATCATCGCCTGCTGTGCCATGTTTCTGACTGTCATAGTTTCACCTCCTTGTGATTTATTATGGTGCTTTACTGGTTGTTTTGCCAGTTACAAGGCCAGTATACCGTGTCCCGTGCGGCTTTCGCAAGCATGGCCGGTCTAATACAGGGTGAGGGGCTGGGCAGGTAACGCCTGACGGCGTTCCCGTTTGACTCTTGGTTAAAACTTCCAATCTTCCAAAGTCAACCCCGGAACCCGCTTGAATTCATCGGTATTATTGGTGACTACTGTTAAACCTTCGGCTTTAGCGTGTGCGGCGATGAGCATATGGATTCTATGGATTCAAAGAAATCGTTGGAAAAATTACCGAGGCTGGAATAAAACAACTCCTCTGCCCGGTCTTGCGGATATAACACGACCAATTCACCGATACGCTTAACCCCGACTTCGGTATCGGTGAAACGACACTCTTTCGGTAACCGTACCGCTTGGCTTCTACCGTTCTTAAATATTTTCGCAGTTTGCATTTGCATCACCTCACAAATAGTATACACCATGATAGCTATCACTTCAAGAGCAAAGTGCATGGCTTTTTGAGGAGGCTTTTTGAGGTTTTTGGGGAAGGTTTTTGGGGATGAATTACGCTATCATCCGCTGTATCCGACCCAGGGCCATGGTGACCGGCGGCAGGGATAAAATAGCTAGTGTTATGATTGCCTCCGCGCCGATGTAGCCGCCATTATAGAGGGCAGAATACAAAGCGGCGTTCATGCCCTCGGGGGCGTACATGGCGAAGAATATCACGCCCGAGAGGAAGCAGAAGAAGAAGCGTCCGGCCACCCCGACGAGATAGCCCCAGACCAGGCCGTTTTTCTTCCCGTGGAAGAGGCCGGAGAGTCCCAGGGCCCCGAAGGCGAAGATGTAGTCGGTAAGGAGTTGGGGGATGCTCACGACATAGGGATTGGTGATCAGTTGCAACAGCCCGTAGGCGACAGCGGCGACGAGGCCGACTTTTAGCCCGAACCAGTAACCGATCAGGCAGACGAAGAACATGGATAGCAGCGTGACCGAGCCGCCCATCGGCATGGAAAAGAGCTTGACGAAGGACAGTACATAGGCGAGGGCGAGGGCGAGGGCGGAAAAGGTCAGGGTCTGGATTCCTTTTTTTTGGAAAATGGACATAAAAAACCTCCTGTTTGGGTGTCTCGCGGGGAGCCTGATACAGGAGTGGGCGCAGTGGAAAACAGTTGGTGGCTATTTTCTTTTCTCCGCTTTCCTACGCCGGCATTAACCGGATCAGGTATGAGGGTCAAAAGCACGGCGACCGCCGGCTCTTATCTCAGCTTCGCGGACCGGTGTATGGCGTCCGCGGTTTGCACCCCTAGCGATGGTTTGTGTTTACAAGGTCTATTTTAGGTTATGGAGAGAGAGGTGTCAAGGAGATTTTTTGCCTGCGGCGTCGTTGTTCTCATTCCGCCACGGTCTCATAAATCCCATGCTTTCCGTACCACATGACCATGTCGATGTTCAAGAGGCCGCCTTCGTGGCTGGATTCCTCGCTGTCCATCCGTATCCAGATGGGGTAGGGCTTCACGCTGTAGGGCGGCACGTAAATGATTTTTTCCTCGCTGCTTTTTATGTGGTGGAGGCGGGCCAGGTATTCGGCGTGGTAGGCGGCGGCTTCGCCGCTTTGCAGGGCATCGAAGGCCCCGAAGGAAACGAAGGTCGCCTTTTTTGCCACGAAATCCAATGAGGCGAAAGACAGGGCGAAAACAATCACGATGGCGGCCATGTAGGCACACCAGGCCCAGAGGTTTCCTTTTCTTTGCGGGCATAGGCGTTCCCAGTATTTGGCGTCCGTCTTTTTTATGAGCCAGCCAAGGAGGTAAAACTCATTAAAAACAAGTGTTATGAAAAGAAACATTTTGCAGATGTTTTGGTTGCGCGAGATGGGCTCGTTTCCCATCGCGTAGAAGGCCGGCATGAACATCGAGGCGTAGAGGCCATAGGACAAAAGGGCGACAAGCGGGGCCAGGGGGAAGCGGAAGGTCGTTTGCCGGGCGTATTTGATGATGAAGGGTATGAGCAATAAAAGTGACAAGACGACGAAAATGTCCAGCCAATTAAGCAGTTGGCGAAAAGAAAAGCTAAAGGCGTTTAGCAGCGCCACGCCGAAACCCATCTGATTAAAGTATGCCTGGCGGACACTGTTGCCCGGGGCCAGGGTGGCGGCCAGGAAGCCGCCCAGGGTGAGGGCATAGGGGATGAGAAAAAATAACGGCTGTTTTGTTTTGTGCTTATGGGCGAGGTAGACGGCCAGTAACAAGAAAATGCTAAAGAATTCGATGGTCAGCAGGGCCGTGGAGTGGTTGGCTCCCGCCGCAATGGGGCCGCAGATGGCCATGAGGATCAGCAGGATGGTTTTGGCTGTTCGTTCTTTTTTGCTGCCGGGGGAAGGCGCGTTTTTCACTTCGCCGCGGATGACAATTTGAAAATAGGCCAGCATCAGGGCCAGTGAAAAAATGGCGAAGCCCTGCATGAAGACGTAATGAACGGCCCCGTTATACCAATACAGGGCCTGGGCCGGCGAATGGATGAATTCGATTTGCAAAAAACAGGCCATGAGGGCAAAAATCCAGAAATTATAGAGGCCGCTGCCGCTGATTTTCACGCAGAGGACATAAAATAACGCCAGGGTGGAAATGAAGATCATGCCCAGCATCATAAGGGGTACGACGGCGTAATATTGTTCGCCGAAAATGCTGGGGGTGAGCGAGAACATGAAGACGGAGCTGTAGGTGCCCTGCCAGTCCACATAGAAGGAGCGGACATTTTTTGCGGCCTCGGCCAGGATGGCGGGGATGCCGCCACCGTCTGCCCAGGCGAAGCGGGGGCGTATCCCATACCAGTAGTCGTCGCCGGACATATGGATGTAGCGGCCGAGGTAGAGCAGGGGGGCGGCCATGGCGGCGGTGAAGAAAAGGAATAAAAGGGTGAAGACCCGCTTGTTCAGACATTCGCGTTCGATTTTTCGCAGTAGGTTGCGCATGGGGGATTCCTTTCATGTTTGTCGGGTGGTACGGCTATCACTCCAAATATATCACCGCACCCAGGGCGAAAGAATATATGATTTTCTCCTTGACCGGGAGGGCCGTAAGCTGTGTGAGGGCGGCCTGATAATGGTCGAGCTGTGTTTTGTAGCGGCTGATGAGTTCGGCGCCGTCGGTCACGGCGTCGGATTTATAATCCACGATGGTCAGGCCGTCGTCCTCGCTGAAGTATAGGTCGATGATGCCTTGGATGAGGATGGTTTCATCTGCGGGGAGGGCAGGGTTTAGGCGGGCGGCGTCGATGCCGATGACGAAGGGCTGTTCCTTATATAATTTGCCGGCCTGGTCAGCCGCAATCATCCGCCGGGCCAGGGGTGACAGTAGCCGTGCCGGGGATTCGGCGTGCCGCCCATATTGACTGGAGTGGTCAACGATATCGGGGTGCAGGTTTGGGCCTGCCCCCAAAAAAGCGGCGATTTTTTCCAGTGGCACGGCGGCAGCGTATGCGGCGGGGAGGCGGCCGCTTTCGGTGGCAGCCATGATCTGGGCATTCAGTAGTTCCATCAGCCTGTCCGCAAATCCGGGTCCGCAGCCGGTTTTTGCATCCGTCTCAAGGAGTCCGGCGAACGCCCCCCAGTTAATCACTTCCATGACCTTGTGATAGGCACTGCCGCGTTCCGCCCCGCTGATGGGGCCGCCGCTGTCGGCAGCCTTGTCGCGGATGAAGCTGGGGATATAGGGCGTGATTTCCGGCTCGCTAAACAGGGGTTTATCGAAGAGACCGCCACCGCCATCAGCGGAAGCGGCGATGACAGAATCAATAACACCCGTCACGTTATCGGCCTTTTTTAGTTCCGACACGGTCGTCTTCGCATAAAGGTCGGCCAGATTGGCAAAGGGATAGGCTCGTTTAAATTTTTCTGACAATTGCGTCATCTGGCTGTGCAGCAGGCTGTCGGCATCCTTGTTGTCAATAATGGTCGCAAGCAAGTCATCGCGCCGTTGCTTTAAATCAATCATTTCTGACACTAACTTTGCTTCCAAATCCCCCGCCTTGTAGCCACGGACGGCAAAGTGGTCCGCCGCCTCGCAAGACGTTATCAGCGGCAGGAGCAGTTTTAGGTATGAGCCGGCCTTGGTCAGTTGCAAAAAGGACGGCTGCTGCGCTTTATGTGGTTGATGATCCGTGGCTGTTTCCGGGGTCGCGGTGGCTGTGCCGGGAATCCCTGCCGGCAGCTCTTTGACCATACCAGTCAATATCAGTTTTTCCTGTGCCCGCGTCATTGCCACATAGAGAATCCGCAGTTCCTCGCCCAGGCTATCCAGCTTGATTTTCTCGCTAATCACGCTTTTTCTGAGACTTTTTCTTAAAAGGCGCAGATCCGTGTCCATAAAATCCATGCCCATACCCAGATCCACATCGAGGCACAAAGCAGCGTGGCTGTCCCTTAAGTTTATCTTTTTGTGCAAACCGGCGATGAAGCAGACGGGAAATTCCAACCCCTTACTTTTATGGATGCTCATTATGCGGACGACGTCGGCTTCGTCGCCAATCAGGCTGGCCTCGCCATAATCCACCTCGTATTTTTCCAGCTGCTCGATGTAGCGGACGAAATGGAAGAGGCCGTGATAGCTACTTTCGGCGAAGGAGGCGGCCTTTTGCAGCAGCATGTCCAGGTTGGCTCCACGTTGCCCGCCGCCAGGGCGGACGGCGGCCTCATGGTAGTAGCCGCTGTCGATGATTAGTTCGCGCAGCAGCTCGGCAATGGGGGTGTAGACGGCCTTCTCGCGGAAGGTGTCGATGAAGGTGAGGAAACGGGTGATTTTTTCGTGTAATGTAGGGGGGGAGGAGGGCGTCTCTAACACAGGGGATTCCGCATTAAAAATTTGCGGAATGACGGAATGGGGGGAGGGAATGATGGCAGTGCCATTGACCAGTTCAGTCAATTCGTCGTACAATGACCCGTCCGGTTTATCGTCGTTTTCCGCGGCACTATCCCTGCCCCATGCCCGGATCAGGGCAATCTCCTCATCGCTAAACGCGGCAAAATAGGACTTCATTACCGCGAAGAGGGGGATGTCCTGATGGGGATTGTCGAGGATGGCAAGGAGTTGCAAAATGGTCTGTATCTCCGTTGCCGCAAAGTAGCCGCTGCGGGCGGAGGTGGTCGCCAAAATCCCCTCTTCCAGCAGTACATTCTTGAAGGTATCATCCCAGCCCTTCGCAGAGCGCAGCAAGATGACGATGTCGCGAAAGGCCAGGGGCCTCAGTTCACCGCTTGCCCGGTCGCGTATCTTATAACTCTTCATCAGTTCACGGATGCGGCTGGCAATAAAGCGCGCTTCCAACGCCTTATCATCGCCCGGCCCCATTTCTTCGGCCGGCTCGCCCTCGTCATCCCCCTCATTATCGCCGTTTTCAATAAGCAAGAGCTCGGCGCGGTTATCGGCATTGTTTGCCGGATAGTCCATGCCCGGATAGAGCATCACCTCGGGCGTATAGTCAATCCCGCCAACTTTTGCCTGCATGATATGCGAAAAGATAAAGTTCACGGCCGAAAGAACGCCCGGGCGGCTGCGGAAGTTTTGGTTGAGGGTGATCCGTGCGTGGTGAAGACAGTCTGTAAACTCGTCATTGCGGCCCCCGAGCCGCAATCTCTCACGTAAAATATCCGAATTTTGGGGGATAGATTGCGGGTCAAGCCCGCAATGACGAGCATAAATGCGCGTTTTCGGACAACCTTGGGTAGAGGGTTCCGCATCCCAGGGCGCGTAGGCGGCATACTTTTCCATGAATATTTCCGGGCGGGCGAGGCGGAATTTATAGATGCTTTGCTTCACGTCGCCGACCATGAAACGGTTATTGTCACGTGACACACTCTCTAGCAACAGTTCCTGAACGAAATTTGAATCCTGGTATTCATCGCACATCACTTCGATAAAATGCTCCCGCATCTGCTGCGCCACCGCCGAGGGTGTCAGCGTCTGGTCCGATTTATCCCATAATATTTGCAGGGTAAAATGCTCCATGTCGGAAAAATCGACGATGTTTTTTTCGCGTTTTTCATTGTCCATGCGCCGCATAAAATCACAGGCCAAGTCGATGAGGACGCTTGCGGCGGGCTGAATGTGTTCCATTCGCGCCAAAACAGTCGCCAGCGGCAGGCTAAAAAAGCGCTCGCCACATTCCTTGATGGCGCCTTTTACCCCATCGCGCAACTGCCGCACCGCCTCGCGGGCCGCCGCCGACACGCTCTCGTCCCTCTTGCCGGGCAGACGGGCAAAGCAAAGGTCCGGCCATTTGCTCACATAGTAGTCATAGAGGGCGTCTTTATCCTGCGGCGCTGCCTCCGGGCCGCCTGTTGCGGCGTGCAGGACGCCAAGACCCGCATTAAAATTAAATAACATCTGCAATTCTTCTGCTATGGTTGCGGCGTACATATAGGGGCCGCCGTCTGCATCGCAAAGCCGCAATGCCTTATCCAGCTCGCTGATACAGGCCGTGAGCATGTGCGCGCCATAGGACAAAAGGTAGTCCATGAGGGTGGACTCCGTGAATTGCGTTGTCGCATAGTCGCCCTTTCGCTCCAAAAGCCATTCCTGCGGCCAGGGAAAACTCAGCGCCATTTGATAAAGCGCCGCAATATGCTCCTCCATCACGCCATCGCTTGCGCCGGTCGTAAAATACTCCACCGTGGCGAGGAATCCGGGCGGATTCTGCGCATAATGCTCCTCCAGCATGTCGGCCATGACCTCTTTCTTTAACAGTCTAAGCTCGCCCTCGTCGGCGACGCGGAAGGCGGGGTCTAAGTCTATGGCGTGGAAGTGGTTTCTCAAAATGAACAGGCAAAAACTGTCAATCGTTGTGATCTGGGCGTTGTGCAGCAAGGTCATCTGCCGGATGAGATGGGCGTTTTCGGGCTCCTTGCCGAGACGCTCAGCCAGGCGATGGCCGATACGCTCGCGCATTTCGGCGGCAGCCAGATTAGTGAAGGTGAGGACGAGGATGCGGTCTATGTCCGCCCCTTCGCAGACCATCCCCACGATGCGCTCGACCAAGACGGCGGTTTTTCCCGAACCGGCCGCCGCTGAGACGAGGATATTTTTTTTTCGCAGGTGGATTGCTGCTTGTTGGTTTGGAGTGAAGTTCATGTGCAATACCTTCTCCCGAAAAACGCGGGCGACCGAGGACGGTCGCCCCTACAAGGGGTTTATATCGGCTTTCATCTTCTCTAGCACCTCGGCGGGTGAAAGTGCCGTAAGCTGCCGTAAGCCATGACCGGGCAGGCGTAGGTCGAAGCCGCAGACATGCTTGTATTGGCAGTATTTGCAAGCAAAATCGCCGCCTTTTTTGTAGGGATTTAAGTCGATGTCGCCCGCCTTTATCTGCGTGGCCATGTCCCTGATCTTTTGCTCCACGAAACGCATCGCGACCTGAAAATCCGCCCCGCTCATCACGGCGGAGCGGGCGGAAAAATCACCGTCCTTTTTTAGCTCGACGGGAATCACCCAGGACTTGCCGGCAAAGTGTTTATCCAGCTTTTCGATAACGGCCGCATCTTTATTGACCATACCGGTCATTCGCAGCTCGGATAGGAGCTTCAGTTCCAAATCGGCCGCACTCAGCTCCCCCTCCTCGCTCACGATGGGGTCGAAAATGTGATAATATAGGACTGCGGCGGCACTGACAGCCTTGTCAGGATGTGCCTTGGCCGCCATGTCGAGAGCCATCTTCAAGTATGTTATCAGTTGCAGTTGCAGACCATAATAGGCCGATGCCAGATCAAAACGCCTAAAACCCGATTTATAGTCGACGACCTTCACATAGGCGGCATCGTCCTCGATGCACATATCTATGCGGTCGATCTTGCCCCTTAGCACGAGGGAGTCCGGATACTCCTGGGCAAAAGCGGCCTCGAACCACCGCGGGTAAAAATCGCCTTGTTTTAGTTGCTCACGCAATGCCCGTACTGTTCGCAGCATGATGCGCCGGATACGGCCTATCATCTGCTCATGGCGGGCGCTGCCGTAGAGGACGTCCACCCGATGGAGGGCGACATACTCCGAAAGCGCCTCATCCAGCAGACAGCGCGCGGTTTCATCGTCGAAATTTTGCCAGCTATGCCCGCCCTCCGCTAGTTTTGTGGCATAAAGCTCCAACACCCCATGATAGACATTGCCTAAATCGACAGCCTCGAAGCTAAAGGCCTCGCGTTCCCTAAGCAACAGGGCGTATTTGAGAAAATGGGCGTAGGCGCAGCTGGCAAATTGCTCCAAGCGGCTGGCGCTCTCGTTCAGCAACTCCCCATATAGTAAATCGGCGACCGAACGGGTCAGCGGGCGGTGGCTGTAGTGTGAAAAGGCTTGGTTCATCAAGCGATGGAGGACGGGGCGGTAGCGGGCATCGCTGTGATAGACGTTGACTAATATAGTCAATAAACTGGGTCGGTCAAGGGTCGCTTCCGTGCCGGCAGCCACCCCCTCCACTGCGGCGGCATATAAGCGCAGATTCTCCACGAACACATCCAAACTATCGGCCAAGCCGAACAACTGCTCCGTGTCCGCCTCATAATCCGTCCCTATCCGCGCAGACGCCGGCTGTGAGCGCGCATCCCGCGCAGATGGGGGGAACATCCGCTTTAGCATGTCGATCAAATAAGAAGGTCTGAGGCTCTTACTGTCGCCGCCAACCAGGGCATATGAGACATACAGGCGCTCTGACGGACGTGTCATGTTTATATATAAATACAGGCGTTGTGTATACATGCGCTGCCGGGGCGTCGGGGCCAGCTCCCAGGGTGAGGTGGCTAAAAATTCGCGGTCCAGGTCGGAAAGCAGGCCGCCTCCGGCCCCGGCGGGGATATTGCCGTCGTTCACACCGAGGAAAAAGAGCGCCCGCAGTGACCCCAGCCGCGTCCGTTCAATGTCGCCGACCACAACCCGGTCCACGCTTTGGGGAATGGTGCCGACCCGTAGCTCTGAAAAACCCGCCTCCAGTATCTGGGCGAAATCCTTTAACGACATCGGCTCATCCTGCAACAGGGCATGTATCTGTTCCAAAAGCTGCATCACCAGCCGGAAAATTTGGGCGTACTCCTTCGCCCGGACCATGTCGCCACGTTTCGCAAAGGCATCCTCATAAAGCTTCAGCTTGTTTTGGACATTGCCCGCCATCACGAAGTCATACAGGGCCTCCACCATCTCCCCGGCCGTTTTCATCTTTTTGCCAAGCGGCGCCAAGGCCGTCAGGAGTTGCCCGCGGGTGTGGTTTAGCTTGCTTAGGGCCTCGCTTTGCTCCCTGCCCCGCCAAGTCGCCATCGGGCGCACAAAGGGCGACGTCCACTGCGAGCGTCCCCGGATGCCGCAAGCGATGCAATAGTTTTCCAAGCGGTCTATTTCTGCATTCGATATATCCAAAAAGCCACTCCGCGCGAAGTGGAAGACAGATTCGTAGGAATAATTTTTGATGATGATGCGCAGGGCCTGACGGATAAATTCGGTAAAGGGGTTTAAGGCGATTTTTTGCGTGCGATCCAGATAGATGGGAACGCCGTATTTGGCCGCTTCCCGCGAAAGATAAGGTTCATAGCTATTCATATCACCTGTTATTATGGCGATGTCGCGGTAGGCGTGGCCAGCATCCATGCATAGTTTCTTTATTTCAATGAAGCAGCGGCGGACCTCGGCAGCGACGGAGGGGGCTTCGTGTATGTGGATGGCAGTGGGACTGGCGGCAGGGCTGGCTGTGGGACTGGCTGTGGGGTGCGATTGACCGACTGGGTCAGTCAACGCAGTGGGGGTGGCAGGGGTATTTGAGGTGGTAGAGTTGGTGGAGGCGGCAGTGGCGCCAGGGCTGGCAGGGCTGTCGTCCCCCGCATAAACCTGCAAGGGATAACGAAACAGGTGTTTTTCCAAATGCGCCAATTCATAATTTACCCCCGCGTCGGATCCGGCCATGAAACGACGGGGTATTTTTTCTTCGATGACAACATCGGCCTCCCGCTCGATGCCAGCATCGACGGCCAGCCGCGACAAATCGGCGACCATCTTTTGGGTCAGATAAAATAACGAGTGTTCTTTCAGGGCGGGGGCTTCAGACCCCGCCACGGCCACGGATTCCGTCCCCTGTAAAACGGTCACAATCACCCGCCCCGCCACCTTCATTGTCTCTAAGATAACGCGGTTTTGTAAGGGGGTAAAGCCAGTGAAACCATCAAAGGCGATGACACTGTCCCGGACTATCCGGGAGTGCGGCAGGGCAGCGCATAAGAGCCCCAGCGTCTCCTCCGCCGTCACATACTTATCATTTATATAGTCCAAAAAAGCCGCATAAAGGCACTGTATGTCCCTAAGTTTTGCTGAGAGTGCCCCCCTGTTTGCGGAAAACTCCACCATTTTCCCTAGTTCAGCGGGGTCTATGCCATATTGCATGAATTCGGAAATGGTCGATTTTAGCTCGGCCACGAAGCCGCTCTTTTGCATACTGCTCCCGATGATGGGCAGTTTTTTGGCGATGTCGGCGGCTACCTTGCGTAAAACCAGGCTTTTGCCCAAATCATCCAGTGCCAGCAGGGGGCTTTGCCCCACTTCTTCGAAAATGCGGTGCGAAAGCCGCCCAAAGCTTAGGACTTCGATATTCAAAATGCCGCGCCGGGGGTGGGAGCGCACCAGCTCCAGTTGGCTGTGCATCGTGAACTGGTCGGGTACGATCAGCAGATAGCGTTTGTCGGGATGGGCGATGGCCTGGGTGATCAGCTCGTGATTCAGTTTATGGCTTTTCCCGGAACCGGCCGGGCCGTAGATGAATTGTAGGGACATTTGCTCTCCGTGGGGGATTGCGGAACATCAAATCTCTTGTATCATCTCCTTGAGCGACTCAAAAATAAAATGCGGCTTTAGCTTAGAACGCTGCACATCGGCCATCGTTGCCGCGCCGCTTAAGACCAGGATGCCCGTCAGGCCATGGTTCACGCCCGCCGCGACATCGGTGTATATCCGGTCGCCGACCACGGCCGTTTCATTGCGCGCGGCGTTTGTCCGCTCCAACATATAATCAACAATCTCGCCGTATGGCTTCCCGATAATCTTTTCCGGCAATTGCCCCGTCGAGGCGTAGATGAAGCCATGGATCGCACCCACGTCCGGGATATAGCCCCCCTTGACCGGGCAATTAAGGTCCGGATGGGTCGTGATATAAGGCAGGCCTGCGTGGACGAAATCGCAGACCTTCACCATTTTCGCATAATCCAGCGTGGTGTCGAAAGCGACGACGACAACCCCGGGCGCGCTGTCACACAATGCTATGCCGGCGGCGGCGAACTCGGCTGCCAGCAGTTCATTGCCCAGTAAATAGACCTTTTGGCCGGGAAAGTCCCGTTTCAGGAAGCGGATTGTCGCCTGGCCCGACGTGATGATTTTTTCTGCCGTGATGTCAAGGCCCATCCGCGTCAATTTTTCCACATATGCGGCGGTGCTTTTCGATGAATTATTGGTCAGGAAAACGTATTGCTTCCCCGCCGCGTCCAGGGCGGCCAGAAACTCACGCGCCCCGTCTATCCATGTGTCGTCTAGGTAGATGGTGCCGTCCATGTCCAAAGCATAACAGGTGATATGATTTAATAGTCCCGGCATGGTTACCCCCAGTCAAACCCCCGGGGCGAAAAGTTGCCCCCGAGTTAGCTCATCTGCTCTTTACTAATCCGCCTCGTCATCAAATTTAAAATCCTTGCCCGGCAAAATCGCATTGATGATGATGCCGACCAAAGCACCGGTCGCCAGGCCGGAGAGGCTGATCGTCATCGTGCCGATGTTAAAGCTTATCGCCCCGAGTGAGCTGTAATGCACGCCAATCGACAACACGAGGATCAAAGCGGCGATGATGAAGTTGCGGCTCTTGGTGAAATCGACATGGTTTTCGACGACATTGCGGACACCGACGGCGGCAATCATGCCGTAGAGGATGAGAGACACGCCGCCCATGGTCGCGCC
>Ga0099364_10001668_pt1:0-5000 | contig 36317 bp, 16 predicted proteins | sample TergutTh196P3_FD_73070 | JGI IMG/M metagenome (GOLD analysis project Ga0099364, IMG submission 73070) | Microcerotermes parvus P3 segment gut microbial communities from Pointe-Noire, Republic of the Congo - Th196 P3 | ecosystem: Host-associated > Arthropoda: Insects > Digestive system >... | reverse complement strand
GAAGATTCACGGGGCTAAAACGCGTCGCCGAAGCCCGGGATGGGAGGAAGCGTTGCTTCCTTCCGTGGTAGGGGAGCGACCGCGGCGGGACGAAGCCGTGCCGTGAGGCGCGGTGGACCGCCGCGGTGTGAGAATGCCGGAATGAGTAGCGAGAGGAAGGTGGGAATCCTTCCGGCCGAATGTCCGAGGTTTCCGGGGTAAAGCTGATCTGCCCCGGGTAAGTCGGGGCCTAAGGCGAGGCCGAGGGGCGTAGCCGATGGACAACAGGTGATGAATCCTGTACCGCATGACGGCAGAACTGCAGGGACGCGCCGCCCGAGCGCGGCCCGGGCATGGATTGCCCGGGGCAAGCCCAGTAGGCGGCGGGGAGGCAAATCCCCCCGCGTGAGCCAATGGGGTGATGCGCAGCGAATTTAAGTAGCGAAGCGCGCGTAAGCGGCGCCGAGAAAAGCTGCTATTGCCCGTCATGCGCCCGTACCGCAAACCGACACAGGTGGACGGGGAGAGAATCCCAAGGCCGGCGGAAGAAGCATCGTCAAGGAACTCGGCAAAATGGCCCCGTAACTTCGGGAGAAGGGGCGCCCGCCTAACGGCGGGCCGCAGTGAAGAGGCCCAAGCAACTGTTTAGCAAAAACACAGGTCTATGCAAAACCGCAAGGTGAAGTATATGGGCTGACGCCTGCCCGGTGCCGGAAGGTTAAGGGGAGAGGTCAGGGGCAACCCGAAGCCTTGAACCCAAGCCCCGGTAAACGGCGGCCGTAACTATAACGGTCCTAAGGTAGCGAAATTCCTTGTCAGGTAAGTTCTGACCCGCACGAAAGGCGCAATGACTTGGGCGCTGTCTCGACGATGCATCCGGTGAAATTGAAATGCCAGTGAAGATGCTGGTTACCCGCGCCAGGACGGAAAGACCCCATGGAGCTTTACTCCAGCTTGACGCTGCGGCCCGGTGCGGCATGCACAGGATAGGTGGGAGGCACGGAAGCGCGGGCTGCGGCCCGCGCGGAGCCGTCCTTGGGATACCACCCTTGCCGTACTGGGTCCCTAACCGGCCGCCGTGATCCGGCGCCGGGACAATGTCTGGCGGGGAGTTTGACTGGGGCGGTCGCCTCCGAAAGGGTATCGGAGGCGCTCAAAGGTCTCCTCAGGATGGTCGGGAACCATCCGCAGAGCGCAAAGGCACAAGGAGGCTTGACTGCGACGCCGACGGGCGGGGCAGGTACGAAAGTAGGACTTAGTGATCCGGTGGCAGTAAGTGGGAATGCCATCGCTCAACGGATAAAAGCTACCCTGGGGATAACAGGCTTATCACTCCCAAGAGTCCACATCGACGGAGTGGTTTGGCACCTCGATGTCGGCTCATCGCATCCTGGGGCTGCAGCAAGTCCCAAGGGTTGGGCTGTTCGCCCATTAAAGCGGTACGCGAGCTGGGTTCAGAACGTCGTGAGACAGTTCGGTCCCTATCCGGCGCGGGCGCGGGACATTTGAGGGGAGCTGCCCCCAGTACGAGAGGACCGGGGTGGACGGGCCGCTGGTGTACCTGTTGGGCCGCCAGGCCCATTGCAGGGTGGCCAAGCCCGGGAGGGATAAGCGCTGAAGGCATCTAAGCGCGAAGCCCCCCCCAAGATGAGATGTCCACGGGCCTTCGGGCCCGCAAGGTCCCTTGGAGACGACGAGGTGGATAGGCCGGGGGTGTAAGCGCGGCAACGCGTTCAGCTGACCGGCACTAATCGACCGGGTGCTTATCCAAACACTGTCATGGACGGATTTGATGGTTTTCGTTTTCGGTTTTGAAGGCGCGGGGGGAAAACTGATGATTTCAAGGGTCTTGAAAACAAGGACCAAGAATTGTCAAGTTTTCTGGAGAATGCCGCAAAGGACGCGCCATTCTTCGGGGTGTGGTTCAGGAGATTTTGTTTATCGCATATGGCCCAGTGGCTCAGTTTGGTTAGAGCGCCGCCCTGTCACGGCGGAGGTCGTGGGTTCGAGTCCCATCTGGGTCGGGGAAAACTGATAATTTTATATGGATGGGTTCCCGAGTGGCCAAAGGGGGCAGACTGTAAATCTGTTGACGACGTCTTCGAAGGTTCGAATCCTTCTCCATCCACTGGTGGAATGAAAATTGTCTGGTTTTTGGATATGGTTTAATATCGCGGGGTGGAGCAGTCTGGAAGCTCGTTGGGCTCATAACCCAAAGGTCGCAGGTTCAAATCCTGCCCCCGCTATTCAAATCCGCCGTGCCCATCTCGCGCACTGAAAAGCGTGCGCTCGATGGAGGGCGTTCGAAAGGATACTCCGCCGTGTCCATCTCGTGTCCAAAAAGCGGACACTCGATGGAGGGCATTCGAAAGGATACTCCGCCGTGCCCATCTCGTGTCCAAAAAGCGGACACTCGATGGAGGGCATTCGCCCTATGGTCTGCCGCATGCCAAAGCCCTTACGTGCGAGCACGACGGGCTTCGTCATACGGCAGACCGCACGGCTCATTGCTGGCCCAGATAGCTCAGTCGGTAGAGCAACGGACTGAAAATCCGTGTGTCGCTGGTTCGATTCCGGCTCTGGGCAGTTCCCTCACTCCACCCCGCCATCCCCACTACCTTCCGGAGACGGGGCTTCCGCAGCACCAATGTCCGCGCCACCGAAATCCACAGCCCCCATACTGGCACTGGCCAAGCCCTCGGCAGCACCGTCCTCATCTTCGCTGCCGCTCTTTTTGTCATCATCCTCGTCGGAAATACTGTCCAGATCCTCGGGGTCTTGCTTGTGCACCTTCATGGACATCGCCTTGCCGTATAGCTCGGGATCGTTTTTCGCCAGATATTGGTGGTCTATCTCGGGCACATTGTCGCCGCTGATGATACGCATGGCGATACGCAGACACTTGATGTAAATCTTCCAGCCCTCGGCGGCGTCCTCGCTCTGCTCGCGTATCTGCTCCATCTGCTTTTGCAGGATACCTACATCCTGCGAGGCGGGCTCCACCTTTGCGATTCTTTCTTTTTCCAGGCCCTGCGCCGACAGCTCGACCGTGTCCACCGGCGCCTCCGGCGCAAGCCTCGGCGTATCCGATGGCGCTTCAGGGGCTTTGGTCATATTCGTTGCATAATAATCTATATATGTAGCAGCGTTTACTTTCATGTCGACCTCCTTGTCGTTTTTCTGTCATTACGGGCCTATCTTCCGCTTTGCGGAAGCGGCTGCAATCCCCTCATTCAAAAATCACCCTAGTAGTACCCAAACATTCTTTAAAGTGTATATCGACCAAAAAAAAGAGGCCCTTTAGCCTCCTGCCCTCTGGTGCGGCGCATTTTCCAAAACTTAGTTCATCGGGAGCGGTATAAGAGAAGCCAAAATCTCGTTGAGGGATAAACTCGCTCCGTTTTCCCAGTACACACATTCACCGTCGGTCTTCGTCTCGCTGCAAGTCTTGTTTGCGATAATATCAGCAATCAATGTAGCGTTCGATCTCACACTTGTGGGTCTTTTCCTTCTTGTCGTAGTTTATCCCGACCAACAAAAGATTGGCTTTATGATCCGCGAGCGCCCCGGCGTACTGCCTTGACTTGATTTGAGCCAGTGCGCCCTCCACGGACTTATCCCATTTAAGTTCAATCAGGATTGCTGGCTTGTCGGCGAACTTTTTCCGGGGAACGAAGCAAATGTCGGCGAAGCCCTTGCCGGATGGCAGTTCACGGATGATGTTGTAATATTCCCTGGCCGTGAAGAAAGCGAGGTTTATAATGTAACTTAGGGCATTTTCGGAGGAGAAGGGGGGATATGTTCCACCGTCCCCACTTCTCCCTGTATATTGGAGGATGGAGACCTCGTTATGGGCCTCGTCTATGCTCCTGGCGACGGCATCGGCATCCATGTCCCAAAGGGAATGGAGCAGCTTTTTGGAATTATTTATCTGCTTTATGACCTCATTCCAACCGATGACATCAATTGAGGTGGTGTATTCGTCGCTGACTTCCTTGTTGGGGATGGAAACGGAACTGCTTCTGGAATCGAAACTGAGGTATCCCAGGTGTATGAGCAGGGTCAATATATCATCCCTTTTGCTAAATGTAGTCATGTCATTGGTGAACGAGCGTGTGTCAATTTCCACGCTGCCGCCCGCCAGCATCGTCACCACCGCCTCTTTCAATCCGTCATAGTCCATCTGGATATATATCTTCAGGGCCTCGTAGGTCTCGGTCTTGTTCCAATAGTTCGCAAGATAATTATGGCGGAGGGCATCAACGACCGACTTGGGGCTATAGATGGAGACATATTCATCATTTGTCTGGTCGTACAGATAATAACCGTCATACCATGCCTTGACCTCCTCGAAAGGCAACCTGTAATTTTTGCATAAATCAAAAACCTCCGCCTCGGTGAAGCCGAAAAACGGCGCCAGTTCCCCCGGGTCGGTCATGCTGTATTCCGTAAACATGTTGAGGGCCGAGTGCTGCCCATATTTCTTAATCGGGAGGATGCCGGTCATGTAGGCGAGGGCGATGTATTTCTGATCCTTCAGCCAGTTGCGCAGAAAATCGAGATACTCCCTTTGGGCATCGGTTTTTTCCTGATACTCCCGGAACAGGCAATCCCATTCATCGATGATGATGATGAATTTCCGCCCTGTCGCTCGGTACACATCCCTCATGGTATAAACAAGGTCATCCTTGTCATAATAAGAGACATCGGGATATTCTCCCTAAATATCATGGATGATTCTCTTTTCCAATTTATCAATCAGCTCTGGTATTGTTTTTGACCGACCAAGAAAATCGATCACATTCAACATGAGGACATTGTATTTGTTCTTATGCTCATCATAAGAGGGAGCTTTCGCGATTTTCAGGTCATCAAACAGTTCATCGGCATCCAGCTGATGGTTGTAGTATGCGGACAACATACCTGCCGCCATCGTCTTGCCGAAGCGCCGCGGGCGACTTAAGCACACGTATTTCTGCTTGGTGCTGATGACGGAATTCGTATATTTGATAAGTTCTGAC
>Ga0099364_10001667_pt1 | contig 36324 bp, 20 predicted proteins | sample TergutTh196P3_FD_73070 | JGI IMG/M metagenome (GOLD analysis project Ga0099364, IMG submission 73070) | Microcerotermes parvus P3 segment gut microbial communities from Pointe-Noire, Republic of the Congo - Th196 P3 | ecosystem: Host-associated > Arthropoda: Insects > Digestive system > Gut ... | reverse complement strand
TCCTTCTGCGTCTTACAAAGAATCGATTAACATAACCTGCAAAAAACCAACTGCTTCCGCTGCCGTCTATGACGGCAACGGAATTGCTGTCCGCCGTAAAGACAATCTGCACGGCATAGAAAAAGTGATAGAGCAAAGAGCGTTTTGGAAAGAGCCGGACAAACCGGTTAGGCTGAATATATTCTGCTTTTATCTCATCATTGGATAAATCAGAGATATTGGTCACCACCCGCACCGACGAAGAAACGGCAAAACTATTTCCATCCAGCGTTCGCCAGTCCTCCCGTACCTGCCGAAGTGTCGGGTTGTCAGTCTGCGGATTATTCATGATTGACATTATACTTGAAACGGCATGGAAGTTGCCGCTTGCGTTCTTTGCGAAAACTCTGCGAACTTTTCGGTTAAGAAAGAAAATTTAACCGCAAGGTTCGCAGAGCCCCGTTAATTATTGAGACGCAAAGAACACAAAGTGCAACTTCATGCTGTTTACGGCAATCCGTTCAATCTTACCTCACCATATTCGGGTCATTGAGAGCCGCCGAGGGGATCATTTCCGGGTTCGGATTGAATGGTGCCGCTGTCGGCGAATCGAAGGTTCCCTGAGGCGGCATCACTGCTTGTGCTTGCGGGTTGGCTCTCGAAGAGGCGACCATCTGTTTTTGCTGTTCCGACAGATCGTAGTTGATCTGCATCACGTTGCCTGAACTATTATGCAAGGCAACGATTTGCGGAAAGGTATCCGTATCGTAGCCGACCCGGATTAAGGCACCGCCCAGTGTCGCTTGGTTGACCGAGGCAGCACCATTGGCACTCCGAATAACGATTTCGCCGCCTGCTTCATTCGATGCCCCGATTTCGGCAAAGAAACGCCACTCTTCCATCGGCGTACGAATCAGGTCGTCCGGCGTGGTGAACAGCCGGTTTGCCACAATCGCGTGTCCTTGCAACTGCTGTCCGACCAGTTTCTTGGCGATGATAACATTTTCTGCCAAAATGGAACCTTCCCGGAGGACAACCTCCGGCACACCTGCTGCATTGAGAAGCACTGCATGGTCGGAAATGACCAATCCTTGTACCCGCAGGTTCCTTACTTCGAGGTTTTCAAGATCCAGAAGGCTTGTAAGTTGCGCCTTGTCGATATTGGCAAGGTCAAACTCTGTCTTGCCGGCGTTGGTGAAAAACACCACACCGGCTCCGATCACTGCGCCAACGACGGCACCGATAATTGTATTTACCATTGCTTGATTCATCAGTAAACTCCTTTTGTTTGGGGTGAAAAAATACGACCCGGTTTTATCCGTTGACCGGCATCGTTCAATGTTGCGTGGAGTCTAGTGATTTTCAAAAAGTAAATCCAGAGCAAAATTTTATTTTTTTGGAAAGAAACCAACAGCGGGAACCAATGCCTTTTTTTTCCTTGCGCCCGTTGCGGTTAATGTTTTTTTACCGCAAAGAACGCAAAGGAATAGACCAACTACCCGCTTAATCCAATAGTATCTACACAAGAATCGCCCTGTAAGGGCGGAGCATTCTAGCCTAGGGCTTCAGCCCTAGGTGGTGGAATTCCTCACCAACAAGCCGCCCTGTAAAGGCAGGGCGACGCACACCCGCCTAGGGTTGAAACCCTAGGCTAATAGGTGTCGCCCTTACAGGGCGAAAAAAGTTGTGTAGATACTTATGGCTTAAACCGGGAAAGGAAGTATTTTTCGTTTAGGGCATATTCTTCAGCCCTTCCTCGCCGCGTCACGCAGGGCGATCAAGTCCTTCATCACATGATACAACGATTGCCGATGCTCCGCCACGCCGAAACTGTCGTGCAGTTCGCGGTACAGTGCGTAAAGTTTGGCATAGACCGGCACCGCCTTTTTGTTCGGCTTGTATATCGTCGGCTTGGTGCCCGTCATCTTCTTTTGTGCCGCCTGCACCGTTTTATAAGCCCCTCCCGCGACGGCACCGAAAATTGCCGCACCCAACGCACACGTCTGCGGACTGCGGCTGATCTTCATCGGCTTGTTGCACACATCGGCGTAAATCTGCATCGTGAGCGGACTCTTCTCCGCAATGCCGCCGCAGTTGATTACCTCTTCCACCGGCACGCCGTATTCCTCGAACCGCTTAATAATCGTGAGCGCACCAAATGCCGTTGCCTCGATGAGCGCACGGTAAATTTCCGGTGCGCTGGTGTGCAACGTCATCCCGATTATCTGTCCTGTCAGTGTTTGATCGACCAAGACCGTCCGGTTGCCGTTGTTCCAATCGAGGGCGAGCAATCCGCTTTCGCCGGGCAGGAGTTTTGCCGCATCACGCTCGATGTGAACATGTACGTCCGCCGCTCTGTCGGTGTATTTCGACGGCGCAAGATTTTTCACGAACCAGTTGAAAATATCGCCGACCGCCGACTGCCCCGCCTCGAGACCGTACATGCCCGGCATCACACTGCCCGGCACGATGCCGCACAAGCCCGGTATGTCCGCAAGAGGTCGGTCGAGCGGATGAATCATAATGTCGCAAGTGCTTGTGCCGATGATTTTCACCAGCGTCCCCGGCTTGATACCGGCACCGACTGCTCCCATGTGGCAATCGAACGCTCCCACTGCCACCGGCGTACCGGGGAGCAATCCTACTTTGGATGCTGCGGAGTTGCAAAGTTTTCCCGCCGGTTGATCCGACGTTTTCGTTTCTTTACTAAACCGCTCCCGCAACGGCAACAAGTCGGGATCGAGTGCCCGGAAAAATTCTTTGCTCGGCAATCCGCCCCACTGTTCGTGATAGATCGCTTTGTGTCCCGTTGCACAAATGCCTCGGACGAGCGTGTGCGGATCGGTATTGCCCGTCAGAAATGCCGGGATAAAATCGGCAAGTTCCACCCAGGAATAGGCGGCTTTGAAAACGCGTAAGTTTTCCTTTTTGCAATGCAGGATTTTCGACCAGTACCATTCGCTGCTGTACCGTCCGCCGCATTTGTCGAGATATTTGCCTTCTGTTGATAGCAGAGCGTCGTTTTGGGCGAGTTCGGTAATGCGTGCCGCCTCTGCAAAGGAGGTATGGTCTTTCCAAAGCCACGCCTGTGCTGCCGGAACATCTTTGAACTCCGGCAACATGGCGAGCGGCGTGCCGTTTCGGTCAACGGGAATCGGCGTGGAGCCGGTGGTGTCGATTCCGATCCCGGCAACGAGTTCCGGTTTGAATCCCCCGGCTTTCTTTGCTTTCTTGACGGCTTGTGAGACGGAGCGGTAAAAGCCGTTGATGTAATCCGCCGGATTTTGCCGTGCGAGGAGCGGGTTTTTCGGATCGATGATCACTCCGGCATCGCCGCTGGGATACTGATAGACTGCCGAAGCAATTTCGGTGCCGTCGGTGATATCAACGATGATGGCGCGCACGCTGTTCGTGCCGTAGTCAACGCCGATGGAAAATTTCTTGTTCTTTGACATGGTTCGTTGGGTTGTTAGCCGCAGGTAACACGGATAGGAAATGTACGTGATTATCCGGTGTCCTATGCGGCAAAAATTTATTCCTCGACAATCATCACGCGGCATCCGAAGAAGCCGCCCGCCATTGCGCCGGGACGCGCCAGCAACGTGACCGTAATCTTTTCCTTGCCTCGAGTCGTCTCGCCATCGAGCAGATACTCGACATCGAAAAACCTATCCGGCGCATTATTGTTGAGACGCTGCTCGCCGACCTTTTCCCCCTCGACAAATATATCAAAAATCCGATTGCCAGCGTCGCCCCCCCAATAGGTCAACACCAATTTGTTCTTCTTGTCAGGATCAACTTTCATTTCAAACGTCATCGCCCCGCCGTCGCGAGCATCCCGCCATTTTCCGCCATGCGCTTCGCCAAACGATGAGTTCACGCCGCGGAAATTGTGATCCCGCTCCGGCTGCATCTCCCCCGGCTGAAAGAAATCGACGGTCAACCTTTCCATCGCCTGCAACCGCTCCTGCTCCGCTTTGTACTCCGCTTCACGCTCCTTCCATTCCTCTTCGGAAAAGACATCGAAATAGACGGTATAACGTCCCGTTGCATTGTAAAAAGCAACAAGCCGCACCGGTTGAGGCTGCGTCTGTAATTGCCCGTCTGTTCCGTACATTCCCGAATTAAATTCTCCAATGATATAGGGCAACGACACTTTATCATCACTCACCGGCTCGAAGGGTGCTGCAATCGGTTTATTAGCGGCACCCAAATCGGCGGCAAGAAGCCACGGTCCCCGGAAAAACGCAATGCGATTCTCGTTATCCGGCATCGATTCGGTATGCACCGTATAACCCATCAGGCGGTCATTAAACAACCTCTTTTTCCCTTCCCACGTTTGCTCATAAACAAGAAACCCTTCCGATTGAATCTCATCAAACGTCGCACCGTCTAGAACATGACAACCTCTGGGAATACGAACCTTCACGATGAGTTCCGTCGGCTTTACCGCTTCGATGTCGATTTTGCCATCGGCAGTAATCGTTGCCTTAACTCCTTTCTCCTTCCAATCGAGTACGGAGGGAATCCACAGGTTGACATAGAGAACATTTTTCCCCTCTTCGACGGCGTGAAAGTAAATCGAGTCGCCATATTTTGCATGGTTTTCCATGCCGGTGCCATGGCAGCATGTCCAGTCGTCAAACGGTCTCGAATAAGTACGATACGCACCGCTGCGCAACGGTACGAAGTACGTGAACAACCTGTTCATGTCGTCGGAGCGGTCTATCGACGCAAGAATATGATTGTAAAGCCCGCGTTCATAGTAGTCCAAATACTCAGTGTCTCCCGTCCAAGTGTAAAGATGACGCGTCATCTTCAACATGTTATGCGTGTTGCACGTTTCGGTCGTGTTGCCCGAACTCAAGTAACGCGTTGAAATCGGCTCTATCCGATCATTAAGTTTGCCCGGCTCTCCAAAATGTTCTGCCAACGTGTTTCCGCCGGTCACGTAGGTGTGATAGTTGACGACACGATCCCAGAAAAACTCCGTAATTTTGCGGTGCTTTTCGTTGCCGGTCAATTCATAGGATTGTGCAACGCCGATGACTTTGGGAAACTGCGTGTTGCCATGTTGTCCCGGCAACGTATCGCGTCCTTCGGCAAAGGGATCGAGAATCACAGCATCGTAAAAACGTTCCGCCAAGTCGAAATACTTTTCGTCGCCGGTGATTCGATAGAGTTGATAAAGAACATCGTTCATACCGCCGAATTCGCAGCGCATCATTCTGGCAAACTGTTCATCGGTCAGGTTTTTCGTGATTTCGACAGCCCAGTCCCCTAATTTTTTGGCAACTTCGAGTGCTTTTTCATTGCCGCAGTGGTGATACGTGTCGATGAGCCCGGCAAATTGTTTATGTAATGTGTACCACGGCACCCAAATTCCGTTGAGGTCAAAACCTTGTGAGCGGATTTCTCCTCGCTGGATTTCGGCGAAGACTCGCCGGTCGTTGGGAAATGCCGCGATGAGTCCGTCTTTGCCAGCGATTTGACATTCTTCGAGTTCACTGACGATGTATTGGGCTCGTTCTTTGAATCGTTCATCTCCGGTGGCGGCGTAGGTCATTGCGAGGGCAGAGAGGTAATGTCCGAGAGAATGACCGGCGATGGACATGTCTTCCCAGCCGCGATAACTTCGTGCTTTCGGTTCGAGACCGGCATTGGTGCGGAACTTTGACAGCAGCGCATCGGCATTGACGGACAGGAGATACCGCGCATTTTTGTCCTGTGCTTCTTTGAAGGGACTGTCGAGCAGCCGCACTTGGGAAAGATCGAAGGGCTTGATTTTGATGCGGGATGATTCTGTATCTTCTGCTGTAATGCCTGTTGAAACGGCGGCGAGGAAGAGTACGAATGTGAATAGTGAAGTCCAGTGGTATTTTTGCATGCCTTTCAGTGTAACCGTTTGCATTGAAACGTCAAGTCGAAATAGCGCAAAAAAATGTTGAAATGGCAAAAAACAACATTCCCAAAGAGCCGTAGGTGTAGCGTAGCGTAACCTACGGGTTCACCCGCAAGTTTCGGCAGAGTACCGCCTACACTTGCGGCTCTTGTTGCGCAATCTGACGGTTGCGGCTCAGCCGCCGGAGTACCGGCTAAATGATTTTCTGTGCCGCACGAGTGCAACCATCCGATGCCATAAATTTCCTTTGACAACGTTGTTTCGACTCTGGCAAACGTTCATCCGAGTTCATCATACAGGATAAATTTCAATTCTTCTATAGAGTGGACAATCCTATCCGGTTGCAGTGATTGTAATTTCTCAAGACGATTGCGGCTCTGTTAACTTTTTGTTCTGTTAAGTCTATACCCATTCGTGAAACTCGCTCTAATTGGTCGGTACAACACGTTTGATAGTTCCATCTTCATTGAATTCCATACGGTCAATACACACTTCGCGATGGAATCCGGGTCCTTTGCTGCGCTCCAAAAAGTGCTTGTTGATGCGGTGATAGACGGCATACCACTCATCCGTTCCCGGCTTTTGAATGACCGAATGATGCGCAGGTCCATAGATTTCTTTGGAAGGGTCTTGTATCAACACCACCGGCTCTTTCGCCACTTGTATCGGTCCCATCGGCGAATCCGACGTGCCGTAAGCCACATGATAATTGGGCGAACCCGTGTCGTCAACCGACCACATAAAGTAATACGTCCCGTTGCGGTAGAAGACATAGGCTCCTTCCCGATAGGCGTAATCCCGTAAAGTCCCCCCTTGAGGAGTGATGTCCTTAATCGTCTCCTCCTTCACCGAAAGCATGTCGTCGTTCAATTCGGCAACCGCCATGTAGCCGTTGCCCCAATATATGTAGGACTTGCCGGAAACGGGGTCGGTAAAGACCGCCGGGTCAATCTGTTGTCCGCGACCAGCGGGCGACCTCGATATGATCGGCTGTCCCGAATCCGTAAAAGGTCCCAGCGGATGGTCGGCAACCGCAACGCCTATCTCCTTTCGATTGTTTGCAAGCGAGTGTCCGCTAAAATAGAAAAAGTATTTGTATTTGCCGTCGATCATTTTCTCTTCGATACCGGGTGCCCAAGCATTCGCATTCGCCCAAGAGACTTGGGCTCTCAAATCGAGCATCACGTTTTCGAATTTCCATTCTTTCAAATCGTCGGACGAATAGACGGTGAAATACCAACCGCTCCAGCCTGGATGTCCGCAGGTCGTAGAATAGATGTAATACTTCTCGGTAAGATTAGAATACAAGATTTGCGGATCGGCATGAAATCCCGGCAACACGGGGTTGTTCGGCAACTCTCCTAGTTGTTCCGGCTTTCCCCATTTGTCGGTGATGCGTTTCAGTTCCCAACGAGTCAACGGTATCATCGAACCATGCCGAGGTCTGAAATTCATGGAAATTTCGTCGTCCAGACGTGTGAAATTTTCCAAGTCGGTACTTTTCGTGAAATGAAATTGTCCTCTTCCATAGACATCGTACATAAAAATATACGTATCCGAGTTATTCATTTTGAATACACTCGATCCTTCGACGGCATCGTTTGTCAGCTGTTTGTATCCTTCCTTTTCGTCCCACTCTCCAGACGTGAGGGATTTAGTGGTTGCCAGTTTTATTCCGTTTCCATGTCCTTCGGTTTTGAAGAACATATAGTACAAACCGTCTTTGAAGATGATGTCTCCGTCGATGCATGATCTTCCGTTTGCCGGGAAGAAGAATTGCTTCGGTTCTGTTGCCAAGTCGGTAAAATCATCATTTGCGTAGGAATAGTAGATGATGTCAGGACCGTTTCCGTGCTTCATCGACCAGTAAATCAGGTATTTTCCCGCCTCTTTATCGTAAATGGTTTGCGGAGCCCAAACACGTTTGAGTTCTTCTTGTCCTTCGTACTTTTGTTGGATGTTTACGACGGACGATGTCCAGTTCACGAGGTCGTCGGATTTCAGCAGAACCATTGCTCGGTTGGAATCCCAGCCCAGCCGCGATGTCATATCGGTAGCAACCATGTAGAAACCCCTTCCGTCTTCTCGTCGAAGGATATGCGGATCACGTACGCCGCCGGTGGAACTGATGTCTCTGGAGTTGAGCACCGGTCTGTTGTCGTTGAGTGCATAGTAGTTAAAACCGTCCAAACTTACGGCAAAGTGGACGGCTTCCTGCGGCGTATTATTGCCCAAAAAATAGGCAAAGAGATAGCCGATGTAGTCTTTTTCGACTGGGGCGAGAGGGTGTTCCGAAATCGGCGGCGGTTGTGCCGCTCTTCTGCCTTCGCTCTGCGGATTTTGTGCCAATAGCGAAACTGCCGTGAGCAGAAAGATTGCCAACGATAAAAATAATGTGTTCTTCATGTTGTTAAAAGGTTGTTAAGGGAGGGAAATAGTTAACCGCCGAGTCTGTTCGGCGCATGATATATCATTCTTTTTCACCGAATATACTTTCCGAAGTCATGACGACTCGTTTCAACGTTCCGTCAGGATTGTGGTAAAGCCGATCAATACATATCGCACGGCTATGGCTGGTGCCATCCCTTTGGATTCCTCCATTGTGGTAAATATAATACCACTCGCCTTTGAACTGGACAGTAGAAGGATGATTGGTATTGCTGTTGCCCGCTATTTCGCACAGAATTCCCTTGTATTCCCAGGGTCCTTCTATGCTTTTGGACATCGCATATGCAACCTTTTCGGGAAAGCCGGTCGCATACGTCAGATAGTAATTGCCATTGTGTTTGTGAATCCAAGGGGCTTCTTCGAAGACGAAACCGTCAAACATTATTTGCTTGACCTCTCCGTCGATTTCGATCATATTGTCTTTGAGTTTGACATAATAACATTCTCGGTTTCCCCAAAACAACCAAGGAGTGTTGTCTTCGTCGATGAATATCGCCGGGTCAATGCACGCCCAACTGTGTCGCGATGCGAAACAGTCCCTATTGGTGAGCAGCGGTTTGCCCAGTGCATCGGTGTAGGGACCCTCTGGTTTGTCCGCTACCGCAACGCCGATACCGGTGTTGTTGGTACTCACGTAGAAATAGAATTTTCCGTTTCGTTCAGCGACATGTGCCGCATACGCCTGCCGGGAACTCCACGGAAAATCAGAACCCCTGAGCGGAATCGGATGTTCGGTGAATGTGATCATATCCGTAGTAGAAAACGCACACCAGTTGTGCATGATGTAACGGTTTTGTTCGCCGGCGGCATCTTCCCCCGTGAATATCCACAAGGTATCGCCGACGACCAGCGGAGCGGGATCCGCCGTGTACTTATGCGTGATGACAGGATTTCCGTCAGGACGAAACGTCAAGAGTGCGTCCGGTTGGGCAAAGGCAAAATTGCTTGCCAGTACCGTGAAAACGAGGGGGATAAAATACTTCATAATGGTGTATAAAAAGTGTTGATATGACGAAAAAATACATCCCCAAAGAGCCGGAGATATAGTCGGTATCCCGCCGTTATCACCGGGTCAATTTCCTTGGGCAACGTTGTTTCGACTCTGCTCTGACTCTGGCAAACGTTCATCCGAGTTCATCATACAGGATAAATTTCAATTCTTCTATGGAGTGGACAATCCTATCCGGTTGCAGTGATTGTAATTTCGGCACATCGACCAGTGTTGCCCAAGCAGCAGAGTAAATCGGTATCGAAACCTCCCGGCACGCCGTAATATCGGTGGGCGCATCGCCGATATAGACCGCCTCGCTCGGCGAAAGTTGAAATTGACGCAAAACCCTCCGCAAACACTCCGGCTTGTTGCCGCCATGAGGAGACCCAGTCTCGATAGCATCAAAATAACCTTCTAATCCCAGTTCATCAAACGTAATGGCAAGGGTTCCCGAACCCTTGCCCGTTACCAATCCGATGGGAATGTGCCGTGATTTAAGCCAATTCAAAATTTCTATTATTCCGTCGAAAGGTTTCGGACATAAAGTCAGGTGCAGCCGACGGTAGTGAAACAGGAATTGTTCCAAACATGTTTCGACGGCATCGGGAACGAAGGTACGGATAAATCCTTCATCGTCAGGACCAAATGCTGCAACGATTTCCTCTTCGGAAATAGACCGCTGGACAACAGACCCGACCGCCAGCCGACAAGCCTCGACGTAAAGCGGAATCGAATCGACAATCGTTCCGTCTAAATCGAAAATAACACATTTGAATTTGGTTGATATATTCATCGTCGAGTGCAATGACAATAGACCTGTTTACGGTGTATCCTTCAACAATCGGACTTCGTACACTCCTCCCGCGATGTTGCCAGCCCTTGCGGCAAATCGTACCGTAATACGTTCCTTCGATTCTAGCATTTCGGCAGGGATTTTGTACTCCACATTGACGAACTCGTTTCTGTTCCATTTGCCCGTAATGTTTTCGGTAACGAGCACCTGTCCGTCAATCAATATGTCAAATGTCCGGTTGCCGCTGTCGTTGCCCCAGTAACGCACCATCAAGGATAAATCTGTCAACCCATCGGTTTTCATTTCATACTGGAAGTACCCGACCGACCGGGCATGCCGCCACGCCTCGTCCTGATGAACGCCCGTCTCCGAATTCTGTTGACGCATCAAATGATCCGCCTCCGGTTGTTGCTCGCCAGCGTTCACCGCATCAATCGTCTGGGCATCCAACGCCAACCTCCGCCGCTCCCCTTCCAAGTTGCGATCAAACATCCGATCATATTCCTGCTGTGTACCAGAATACCAATAGACCATGTATCGGCTATCGTGAATACCGAAGAAGGGTTCCAAGACCAAGTCCTTGTATCTCTCGTCTTGGAACAAGCCGGGAACGGTAAAATGGAGCGGCTTGTCCGGCACCGGCTGCATGTTTTCCAGTTTGCTTTGGATTTCCTCTCTCGTCCCCACCAGCGGCGGAGTATCAAAGAGCGAAACCAATGCGCCGTGTGCAATGTGCGCCCAGCGGTGATCGTCCGCAACCAATCCCCGTAAATCCCGTGTTCCCAAGCGGGTGCCTAATACAATCGGACCGCGCAGAATCGAAATGTAACTTGGTACATTCGGCAGTTCCTCGATAGTAACCGGCATAGGAAAACTGATTTCTACCACATCGCCGTCTTTCCATTCTCTCTCGACGGCAATGTACGAAGAGGGAATGGAATCGACCGCATAATCTTTTCCATCGCAGACCGCTTTCATTGTTCCCGGTTTTACCCACCAGGGGGAACGAATCATGACCGTGAATCGGGATGGTTGCTCCAAGTTAAAAGTTAACTTTGCGGACTCTTCATAAGGGAAACGAGTGTTTTGCGTTACTTTGACACCTTTGTCTTTCCAGTTTAGTTCCGAGGCAACGAAGAGATTGACGTAGAGCGTATCCCCCCCATAGGTATAGATAAACTCGCCGTACTTGCCGTGATTTTCTAATCCCGTACCGACGCAGCACCACATACCGCTGTTGGGTGCCGAATAGTTGCGGTAATGTCCCGGTCTCATCGAAGTAAAATAGACATATCCGCCATGTTCTGGATGTTGAGTCGAGAGAATGTGATTGAACATGGCTCGCTCATAAAAGTCGGCATACTTTGCATCGGGATTCATGCGGAACAAGCCTTTGCTCAACTTCAGCATATTGTATGTGTTGCATGATTCGGGTCCTTCGCGATCTTGCATATAACTGATGCAATCCCGTTGCGAAGGAAAATGCTCACGGCGGCTGTTTCCTCCGATGGAAAGCGAGCGGTTATGCGCCACGATGTCCCAGAAAAAAGAGGCGGCAGTTTCATGCACTTCATCGCCGCTCACTTCGGCAGTTCTTTGATACCCAACGGCTTTGGGAACCTGCGTGTTCGCATGCATGTTGTCGAGTGCGTCTCGCTTTACCGAAACGCTGTCAAAAAGATGGCATTTGCCAAACCGTATTGCTGTGTACAAATACTTTTCGTCGCCGGTCATTTGGTAGGCATCGGCATAGACTTCGTTCATACCGCCGTATTCGGTACGGACGATGGACTTCATTTGTTCATCGGTCAAGGGATTCACGACGGTGATTCCCCAGTCGCACAATTTCAGGAACATTTCTTTTGCATCTTCGTTGCCTGTGTAGAGCCAAACGTCCCGCAGACCGGCAAAGGTTTTGTGAACGTTGTACCATGGCACCCAGTAACCGGCGATGTCGAAACCTTGCGTTCGGACTTGTCCCTGTCTGATTCTTTCCCAGAGCGGTTTGCCGTTGGGTACACCGCCGATGTAACCGTCGCCGTTTGCTTCCTGCACACGTTTCATTTCGGCGATGACATATTCCATGCGTTTTCGCAATTCTTCGTTGCCTGTGGCGGCATAATGTATTGCCAGTGCGCTTAGATAGTGTCCTCCGATGTGTCCGTCCAGTCCTTGCCAGTTAGGAAAGAATTCGGCTTTTTTAGGCAGTCCGGCTTCGTGCAGGAAGGGTGCCAGCAGTCGGTCGGTATCGTATTGAAGCAGCACATCGGCATTGAGGTCGAGTGCATGTTTGAAGGGACCTTCCAGTAATGTAATGCTGTTTAACGGGAATGCGTTGTCGTAAAGTTTTTCCTGTGCATTCAGACCGCCGCCGAGAAATGCAATCCATACGAATAGAATCAAGTGTCTTATCATTGTTTTCATACTTCAAGGGTTGATAGGGCATAGAGACATGCCGCGAAAATTTGACCATGCCCTCCGTCATTACGCTCCGCTCCATTCCGGCTTTTGTGGGCGTTAACAAAAGCCGGAATGAAACAACGTGCAACCCATGGCGTACTTTGCGGTTAAATCCGAACTATTTTAACCGCAAGGGGCGCAAAGATTGGGCAAAGGACGCAAAGAGTCTATTTCTAGGGGTTCCCTAATAACGACATGGGGAGTAGTGTAAGCGTTTTCTTAAAACCGTCAAGTCAAAATTGCGAAAAAAAATGTCGAAATTGCGAAAATTGCAGTGTGATCCTTGTACTTCGGGAGTGTTTGCCGTTTAAAAAAGAAGATTGAATGCCTCCTGCCACCACACCGATTTCGTCAATTCCTCTTGACCTTGTCTGCAAAAATTGCTACTCTTCCCGTTATGTCCCTTAGAGTGGTTGTCCAAATAGGATTGGGCTTTGCTTGGGTTGTAACCGCTTGGGTTGTAACCGTTTGGTCGGGAATATCGCGTGCCGATAGTTTTCCGCCGATCCGGTTGTGTCCGGCTTCGTCCCCCGCTGTTTCCGCCGCTCTCTATGAAGCAGTACCGGTGCGTAATAATAACCTTGCCGTCCAGACTGTCCAAACCTTTCACACGGAAAACTGGACGTGGCAATTATTTCCCGATGGATTCATTTATCCCACCTATCTGGCAGCGACTCAGAACCGGCTTACCTGCGTAACGAATTACGATCCAGACATCAAATGGAACTGGGACATTACCCTCGGCGGACGGGCTCCATTGTTTCGCTACGGAAACCGGAGTGCACTCTTTCCTGAGGGCTGGCAAGTCGATATAGAGGGTTCCGTCCATTTGCGGCTTGCTTTAATGCAGCAAATGGACATGGAAGCCAATGATTTCCGCGTCGGATTGCCGTTTTCTTACGGCACCAAAGTTTGGCAGGTGCGTACCGGATATTATCACGTCAGTTCTCACGTGGGGGACGAAAGGGTTTTGCGTTACATCAATGAAGGGGGTTGGGACGAGTGGGAGGGTGATCCTGAATACAAAGGAAAACCAACGTACCGAGCCGGAGAAGATCACCACCGATTGAATTACTACCGCGAGGCGTGGCTTCTTAGTTGTGCTTACCGTCCGACACCAAGCACGCGGCTTTACGCGGAGGTCGATTACGCTTTTATGCTGGGAGAACTGACGAAGCCGTGGCATTTTCAGTTTGGCGCAGAATACAGTCCGGTCTATCCGGCAAGGGGCGGCTGGGGAACCCCCTTTGCCGCCGTGAATGTGAGGTTAATGCAGGAGTTTAATTTTGACGGCAACTTCACCCTTCAGACAGGCTGGCAATGGCGGGGCTCGCGGAATGAGTTGTTCCGAATCGGTTTGCAATACTTTAACGGAACAAGCGAACAGTATTCTTTCATCACCCACCCGCGGGAACGAAAAATTGGAATAGGGGTGTGGTATGATTTTTAGGCGGCATCTATACTGCGAAGGGCATGAAACTGCACTTTGCGTCTTTGCAAGAACCTCGCGTCTTTGCGGTGAAAAAAATCACCGCAAGGGAAAACTCCAATAGACCGAAAATGGTGTGCTACTTTTTCTCTCCGATTTCCCGGATGACCAGTTTTTCAAATGTTACCGTATGTCCATGATCTTGCAGAATAATAGACCCTGTCGGGTTTTCACCGAAGCCGAAAAACTCTCCGTTATCCCTGATAAATTTGCTGGCTTTGATGGCTTCTTTCCATTCTTCGCTTCCCACTTCGCACTGCATCACTTTTTCACCATTGAGCCAGTGTTCGAGGTGATTGTCCAGAACGATAATACGTCCCGTGTTGACCTGTCCGTGCGGATTCACTCTTTTCTTAGTGCTGTCGGGAGCAAACACATGATACAGAGAGGCGGTGGATTCGCGGTTGCTTTCGGTACCGTCGTTGAGAATCTGATACTCACAGCCCAGCCAGCCGGTGGCATGACGTGCTCCGGTTCTGCCGAAATCTTTGATCCGGTATTTGATGCCGCTATTACACCGTTGGGAGGCAATCCATGCAAAATCGAGAACGAAATTGGTGTACTGCTTGGCGGTAACAAGGTCGCCCCCCTGAAAATTGCGGGTACTGTCGGAGTTTTCAAAGATGATTTTTCCCTCTTGACTTCTCCATTTTGACTGAGCAGCAAGGGCTTCGCCGCCATATCGTGCCCAGCCGGTAAGCCCTTCGGCGGGAATGAGGGACACCGGTTCGGTGGTATGGTACTGGTCAAGAATCCACTGAATATCGCTGTCGGGAAACCGTTCATCGGCGAATGTTGGAGCAGCAAATGTTGAGAGACAACACGTTGTGAGCAGCAAGGGAAAGAAGGCAACTTTTCGGAACATGGTAAAGGACTCCTTTTAGTATGAGAACTCCATTAGTGTACCGTTTGAGAGAAAAAAAACAAGCCGAGTCTTTGCAGACTTTGCGGTTAAATCCGAACTCTTTTAACCGCAAGGGGCGCAAAGATGGTACAAAGTTTGCAAAAGGCACAAAGACCGATGCGTGTGCCCTCTCTCCTGCCCCCGCCTCACGCCAAATCCCGGTCTTCAAACAGGAGCAAGGAAACTATCAACATCGCCGTACAATAGAGTGCCGCATACACAGAAGCATAAAACACGTACAACCATGGCACCGCAGTATCGGTCATCGATATATCCGGCGTTGCCATAATCGCCGTCTCCATATTAAAATGATCGAGACACGGCAAGACCATACTGATAATGTTCGCCACAAACATCACCATCGGATTGGCTCCCATCGCCGACTGCACAATCACCGGCACAATGTTGCCCAGCAGATAAATCATCAGCGTCAATGTCAAATTCGGCAAGAGCGGCAACCGGGTAGAAATGGCAACGGCAATCGCTGCCAAAATAAGCATTTCCAAATAGGCAAGAGCCAACTGGGGCAAAACATTATACACGGCTTTCGCACACTCAATCGCCGCAGGAATATCCTTGGACGATTCCCTCGCATCATAGACAAGTTTGTAGGAAACCGTATTGAGAAAAAATGTGCCCAATATAAGGAAAAGGAGCGTAACGGCAATAATCACGCCGGTATATTTTCCGATAATAAACTTGGTTCTGCCGAGCGGTTTTGACAAAGCCATCAGAGCAGTCTTCCCCTCCAGTTCGTCGGCAATGGTCGAACTTGCCGTCCAGACAGCAAGGAAAGCGGCAAACAATTTGACAACGATCAATCCCTGCGTAATCACAAGTTTAATATCCTCGCCGAGCGTGTTATACGGAATAAGGAGGAAAATAAAGAGGGCAAAAATCCCCACAAGCGTCAAAATAATAAACAGGGGCTGCAACAGTGCTTCCTTCGCCGTGACCCAGGCGACGGCACCGACTTTCGGCAAATAAGTACGGATCAAAAACACCGCAACTCCAAAAAGGAGAAACGCGGCAAGTGCTCCAAGATCAATATAGAGTAACCCTTGAATCCAGGTGGGAATGGACATCTGCTTTGACGATTACGACATAGGTTCTGACTAACACCGCCATTGTAGCCCCTTGTCCCCGGAATTGCAAGTCCTCACGTCATGTCTCATTTTGTGAGTGTACTGTAAGGGACACGGAAATGGTATCTTGCGGTTAATTTTTTAACCGCAAAGACGCAAAGGCTGCGCAAAGGGCGCAAAGTACAATTCCTTTCCATTGATTGATGGTATAATCGTGAAATCAGACAGATGATTTTGCCTTACTCCACAAAACCATGCTCTCCACACGAAACCATTTTTTTGTTCTCCTGCTCGTTACACTCATTTTAGCCGGCTGTCCCAAGCGGCAGCCGGATCCGGTGGATGAGAAGGGTATTCCTATCACTCCCACGAAGATCAAGGGCATTCCTATCAGTCCCATGAAGTTCGTCGAAAGACCCATCAACGATAAACCTTTCAGCGTCGGTTTCACGGAAAATGACATGAATATCACCTTTTCGCTCCGCATTCACGTTACTGTACGGGAAAAGGAAGCGAAAGCCTTTGACAGACGATATGAGCACTGTGTGCAAGAAGTTAGTGACAGGGTTGACACGGTGTTACGTGCGTCCACTCCTATGGAACGGCAAGAAGTCGAGCACACGACGATCCGAGACAGACTAAAACGGGAAATCAACAATGTGCTCCAAACTCCCTGGGTTGTAGACGTGTTGATTTCCGAACCCGCGATAAAATCCGAACCCATACGTCCACTTTACGGTACATCACGGTTCCAGCGGTGTCGATTCCGAAAGATAGAGCCGGATTTGCCGTTGCACCGGTTGACTTTGCCGAATGAGTAAACAGTTTGAAGGAACATCGATCACGATATTGCCGCCGAGCCGCATTTCCGGTCGTTCGGCTGTTGTCCCCGTTTCCGGGCACCACGATTCCGGCGCGATTGCCAAGCGCAAGAGCCGGACGATTTCTTCCGGTGTGGTGCCGTCCAGAAGCGGATAAGGATGTACCTCCATCACCATTTTTTCCGGCTGCTGTGCCGCTTCTGCTGTGGTGATTTCCAACGTTTGGTCGTCAATGATTCGGTAGGCAAGCGAAGCCGAGCCTGCCGAAGCGAGCGACAGTTCCAACGCATCGTTGACCGTCCCATGATTGCACTGCACGGTTGCCTGTACGGATGCAAAGGTATAAAACGCCCGGTGAAGTGATTGATGATCGACAAGAATCGTCAAGCCTGTCAGCGATTCCAACTGCCGGACGATGTGAGACAGCGGCACGGCTTGATAGTGATTGAGTGTCATCGGTTCCATCACCCGATCCCAGCCGAACGCTTCGGGGGCGACATGTTCCCCGGTTAATTCCGTTTGCTGCGGCAATTGCCGAATGAGCCGAAGTTGTTCTAGAAACCGAAAAATTTCATCCCGCTTTCGCACGGGACTCCTTCCGTCCGTATCATTGTGTTGCACCACCGTCAATCGGTGATCGGGCAATACTTCCACACTGTCCTCTGGAATGATGAGTGCCTGAATCATGCCGGCAAGCACTTCGGGAGTCAGGTCGTCTGTGCCTTCGGCGAAGTCGGAAACGTCGAATGTTAAATCCACGCCCCCTTCGGTCTCCCCCTTTACGGTTTCCTCCTGTACGGCTTCTTTGGGAAAAATCAGAATCTGATTGTCCGCAGCCGTCCATTGTAAGTCCAGCACGGCAAGTGTTTCCGTTAAAATTTCACCGGCAGTAGTCTCGTTAAATTGACCGCTGACTGCTGTGTTGACAGAAAGGGATCGCGGTTTCATTTCGTCGATGTCCAGCGTCATCGGCACGCCGGTAATTTGGGACATATCCCGGACGAAGCCGATCAAACGCTGCCGGTCAAAATGGAGTTCGTGAATCGGCAACGCCAGTCTTGCGTCAATGTCGATCCTTGGAAGGGGCACATCCACAAAGTCCGGCATGGTGCCGATGCTGTCGGAAGGAGCAGAGGCACTATCAGCGGGGAGACCGTTCGGAGTAGATACCGGCTCGCCGTTTGCAGGTTCCGGCTCGCGGTGCGGGTCTTGTATCGGCAATATTTCCGGCGGTTCCTCTTCGGGCGGCGGTACAATATCCGGCATTGGAGGTTCCACAGGTTCTCCCACCGGCTCAACCGGCTGTTCCGCATGCTGTTCGATAGGCGGCGGGATTTCGGGAACCGGTTTTGCAGAACCCCGAAAGATCATCAAGAAGCCGAGAGCCATAAGAAGAAACAGCACCAAGCCGATGAGAACACCCAGCAAAATTTTTCTGGTCTTAATTTCGGTCTCGGAAACATCGGCTTGCGGCGGGGCGGCTTCCATCAAAAAATTGGAACGCCGGCTTTCCGGCGGCACTTCCCCGATAATGCCGGAAGAGGTGCCATGAGTTAAAACATCGGGAAACTTCTTGCGGGCTTTTTTGGAGAGGGGAGCCGGCGGTGCCGGTACATCGTCGGGAGGCTGGACAAGAACCATACTGCCGCATTTTGGACACGCCAAAATTTTGCCGAGCAGTTTTTCATCCTTAACAATGAGTTTCGCCTCACAAGTAGCGCAGATTACCGTAATCATAACACTTCGCCTCCCTACCGACGGAGCCCCTCCACTCAACGTGGTATTGTACCATAAACGGGGACAAATTGCTCTTTTCCCATTTGCGTCCTTTGCCCAATCTTTGCGCCCCTTGCGGTTAAAAGAGTGCGGTTAAAAGAGTTCGGATTTAACCGCAAAGTACAGATTTGGTGTGTTTCGGCATCAGTCAAAATGAAAAATTGATTCTTAGAGATTCCCAAGTGTAAATGATTGGAAAGTACAGTTTTTGGGCAAAGTCGCACAAAAACCGGCGGCAGATAGGGAAGTGCGGTAGTAGAATCAAGGGGATAAATCCCATTATTTTCCTTCCCGGAGCCGTTGTCCCAGATAGTTGTCCAGTTCTGAAATCGGCGTGATTTTTTCGACAGTGATTTCAAAGGGATATTCAATCCGGCGGTAGGTAATCGTGTCGCCCTCCAAGATGACATAGCAGGCTCTCGGATCGCGGTCCCGCGGCTGCCCCACCGAGCCGACATTGATCATGACCTTCTTGTCCCCCAAAGTGTAGTGCATATTTACCTCATCGGGGGAATAAAATTCCCTGTCTTCGGTAAAAATGCCCGGCACGTGAGTGTGTCCCTGAAAAGAATACTTGGGTATTGCCGAAAAGAGCCGCTCCATTCTCCGATCGTTGTAGATGTCGTCCTGAAAAACATATTCGTTCAGCGGATTCCGCGGCGAGCCATGCACATACAAAAAGTCCTCTTCCCGATGAATTCTGGACAACCCGTTTAGAAAATCCCAGCGGTCGTCGGCACCGGAAATCCTCGGATTTTCCAATTGATCCCGCGTCCAGAAAATAGCCCGCTCGGCACTATTGTTAAAACCTTCCGGATCAAACAGCGCAGCCTGGTCGTGATTACCGAGGAGACAAACAGCAACTTTTTTTCGGACAATTTCCACACACTCGATCGGATTCGGACCATAGCCGACGGTATCCCCGAGACAGTAAATCTCCGCAATTCCCTGGTTTTCAATGTCCTTCATAACAGCCTCAAGTGCTTCGAGGTTGCTGTGTATGTCGCTGATAATCGCTCTTTTCATTGAACACGTTTTATCATCGGAAAACGAGTTGCCTCCCGTTAGGTTTTCTCCCTTGCAGTATTTTCACAAAAAACTGCCGCCCCCACTATACCAGATTTTGTGCCGGTGGCAACAGGTGTGAGCAATGTTGCGTTGCCCAATTGCCCAAAAAGTAGACATTAAAAAAACGGCTATTGGAATACTGTATTTTGCGCATTTTACCCAGTGTAAATGCTTGGACAGTTTGTATGCTCTCATCAGGGAACCTCTAAAAACAGATTCTTTGCGAACTTTGCGACAACCTTGCGTCTTTGCGGTTAAATTTTTTACCGTTTACTGTCCCTCATCAACTAATCCCCGGCACGGTAAATTGTGAACAAAATTCGGCAATCTCTTTACGGATGGCGGGTGCCTCGCTGCCGATGTTCCCTATATTCCGGCAGACGCGGTCGATCCAGCCGGCGACTTTGTGCATATCCGATTCTTTCATTCCCATTGCCGTCAGCGAAGGAGTGCCAAGCCGCACGCCGCTGGTAATGAACGGACTCCGGTGATCGCCCGGCACCATATTGAAGTTTGCAATGATGCCCGACTGTGCGAGTGCTTGTGCTGCCTCTTTCCCGGTAAACTTCTCTTTGCGGAAGTCGAGCAGCAGCAAGTGCGTGTCTGTCCCGCCGCCGGATAAGGTGTGCCCCTTTGCAAGCAGTGCCTCGGCAAGCGTTTTGGCATTTTTCACAATTTGCCCGGCGTACTCTTTGAATTCTGGAGTCGATGCTTCCTTAAATGCCGTCGCCATTGCCGCAATGACGGACAGATGCGGACCGCCCTGCAAGCCGGGAAAGACTGCCCGGTCAAGCCGCTGGGCGAGATGAAACTTGCTGTCCGGGAAGTATTTCGATTTTAGCCGGTCTTCAATTTTCGATAGCAAAAAGCCTGCCCGGGGACCCCGCAACATTTTATGGCTGGTGCTCGTGATGACATCGCAATACGGCACCGGGCTGGGATGAAGTCCCGCGATAATCAATGAGTTGATATGTGCAATGTCGGCAACGAGATAAGCGTCCACCTCGTCGGCGATTGCCCGGAAGTCTTTGTATTCAATTTTATGCGGATAGGCGGTCGCACCGACCCAAATCATTTTGGGACGCTCTTTCAGAGCGGCTTCGCGGATTTGATCCATATCGAACCTGCCTGTTTCGGGACTGGGACCGTAGGGAATCTGTGTGTAATGGATGCCCGAAAAGTTGACCTTCCAACCATGGGTGAGGTGTCCGCCGTCGGTAACAGGCATTCCCATCAATTTATCGCCGATATTGAGCAGGGCAAGATAGACCGCTTGATTAGCAGGGGAACCGCTGTACGGCTGCACGTTGGCATGTTCGGCACCGAAGAGGGTCTTTGCTCTTTCGACGGCAAGGGATTCGATTTTATCAACGTACTCGTTGCCTTCGTAATATCTTGCGCGGGGATAACCTTCGGCATATTTATTGGTAAGGGTGGAACCGCAGGCTTCGAGAACGCTGTACGAGGCGTAACTCTCGGACGCAATCATTTTGAGGGTCGTGGATTCGAATTTTGTCTGCTCTTGGATGAGCGTGTAGATTTCGGGATCGGTCTGTTTCAGGTGAGGGTAGCGTTCCATAGTGCCCTGATTATCGGCTTTGGCAGTGAAATGTCAAGAGACTGTATTTTTTAATTTTTTAACCGCAAAGACGCAAAGATTGTGCAAGGGCTGCGAAGGATAATTTCATGCCGTTTATGGTATAGTAGCGGCTATGAAACACATCAGTTACACCATTATTTTCGTCCTTGCCGCTTTCCTCACACCGGCAATCTATGCTCAAACTGTGGTCAAACAAGTCGTGAGATTTGAACGAGCCAGTTTCAATCTCCTGCGTCCCGGTGATTTTCAACCGTTTGAATCCGGCTATCAATTCGAGGACGGCATTTACATCTGCGACAATGGTACAGACAACACTGCCCGGCGAGGGGTGTCGCAAAGGGTGATGCTCCACCAAACACGTCCCGAACCGATTATCGCCGAAGCGTGGAGCAAGGCGGAAAATGTTTCCGGTTCTCCTTCCGGCGGTGAATACGGCATTTATATTGACCTCATTTACGAAGACGGTACGCCCCTCTGGGGACAATCGGTCGCTTTCGACACCGGCACGCACGATTGGCAAAAGAAAACACTCACCATTTTCCCGCCCAAGCCGGTGCGGAGTTTGACGTTCTACACTCTGTTCCGAGGCAAATCAGGCAAAGCCGCCTTTCGGGATATGAAACTAGCCGTCCCGCGCACACCGGAGGAGGCAGTCCTTTTCGACGGCGTGCCGGTCATTAAAAAGGGAATCGCAAAGTTGCAAATCCGAGATGTTGCCGCGAATTCCGATTATTTTGCCTTGGAGGGCAACCCCTTCGGTGTCATTTCGACCGTTAAAATAATAGAGGTAGAGGTCGGAGAGCAGAGCACACGGCAGACCGAACAAGTGACGCTGACCAATTCCGACGATACCGACCGATGCTTCACGCTGGTTTATACCGCTCTGGTGCCCGCTAGAATTTGGTGCGAACATCAGCGTTCCGACATTGCTATCGAGCCGAATACAGAATATGTCCTCACGACTTCCATGCCGAACATAGGTTCAAACGGCAGACTTTCACTCTATCCCTTTGCGGCGGTGATAACCCCTGATGGGTTACGCTCACTTCCTAACCATCCTGCTTTACCGTCCGCTGGTATTGGAATCGGCATTGACCTGAAAACGCCCGGCTTTTTCCGCACCGGCTACAACTCAGGAACCTTGGAACTTTTCGTCGCCGTTGACATTGCCCTGACGAAAGAATCGCCGACGGCGACGATTAACTTCGTTCATTTTGGATTTGATCCCGAACACACTTTTCGCGGAGCACTCGACGCTTATTATCGAATCTTTCCCTCTTATTTTGAATCCCGCACCCCCGAACAGGGCGTTTGGATGCCCTTTACGGCAATCAGTACCGTTGAAGGGCACGAGGACTTCGGTTTTAAATTCAAAGAAGGGGACAACGAAACCGCCTGGGATGATGCGCACGGCATGTTGACGTTCCGCTACACCGAGCCGGGAACGTGGTGGATGCCGATACCGGACAATGTCCCGCACAACTACGATACCGCGCTTGCCGAGGCGAAAAGACTTGCCGAGAATAACAATCCGCGAGCGTTGGCACTTTTTAGAAGCGGAATGCACGATGCCGATGGGAAATTGTCTTGTCAAATCCTCGACACCCCGTGGACGAAGGGGGCGGTTTGGAGCACCAATGACATGCCGGAAATCGAAGGTGGAAGTTTCGCTCTCAAATGGAGTCCGCAGATTTTTGAACGCTACTACGGACAAACCGACCGGGGAATACTGGACGGCGAATACATCGACTCCGCAGAGGCATACGTGACCATACCGCTGGACTATCGAAGAGAAAATTTTTCGGCGGCACGCACACCGCTGGTCTTTTCACAAGAAGAACATCAACCGGCAATTTTTAAGGGACTGATGCTCTTTGAGTATTCCCGAAAAATTGCCGAGGACATGCGGCAGCACGATAAGTTGACATTTGCCAATTCCACACCGGATCGGCTCTGCTGGCTTGCCCCGTGGTTTGACATTATGGGTACGGAGACCGATTGGAATCCGGGGGGACATTGGAGCCCGATGAGTGACTCGGCGATGCTCTACCGCAGGGCATTGTGCGGGGCGAAACCGTATTGCTTCTTGATGAATACGGAGTTTACGCGTTGGTCGTATGACTTGTCGGAGCGTTTTATGAAACGCAGTTTGGCGTACGGAATGTTTCCGGGCTTTTTCAGTGCAGATGCGTCGACGCGGACGTACTTTTCGCAGCCGGAATTATACAATCGGGATCGACCGTTGTTCAAAAAATATATTCCGTTGTGTAAACTTGTTGCCGAGGCGGGCTGGCAGCCGATTACGCGGGCAACGTCCAGTGAACCAAAGGTTTATGTCGAGCGTTTTGGGGAACATTATTTTACGGTCTTTAATGATTCACCAGAAGAGAAGACAACGACGCTACGTTTTGAAAAGGATTACAGATCATTCAAAGATTTGGTCAGCGGCAAAACCGTAGCGGTCATAGACGGTGTGTTGTCTTTGACTCTTTCACCGGAAGATGTTGCGTTGCTGGAGCCGGTGGATTAGGCGGCTCAACGCATCCCTTTCAAGGTGATTACCGTAAGCGGGGAGAAATTTCGCGTCCTTTGCGTCTTTTGCGAACCTTGCGGTTAAAAAAAAGAAGATTTAACCGCAAAGACATAAGGGTGGCGCAAAGGACGCAGGGTACAGTTTCATGCCGTTTCAAGCAATGGACACATGTTGACATTGCTCACCGTTCAGGCTAGACTTATCCGGTTAGGTCGTCGTTTCTGTTTTGCAGGAACGATGGAGTTTTTTTCTCTCATTCAAGGAATTCCCATGAAACGTATCGCTCTGTCCCTCGTTCTCACGTTACTGCCTATCGGCATTGCCCAAGCGGAAGTTAAACTGCCTGCAATTTTCGGCAATAACATGGTCTTGCAACAACAAACCGCCAATCTCGTCTGGGGAACCGCCGAGCCCGGTGAAGACATTACGGTCTCCATAGCAGGTCAAACGAAAACCGCCAAAGCCGATGCCGGCGGTCAATGGTCGGTCAAACTCGATCCTCTCGAAGTCGGTGAGCCGCTGACAATGACCGTCAAAGGAACAAACGAACTGACTTTCGAAAATGTTCTCGTCGGCGAAGTCTGGATCGGCTCCGGGCAATCCAATATGCAATGGAGTCTCAACAATAGTACCGAGCCGTGGAATACCATTCGGGAAGCCGATTTCCCGAACATCCGGCTCATCACGGTTCCGAATGTCAGCAGGACGACCCCGCAAGAGAACTTCAACGGACAGTGGACTCCCTGTACACCGCAAAATGTACCCGGATTCAGTGCCGTACTCTTCTATTTTGGTCGCAAACTGCACCAGGATTTGAATGTTCCGGTCGGTCTCATTCATTGTTCCTGGGGCGGTTCCTCTTGCGAAAGTTGGATGAATTACGATGTCGTTGCAAAGAATCCCGACTTTGCACAAATTATCCAGCGGCGGACGAACCGCGAAGTTGAACAGCCGCAAGGAGGAGACAATCAACAAACCGGGTATCTCTATAACGGCATGTTGCACCCGATTATCGGTTACGGAATTCGCGGTGTGATTTGGTATCAAGGGGAGACCAATGCGGGACGGGCTTACCAATATCGCACCCTCTTTCCGGCGATGATCAATAATTGGCGTGATGAATGGAAAGCACGAAGCGGACAAGAAACATTGCCGTTCTATTGGGTTCAACTTGCCAATTTCATGCAAACCCGCGACAATCCCGGCGACAGTGCCTGGGCAGAACTTCGCGAAGCCCAAAGCCGGACACGGTCGCTGCCGAAAAGCGGGCAAGCAGTGATTATCGACATCGGTGCCGCAGACGACATTCATCCCCGCAATAAACGGGATGTCGGTCTTCGGCTTGCTCTGCTGGCGTTGAACAATGACTATGGAAAGACACAGCCTTGTGAGAGTCCGCGGTTCAAATCGGTCTCCTTTGACGGCAATAAGGCGGTATTGAAATTCGATTTTGTCTATGAGGGTCTCCTTTCCAACGGCGCATCGCCGACCGGTTTTTCTGTCGCCGGCGAGGATCAGGTTTTCCACTGGGCGGCGGCAGAAATTATTGATGAGGAAACCGTGGTCGTGAGTTCACCGAAAGTTGCCGCCCCGGTTGCCGTGCGCTATGGCTGGGCAGACAATCCTGTGGTAACGATGTACAACTCGGCACGGCTGCCGATGGACCCGTTCCGTACCGATGACTGGCAGGGTGTTACTGTGAATAATCGGTAAACGGCTTGAAATTGTACTTTTGCGAACCTTGCGCGTCTTTGCGTCTTTGCGGTTAAATTCTCTTTTTTTTAACCGCAAAGGACGCGGGGGGCTCTGCTGCAATATGCCGCCGGATAAGGTACAATGAACTAGACAATGGAGGACAAAATCATGATGGCACGATACATCAATCCCTACACGGACTTCGGCTTTAAGAAACTATTCGGCGAAGAGGCGAGCAAAGACTTGCTCATCGATTTTCTCAACTCGATTCTGCCGGAAGAACGGCAAATCGCCGACCTCGATTTTCGGAATCCCGAAAGACTGCCCGCCACCGCCGAAGAGCGTAAGGCAATTTTCGATGTCCACTGCGAAGCGAAAAGCGGCGAACGATTCATTGTCGAAATGCAAAAAGCGGCGCAGCACTATTTCCGTGACCGTGCGGTATTCTATTCCACTTTTGCCATTCAGGAACAGGCACAAAAAGGGAATTGGGATTTTCGATTGAATGCCGTCTATTTCGTGGCAATCCTTGACTTTCTTTACGACACGGAAGAGGATCGCAAAAAGTTTTTCCGTGAAATTTCTTTGAAGGATCAGGATGGTGAACTGTTTTACGACAAACTGTACCAATACTTTTTCCAGATGCCCTTGTTTAATAAGCAGGAGTCGGAACTGGAAACACAGAGCGAAAAGTGGTTTTACTTTTTGCGTAACCTTGACTCATTTGACGACATTCCTTCGATTTTGCGGGTACCGGTGTTTGAGCGGGCGTTTGCAACAGCGGAGACAAGTCGGCTTTCCAAAGAAGAGCGAAGGCAGTATGAGGCGGATTTGAAAATCTATCGGGACAATTATGCTGTGATGAAAACGGCGGTGGATGCAAGCCGTGCGGAAGGGCATGCAGAAGGGCATGCAGAAGGACGTGCGGAAGGGCGTGCAGAAGGACGTGCGGAGGGACGTGCGGAGGGACGTGCAGAACGAGATACCGAAATTGCTCGTGGTATGAAACAGGAGGGGTTGGGAATATCCTTGATTGCTAAAACGACCGGACTTTCCGAAAACGAAATTGAACGCCTCTGATTCGTTCCCCTTACAGGGCGGCTTTCCCCCTTGCGTCTTTGCGCATTTCCTTGCGAACTTTGCGGTTAAAAAAAAGAGGACTTAACCGCAAAGACGCAGAGAAGTGCAAAGTTCGCAAAGTACAATTTCATGCCGTCTACAGTATAATAAGAACGGTTCGCAGCCCGCTTTTTCAAGCCTGTGTCTTGCTAATTCCTTTTTAGCCTGCATAGAAAACGACTCCTTCATCTATGATATTGCGATAGTAAGGCAGTATGGGCAAACGTGATTCAAACAGATCTTTGTTATTCATGAACATCGTGATCATAATATTATGTTCGGTTCCAATATCCCAACCTATCGAGAAGACTTGCTTTTGTATCTTCCTTAATTCAGTTTCGTCCACATCGGCTAAGACCATGATGTCCATGTCCGATTCGGCATCGTAATCCCCGCGGGCATAAGAACCATAGAGGACGATGCGACGCAATTTTTTACCAAGCAAAGAGTGCACGTTCTGTGCGACTTCGTTCAGTATGTTTTTTAATTGGTCTTGACTGTTTATCATGGGACAACCCTCCTGATGTCAATATACCATAAATAGCATGAAATTGTCCCCCCGCATCCCTTGCGGTGATTTTTTTAACCGCAAAGACGCGAAGGAAGCGCAAGGGACGCAGAGGGGAGCACCCCCAATCCCCAGTCCGCTAACAAGTTTCAGTGTTGGAATGGAAAGGTAGGCAACCGACCGCCGGGCGGTTGTGTCGGCGATAGTCGACTGGCACCGGGAAACGCAGGGTATAACGTGATTCGTCCCCCAAGTGCGGAGTACCGCACATTGCCGCCCGGCGGTCGGCAACCTACCTGTTGCGGAACCCTTGCGTCCTTTGCGGTTAAAAAAGAGGACTTAACCGCAAAGACGCAAAGGAATCGCAAGGGGCGCGGAGGGGAGCACCCCTCATTCCCGCCTAAAAAATCGCTTTTTGTGAAGTTTTTGCGATAAATTGCCGATAGCCCAATAATCGCTACAACATGAACGGACTCGTGAAAAGTATGCAAAACAACTACGGATGTGTTAATTTAGGAAACTGGGGGGGGGGGGGGTAATCTAGGTAATCTTCTCGTTCTTGTTGTTCTCGCCGCTCTCTTGGCGATCCTGCCGGAAAAGGCAATAGGGCAGATTGTGGTTAAAATACAAGACAGTGGAGAAGAGAAGATTTTTTATAGCGGCGTTATACCGAACGAAACCAGTTTAGAATGGGCAAGAGTTTACAGTTACGGCGTTGTGGGGCAACTCACAGGGCAATTAAACGAACAAGACAAACACTGGGCAGAATTCTTAATTCCATCATTAGGGGTAGACATATGGTGGCCGCCAGGGGTTGGTCTGAGCTGGGATATTCAAGGTCTCATTTTTGATGGAATCCTAGAAAGGGCACCGACCAGTATCTCTGGCGAAATTTCGACACTCAGCAATGCAGAAATGATTAACTCTTCCAACGCCCGCATCGGAAGAGCAGACATTGCTGGGTATGGCGAATGGCATGGTGGGCCACAAGTTACCGCAAAATTACGTAACGAAGGCTGGATTGATCTCGCTATTGTCGGTGCCAACGGAATTTTGGATAACAGCGGTGGTGGAACCACCGCTACCATCAAAATCGCTCTTATCAATGATGGAGGAACGTTGACTAACGTTGGGGACAACAGTTTCATCGAAGTGGTTACAGTTAATGAAGGCGGATATCTAGCGAACAATGGCGGACATCCAGCTAACTACACCACTCCCTTGATCGGCTCAGTAATAGTCGATGGTGGCATCGTTGTTAATCAAGGTAAGGGTAGGATTGTTACTGCACTCATTCATAGTGGAACCCTTAATAATTACAGTAACGGCAGTATCGACAACGAATACGAGAATGGAATTGTAGCGATGCACATTTACGGCGGCACCCTTAATAACCACGATGGTGGCGTTATCGGCACAGCATTCCTCGCCGGTGGCACCGTGAACAACCAGAACGGTGCCATCATAGAGACAGCATTCCTCTCCGGCGGCACCGTGAACAACCAAAATGGTGGCGTTATCGACACGGCATTCCTCTTTGGCGGAACCGTGAACAACTTTGAAGGTGGCATTATCAATTCGGTCACTATCGAAGAAGGCGGAATTGTGTACTTCGGCAGAGGCGAGGATGGCGAACGGGGTGGCGATGGTGCAAATGGTGGCTTTGGTTTCCTGAATGGACCAACCGGACTTAGTGGAGCCCCCGGTGTTTCGCAACAAAAGTCAGACAACGTTGTAGCCAATATAGGGACGGTAGACGTTTATGGAACCCTGTACAACGGTGTCGGGGGTGATGGCGGCAGAGGTGGAGATGGGGGAATAGGCGGTATTGGCGGCCGGGGGCAGAATGGGTGGTTTACTTTAGATGGTGGCATGGGTGGACATGGAGGCGATGGCGGCACGGGTGGCGATGGCGGCAACGGTACGAGTACCATTACACTCGCACTCATTTATGATGGCGGAATACTGATCAACGGTAAAGGGGGTAATGGGAGCGATGGGGGTGATAGTGGTCAAGGTGGCAGTGGGGGAGACGCTGGCCAGAGCTCAAAGGGCGGTATGGGCGGGCACGGCGGTATGGGCGGGCACGGCGGTAGTGGAGGCGACGGAAAAGGCGAAATTATAGAAACAATTGTGTACTCAGGCGGAATCCTGATCAACAGCGGCTGGGGCGATATGGGTAGCTATGGGAGTGGCGGGAGTCCTGGGAATCCTGGCGAGAATCACTGGAGCGGTACTGCTGGCGGCAAGCCCGGCGAGGCTTACACGATTGGTGGCAGCGGCGGAATTGGAGGCACTGGCATTGGTTGGATCGGAACGGCACATCTCAAAGGCGGTACGATAGACAACCGAGGGTGGATTGAAGAAATGTATTACACCAGCGGCGACTACCTCTGGCAAGGCATCGAAAATAGTTTCTTGGTGGGCAACGAAGGCGGTATCGGAACTCTCTATCTCTTCGAGGAAGGAACGCTTGAAGCCGCTACACTAAATCTCGGCGACGGAGAATTTATATTAGCCGATTCTGGACGGTTAAGCGTTGTGCAGGGGAGTTCGATCATTGCGGAAACAATTACTTTTGAACGCCACAGTGCCTTGATACTCGATTTAACCGGAGCAACCAGCAATGATGCGATTTTAACGCTTACCGGCACGAATGTCTCTCTGAACAGCGATGTTTATCTGGATGGCTTTCTCTCTTCACTTTCACTTTCGCATGGTTTTGTTTTTACCGAAGGAATCACGGAAGGAATCGCCGGATCACTCTGGGAGCGGAACGAGACCGGAGAATATCAGAGATATGTACTCAATCCCGATGCCGAGGTACTTTATGGACTTGAGATTAAGGACGGACAGTTAATCCTTGTAACCCAAGTGATGAGTTCTACTCTTCTCACATGGACGGGGGAAGCCCACAGCACTTGGGATCACCACGCCGACAACTGGTGGGGAATGGTACTCGGTGATGAAGTTACTGTTTTTTCGGATGGCAACAATGTGATGTTCGGCGATGTCGAAAATAAAAACATAACCATTGCAACGGGCGGCGTAAGGGTCAGGGATATGACCGTGAGCAATGAGGGATATGTTTTTGATGTTACTGCCGGAAACATTATTCTTCACGGCACGATGACCTTGCTGGAGGCTGTCGAGTTCAAGATGGAGAATGCAACGAATGATGAGGCAAGACGCGGTGGTGCCATTTATAATTCCGTCGGGACAATCACGAACGTTGCAGGAAACACCATTACTTTTACAGACAACTACGCCTATGAAGGCGGTGCTCTCTATAATGACGGCGGGACGATTACTTTGACAGATGTTCATTTTAAGGGCAATATCGCTTCCCTCCATGGCGGTGTAGTCTATAATGACGGTGGAACGATAGATTTCACGAACGCACTTTTTGAAGGTAATGAGGCATTGAGCGGCGGAGCAATTTACAACTACCGCAACACCGTTGAACTCACGGATGTCGAATTCACAAACAATGTAGCATCACAGGATGGCGGAGCGATTTACAACTCCGAGAGCGGAACCATTGAACTCACGAATGTCGAATTCACAAATAATGTAGCATCATCAGGCGGAGCCGTTAATAACAGCGGAACCATTGAGCTCACGGATGCCGTGTTCACAAACAATGTAGCATCAGCAGGCGGAGCCGTTAATAACAGCGGAACCGTTGAACTCACGGATGCCGTGTTCACAAACAATGTAGCATCAGCAGGCGGAGCCATTAAGAACAGTGGAACCGTTGAACTCACGGATGCCGTGTTCACAAACAATGAAGCATCATCAGGCGGAGCCATTAACAACAGTGGAACTATTGAACTCACGAATGCCGTGTTCACAAACAATGTAGCATCAGCAGGCGGAGCCATTAACAACAGTGGAACTATTGAACTCACGGATGCCGTGTTTACAAACAACGAGGCAAGTGTATATGGCGGTGCCATTTACAACATTGGAACCATTACACTTGCGGATGTCGTGTTTGAAAATAACATCGCGGACGGCGGCGGAGCCATTCACAACATTGGAACCATTTCACTCGCGGATGCCGTGTTCACAAACAATGAATCAGGAGTTGGTGGAACGATTCGCAATACCGGGACGATGTACCTTACGGATGTCGTGTTTGAAAATAACATTGCGTCAAGCGGCGGAGCAATTCGAAACAGCGGAATGATTGAACTCGCAAATGCCCTGTTCTCAAACAACGAGGCAAGGGGGGACGGCGGAGCCATCATAAACAGTCAGTCGGGATTTGGCGGTAACAATACAGTAACGATTAATCTTGAAAATGTTGTTTTTCAGAACAATACAACTGCGGGTTTCGGCGGGGCAATTTTCAATAATGGAATCATTAGCCTTGCAGTGTCCGAGGGCAAAATTTCCTCTTTCTCTGGCAATACAGACTCTTTGGGAAACAATTCTATTCATTTTTCGGGAACGGACAATCTATTTAACGTCCATACCGAGGGAACAGGTCTTCTCGATATGCAGGATGCCATGCGTGGTGCGGCGGATGCAGTTGTTGATATCACCAAAACCGGCGAAGGAATGTGGAAACTCTACGGAGAGAATGATTTCTCCGCCGGAATTGCCAATTTTGATGTTATTGAGGGAACGCTCCACCTCGTCGATGCTGCCTCTCTTGTCCTCGGTGATGGCTTGTTTATGTTAGCCGACAGTGCAACGTTCATCGTGGAGGGAACGAGTTCAATGAGTGCTCATGCTATCTACTTTGGTACAGAAAGTGGACTGATGTTTAATGTGGGGGATGTCAGTGCCGGTGCGGCTATGTTGAATCTTACCGCTATTGGGGAGGACAATCATATTACGATAGGCAGTGATATTATTATCAACACTGCTGAAGCGTTGGGAATTACGCCTACGGGTCTGGTTCTTATTGAAGCGGCGGCGGAGGATGTTCTGTGGGACACTCTTGGCGATCTCTACGTGGATGGCAGGCATATAGAAGGGCATGTGCGTTCAAGTGATGCGACGGTCATGAATTACGAACTTTCTATCGCGGACAATAAATTGTCCCTGTCATCGGCAAGTGCGGCGGGAAAAGCCGAAGACCTTATCTGGAAAGGCGGAACCGGTATTTGGGATGTCAATTCCAGTGCAAACTGGTCGGGAACGGTTAATGGGATTTTCATCAGCAACGCTACCTTTTTGAATGGCGATGATGTCTATTTTACCGACGATGCTACCAACCAAAACGTTACTATCGCCCCAACCGGCGTAAAAGTCAGTTCCATGACCGTGAGCGACACGGATTATACCTTCCATCTGACCGTTGATGGGTCCCCCGCCATCGTCTCCACCGGCGACATCAACCTCGGCAATGCCACCCTGAACATCACCGGCTACACTCCGCACGAGTCCGGCAACGTCATCGAGGACTGTGGACCCTGGAATGTACAAACCCTCATTGAGTCGGGCGGTCTTTTGACCTACGCTCTTCCAAACATCACCGTTGCGGGTCAGGCAACGACGAATTTTCTCACGGTGGTCGGTTATCAAGCGGGTAATGAAATCAGAGTCGAAACCCGGCTGGAATGGAATCCCAACGGCACAGGGGAGACGGTCGATTTTGGGATTGAAGGAGGAGAACACTTTACATTGGGGGCTCATTTAAGCGGCAGCGATTCGCTGACCAAGTCGGGGGGCGGAACGCTCATTCTGACCGGCAACAATGATTACACCGGTGCGACGACGGTTGCCGGGGGGACACTGATTGTGGAAGGTTCTCTTGCCAATAGTGAGACGACGCTGACCGGCGGTATGTTTGTTGTGGGAAGTGAAAGCGGCAGTAAGGCATTTGTCGGCGGTGATGTTACGGTGGAGAATGGTGCTGCATTGACCGGGCATGGAACAATTGCCGGACTGATTACTGTGGGGAGCGGCGGGAAATTTACCCCCGGCAGCAGTATCGGTTCAATGAATGCCACCGGCGGGATTATTTTCGAGAGCGGTGCAACCTTTCACTTTGAAATCGACAAAACCAATGCCGAGCACGATTTATTGGTCGTAAGTAATGGGAGTGTTACTATCGAACAGGGGGCGTTCCTTGATATTCTGTTCCTCAACGGCAGCGGCGCAAGCGGCGATGAGTTTCAAGTGATTGCTGCCCAGAGTTCGCAATTCGATGATGCCACACTCTTTACGCTTGTGGATACGTGGGGAACGGTTTTCGACCAGGAGATTCGCAGCGACGGTTATTGGATTAGTTGGATGAATGTCGAAGAACCCAATTTTGCCGGTAACATTCAAGGCGCAGAAGAAATACGTAACATTGCCGCACCGAACACCTACCATCTCGCCGACGGCATCGACAGAATTGTTGCCGCCGGGGAGACCGCAGGAATTGCTGATTTGTATGCCGCCCTATCGGGGATGCCGGCGAATAACCCGCAGGCACTTGCCGATGCTTTTGCTCAACTGCATGGGGAATCCTTTGCAGCAAGTCAGACGGCGAGTGCAAATATGCAGCGGCGTTTCCTGCGGCAGTTGCCGACGGCGGATGACCGTTTGTGGTCCCCGCAGGAAACGGCGGGACTGACCGCGTTGCGCGGTCAGGTACTGATCACCGATAGATGGAACCGCTGGGGGGCGGTAGGGGGTGATTGGTCGGAGCGTAAAAATATGGGGCAGTATAGCGGCTACACCTTACAGACACTGGGCGTTGCCGTCGGAATCGACGGGATGGTTACAAGCAATATGTATCTCGGCGGTGCTTTTGGTTACGATCATGTGAATCAGGATTTTAATACCCTCCGTTCACAAGACCAAATCGACGCTTTCCGTGCCTTACTCTACACCGGCTGGCGTATAGGGGACACCTTTTCGGACGGCTACGCCGGTTACGCAAAGAGTTGGCACAACACCGAGCGGGACATTAACATCAACAACACCTTCAACACCCGTGCAGTGAGTAAATATGACGATGACATGCTGTCCGCAGGGATGCAAATCGGACACAAACTCTCTTTCGGCGACACACGTCTGATACCGAGCATCGGCTTACACTATGTTCACCTTTCCACTCCGGCAATCACCGAAACCGGCGGCGGCGGGGCAAATCTGCACATCCAGAGCAGCCGTTATCAGTCTCTGCGGCTTCCCGTTGGACTTCGATGGAACTATACATGGGGGCGCAGCATTATTTGGACACCGGAGTTTCGTGCATTCTACATCAGCGAACTGGGGGACTCCTCGGCACGGCTGCACACCTCCTTCGCCGGAGCCCAAAGCGTCAGTTTTCTGGCAGACAGCGGCTCATTGGGCACCGGCAGCGGCCGCTTCGGCGTAGGACTAAACGCCCGGCTGGGCAACTGGGTTAACTTCCGTGTCGATTATGATTATGAGACCTATAAGGACACGGCAACAAATGAGTTCGGAGCAACGCTGGGGGTGAGGTGGTAGAGAGAGAGGGGGGCGGGAGTTGAAACGGGATGAAATTGGTCTTTTTCTTCTTTGCACCCCTTGCGCTTCTCTGCGGTTAAAAAAGAAAAAAACCAACTTTCGTACCTCACCGCCGTCCTTTACCGGAATGAGCCCGGTGTCGGGCGATGTTTCCGGCGATAATATCTCCGACGGCATCATCCCAACTCGGTATGTCGCCATGAATGGAAGCGATATTGTTAGCGGCGGCACCGCTGTCCAAAGGCTGCCGTTCTATGGTCGGCTCGTCCGTCCACTCCGGTCTTCGCCGCTTGTCGTGGCGTTGCTGATCCCGCCGTTGGTGATCATAGCGTTGTTGCCGACCGCCTCGCGGTGCGGATGCACCGCGTCCCGCCTCTGCCTGTAACGCGGCATCAATTTCCGACCACTCCTCTTGCGGCGGCTCCTCCCGAACCGGTTCCCGATCACGATAGCCGCCGCCGGAATATCGGGAACCCCGCTGTCCGCGTCCGCGAACGGGCGGTCGCCCGTCATCGACCATTTCAAAATCGGATTCCGGCAAGTCCTCCGTTTCGACGGGGGGACGATAGCGGGCACCGCGCCCGCGCGTTTCCCCGCGTTCTTCCCGCTCTTCCATCGGCGGTTTCCGGCGACCGCGTCCGCGGTTCCGGGTATCCGGTTCCTCTTCGTGAAAAGTATCCCGGCAGGACTCTTCCCGGCGAGTTTCGCGGCGGCGAGTTTCTCCGTGGCGGGGCTGTTCCCCCATCAAATCTTTCAGTGCCCGAACTTCCTCTGACTCTGGAAGCGGGTCGTCAAACATCGATTCGGCAACACGTCTCGCAGGGCGTTCCCCCGTCATCCGTGCGTCTTCCCCGGATGCCAATGTGCCAATCTGCGAGGCGACGGTTGACCAAGCATCAGGCTCTCCGGCAGGCTCCTGTTCGTTACGGTCTCTTTTCTGACGGTCTTTCCGTTCCTGCGAGATAGGCATTTTTTCCAGCGTATTGTCGATAAAAGCCCTTTTACCAAGCGTGGGGGATTTCGTTCCTTCCATAACGGAGTCCAGCGAAATGTCCGGCGGTGCGCCGAAAAAATTCACCTTAGGAAACCGGGAAAATATCGACTTTCTCTCTTTGGGTGTTGAGGGATCCGTCTCCTCTGCACCGGATTCGGCAACACCTATACCAAAACCATCCCCATCGACCGGTTCCGGCAACGCTTGCGGTGCCTCAGGCGGCACGGTTTCTTGTGCGGCTTCTTCCGGGGCGTGGTCTTCGATTCCAAAGTCGGACAATAACTGCCCCCAATTGTCTCCATCTGTATTTTTAGTCATCATTGTTTTCCAACGGTTCTTTCGCTTTCCAGCGGTTATTTTTATAGTGCTATTCGTGCTATTCTAATGCAGAGTCGAGGAAACGTCAAGGCGATGCACCGTAAACAGCATAAAAAGGACAGTCCGTTGACACGTTGTCCATTGGGGCAAACCGGGTAGATGCCGACCTCCGGGCGGCAGGTCGGCGATAGCCGACAGAGAGTGCCCAGTACCGCACCAACCGCCCGGAGGTCGGTTACCTACCTTTTGCGGAAACGTGTCAACGGACTGGGTGGTGTGGGGAACATTCCTCCACCCAGTCCGTCGACACGTTTGCCTGATGAGGTAGGTTGCCGACCGCCGGGCGGCAACATGCGGTACTCCGCACTTGGGAGGCGAACACGCCATGCCCCGCGTTTTCC
>Ga0099364_10001666_pt1 | contig 36324 bp, 26 predicted proteins | sample TergutTh196P3_FD_73070 | JGI IMG/M metagenome (GOLD analysis project Ga0099364, IMG submission 73070) | Microcerotermes parvus P3 segment gut microbial communities from Pointe-Noire, Republic of the Congo - Th196 P3 | ecosystem: Host-associated > Arthropoda: Insects > Digestive system > Gut ... | reverse complement strand
CAGCTTAAATACGAGTTTATCGCCCTCCGTGACGGTTTCGACGCCCACCCTTTCCCGCACGTCCAGCGATATGCGGATATGGCCGGCGTCCGGCTGGGACACGCTGACGCCCTTTAGTACATCGGAATTAATCGCCAAAGACTTGCTGCCGGCCAATCCGCCGGGCAGCGAAAAGGGTATCTCGACCGCGACGCGCGGCGCTTCCTCGCCCCGTATGACCCTGGAGCGTTCCGCGAGCCCCCCCGGCGCCTCGATTGTGCATGTGTTTGCCCCGTTTTTAAACGAAGCTATTACCCTCAGCCCGGGCGCTATGTCGAGCCTGAACTCGTCCTTTGTAATTATCGGCGGTGGAATAACCAGCGGATCGTACGCCTGCCCCTGCTCGGGCCCGGGCTCGGGCGCCGGCGTCTGCTCGGGCATCGGTATCCTCGGCGTCGCGCGCCTGGGCGGCGTTGGCGTGGGAGCGAGCGCGGGGATGCGCGTGGGCCTCGGGGTGCGCGCTACCTGCGCCGAGGCAGAATTTGGCCGCGGCGTCGGCGAGGCCCCCGGAAGCTGCTGCATGCCCTCGTTCAGTTCGTCCGCGTGCGCCATATAATCAATGGCGTAGGCGTCGTCGCCGCCGCCGGATTCAGGCGACCACATCACAGGCTCCGCGTCCGCCGCTCCCGTTTGGGCCTCGGCCTTTATGAAGCCTTTGCCGGCGTTGAGCGCGAAGCTTGTTTCTTGTGACAAATCGACGACGAACCTGGCGGTCTGGGCGTCGAACATGCTGAACCTGATACGCAGGACGCTGCCCATCCCCACCTCGATGCTATAATGACCTGCAGGCAGCGTGGCGCCTTTTATGTCCATGACATAACGGTTGGGGCCAGACAGAAAAAACGCATGCACGTCGTCGTAGCGATCCACATTGACAGTTATTGTCTCCACGCCGCCGGAAGCGGAATAGCGGGCGCTTCTGACGCGCGACGAGGCCGCCGCCCCGTTTTGCGCGCCGACATCAGCGCCAGTGCCGACGCCATTTCCGACGCCTGTGACAGTGTCATTAACGACGTCAATGCGTACGTCGCCGCCTGCGGCGCCGTACGCGAGCAACGGCGATAAAATTAAGCTCAATGAAAAAATTGCGAAGACAAAAAATGCTTTTGCTCTATGATAACGCATCGATATACCCCGCTGACTTGCCTCATCATTAGTATATAACTGAAATAGTATGTAACTGAAACAACATTATACATCCGAGCGCCGCTCAGCGCAACCCAAGGCGGCGCGTACGGGGTGCGCGGGGTGCGTTTGGGGGCGTCGACGGGGCGTAATAAAGGTGCTGGCGTTGTTGCATTTGTGTATTTTATTTGATAAAATTTGTTTCGCTGAATAAAATACGTAATAATGCACAAAAACCATTATGTATTATTATCTAAAAAGGAGTCGTAACATGAAAACAAAACTAGGCATATCTATCGGGTTGTTAGGGGCGGCGGTGTATTTCGTAGCGCTGTTCGACGGGTTCCTGGCGCTGACGCTGATTGCGGGCTATATACTGCTTTTTGAGGAGAGCGAATGGCTGAAAAAAGCCGCAGTCAAGGCTTTCGCCATCTTGGTCGGGGTCGCGCTGCTCCGCGCCCTCATCGCGCTCGTACCCGATTTATTCAACTTGATAAACAATTTCATCGGCATATTCGGGCAGTCGTTCACTGTCAGGCCCGTCACCAGTTTCATCAGTTTTGTTGACACCGCCCTTGTGATCGGGAGGAAGCTGCTGATGCTGATGCTCGGCCTCCAGGCCCTCACCCAAAACAGCATAGCCGTGGGCCCAATAGACAAACTGGTCGACAAGCATATGAAAGCCGAGTGACGCGTGGGTAAACGCGCGTATTGCAAAGGCGCGGGCGGGGCACCCCCGCGCCAATGCCTAGCCGCCTTGGGCGGAAAATATGCAGCCGCAGTATTTTTGCCTGTACAGGCCCAGATCCCGGGCCTCCTTTTGGCCTCCGCGAAAGAGGGGGCGCCAGTCCACATAATAAAAATCGACATTGAATTTTTTCGACAGATCATCGCACGTGCTTTTGATGAGCCAATGATCTTGGTACGGGCTGACGAGCAGCGTCGTGGAAAAGCAATCAAAACCACCGTCCCGCGCGGCCTCCGCCGTATACGACAGCCTTTTTAGGTAGCACATCGCACACCTCGCCCGCTTTTGCATGTCGGGCCCGGGCGGGCCGTCAGGCGCCGACGCTGGCGTCGGCGTCGGCGTCGGCGTCGGCGCCTCGAACGCCTCCCACTCGCCTTGCGCGCATTCATCCATGACTATCAGTGCGCGACCCTCCCCGGAAAACACTTGCACCGCCCCGGCCAGCCGGCGTTGAAGCTCGCCCTGCGGGTGTATGTTCGGGTTGTAAAACAGACCGGTTACATCCATGCCATCGGGCATGGAAGCCAGGGGCGAAATCGCGCAAGGGCCGCAGCACACATGCAAAAGCAGCCTGGCTCCCCCGCCAGCCTCATTCATACGGCTCGCCGAAATGCTCATACGCGAGCTTCGTGGCGATGCGCCCGCGCGGCGTCCTGTTTATATATCCGAGCTGGAGCAGGTACGGCTCGTAGACGTCCTCGATGGTGCCCGGGTCCTCGCCGATGCTTGCTGCGAGCGTGTCGAGGCCGACCGGCCCGCCATCGAATTTTTTTATGATGCCGAGCAGCATCTGCCGATCCACATTATCGAGGCCTATGGTATCCACTTCCAAAGCTGACAGCCCCGTTTGCGTCAAACGCCCGGTAATCCGCTTGTCGCCCGCGACCTGCGCGAAGTCCCTGATGCGCTTCAACAGCCGGTTCGCTATCCTGGGCGTCCCGCGCGATCGCTTGGCTATTTCGGCCGCCGCGTCGTCGTCAATCTCAATATCCAGTATGCGGGACGACCGCTGTATGACCTGTTCGAGCTCCCCTGCGGTGTATACCTCCAGCTTGCTGATCACACCGAACCTGTCGTGCAGGGGCGCGGTCAGCAGCCCGGCGCGGGTGGTCGCGCCTATCAATGTAAATTTGGGTATGTCGATCCTTATGGAGCGCGCGGACGGGCCCTTGCCCAGCATTATATCCACGGCATAGTCCTCCATCGCGGGGTACAGGTACTCCTCGACATGCCTGTTGAGCCTGTGGATTTCGTCGATAAAAAGCACATCGTAGTCCGACAGGCCCGTCAAAATCGCGGCGAGATCGCCGGCCCGCTCCAGCGCCGGCCCCGACGTTATGCGAAAGCCGACGCCCAGCTCCGCCGCTATAATCGCCGACAGCGTCGTCTTGCCAAGCCCCGGCGGGCCGTACAGCAGGACGTGGTCAAGCGCTTCGTGCCTGCGTTTTGCGGCCTCGATGTACACAATCAGGTTTTCTTTCAATTTGCGCTGACCGATAAATTCGCCAAACCTGCGCGGGCGGAGGCTAAGCTCCTCGGTCCCGCCCTCAGATTCGGCGCGCTCCATATCAACCAGGCGTTCTATTGACATACAAACACTCCGCTTCGTCCAGCTTGGTAAATTGCGCGCTTACATTATATCCCAAAATTAATGCATTAGCAATTTAAGCGCCCAAGCGCCCAAAGCATCCACGCTACCATTCCCACAAATTTTTTGGCTCATCGAGTATTGCGTTATCGGAGATATAATATAGGCTCGATTCATGGGGCAATATTTGTACATAGGGGATATCTTTGAGCGTCATCGTTTCCCCGTGCCTTTTGCGCGCGTGCAGCTCTATGCCGCCGACCCATTTTTCCCAATCGCATGGGTATGTGATAGGCTGATCCGTCGGATTCATAAAAAATGCGAGCCATCCTATTTTGAGTTTTTGTAGGATAATTATTAGCGACGCGCCCGTGTCCAGGCATGGTAGGATGGGGTCATGCAAGCCTTTTGGTACGATCAGTTCCAAGAGTTCCATTCTATCTTTGGCGATAAGATGTATGGGGTCGGACGTTGTGATCAAACTTCCGGATACAGCCTGTAGCAACGCAAGCGACTCAATTTCATGCGGCTTCAAATGGATGTGAAAATCCCTTAGCATCGTGGCGTCAGGATCGTTGGTCCAATAGACATGGTTGAAATAGCTGTCGCCGACAATTTCGCGGATCATATTGATTGGGCCAAACCCCTGCTTCTCCCACTGGGCGCCGACGTCGCCGCCAATCCGCATCATATCCATGTATCCTATGGAAGGTAGAAATGGCGATATGCAGCCCAGCCAGGCGGAATCCTCGCCGATGCAAGACCTTATCATTTCCAGCGTTTCCCGATAATAATCAAACGACGTCTTCCCGGGGGCATAGCGTATGACTTCGGAAGAATCGATCATCGACCATAGCATAAAATCCGTTTTGTATAATGTATAGCCCCAACCGCGCAGGGCCGTGAAGACTTCCTTCAAATATGCCATCGCGCCCGGGTGGCTCGTGTCCAGGACATAGTAGTCGCAGTCCCGGTAGCCCCAAACCTTCGGTTCATTGTATTGCTTCCACCGGCGCACATAACTTCCGTCTTTGTATTTCAACATCCAATCGGGATGCTCTTTGAACAGTTTCGACTCGTCGCCGACCATAAAAGGGCCAATCCATATACCTGCGCCGAACCCCGCTTCCTTTATCATATCTGCAGGCCCGCGCATGCCGTTTGGGAAACGGTGGCACGGCAAAAGCCAGTCGCCCACGGACGGGAAATAGCCTGCGTCTATTTGCAAATAGCGAAACGGCACGGTTTCTTTATGCTCTTTGAAACCGCTTATATATTCGCCCAGCCGCTCTTGATCGAACTCGGAATATGAATAGTACCATGAGCACCAATGGAACTCCGGCCGCGCCGGCCGCCTCGCGTTCATCTCATCGGCTATTTCGTTCGCGCAAATGCGTAAACCTTCATATAAATCGCCCGTTTCCCGCACATACATGCGGGGCAAAGCACATTTTTGCTCAATGCATTCCATAATAAAGCCTGCGTTGACGGTTATAACAGACGATTTGCCGAGGACAATCGGATCGCTGACTATATGATATACATTATTGAAGCGGCGGTGATCGCGCGCGTTAATGATAATCCATGCGCCTGTTGCATCGGCTGTGCCGGGTTTTAACGCAACCAAACCGTGCGATGTCCAATTGACCGACGTTTGATCGGCTGTATCAACGAGGCCCGTCGGGCCGCCCATGCCGAACCCCTGGCGGTACACCTTTTCCAAACCCGGCAGCTCGGCGCCGCCCATCGGTTCTATATCGTGTATAAATCCAATCCCTTCAAACGATGCATCGATGCACAGCGCCTGCCCGTCCACCGAAAAATCCAGTTCAATATACCCGCCGCCAATATCATATCGCGCTTTATGTTCGCCCACATGGATCGATGTGGGTCGTATAGGCTTTCCGTCAACATAAGGATAAGCGTTTATGATGCGGCTATTATCAAATTCCAGATCATAACTTCCATTTTTGTGCAAAATATATTTCATATATACTCCGTTCCGCCAAATAAAATAGCAGTTGATTAGCCTTTTATCGCGCCGATCATCACGCCCTTTACGAAATAACGTTGCAAAAACGGATAGCAAACAAGGATCGGGACCGTGCTTACAACGATTGTGCAATATTTGACCAATTCGCGGTTATAGGCCTCCTCGACCATTTGCATGGCGTCGGCCGCGCTTGTCGTTTGGTTGGCAATCAAAATTTCCCGTAAAATCATTTGCATGGGGTACAAACTGCGATCCCTGATAAATACCAGCGCGGGATACCAGGAGTTCCAATACCCGACCCCGTAATATAATGCGATGACAGCGATTACCGGAATCGATAACGGGAGGAATATCCGTATAAATACAACGAAATCGGACGCTCCGTCTATGGTCGCCGACTCTTCCAAACTATCTGGTATCCCCCTGAAAAACGTTATAATTATAATAATGTTATATGTGCTTATCATATACGGTAATATCTGCGCCCATATTGTATTGTATATATGCAGTTCCTGCACGACGAAAAACATTGGGATTATGCCGCCGCTGAAAAACATTGTGATAACCATCATTGTCATCATCAACGACTTTAACGCAAAGTGTTTGCGCGTCACGACGAAGGCGCCAATCAGCGAAATGGAAAGGCTCAGGGCCGTGCCTGCAAAAACGAGGAATACCGTGACAAAAAACGAGCGGATGATATTTGCGTTATTAAATGTCAAACGGTATCCGTCAATCGTCAGCGGGAAAAGCGGGGCAGCCAAAGGCCCCGCGTGCCTCAGCAAAGCCTTTGCGTCGCTGAATGAAGCAAACAAGACGTAAACAAGCGGATACAATGTGACAAATACCAAAAGCACAATGATTGTTGCGTTGAAAACATCAAAAACTTTTTCCGATGCGGAATGCTTATACATGCGCTATGCCCCCCTTCATTACCATAAACTGGTCTCGCTCACGCGCTTCGATAAATAATTGGCACATAAAAGGAGTATGACGTTGACGACCGAATTGAAAAACCCGACGGCCGTGGCATAACTATACTGAAATTCAATTATCCCGCGCCGGAACACATATGTCGATATGATATCCGCAGTTTCATATATTTTGGGATTATATAGCAAAAAGACCCTTTCCCAGCCCAGCGACATTAAATTGCCTATCCTCAAAATCAATAAGATAACCACTGTGCCGGATATCCCGGGCAGCGTAATATGCAGCATGCGCCTGAAACGACTGGCCCCGTCGACAGTCGCGGCTTCATAGAGCACGGGGTCTATGGCCGTGAGCGCCGCAAAATATATGATCGAGTCCCAACCAAATTCTTGCCATATATTCATGCCCACATATAGGCCCTGGAACAATTCGCCCCTGGACAGCAGGTTGACGCGTTCGTATCCGAATAACCCAAATATAGAAGTCAGCAATCCGTTCGTTTTGCAAAAATCCACCATCAGCCCGCATATTATCATTGAGGATATAAAATGCGGCATATATGTGATGGACTGGCTTACCCGGCGAAAAGCGGTGGAACGGATTTCGTTTAACAGCAAAGCAAATATTATGGGGATGGGGAATCCGAATATCAGCATTTTTACATTAATATATAAAGTGTTCCGAAGCAAACGCCCAAAATATATATCCTTGAAAAAATCCGAAAAATTTTGAAGCCCGACCCATGTACTGTTCCATATCCCCCTGTTGGGGACAAAGCGCTGAAACGCGATTATTATCCCATACATGGGCCTGTAGCAAAATAATACGTACCATAGTACGACCGGTATCGCAAGGAGATATAAAGAAGGATATTTGCGTATATTGACAAATATCCGCATTAACCTATTGGCTTTTTTCACACGAATAAAACCCTTACTTATACTTTCACTCATCGGTTGCCCCCTAATTAATTTTGTCGGAGAGGGTTAGCTCTCCGACACATAAATTGTTATTAGCGCTGGCAGTAAATTTGTTGGAATCCGATAAGCAAAGGGGCTACCTGGCCATAAACCTCAAATATGCCCTTTGATAAATATCAATGATTTCCGGCAGGCCCAAACTATATATTCTTTCGACATATGCGTCAAAACCGTCTTCTATATCTTCCTCGCCAAAAATGAAATTCATTATCGTTTCGTCGGAATAAGTGGTTATGACGTTTTGCAGCTCGGAAACGCGGGTCGCCTCTTCGGCCGCCAGCGACACCCCGTCCGGCAGCCGCCCGCTATTGCTGGAATTATGAGACCATTTTTCCCAAGCCAAAATGTTTTTTGGGGAATTATATTGCTGTTTTTGCATATCAATATCGTATGACGACTGGAAGTCCTGATAGGAGTACACAAAACGGAAAGTATTATATGGCTGCAACGGATTATTGTTGATAAAATCCGACCACTCATGCAGACCCTCGTCATTGATAAAGAAAGTCTGGTTGCCGTCCCCCAAATCGCCTACGCCCCAGGTCATAAGCTCAAGGACTTCCTGTGTGTACAACGAATCAATCCATTTCATCGCCAGCACATAGTCGCTGCAAGTAGTGGAAATGTGGATTGTAGTGCCGCTGTTGCCGGATTCGTAAGGCCACGCCAAATTGTTCGGCGCGTTGGGATCGTCGAGCCTCGGAGCCTGCAGGGGAACAATATCAAAATTGGGATCCTCTATTTGACCGAGCTGCAAAACTTCGCGTATCCCCCAGTTGCCTATTACAAGCATCCCCGAATTGCCGTTTATGAAGAGTTTATTTGCGTCGCCGCCTACCCTGCTGACAAAATCGCTGTCAATAAGCTTCTCATCGAACCAAAGGCGCATCAATTTCAGAAAGTCTTTATACTCGGGCATAACGCGGCCATACTGCACATTTCCGTCGCCGTCTATTTGATAGCCCCTTATGGAAACGCCATATGCGCTCGCTATCGCGTTATTGTTGTCATTGATCCATTCCGTCAATATTTTCCCCATCGCAAACGGAAATTCAGCGCCCTTTACATCGCGGAACTGGATCAGCGCTTCTGTAATTTCGTCTATTGTACGAGGCTCCTCAAGGCCCAGCTCATCGAGCCAGTCTTTGCGCATAATCAAACCCGTGTGCTGGCGCCCCTCAAGCCCCGGATAGTCCTCGCCGGGGATGCCAACGTCATTGATTTCGCATAAAATGCGCATTATAAGGCCTTCGTCGCTGACGACATTGCGTCGGGTGTTATCGCCGCGTATGCCGATCGTATTAAGAAAATTGGGGGCATATTGATAAACCAAATCTGTGTAGTCCACAATGATCCCGTCGGTTATTGCGCCGATGATCCTCCCGGGGTATCTGTCGAAATTGGATTTAATTATGTCGGGCCAGTCGCCGGATGCGATCATCGTGTTAAAATATGTGCCGTCGTCGTTCTCCGGCGAGTGATAAAACTCCAGGTTGATCCCGGTCAATTCGACAAACTTTTGGATGGCGGTGTGTTCTTTCATCGACGCCATTCCTGCTTGGCGGGGGCCTGTGGGAAAGCCGGAAAACACTGTGAAAGTGACGCTGCCGTCAGCCAGTGGAAAAACGACGGGCTCGGCGCTTTTGGCCAATTCGACCCATCCCAGCGCGGTTTTTTTCAGTTCCTCGTCAATTTCGGGCGGTTCGGCGGCTTCGGTGGCGCTTTCAGTTTGCGCGCTGGTCGCCGCCTGGGCGGCAGCCGTAGTTTGCGCAGCTGCGGTTGTTGCCGCAGGCGCTGCCGTCGTCGTTGCGGCAGGCGTAGGGGTTTGGCATGCGACTAAACCGGCAATCAACGAAATTGCGATAACAATCACAAAAGCCCTTTTTAATATTAATGTAGCCATAATTACCTCCCTGATTAATTATATTTTCCTAATACTGAACTGCACCATTTATTGCTAGGCAAACTAATGTCTTTACACATTATAAATCTTTCTTTAGGACAAATATATAATATGGGCATTGATGGCAAAAATTTTACTTAATCTTTACTGTTAATAAACAAACTGGTGTTCGTTATAAATATTCGAATTTAAATTCCTTTTATGCTTTCGTTGTAACAAAATAAATGCCAGCACCGGCTCGGCCTGCCAGGTCATGCCAGCCCTGCATGGTCATACCCGCCAAGGATTGCCGTGCCTGTCATGCCCGCCCGGGTTTGCCTACAAGGCATGCCCGGGTTTGCCCGGCAGGGCATGCCCTTGCTACTATTGTCCGCACTCTTGTATAATGATAACGGAGGGCGACGCGTGGGCAAATATTTCAAAGCCGCTCTATATATTGCATTATATGCTCTGATATATATATCGTTCATGTTTTTTTGCCAACTGGCGTTCGGCCTTACAATAGGGGGCGCCGGCGCCGCGCTGCTCGGGCTTTTTAGCCAAGAGGCGCCGGCATCGCCAGAACAAATCATGGACGCTGTGTCGACGGCGTTGGACGAAATCAGCAATTATGTAGAAAGGAATACAAGCCTGATTTTTTCCATATCGGCGCTATTGACGCTGCTGGTTTTCAATAAAATATTCGCAGCCAGAAAAATTGATTTTTTTACGTCAATACGGATCAATAAACCCATACCAGCGGTAGAGATCAAACATGGGGCGTATGCGGGCGCCTCGGCCAATTTTGTTATATCGGTCATCGTGATGTTGTTGCAAAGCGCCGGATTATTCACAGATGCGTTTTCGCAATATGACGCGCATTTTGATTCGATCTTCGGGACGGGAGGGGCGCTTGCTGCGGTGCTCGGGTTTGGGCTGATAGTGCCTGTCGTGGAAGAGATAATGTTTCGCGGGATGATAACATACGAGCTTACACATGTGTCTAAACGAAATGTGGCGATCGCCGCGCAAGGCGTCATATTCGGTCTTTTCCATTTCGTGCCTGTCCAGATCGTCTATACTACGCCGCTGGGGATTTATTTTGGCATTATCGCATATAAATGCGGCTCGATATGGCCGGCAATAGCCGGTCATATATCAATGAACATGGTGGCCATAATTCTGTCCGCGCCCGCGTTCGCGCCCCTGGCAAGCCAGCCGATGTTCGCGTTGATATTCGCTGCCGCCAGCATATATATGTTTGTCAAGGCCCTTATATTTTTCATTAAGAAAGACCCGGTTGAATAAAAAATCAGAGCGCACGGCGCGGGTAGCACGGGCAACGCTGGCAGCGTCGGCTGCGGGCGTTGTATGCTATCGAGCGGAACTTATGATACGTATGTTTCTTCGAGCCGCCTGCGTTTTCCGGGTTGCCTGCGTCTTACGAGTCGCCCGAATTTTCCGCGTTGTCCGAGTCTTCTGAGTCACCCGAGTCAACCGAAACTTCCGAGTCGCCTGAGGTTCCGTCATCGCCTGATTCGGAAGCTTCTCCCTCTTCGCTTTGGGCCTGCTCGGGTTCAGCCTCCGGCTCAGGATCCGGCTGCGGCAGTTGCGTGCCGCATGTCGAGCAGAACTGCACGTTCGCCGGGCATGCCGCCCCGCATTTTGGGCATAGCTTTGTATTTCTGTGCCGCCTGACCTCATCCTGGAGCTCCGCCACCCGCATCAGGCTCGCGGTAATGCGGTCGCACAAAGTGGTAAACTCTTCTCCGGGGTCGTCTTTGTGCAATGTATAATATTTTTCCCCCATTTGGGTATAAAAGGCTTTTAGGGCGCGCTGTTCTTCCGTTATTTGGGTGTTGATCCTGACGATTTCGGTCATGGACTTCGCCTTTTTTACTGTCTGCTGGCCTGTTTGCGCCACTTTTTTGCCGATATCGTTAAAAACCCTCATATCATATCCTCCCTTTTGAAAATAAAAATTAGGTGATTGTAAAAGTCGCGGACGCACAATGTGCGTCCCTACATATGGATATCCAAATTTGTATATACAAAATGTTGTAGGGGCGAACAGTGTTCGCCCGTAAAATACCGGCTTTTACAAGTGCCTAGAAGACAAAAATTGCATGTATCGGTATCGGTTTCAGTATGTAGTATTACATATTACATGCAGAGACGCGCGGACGACCGGGGGCGGTCGTCCCTACAAATGCATAGATATGCGTGGGAGACGACGTCTGACATGTGGTGCGCCGAGGGCGGCGCACCATACGAATGCATAGGCGCCCGTAGGGGACGACGCCCTCGGCGTCCCGATGTCCTTTATTTAAGTAGTGCCTGTGCAGCGGCAGGGCGGAAGCCCTGCTGTCCTTATTTAAGTAGTGCCTGTGCAGCGGCAGGGCGGAAGCCCTGCTGTCCTTTACTTAAGTAGTGCCTGTGCTGCAGCAGGGCTGCTCCTTTTGGCTATATTGGGGTACCTGTGCTCGAGGGCGGCCCGCGCAATCTCCACGTCCTCGTGCACCTCGTCCGGCGTGAACGCGCCGAGCGTCACCATATCGATGTCCCGGATGGCGTTGAACGAGAACGTCAGGCCGACATACGGCGTGACGCGCCCGGCAGCCATGGGCTTGATGGTCATGACCGGCTTTTTGGCGTCGTGTATGATGCGGGCGACCGTTTCGACCTCGATCTGCATCAAAAAACCCATGCAGTTAAACAACTGGATATACGTTTCCGCGTCGTAGCCCCGCGCGTCGCTGTACAGGATGACTTCGGGCATATGCGCGGAAAAACCGGGCACCATCCCCGCGTCGCGGATCATGGCCAAATAGTCCGAAATGCGCCTGATCTCCTCTTTGTTCTTATCGATGAGCTGCTCTACGCGGGTGTGGTGCGGCAGGCAGAACTTGCAACCGCGCTTCGCCCCTTTTTCGATGAGGTCTCGGGCCTCCTTGCGCGCCGCCTCGTTGTCGTCGACATTGATCGTTGGCGTGTCGATCATTATGATCTCCCGCCCCCGCCTCTGCTCGGTCTGCTTTATCGCGTTGATAAAGTAGTCGTCCGCGCCTGCGATGGGCCCCATGATAGCGTCGATCCCGTAGTCCAGGTACGCGTCCAGTATATCGCCGATCGCTTCGGTGTTGTGGTTGCGGGCGTGGATCATTTTGTCGGCCGCGTGGCCTGTGTGGCTATAGCCCAATATCCAGTTCGTGCCGATCAGCATCCTGGGCAACGAAATGCCCCCGACGACCGTCCTTGGGAATTGCCAGTTTCCTTCTGCCATTGATGTAATCCTCCTATTATTTGATCGCCGCTACACATTAATGATTGAATGTAGCGCTAATGAATGTAAGTATTACTGATGAATGTATGTATCATTAATAAATGTATGTAGCATTAATGAATGTATGTAGTATTAATGAATATATATGTTCATGCTCACGCTCACGCGTATATCAATGCATATATCAATGCAAAATAATGGGCAATTCATGTTTATTTGGCCGTAAATGTCCGGCTCTTCCGGTTTTCATGCAAAATGCACGTAAAAGACTCCATAAATCGTATGATTGTATCTTAACATTTTTTAGTCATTTATGGTATACTTTTTTAAAGTTTGGATTCAAATTTAGCAACATAAATAAAACCTACGTACGAAGGGAGAATCAACATGGGAAAGCTTAAAGTCGGCATCATCGGGTGCGGCGGCATCGCCAATCAAAAGCATATGCCCTCCATCACGGAAGCGGGGCTTGCGGACATGGTCGCGTTCTGCGATATCAAAAAAGAGCGCGCGGACGAGGCGGCGAAAAAGTTCGGGACGGCGTCAGCAAAAACATACGAGCGCTACCAGGATTTGCTGGAGGAAAAACTGGATGCTGTATATGTATGCACGCCGAACCGTTCCCACAGCGAAATAACAGTCGCGGCGCTCAACGCGGACAAGCATGTGCTCTGCGAAAAACCGATGGCCATCAACACAAAAGAAGCGCTGAAAATGTGCGAAGCCGCGAAGGCGACGAAAAAACTGCTGACAATCGGCTACCAGAGCCGCTATCGCCCCGACAGCCGGTATTTGAAAAAGGAGTGCGAGGCTGGTGTGTTGGGCGAGATATACTATGCCAGGGCGAAGGCGATCCGCCGCAGGGCCGTCCCCACCTGGGGCGTGTTCCTCAACGAGTACGAGCAGGGCGGCGGGCCGTTGATAGACATCGGGACGCACGCGCTGGACTTGACGCTGTGGATGATGGACAACTACAAGCCCAAGACGGTCACGGGCACGGTCTACCACAAGCTGAACAACGAAACCGAGCCCGCGAACGCGTTTGGCGCCTGGGACCCGAAGGAGTTCACGGTCGAGGACAGCGCGTTCGGGTTCATCGTGATGGAGAGCGGCGCGACGATCAACCTGGAGGCGAGCTGGGCCCTGAACACCCTCGACATCGACGAGGCGAAGACGGTGCTGTGCGGGACCAAGGCCGGCGCCGACATGCACGACGGGCTCACCATCAACGGGACGCTGCACGACAGGCTGTATGTCACGCGCCCGGACCTCGGCATTGGCTCAGTGGCTTTTTACGAGGGCGCCGAGGACTCGCCAATAGTGATGGAGCAAAAGGTGTTCCTAGGCGCCGTGGCCGGCAAAAACGAGCTGGTCATTCTGCCGGAGCAGGCCTTTGTCGTCACGCAGATACTAGAGGCCATTTACGACTCGGCCAAGGCCGGAAAGCAAATCGTACTGTAGGGTAATATAAAACATTGAAGAGCAATATTGAGCAATATAGAGTAATATAGAGCATTATAGATAGGGGGTTTAATATGAAACTGGGCGTATTGACAGTGCCACTTTACGATCGCAGCGCCGAGGAGGCGTTCGCATGGCTTTCCAAGCGCGGCGTCGAGTCCGTGGAGCTGGGGAGCGGCGGCTCGCCGGGGAACGGGCATTGCAACCCGAGCGAGCTGTTGGCGGACGGCGGCAAGCTGCAGGCGTTAAAGGATTTATTGAAAAAATATAATTTATCGATCAGCGCGTTGAGCTTCCATTCCAACCACGTACACCCGGACGCCGACATTCGGAAGGCCGCCGCGCAGGACCTGACCGCCTCATGCAAGCTCGCCGAAAAACTGGGCGTGGACACGGTAGTCACGTTTTCCGGCTGCCCCGGGGATCACCCCGGCGCCAAGTACCCGAACTGGGTGACGTGCGCATGGCCGACAGACTATCCGAAAATCCTCGAGTATCAATGGGACGAGGTCCTTATCCCATTCTGGAAGGGCGCCGTCAAGGAAGCGGCGGAGTACGGCGTCACTAAAATAGCGCTTGAGCCGCACCCGGGCTTTAGCGTATACAACACGGAGACGCTGCTGCGCCTCCGGGCGGCTGTCGGCCCCGCGATTGGCGCGAACCTCGACCCGAGCCACCTGTTCTGGCAGGGCATGCAGCCGGCGGAAGCGATAAAGGCGTTGGGCGACGCGATTCACCATTTCCATGCCAAGGACACCAAAGTGGACGGCGCCATCTCGGCCATCAACGGCGTGCTCGACACAAAGAGCCTCGCGGCGTTGAAGGAGCGCTCGTGGTTGTTCCGCACGATTGGCTACGGCCATGACGCGCTGGAGTGGAAGGGCATCATATCCGCGCTGCGCCTGATAGGCTACGACGGCGCGATCAGCATCGAGCACGAGGACGCGTTTATGTCCGTCGAGGAGGGCCTCGAAAAGGCCATATCGTTCCTCAACCCGCTCATCATCCGCGAAAAACCCATTTCTGTGTTCTGGGCGTAGCAGCCAGCCTGTTTACTTCGTAAAAAACAGACATCCATTGCCGCCGGCAAGAAAACCGGCGGTAATTTTTATGACATTATTGTGAATCTTAATTAAATTTATTTGTAATCTTAATGATATCACAGAAATATTTATTTGTACACAAGAGTCACATGATACAATAAAATCAGTCTTATGATAACTACGGTTTGATTGGACAGAGGCGAAGCGGCGGCGGCAGACGGTACCCCTAAACCGAATACTACCCCACAGTTTCAACCGTCAATGCCCCAAATCGACCTCGAAAATTTCTCGCCGGCGAGAAAGCATTTTAAACTTTATAACATCATGCTTCGTAATCGCGAAAACTAGATTATTGAATGGCACAGGCCTGCCCATTCCGCCATTTGCCTTACACAGGTTCTCTTGAACTTATCTTAACTTCTTTATTTATCTTTATTTATCATTCCTTAATTTCTTGACGATAAAAACACGGCTGTATATAATGATCCTGCGGCCGACTTGGCTGCTTACCATTTATTCGGAGGCGCATATGACACCTATGACATACGAGCCCCTGCCCTACCGCCAATTGTCCCGCTTTTGCGCGGATGTGTTCGCGCGCTACGGCTTTACACCGGACGATAGCGCGCGCATTACAGAAATACTTCTCTGTGCGGATCTGTACGGCATCGAGTCCCACGGCGTCCAGCGGTTGATCCGCTACCACAAAGAGATTACCGGGGGGTTCGTTAACATAGACGCGAATCCCGCCACGGTTGTAGACACACCCGTATCGGCGGTAATCGACGCGGACCGCGCCATGGGGCAGCTCATATCCACGCAGGCGATGGACGTGGCTATTGGTAAGGCGAAGAGCAGCGGGATCGGTATGGTAGCGGTCCGCAACTCAAACCATTTCGGCATCGCGGGCTTTTACGCACAGATGGCGTCGGACGCGGACTTGATGGGCATATGCATGACCAACACGGAAGCCATCGGCGTGCCGACATATGGCAAAAAGGCCATGCTGGGCACAAACCCCATCGCGTTGGCCTTCCCTGCTTCGCCCGTAAATTTTTTGTACGACGCAGCCACGACCGTCGTCCCCCGTGGCAAGATCGAGGTGTACAGTAAAAACGGGCAACCGCTGCCCGAAGGGTGGGCCGTGGACGTGGATGGCAAAGCCAGCGCCGACGCGGACGAGATTTTACGCAACATCATCGCCAAGGCGGGCGGTGGCATCGCCCCGCTTGGCGGCGACACGGAGCTGTATGGCGGGCACAAGGGCTACGGCCTCGGCATCATAGTGGATCTGTTCTGCGGCGTCTTTTCCGGCGGTAAGACGTCGAACCATCAAAACCTTATGCCCGGCTCGACGGACATCACACACTTTTTTATGGCCGTGGACTATGGGCTGTTCGGTGGGAAAGAGGCCATCCGGGAAAATTTTTCGACGTTCCTGCAGGAACTGCGCGACAGCCCCAGGGCGGACGGCAGGCAGCGCATCTACACGCACGGGGAAAAGGAGCAGGAGAGCCGGGCGCAAAAGCTCGCGTCGGGTATCCCCATCAATGCCAAAACGCGCGAAGAAATGCACATGATCGCTGCGCACCAGTCGCTAAGCTACGATGACTATTTTAAGTGACATAGGCGATTAAAAATTGCAGGCGAATACCATTCGTCCCTGCATATGCAATCACCTATTTATTGAGTGTGAAAGATAGTAAAACAGGTAATATTGAGCCACGATGGCAAGCGCATAGGATTGAAGCTTGCCTTGGCCATGCAATATTTCATATATTATTTGTGCACAGTGGCGCATGGCGGTTGGCATGATAATTGATGTGATAGGAGAGTTTATGCGAAAAAAGATTCTGTTCGACACGGACATTGGCAGCGATATCGACGACGCCGTTTGCCTGGCGTACCTTTTATGCAACTCCGACTGCGAGCTGGCCGGCATCACAACGGTCAGCGGCCAGGCGCGCGAGCGAGCCATGCTGTGCGACGCGCTGTGCAAAGCAGCCAACAAGAGCGTCCCCATCCATGCCGGTACCGAGAAGCCGCTGCTGATCGACAACAAGCAGACCCGGGCGCAGCAGGCAGAAAAGCTGGCGAACCACCCGCACAGCGCGGAATTCGCCGAAAACACCGCCATCGAGTTTATGCGCGACGTCATCTACCAAAACCCGGGCGAGATTACGCTCCTGGCCGTCGGCCCGACCACGAACGTCGGGCTGCTGTTCGCAACGTATCCCAAAACGGTGGAGTTGCTCGGTGGGCTCGCCCTCATGTGCGGCGACTTTTTGCGGGGCGGCAAGGCCATGGAGTGGAACGCCATTTGCGACCCCCACGCGTGTGCGATCGTGTACAACGCGCCCGTAAAAAGCCACGTCTCGTATGGGCTGAACGTGACGACGCTCGTCACCATGTCGTCCGCCGAAGTCCGGGAGCGCTTCGCGCACCCGGTGCTCAAAGTCGTCGCCGACTTTGCCGAGGTATGGTTCCGCGAACGCGACAGACTAACGTTCCACGACCCGCTCGCGGCCGTGGGCGTGTTCTGCGACGACGTAATGAAATATGAACGCGGCGCCGTGGATGTGGACATATTCAACGGCGAACAACTCGGCCGCACCGTGTTCACAGCCAACGCCGCCGGCCCGCACACCATAGCCTCCGAAGTATCCCCCGACCGCTTCTTCGACCGCTACTTTAGCGTGTTCGGCTAAAATTATTCACGATAACTCAAACTGTTTTTTTACAATGCTTCCGCCGCTGTACTTGTCACGCAGCTTGGGCTTTTCGATCTTCCCGGTCGCGTTGCGCGGCACGGCGTCGAATATGATCCTGTGTGGGCGCTTGTAGCGCGGCAGTTGCATGCAGAACTGCCGTATCTCGTCCTCGCCGCATTCCTGCCCCGGCTTGATTTCTATAATGGCTGCGGATATTTCGCCGAGCCTCTGGTCAGCCATGCCGATGACGGCGGCGTCCTTGATCTTGCCGAATCCGCGCAGGAAGTCCTCAATCTGTACGGGATATATGTTCTCGCCGCCGGTTATAATGACGTCTTTTTTTCTGTCGACGAGGTAGATGAACCCGTCTTCGTCCTCGCGCGCCATGTCCCCGGTATACAGCCAGCCGTCCCTTATTGTTGCAGCCGTGGCCTCCGGGTCCTTGTAATAGCGCTTCATGACGCTGGGCCCGGACAGGATGAGCTCGCCGACCACGCCCTGTTTAACTGCCCGCCCCTGCTCGTCTACGATGCCGGTCTGCCATGTGTGCCCCGCCTTGCCGATCGCGCCTATTTTGTGCAGGTTCTCAACGCCCAGGTGGACGGCGCCCGGGCCGCTCGATTCGGAGAGCCCGTAGTTTGTGTCGTAGTCGTGGTGCGGGAAATATTGCTTCCAGCGCCGTATCAGGCTGGGCGGGACCGGCTGGGCGCCTATGTGCATGAGGCGCCATGCGCTCAGATCGTAGTCCGCCAGATCGATCTCCCCGCTCTCAATGGCGTCGAGTATGTCCTGCGCCCATGGCACGAGCAGCCAAACGATGGTCGCCCGCTCGTTCGCCGTCGTCTCTATGATCCATTTGGGGCGTATGCCGCGCAGCAGGACCGCGCTCCCGCCGACCAGCAGGCTGCCGAACCAGTGCATTTTGGCGCCGGTGTGGTACAGCGGCGGGATGCATAGGAACTTGTCGCCGCGCGTCTGGCCGTGGTGCTTTTGCTCGACATCGCACGCCGTCAAAAGGCTCAAGTGGGAGTGTAAAATGGCCTTCGGGAACCCGGTGGTGCCCGACGAAAAATAGATGGCGGCGTCGTCGCCGTCTGCGAAGGCGACGCCCGGCGCGCTCGCCGGGCACGCCTGTATCAGCGAATCATAGCACTGTGCGAAGGGCGGGCATTCACCGCTGCCGCCTTCGCCGCCACCGTCGCCCACATAAAACAGCATGCGGACGGCGGGCATATCGCCGATGATCGCCCCGACGCGCTCGACGAACTCCGGCCCCAGCGCCAGCGCGGACACGTCAGCCAGGCGCAGGGCGTATGCGATTTCCTCCGACGAGTACCTGAAGTTGAGCGGCACGACGGTCGCGCCGGACTTCAATACGCCAAAATAAATAGGGAGCCATTCGATGCAGTTCATCAGTAGCACGCCGACCTTGTCGCCGCGCCCCAGCCCCCGCCCGATCAGGAGGTTGGCGAACCGGTTGGCCTTCTCGTCGAACTCGCGCCACGTCAGCTCTTTGCGGTAGCTGGCGTCGTGCGCCGCCTCAACCAGCGCCGACTCGCGCCAGTTGGGCCCGCCGGTCCCACCGGCGCCGCCGTTCCCGTTCTGCTCTTCAAGCTCCGGGTTTATTTCTGTCAAACAAACATCGTCGCCGTACAGCCCTGCGTTCTTTTCCAAAATATCCGTAATAGGCATATATTATCTCCATATAAATATCCGTATTAGGCGATTGCTAAAGTCGCGGACGCACAATGTGCGTCCCTACATATGGACAATCGGTATTCCACATGTACAAAATATTGTAGGGGCGAACAGTGTTCGCCCGCAAAATATCGACTTTAACAATCGTTTAAATATCCGCATATAATTTCCGCAATTCATAAAATTATTCCACCGAGTCGTTACTGCCCAGAGCCTCGCGTATCTTGATGCTAACCATCTGGTCGTAGCAGGAGAAGCAGGCATCGACGGACTCCTTGGCGGGCGCCTTTGTAAACATGCTGACCGCAGGCACAATGATGAAGCCGGCCAGCATCGTAAACGCGCCCGCATTGATCGGCGACTGCAGGATGGCCGGGAACGAGCCCCGGAAAAATATGTTCAGCGTCATCAGCGCCGTGCTGAATATGAAGTTGCACCAGATCGAGGCTTTGCTCACGCGCTTCCAGTACAGCCCGAACAGGAACGGCGCGAGGAACGACCCCGCCAGCGCCCCCCACGAGACACCCATGAGCTGCGCGATGAACGTGATGCCGCCACTGTACTGTATGGTGGCGATCACCGTCGAGATAATAATAAATACCACTATAAGCAGGCGGATGATAAAGAGCTGCCTTTTGTCGTCCATTTTCTTTATGATGTGCCCTTTGATGAAATCCAGCGTCAGCGTGGAGGAGGATGTCATTACCAGCGATGAGAGCGTGGACATGGACGCGGAAAGCACCAGCAGTACGATGAGCCCGACGAGGATGTCAGGGAAGCCCTCCAGTATTTTGGGTATTATCGAGTCAAACACCACCGCGCCGGTCGGCCCCCTCTCCACGACGCCGGAGTAGAGGCGGCCAAAGCTGCCGAGGAAATAGGAGCCGCCCGCTATGACCAGCGCGAACGCCGTGGAGATGAGCGTGCCTTTGCTGATGGCGTTTTCCGACTTGATGGAGTAGAACCGGGCCACCATCTGCGGCAGCCCCCACGTCCCCAGCGAGGTCAGCAGCACGACGCCCAGCAGGTTCAGCGGGTCGGGCCCGAAGAACGAAGCGAACACGCCGGGCGTGGCGGCAGCCTCGTCTACGTTGACCAGCGCCATGCCGCGCAGCGCGCCCATGAAGCCTCCATTATCGCCAAGCACGGAGGCGACGACGGCGACAATGCCGACGATCATGATGATGCCCTGGATAAAATTGTTCACAGCCGTCGCCAGGTACCCACCGGCGACGACATATACGCATGTGAGTACCGCCATGCCGATTATACAGTAAATGAAGTTGATGCGGAACGCCATTGAGAACAGGCGCGAAAGCCCGTTGTACAGCGACGCGGTATAGGGGATCAGGAAAATGAATACTATGATGGAGGCGCCGATCTTCAGCGCGTCCGACGTGAACCGTGTGCCAAAGAACTCCGGCATCGTGGCGCTTTTCAGGTGGTTCGTCATGATGCGCGTGCGGCGCCCCAGGATGACCCAGGGCAGCAGCGACCCAATGAAAGCGTTGCCGAGCCCGATCCATACGGCCGACGTGCCGAAGCGCCAGCCGAACTGCCCGGCGTAACCTACGAACACGACGGCGGAAAAATATGTCGTGCCGTACGAGAACGCCGTCAGCCACGGGCCGACCGAGCGCCCCGCCAGGACGAACTCGTTCACGCTGGTCGCCCGCTTGCTGAAGAAAAATCCGATGAACACCGTGGCCGCGAAAAACAGTAACAGCAAAATAATCTTGATAGCCATGTTGCGCCTTCCTTCCCATTATGTGGTTATTTTGCTCAAAACAAAGTCCCTGAGCAAGTGGGGACTTGCTCAGGGACGAGATAATGCATTTTCCCGCGGTACCACCCTGATTGCGGCCTATAGTGAAGGCCGCCGCTCGCCGGGGCCAAACAGCCCCTGCCCGTATAACGGCGGGCTACCGGGCGCCCCTACCGGCTAAGCGGCCATTCGGGGAACCAGCTCGGGAGTGTATTTACATATCCGTCGGCACCTGCTTGCACCAACCGCAGTATCTCTGCCCCGGCAGGTCTGCCGGGTAACCCGGCAACATGGCCGGATTATGCCGATTGGGGATATCTTTCTCTCCGTCTTCGCTTTTATCAATATATTTTGACGCGTCGCTTATGTGTTGTCAACTGTTTTTTTGCGTATGCGCCAATTTTGTAAAATATCACATGCACTGCGGCTGTCTGCTATATTAGTTTGGCAAAACCAACAAATTAAACTGATACCGCCGCTTTGCGCCGCATCATCGTCATTGCGCTTCTGCCAGGCGCTTGTACGACTCGTAGCGCTCTTTCGCGGCCTCCTCGGACTTAACGAACAACACATCAGCCCGATCCTTGAACGAGCGCGTCAGCGACGAGTACCTGACCTCGCCCATGATGAAGTCGTTGTAGGAAGCCGTCGGTTCCTTTGAATCCAGGGTGAATGGGTTCTTCCCCTCCGCCTTTAACAGCGGGTTGAAGCGGAACAGGTGCCAGTAGCCGGCCTCGACGGCCAATTTGGCCTCCCTCTGCGTGCAGCCCATGCCGAGCCTGATGCCGTGGTTGATGCACGGCGAGTAAGCGATGACTATCGACGGTCCCGGATAGCTCTCCGCTTCGAGTATGGCCCGCAGTGTCTGGTTCTGGTTTGCGCCCATCGCCACCTGCGCCACATACACATAACCGTAGTTGGTCATCATCAGGCCGAGGTCCTTTTTCTTCGTCGACTTGCCGGACGCGGCGAACTGCGCCACAGCCCCGGTCGGCGTAGACTTCGAGCTCTGCCCGCCGGTGTTTGAGTACACCTCGGTGTCGAACACGAGTATGTTGACGTCCTCGCCGGAGGCAAGCACGTGGTCAAGCCCGCCGAAGCCGATATCGTACGCCCATCCGTCGCCGCCGAACACCCATGTCGAGCGCTTGACCAAAAAGTCGCTCCGCTCGAGTATTTGGCCTATCAGCGCCGCCGCGTCGCCGCCGGCGCCGGCCTTGCCGGCCTTCAGCGCCGCTTCGTAGGCCGCCGACGCCTGTTTCGTCTTCGCGCCGTCGAGGAAAGCTTCCATCCAAGCCTGGCCCGCTTCCTTGATGGCCGCATCAACGCCATCGAGGCCCACCAGCTCCGCCGTCAAGTCGAGCAGCTTCTCGCGAATCTGGCGCGAGCCCAGGAACATGCCGTAGCCGTACTCCGCGTTGTCCTCGAACAGCGAGTTCGCCCACGCGGGGCCCTTGCCGGAGGCGTTGGTTGTGTAGGGCTGCGCGGGCGCGCTGCCGCCCCAGATGGACGAGCAGCCCGTCGCGTTAGCGATGGTCATGCGGTCGCCGAACAGTTGGGTGACCAGCTTCGCATACGGCGTCTCCCCGCAGCCGGCGCACGCGCCGGAGAACTCAAGCAGCGGGACTTCGAACTGGCTGCCCTTCACGGTCCCGGTGTTCAACGGGTTCGGCTTCTCCATTAACGTCACCGCGTGCTCCCAATTGGGCACTTCCTTGCCCATTTCGGACAGCGGCTTCATAACAATTGCTTTTTCCTTGGCGGGGCAGACGTCCACGCAGTTGCCGCAGCCGTAGCAGTCGAGCGGCGACACCTGGATGCGGAACGCCATGTTCTCAAGCCCCCTGCCGATGGCCTTCTTCGAAACAAAGCCGGCCGGGGCCGCTGCGGCCTCACCCTCGTCCATCAGGAACGGGCGGATGGACGCGTGCGGGCAAACGTAGGAGCACTGGTTGCACTGGATGCACTTGTCAGGAACCCATTCCGGCACTTCTATCGCCACGCCGCGCTTTTCGTACTTGGTCGTCCCCTGAGGGAACGTCCCGTCCTCCCTGCCGACAAATGTGCTGACCGGCAGCTTGTGACCGAGCTGCGCGTTCATCGGATCCATAACGTTGAGGATAAAATCGGGCTTGTCGGCCGCGCACGCCTCGGCGTCCCCGGCGGACGCCCAGGACGCGGGCACAGAGAACTGCCTGAAGTCTGTTGCGCCCCTGTCTATTGCGTCGTTGTTCATTTTGACGACGGCCTCGCCCCTCCTGCCGTACGACTTCAGGGCGGCTGCTTTCATGTAGCCGATGGCGTCCTCTATCGGGATGATGTCCGCGAGCTTAAAGAACGCGGACTGCATGACCGTGTTGATCCTGTTGCCCAGCCCGATTTCTTTGCCCAGCGTAATCGCGTCTATGACATAAAGCTTAATATTGTGTTCCGCTATGTAGCGCTTCATTTTAGCCGGCAGGTACTCGTCCAGCTCCGCGTCCGTCCACGAGGCGTTCAACAGGAACGTGCCGCCGTCTTTGAGGTCCTCGACCATGTCGTATTTGTCGACGTAGCTTTGGTTGTGGCAGGCGACGAAATCGGCTTTGTTGATGAAGTATGTGGACTTGATGGGCTCGTTGCCGAAGCGCAGGTGGGACACTGTGATGCCGCCGGACTTTTTGGAATCATACGAGAAATAGGCCTGCACGGACATGTCCGTGTGGTCGCCGATGATTTTTATGGAGTTCTTGTTCGCGCCGACCGTGCCGTCCGAACCGAGGCCCCAGAACTTGCAACTCTTCGTCCCCTGCGGCGTCGTGTCAAGGTCTTCGTTCAGCGGGAGCGACAGGTTCGAAACGTCGTCCACGATGCCGATGGTGAAGCGGGGCTTGGGCGACGCGGCGTCGAGGTTGTCGTACACCGCTTTGATCTGCCCGGGCGCCGTGTCCTTTGAGCCGAGGCCGTAGCGCCCCGAGACGATCAGCGGGTGCTCGCCCTTCTCGAAATACGCGTTCACCACGTCCTGGTACAGCGGCTCGCCGAGCGCGCCCGGCTCCTTCGTGCGATCGAGGACTGCAATTTTCTTGACTGTTTTGGGCATAACGGCGAACATGGCTTCGGGGACGAAAGGCCTGTACAGGCGCACCTTGACGAGCCCGACTTTTTCGCCCTTGCCCATTAGGTAGTCTATTGTCTCTTCGGCGGTGTCGTTGACGGAGCCCATGGCTATGATGACGCGGTCCGCGTCCGGCGCTCCGTAGTAGTCGAAGAGCTTGTACGGGCGGCCGGTGATTTTAGCCAGCGCGTCCATGTTGTCCTGCACGATTTTGGGCAGCGCATCGTAGAATTTGTTAGACGCCTCCTTGGCCTGGAAGAAGATGTCGGGGTTCTGCGCCGTGCCGCGCAGCACCGGGTGCTCCGGGTTCAGCGCGTTGTCGCGGAACGTCTTGAGCGCGTCCCTGTCGATGAGCTTTGCGTAGTCTTCATAGTCGACCAGATCGACCTTCTGGACTTCGTGCGATGTGCGGAACCCGTCGAAGAAATGCAGGAACGGCACGCGGCCTTTAATGGCGGCTAAGTGCGCAATCGCGCCCAGATCGATGATCTCCTGGACATTCGTGGAGGCCAGCATGGCAAACCCTGTCTGGCGGCATGACATCACGTCCGAGTGGTCGCCAAAGATGGACAGGGCGTGGGCTGCCAGCGCCCTGGCGCTGACATGCATAACGCCCGGCAAAAGCTCGCCCGATATTTTGTACATGTTCGGGATCATCAGCAAAAGCCCCTGGGACGCCGTGTATGTGGTCGTGAGGGCCCCTGCCGCGAGCGAACCGTGGACAACGCCGGCGGCGCCGCCTTCGGACTGCATCTCTGTCACCGTAACGCGCTGCCCGAAAATGTTTTTCTTTCCGTTGGCCGACCACGCGTCAATGTACTCGGCCATCGGGGACGAGGGCGTAATCGGGAATATGCCAGCCACTTCCGTAAACGCGTATGACGCGTAGGCCGCAGCCTCGTTCCCGTCCATAGTTTGTTTGGTGATTGCCATTCATAAACCTCCCTTTTTTATAAATCACATTACCTAAATTATATCATGCCGTTCCCGCGCATAACAAGGGCGGCATAAAAACAAAACATGATGGGCGAGAGAGCGATCTACTGTTCATGCCCAATCTTTAATACCCCGTCATTGCGGGCAGCGCAACGCGCATTGACCCGCAATCTCAAAAAGCCCGGGTATCGCGCCCTACAGTGTATTATACCCATTTTGCAATATAACGTTGTCGCATAGTTTCATTTTTTTCCGTATATAAGATATACTAATTAAAACACTGATTTGGAGGGCTTATGAACGGTTATTTTCATCGCGTGCAGGCGGCCACCGCCACGCGCTTCTGGATCAACAATGTGACGAGGGAAGAGACGCGGCTGGCCATAGAGGCGGGGGCCAGGGGATGTACGCAAAACCCCTCCTTCCCGTTCAAAATGCTGACGACACAAGACCCGAACGAACGCGAATATGTATATGGGCTGCTAGACCCGATCATTGTGCGGCAGCCGGACGACAACGCCGCGCAGATGGAGCTGCAGCGCGAGCTGGTGAAAAACATCGCCCGCGCGTTTATGCCCATCTACGAGAGCAGCGGCGGCCGCGACGGCTATGTCAGCATACAGGGCGACCCGTTCCGCGAGGACGCGGAAACGATAATAAAGTCGGCGGAGTTCAACTGCGTCGCGCCGAACATCATGGCGAAGATTCCCGTCACGCCGGACGGGCTGGAGGCGATCAAGGCGCTGGCGCCCAAGGGCATACCCATCAACGCCACCGAGGTCATGTCGGTACGGCAGGCGCTGGACGTGTGCGAGGCCTACGCCGGGGCGACGGCCGGCATGAAGGCCCCGCCCGTCATCTATTATTCGCATATCTCCGGGATACTCGACGAATATTTACAAAATAATGTCAAAGAGCAGAACATCGATATATCAAAGGACGCCCTGTGGCACGCGGGCATAGCGGCGGCGAAGAAGACGCATAGGCTGACGCGCGAGCGCGGCTACGGCGCTGTGGGGTTCATCGGCGGCGGCGCGCGCGGGCTGCACCACTTCACGGAAATGGTCGGCGCGGACGCCGTTGTTACGATCAATTGGAAGGGCACGGCGGAGGAGCTGATCAACGGAGGCACGATCGTCACGCAGCGGTTTTTCATGCCGACGCCGGAATCGGTTATCGACGAGCTGTGCGAGAAGCTCCCCGATTTTAGGAAGGCCTATATGCTCGATGCCATTAGCCCAAACGAATACGAACATTTCGGGCCGGTGGCGCTGTTCCGTACCATGTTCGAAGACGCGTGGAGGGACGCCAACACCCTGATAGCGGAGCGCCGGGCTCAGGTTTCCGCCTAAGTGCAACATAATCGGCGTGATGATGACATCACGCCCTACGAAATCATAGGTTCCTGTTCGGCGTGATGATGACATCACGCCCTACGAAAGCGTAGGCTCCTGTAGTAGGGCGCGATGTCTTCATCGCGCCGCGTGTTTGGTGCTTTATTTGAGGTGATATCAACCTAGGTAGTAATTTGCCAGCCGCTCGAAATAGCGAACCAGCGACGAATGGTCCTCGTCGGGGCCGTCCTGCACCCTCATGGACCGCATGATCTCGAAGAGCTGCGCCGTCAGCGGCATCGGCACGCCGCACTCCCTGGCCGTCGCCATGACATTGCCGATGTCCTTGAAATTAATGGACATCTTGCCGCCCGGCTCGAACGTCCTGTTTATGATATTGGGCAGCTTCGCATCCAATATCGCGCTGCCCGCCAGGCCGTGCCTTATGGCCTCGTAGGCAGCCCAGGGCTCGCCGCCCGCTTTACACAGCAGCACGAACGCCTCGCTCATCGCGGCTATGTTCAGGTTGACCATCACCTGGTTCGCCAGCTTGCACAGCGCCCCGTGGCCGCTCCCCCCCACATGCTTGACCGAAGCCCCCATCAATTCCAGATACGGCTGCGCGCGGTCAAAATCGGCTTTATCGCCCCCGACCATAAAGGCGAGCGTCCCGTCCTCCGCTTTGGGCTCCCCGCCGCTGACGGGCGCGTCCAGGTGCGCCGCGCCTACGCCTTTTAGGGCTTCGGAGCATCTTTGGGAGCAACCCGGCGTCACCGAGCTCATATCCACCACGAGCGCCCCGGCCTTTATGCCGGAGGCCAGCCCGCCGTCCCCTGCTATGACCAGTTCGGATATGCGGTCGTCCGGCAGCATGGTAAAGATGATATCGCAACGGCTTGCTATGTCGTGCGCCTCCGCCGGTACAGCGCCCAGGGCGGCGACCTTCGCCACCGGCGCCTCCAGCACATCATTTACGAATAGCTTGACGCCCTTCTTTAACAGGTTCTCCGCCATCGGGCGGCCCATTATTCCCAGCCCGATAAATCCGGCCACATCACCATAATTGCCCATATTCCACTACCCCCCAGACTCCGGTGCGACTTGGCGGAGCAGTCGCTCCAACCGCCGCCCGTCGAAATATCCGTTTTGATAATCACATAGCTCGCCATTCGGATAAAATATATATGTCGCCGGGCACTCGTCGACGAGGAACATGCCCGACAACTGGCCACCCACATCGATAAACGAATCGAACTCGGCGATACTGCTTATACCGACAACGTCGGTTTCGACAACGTCGGCGCCGCCAACAGCGGTTTCGATACCGTCGCCGACGCAAACGGCAATCAACGCCGGCGCGTCCCGGCCTGCATCCCCTTCGCCGCCCAGCCCGTATTCATTTATAGCGTTGGCTAACGACTGTATCTGTCGGACGGAATCTTCGTTTTGCTGCGCCCAGAAGACCATGAACACAGCCCTGCCCCGGTAGTCCGAAAATTCCCTGTCCTGCCCGTCCGTGCCATATAACGTAAAATTAAAGGCCCGACTTGGGTTCTGGTCTCCTGCGCTGGTCTCAACTTCGGCGACACCGTTGATCTCATCTTCGGCGCTACCGCCGATCTCAATTTCAATGCCACCGCTGGTCTCAACTTCGACGCCACCACTGATCTCAAATTCAATGCCACCGCTGATCTCGTCTTCTGCGCCGATACTGGCTCCGGACCCTGCTTCGGCTTCCGCGTCGGGCGCGGCGTCCATCTCCGCGCGCTCCCTGCTCGCGCTGGCCATTTTGTCAATCGTCGCTTCATTGTTGAAATACAGCGCAACGATAAAGACCCCTATGACCAGCGACATGCATATTTTGTATAGGAGCTCCTTCTTGTCCGGCATTTCGGCTTTAACCCTTTATATTAACCATTATGGAAACATTATGAAAACTAAGCAAAAACAGCAAAAACAATTAATACCGATCCCGGGCGCCGCCGTCAGTGACGAAGCGATGCGCCTTGTCGCCCCTGCCCGCCAGTTCGCCCCCGCCCGCAAAACCACCATATCTGTCGCTATACCCGTCATATCCGTAGCCTTCCGCCGCGTACGTGTTGAACATTACATAAAACAGCATGAATATCAGCGACGAGGATATGAGGCAGTTCGCAAGCAGCATATAGATGGCCTTGTCAAGATAGTTGTACAGCGACACAATTAATACTAAAACAACGTCGGCTGCGAAAAAATATTTTGCGACTCGAAAAAAACTGCGCCCCGCAAAAGCGAGAGCCGAGGAAAGGGGTTTTCGGGCGTTTGAATAGAGCGCGGGGACAAATGACATCGCATATACGCGCAAGTACAGCAGTCCCAGGTATACGACGAGGATTGTGAGCACCAGAGACGCGTTTAGAATGGCGGTTTGGATCAACCCGCGGCTTTCAAGCTCGTTAATTACAGCGAGCGGAACCGCGCTCACTATCCAAACGAATATGATCAGCAGCAACAATACAAAAACCGCAAAAAAGAGCATAAAAATCTGGACAAACATTTTTTTGTATCCGCCAAGGAGCCCGATGCCTGCCTTTGCCGGGTATCCGCAGCACGTTTCCATGCCGCTGGCGAAGGAGCCGAAGGTTCCCGCGAACAACAGGGTACACACCAGCGCGAGCGGCGCCGGCACGGCGATAATCAGCATAAATGTATATCGGGCTACGTCGTCGGCGAGTATCCACTGTGCGAAGGAAACGACGCCTGTCAACGCGTTCGAGTCGGCCAATTCAATAAGCCCGGCGACCATTTCCACCACGGGGAAAAGATGCAGTGCCAGCGCGCCTGCGGTTATGATAATAAAAATATATAGGTACAGCGCCGATTTGACATGCAAGACTTTTATAAATCTGTATATGGATCTCAATATATTGCCGCCCCGCGCGTCAATGGCGGCAATGAGCGCCGCACAGGTGCGCGTTCGGGCACTCAAATTCCTTGCGGCTAGCCGACGATATGACATTGACGCTGCCATAAACCCTGTGCAAATCGTTGGAGCCGCAGTCCGGGCATTCGATAGATTTATCTTCAAGCTGGCTCATCCGCGCCATAACGTTGAACTCATTGCCGCAGTCGCAGCGAAAATCATAAAAAGGCATATGCGCCCTCCAGTCGTAAATGTACGCCGGATCATCGTCCGATCGGTGAAAATTATAGCATACTTCTCAGCAGTTTAACAAGCGCCCGCCGCTTCTGCCGATCCCATCGCTCGCCTGGCTCGCGTTGCTGCGTTAGCCACGTCTATCTTTCATCAGCCTCTCATCAGCCTCTCATCAGCCTTCCATCAGCCTTCCATTAGCCATTCATCAGCCTTCGTCAACCTTTTATCGACCCGATCATGACGCCCCTGACAAAGAATTTTTGCGCAAACGGGTACACCAGCATCATCGGCGTCGAGGCTATGACAATCAGCGAGTACTTCATCAGATCGGATATGCCCTGCATCCTGCGTACGAGCTCCGGATCCATTTGCCTGTTCGCGTCGAATGTGTTGTTAATCAATATCTCGCGGAGCACGAGCTGCAGGGGGTACTTCTCGCGGCCGTTAATGTATAGGAACGCGTTGAACCAGGAATTCCAGTGCCCAACCACATAATAAACGCAAAGCACGGCGATGATGGCCTTTGACAGCGGCAGCACCATCTGGAAAAAAAAGCGGACGTCATTACAGCCGTCTATCTGCGCGGCTTCGAGCATTTCATTGGGCAAGGTGGACTGCATAAATGTCCGTGCGATTATCATATTGTATACAGAGATTGCCCCCGGCAGTACGAGCGCCCAAACCGTGTTCATGATGCCCAGGTTGCGGATCAGCATATAGTTGGGAATCATGCCGCCGTTAAAGAACATCGTGAACGTAAAGAGGAACATAAAAATGTTCCGGAACGGCAATGTCCTGCGGGCCAGCGCGTACGCGCACATCATAGTCATGGCGATGTTGATCGTAGTACCAAGCGTGGTATAGCCCACAGAGTTAAAGAAGCTCCGGAACACCTCTTTATATTGGAAGACTATCCTGTAGCCTTCGACGCCAAAGTCCACCGGCCACAGAACCACCCGCCCCGCAAGGACAGCCCGCCCGCCGGAAAAAGACGACGACACGACATATATCAATGGGTACAGGACGATGAGGAAAAACAGCGTGATGACTACCTCCGTCGTCCTGTAGAACACCTTGTCGCCAAGCGACAGCCGCACCTTGCGCCGGACGCGGCCCGATAAGTTCCCCGGCATACCTGCACCGATACCACTCATGCGCGAATCTCCCATTATTTATTCTGACGGCTTTCCGCCGCCGTTAAAACAGCGACGTCCTGCTGAGCCGCCCGGTTATGAAATTGACCAAAAGCAACATACACATATTTACGATTGAATTGAACAGGCCGATAGCGGTCGAGTAAGAGTAGTCGGTGCTGCCCGTTAGGCCGACCTGGTAAACATATGTCGAGATGACTTCGCTCGCCGATTTGTTGATTGTGTTTTGCATAAGATACGCCTTTTCGAACCCCACGCTCATAATGGTCCCGGCGCTCAATATCAGCAATATGGACGCGGTGGGCAGGATGCACATAAAGTCAATGTGGTACAGGCGCTGAAAGCGGCTTGCGCCGTCGATCTGCGCCGCTTCGTGCAGTTCCATGTCCACGGTCGACAGCGCGGCGATGTATATGATCGCACTCCACCCGAGCGACTGCCAAATGCCGGACCAAACGTACAAATGCGGGAACGCCTCGACCGATCCGAACAGGTCGTTGGGGTACCTTTTGAAAAGGAACTGCCACAGCGCGGCGTAAATCCCGTTCCTGGGGTTCAGCACAGCCATGAGCATGCCAACGAGTACAGTCGTGGAAATAAAATGGGGCGCGTATGTGACAAGCTGCACCGTCTTTTTGTAGCGCTGGTTGCGGATGGTGTTGAGCCCGAGCGCGAATATGATCGGCAGAGGGAACCCTGCCAAAAGCCCGTAAACCGAGAGCGTCAACGTGTTCTTCATGACGCGCGGGAACATATATGAGGTAAAAAACTTTACAAAATTGTCTAAACCGACCCACGGGCTGTTCCATATGCCCTGCCTGATGGTAAACTTCCTGAATGCGAGCTGGACGCCGAACATCGGGGTATAATTAAATATTATAAGGTAGGCGAGCGGCAGCAGCATAAATATGTAGAGCTGGTAATGCCCCGCGACCTGTTTGCCCAACCGCTGTAATTTCGACGTTTTCATCGTTGATACCTTTTCATTCGCACAGAGCCGACTGCACGCGGGCGGGTGCGCATCGGCGCCCGCGCCCGCTCGCGCGGCTGTCTGCATGGCTGTCTGGCTGTCTGGCTGGCTGGCCGCTAATTACCCATCATCCTGTCATATGCTATCTGATCGACCGCCATCAGTTCCTTATAGTTCAAGTTGTTGAGCTCGTTGAGGAAACTGTTCCAGTCGCTGTCGCTGTTGGGGTCGAGCTGCCCAATCGCAAACAGCGACCGCGCCTCCAGCACATAGGTCCTGAGCACGGTGCGCGCCTCGTTCCACTGGTCGGACTCCTCGATCGTATATACAAGGGGCGGCACCAGCGACTCAAAAGCGGGCGCGTACTGCTTGTTGTATGAATAGTTAACCGCGTACTGGTACTCGTCGTTGTCCGGGTTCCCGTCAAACACTTCCATCAGATCAAGCGGGCTGACCAGGTTCGCAAAACCTATCCCGCCCTGCCAGTGGCTGTTGGTGAGCGCGCCCCATGTGCTGTTTATGAGCTTTAGCTTGGGCGGGTAGCCCTCCATGTCGAACATGCTCTTTTCGCCTGGCTCCGCGTAGCGCCAGTCGACTTCCGGTATGCCCCAGCGGTTAATAAAAAATATTTCATACGCGTCGTCGTTAAGTACGGGATAGCTTTGGAGCAGGAACGCTATCTCCGGGTGTTCGCAGTCCGCGCTGATCGCAGAGTTGCCCCTGGGCGCGTTGAGGCTCGCCGTCTGCCAGCGCACCCCGTTCGGGCCTTTCATGATTTCATATGGGACGTATTCGTCCGTGCTGTTCTCAAAGTAGAGGTCTACAGCGCCGCCGGTGACGACCAGCCCGATCACAGGCGGGTCCGCGCGCTTTAGCGCCGAGAACTGCGAATTGTCGTGCGTGAAGGATTGGGGCGAGAGCAGGCCATCTTTGACCAGGCTGTTGATGTAGATAAGCGCCTCGCGGAACTCCGGCTTATCGTAGCTCACGTCTATCTTGCCGCCGGTCTCTGTCAAGGGCAGGTAATATTTGCGGTCGCCCGAGTCGTTGTTGTAAATGAACATATTTGTGAGGTAGCCTATCGCGTCGGCCTGCCAGGTGCCGGTCCCGTCGACCTGCCCGCCCATCATCGGAATCTCGTCGTTCTGCCCGTTGCCGTTGGGGTCCTGATCGCGGAAAGCCGTAAGCACGGTCACCAGCTCGAGGTAGTCCGTCGGCGGCTCAAGCCCCAGCTTGTCCAGCCATGTTTGGTTGATAAAGCCGCGCAGCGAATAATAGTTGGCCAGGTTGTTGTCTCTGTAGGGTATCGTATAGTTGTGCCCGTCCGCGCTCTTGATCATTTTGCGGATGTCGTCCCAGTCCCAGTCCAGCTTTTCACAGCGCTCGTAGTACGGCTCGCTGAGCCTGTCGAAATAGTCGTCCAACAGGGCTATGGCGCCATTGACGCCGTAGTTGTAAACGCGGGTATTGTCGCCCATGCCAAATGTGATGATGTCGGGCAGCGGGTCGCCGGAGCTGGCCATCAAATCCAGCTTGGTCAGGGCGTCCTGGCTCGGAAACAATTCAAATTTTAAGTTTATGCCCGTCTGGTCCTGCAGCCAGGTCGTCATGAAGTTGTCCTCATAACTGGACACGTTCGCGTTTTGGCTGATGGCATAGGTCAAAGTCACGCTGCCCGGCGTCTTGACAATCTGCGACGAGCGGAATGTGTTCGCCAGCGGGTCGGTCAGCGGCGGGATCGCCTCGCCAGTGTCCGCCGCAGCAGCCTGGGCTGCGGTTGTCGCCTGGGCTGCGGTCGTCGCCCCTGCCGCAGTCGTTTGACCCGCAGCCGCCGTTGTTGCCGCAGCCTCGGCTGCCGCCGCTGTCGTAGCCGGCGCGGCTGTAGTTGTGGCAGCTTCGGTGGCGCCCCCGCCGCCCCCGCCGCCGCAGGCCGCGAGCAACGCGGCAATCATTGCTATGGTTAGTACAAGCGCAATATTACCCTTAAAAATACGATGCATAAAAACCCCCTCTTAAAGAATAAACATTTATTTCAGACTATAAAATTATCTCTGCCGCCATGATTGATTGTGCGCCGCGCACAACACGCACGGTACGCGGGATGCCCTGCATGACGGTTTGCAGACATATTTTATTTTGAAATGATCAAAAATGCAAATAATATAAATAAATAAGACCTCTATGCCATTGTAGGAACGTATAAATTGTTGGATTTCGAGGGGCGAAAAAGCGGGCGGGGCGCTGAGGACAGCGCCCCCTACGAATGGGGCTGGATCCCATGCGAATGGGGTACTGATAGTAAACGATATGAACGGGGGTTGGAGCGGGGTTTTGTTTATTGTTCGAATTCGTACATGATTTGGCATAGCGTAGCCAGGCCTGCGGTTTCGGCCCTTAGTATGCGCGGCCCCAGAGTTGCTGCGGATATGGAGTGCTGCTCGCAACAGTTTATCTCGTCGGCGGAATACCCGCCCTCGGGACCGACAAATAGCGAAATTTCGCAAATGGTGCGCGCACTGCCGTCGCCGTTCGGCGGTGCAGGCGCATGTCCGGGTACAACTGCCAGCATCCTTTGTTTATATGCTTCCAGCTTGGATTTTAAAGTCGCGCTTTTTTCCCGTTCATACATAACGATGGCGAGCCTGTTGCCGGGCGATTCGTTTACGCGCTGACCGCATTCGCGCGCAGCCTCCGAAAAGTCTACGCAGTCGCGCACCTCGGGGATGATGCCTCGGCCGGATTGTTTTGCTGCCTCCTTTGCTATGCGCCTCCACCTCGCCATGCGCTTTACGCCATCCTCGCCCTTCATTCTACCCGCGAACTGGACGCGCTCGCTGACGACAGGGATGATTGTATGTACCCCGGCTTCCGTACATTTTTGTATGACGAATTCGAACTTTTCGGATTTTAGTAGCGACTGATAGAGCGACACCCTGACGCTTGGCTCGCCTGCGCATGCGCCGATGCGTAAAACACGCGCCCGAGGCCTACCAGCGCCGCCTCGCCCCATATCCGTCAGCACGCACAGATAATCGGCGCCTGCGCCGTCACAGGCGATAATATGTTCGCCCTCGGCCATGCGCAGTACCGTTGCGAGGTGACGGGCGTCGTCGTCGGCCAAATATATTTCGTCGCCTACCATATGGTTTTTATCGAAAAATATGCGGGGGGGATTGTTTTCCATATGAATAAAAAATAAATTATAGTTGTTGGTTACATGCTATCATTTGAAATGCGCAGGTTGCGTAGGGGCTTTATCCGTGTCCGGCTTTATGCAGAGCCATGGCCGCCCAACCTTCCGAGCGGAGGCTTCTCGCGACGGCAAAACCGTTGCTTGCGGCTGCACGTACCACCTCATGTTCCCTTTCCTCTATTATCCCGGACAAGATCAGTGCGCCGCCCGGGCGGAGGAAGCGCCCCGCATCATGTAAAAGCCTGATGACCACATCCGCGACAATATTTGCAACAATCAGGTCGAATTGCCCGCATACGCTGCCCAGCAAGTTGCCCACCATAAAGCGCGCCCTGTCCGCGACGCCATTGTTCTTTGCATTGGTCTCGGCGTTTTGCACCGCATAGGCGTCAGAATCCACGCCTTGCGCGGCCCTGGCCCCGAGCAGGAGCGCTGCTATCGAGAGTATACCGCTCCCGCAGCCGACGTCAAGCATGTCGACATGCCGGGTCGAACTTTTATCGCCCGACGTACCTGACATGCCCGCTGTACCCGTAGCGCTTGACGCACCTGGCATGCCCGCTGTACCCGTAGCGCCCGACGCACCCGACGCGCCCGTAGCTCCTGTCGCACCCGTCGCACCCGTAGTGCCCGACGCGCCCGGCGCGCTCGATACGTCTGTACCGTCCGACGTTTCCGCTTTGCTTGCCGCTTCCATATATTCTTCGATCAATTCGAGACACATCTGAGTCGTGACATGCCCGCCGGTGCCAAAAGCCATGCCTGGATCTATGCTGACAATCGCCTTTGCGCCGACATATAACGGCATGTCCGGCAATGCGAGCCTATCCTCCCATTGCGGCACTATCAATATACTTTTGCCGACGCGCAGAGGCTTGAAATACTGCTTCCAATTATTGGCCCAGTCCTCCTCTGCAATGCCGTTGGCCGCCAGTACCATAAACCATTCGCCGCCGACGCCGCTGTCGCCGCCCGTGCCGCCTGTACATGTGCCCGTGCCTGCAGACTCCACCAGCCCCGCACGGGCCAGCCGATCCTTGACTTCGGCTAGGCATTGCGCAGCGCTTTGCTGCGGAGGGAAATATATATGCACAAGCGCCGCGCCGCGATCTTTGTTTGCGAGCGCATCTTCTATTAAGTCGACGCCGCCGGCCGCCCGCACGGCGGACTCGAGATCGGAATAGTCCTCAATATACAAACCGAGCGGGGTGGCCATATGTAAGGCCGCCTCCGCCCGATCCAACACGCCGATCGG
>Ga0099364_10001665_pt1 | contig 36332 bp, 30 predicted proteins | sample TergutTh196P3_FD_73070 | JGI IMG/M metagenome (GOLD analysis project Ga0099364, IMG submission 73070) | Microcerotermes parvus P3 segment gut microbial communities from Pointe-Noire, Republic of the Congo - Th196 P3 | ecosystem: Host-associated > Arthropoda: Insects > Digestive system > Gut ... | reverse complement strand
ACGGAACTTTGCGTCCTTTGCGTAAACCCTTTGCGCTCTTTGCGGTTAAGTCTTTTTTAACGCAGAGTACGCAAAGGTTTGCGCAAGGAACGCAGAGGCGCACTGCACCGACATAGTCGGCGACTCTCGATTGTCGGCGCAAAAAAAACCGGAGTTTCCACTCCGGGCTCTGTGAACTTTTTAACCGCCAGGGCAGTAACACATTACAACGCCGCCGACTCGCCTCCTTGAGGCGTACCCAATGCTCCCCAAACACCATACAAACTGGCTCCTGTATATTGCACACCCGTTGCCAATGAAAGTGCCGGGGCAGGTGCATTGGTATTCACGGTATTGCTGACAAAACGAACTGCACCATCGCCAAAGAGCACGTTCACTCCCCCCGTGTGATAACTCGTCGCCGTGAACACACCCCAGTTATTCCAAATGGTCGTCGATTGAAGACAAGAAACCTCATTCGGCGGAAGGACGGTCGAAAAACCCGAAATGGCAAAACGCCCATCCCCCAAATAAACACCACGAACATTAACATTGCCGGGAAGTAATTGTCCAGGATTTGCTGTGTCCCGGCGGCTTAGACACGTATTAGGACTGACAACAACAGGAGGACCGCCGGCACGCATATTTTGCACTGCAACGCCCGACACAATGTATCTGCCGTTTCGAGTCGCCGGCTCACCACCGGGAACTCCCGATTCCGACGCAAAAATGGTATTACTCAATCCATCGGAAAAGAAACCAAAGTCCCTCTTGTGAAAAGGAGAAAAAGCACCGCGATGATTCACCTTTTCAGTGGCTGCCTCGGAAAAATCCGGCTGGTTAGCGTTACACATCCCATCGCCGAAAGAAAAGCGAAAACTGATGCCATGATAGTCCACACTGTCACTCGTACCCGCAGGTTCAGTATCGGCTAAAGTGTGGGTGGTTGAGATTCGACGGCGCGATAAAGCGGGGTCAGAGGGACACTGAGCCATCGTAAGCCGATCCGACATTGCATCGGCGACTCTTCGGTACAAAACGCCGGTGGCAGGATCGCTAGTGCCAAGAAGAACCCCCTGATCGATGCCTGCCTGACTTCCTCCATTCGGATAGTTTCCTGTAATGGCATCCCAACGCGATGACTGCTCTAAAAAGGGAAAAAGGAAGACCATCGGACTAAATGTGAACGGATTATAGTCCCGTCTAGTTCGGTCTGCTCCCGCTGTCGTTCCTGCTGCTCTCATCCGCTCCACTTCCACATCTCTAGCGGGATTCAGATTATTCCTCGCCGCAGGAAGATTCCCGAAAGTATCATGATGATTGTGAAATGCAATTCCGAGTTGCTTAAAATTATTTTGACACTGCATCCTTTGCGCCGCAGCCCTCGCCGCCTGAACAGCCGGCAAGAGCAGCGCAATGAGCATTCCAATGATGGCGATCACCACCAAAAGTTCAACCAGTGTAAATCCACCGGAACGATAACGAGTTGTAGTAGTCATGGCAGCCTCCGTTAGTTAATGGTTAATGATTAGTGGTTAATGGTTAGTGGTTAACAGCGATGTATTCGCCATTAACCATTAATCACTGCGGCAAGACTTCGCGAACCTTTTTGCCGACATCAAAGGTTTGCGTTGTCCTTCCGGTTATTTCCAATTCCAGCGTCGTCGTTTCGGCATTTGTATAGACCGATTCGACAAGCGTATAGGAATTCAATCTTTCGTTCGCCGTACTTTGCATATAACGATCCATTGCGGCGGTATCATTTTCGTCCGCAGGCGGTGTGAATCGGCTCTGGTCTGTCTCTGTCTTGGTAACGACTACTTTGTACTTTCCCTTTGGTGCTCCTTCTTGCCTGCCATAAGTGAAAATCTTGGCATTGCCCGACGCATCGGTGGTTGCACTGAAAAGCCAATCTTTGGCACCATCGGCAGGAACCAAGGAAACCATCGCATCGGCAAGGGGAGCCCCCTCTTGGGTGATCGTGAGAACGCACGACACCGTATCGGGAAACCCTTCGGGCTTGGGACTGGACTCGCTACATCCGACAAGGAAAATCAATGAAAGGGCAGTAAGGTATGTGTAAAAAGTATTGTCGCTCATAGTATTTAGGGTTGGTTAAAGGGTGATATATTATTGGGGTTCAGCGTTCACAGAGCCCTGTGCGGGAGCACCGGAGTCCGGAGTTGCCGCGCCGGGTTCTGTAAACGTTTTACAACGACGCACTTTCCTTTCCGTGAATGGAGCCGAGTGCTCCCCAAACGCCGTAGGGGGAGCGGCCTTCTTCACGCACATGTTGTTGCCTCAAACCGCCTGTGCTTGTGGTATCAACGGCATCGGTGACGAACCTTCCAGAACCGTCCATAAGAATCAGGTTGACTCCGCCAGTGTGAAAACTTCCTACGGAACCGAGTGTCCAGCCCTGATTGATGGTTGCCGGCTCGTCACTGGTGCACGAAGGGGAGTTAGGGGGCAGAATAGTTGAAAATAAGGTGAAAGACGGCAGGCCGCTCCACGCCCGACCGCCGCGTGCGTGTTCGCTCGCTGTTATAACGATCCCTGGATTATTAGCACTGGTGGCTGTCTGAAACGTCACATCACTGATGATTCTGCCTCCAGGAGCGTAGTTCAAACAATTCACGTTGCTGTCGGCATCATTCCCCAAATTCGAAGCCCGACTAATCAATTCCACTTTTCCTAAATCCGTTGCCCCTGAACCAATCGGATGCTCCGAAACAGCAATCGTATTGCTTGTGCCATCAACGATGTCGTTGAGCGTGCGTACAATGATAGTACGTGCTACGAAGGCTCCCCGATGGTTGTTCTGCTCTGAACCCGTACTGGCTCTGCAATCGCCGGTACAGAACATGTAACTGGTCGTGCCGCGTGTTGCAGAAGAACTACGTGCATTGCTGTCTGAGGGGCATTTGATTGAAGCGACGTGAGTATCATACGGCGCACTGCTGCTATTGGCATTGGTGCTTGACGGCGATTGCATAAAGGCTTCATAGAGAGCCGTTTGTTCCATAGCGGACATCAAAGCACCGTGTGCGCTGAGAAAGGCGTTGCTCCATGCATCTTGATTCGGTGTCGTATTGACTCCGCCTGGCAGACGTTTCTGTGAATCGTGATACGTATGGAGGGCGATGCCGATTTGTTTGAGATTGTTTGAGCACTGCATTCTTCTTGCGGCTTCTCTTGCGGCCTGTACGGCGGGCAGGAGGAGTGCGATGAGCATGCCGATGATGGCGATGACGACGAGCAGTTCGACGAGAGTGAAGGCGCTGCGAGAGTCGCCGACTTTGTCGACGCAGTGCGCCGGACGACATAGTCGTCGGCTCTCGAGATTCTCTATATTGCCCCCCCCCCCACAATTTAACATTTTGTTTGACATGACAGCCATGACGATTCTCCTTTTTTTAGAAGTTTGAAAACGGGCAACTCCACCATTTCTTATTATACCATGCAATTTGGGTAAAGTCAAGGTACCCGTTGCGGGATTTGTGAAGGGGCTCCGTTGCGCCGCCTTCCGTCGGCGGCTTTGATGTGGTACACTTGTCCGCATACAGACGTATACCATTTACACCATTCGGTATCATGCGGTATTTTGCAATTTTTGCCGTTCTCTGCTTGCTCTGCGTTTTTCAAGTTAACGCACAACAAAATCCTGAAAGTGCTGTCCCCAAACCCTTCCTGCCCGAACTGAAGTATCCAACCGCCGACCTCTACGTCGCCTCACTTAATATCATGGATTATCGCGGGGCCGATAATACCGGTCAGACCGATATGGCCCCGCTTATCAAGACTCTTCTTACGAAACTCGTTCGCAGTACGGCCCAGCAAGCGGGTGTCGGCAACGGCGGTGTTCTCTTTTTACCCGAAGGGCGATATCGTCTCGATAGCAATATCATTGTCCCCAAGGGCGTTACCATCAGAGGCGAATGGGAGAAGCCGGTCAGGGGGGAGCCGATTAAAGGAACGATTATTACTACGGACTTTGGTCACGGCGAAGAGACTTCGGAGAAGAGTCTTTTTATTTTGGAACCTGCCGCCGCGGTGAAAGACCTTTCGATTTGGTATCCTCGTCAGGATGCTGGCGATATTGTTCCTTACCCTCCGGCGATTGGTTTCGGTGCTCCCCGATATTGGGGCAACGAGTACGGCGTCGCTCAAAATGTTACGTTTGTCAATGCGTACAGCGGCGCAATACTGTTGTACGACGGCGGGGCTCCTAATATGTTTGGTCTCTACGGTACGCCGCTCAGCCGGGGCGTTGAAATTGACTTTATTGCCGAAGTCGGGCGCGTCGAAGTGGTTGATTTTTCCCCCGAGTATTGGATTGGTTCCGGTTTGGCTAACTCTCCGCAGAATCCTGATGCGTTTCGGGCTTGGCTTCGCAGCAACGGCACAGCGGTCATTCTTCGGCGCATTGATTGGACGTTTGTTTCCAACCTGACCGCCGACGGTTACAAAATCGGAGTTCATCTCGGTCCATCGAAAAAGGAAAGCGGCCGGCCCAATGGACAGTGTTATCGGCTCCACTTCACAAACTGCCAAACAGCCCTCTATGCGGAAGACCAATCATCTTCGGCTGGTGTTATGTTTCACGATGTTCGGGTTGAGCGATGCGATTACGGAGTTTTTGCTCCGCGTTATGCGCCGGGCAGTATTCAACTGACGAACTGGTCTATTGATGCGATGCAGTATGCGATCGCTGCCGATGTAAACAGTTCCATACACATTATGGTTAACCAGTCGGAGATAGTGTCGGGTAAGATCGGCATTCTCGGCGGAGTGCTGATTCTCTTGGACAGCGACGTTGATATACCGGCCCCGCAGATACGTATTGGTCCCGAGGCGAGGAGTATTATTGCGGGGAATCGGTTTTCGCAGCCGGCCGAGATAGTTGACAATTCGATGTTTGAGACTCAATTTATTGAAACACCGATATTGGGTCTTACGAAGATACCTGAATTTCCTTACCAGGACATTTTTTCTTACCGTCAACGTCCTGATAGGGCAGCGCTTTATGTTGCGACGGACGCTCCGCACGGTGTCATTGCCAACAGCGGCAACGCCAACGACAACAGCATAGACAATACCGACGCTCTTCAAGCGGTATTGAATCTTGCGGCGTCGGAAGGGGGCGGAGTCGTTTATCTCCCGCCGGGGAAATACCGGATACTCGGCAGCATCTCAATTCCCGAAGGAGTCGAACTTCAAGGCGCCGTTAACGTCGGTTCGGTGCCGTTGGGACCCGGCAGTATTCTGGAAGCATACGGAGGAAAAGGAGACGCCGAGGCAACCCCGTTCATTACGATGCAAAGACGCAGCGGGCTTCGGGGATTCGCGATTGACTATCCTGAACAGAAGTTTATGGAACTTCTCCGAGGGACGGGTGATACCGCCGTGCTTGAGCCGCATGTTTATCCCTACGCTGTTCGGGTTGCTGGTCCCGATGCTTATTTGGTCAACGTCGGCTTTCGGGCAACCTATGCGGGTATCGACTTGTTCACACACCGTTGCGATAATGTTTATATTGAATATCCTTCGGGGCATTTTTTTACCAACGGGATTCGTGTCGGCGGCGGGGTCGAAAACATTCATCTCCGAAATGCTCAATTTAACACTATCGGCTATGCGTACGGAGACCAATCGAAGTTTGGGATTTTCTCCAATGCGAAGGTTCGCGGCACCGACGTAGCGCCGGCGTATCGGCAAAACTACCGAGACCTGCGGTTCTTCATACTCGAAGATTGCCGAAGACTCTTTTTGTTTAACAATTTTCATTTTGGCAGCCGAGTGGGGACGGTCGTCGGCACCGAACACGGGGGCCCCAGCGGGTTGGCATTGGGGCACGGAATCGACGCCGCCGTGGTTGCCTTGGAGTTTAACCGTATCGGCAGGGACGGTTTCAACTTGATTGGTTCGCAAATCGTCGCATTGCCGCAACAAGGATTTGAGGGCGGACTTGCATCGAGACATATCAAAACAACGCCCGGTTTTACCGGAAACGCAACGATGTTCAGCGGAACCTATTGGGGGGGGACCGAATTCGTTGCCGAACTGGGAGGAGGCAGTGTGCATCTTCAACTGGGACGACTCAATTCCAGTCATCCACGTACTCGATTGCTCGAAGCCAACCCGATGGAGCGGGGGCGGTTGCGATTGACAGGCTCCTCCGTGAATGCTCCCCCTGACCGTTCGCCGGTTAACGAGTCGGGAGCGAAGCAACTCGAGGCGGAGTATTCGGTTATTGGGTCGGGCAACAGTTTGCCCGTCGAGGCGTTTGGCCGATTCGAATCGAACCTGCCGCACGCACCGAGAATGCTTATCAGGGATGCCATCGACAAAACCGGCTGGACGGCGACGGCCTCCCGGGGCGGTTCGCCCGGAAATATGCTCGACGGAAACATCGAAACACGCTGGGGTACCGGAGGAACAATGCAGCCGGGCGATTGGATTGAAATCGATATGGTCAGTCCGAAAACCTTCAACTCTATCATTTTGAATCAAGGAAACAGCCGAGGTGATTTTCCCGGACAATATGAGGTGTTTATCTCGCAAGACGGCCGACAATGGGGCAGTGCGGTGGTGTCGGGCGACGGAAAAGAAAACTTTACAGCCATCCATTTTCCTGAAGAGCAAAATGCACGTTATGTAAGGATTGTGCTGACGCAGCCGCGCCCGCAATCGACCGTTTGGTGGTCGGTAGCCGAGTTAGATGTCATGCATCATGCGAATGAATCGATCGCTTATCCCGGAACGATACCTTCGGATGCGGTTCCGTTTTCTGTTCGGCCTCGCCGTGCTGGTTCGGCAGTTCGTCCGTCGTCGCAGCCGCGCACCCCGTCGTCGCAGCCTGCTCGATCAGGCCGGTCTTGGGTGAATCCTAACATTGATGTTGAGTGAGGCTTTGCAGAGCATCGCCGACTCGCGACTGCTATCCGGCGAACTTTGCTTCACGAACAATCCGTTGCAACTCGCTATGGATGTCTTCCCATTCTCTCATTCTATTATAAGAAAGAAAGTGTTGCTGACATGCCTTCCGCAAACCGCTGCGGCTTGTCTTCGCTTTCAAGTTTTGATAGAAGTCCCAAAGTTTAATATACCCGAAGAAGTCGCTGCGCTTATCCAAAAATTGTTCATGCGCTGCATCCGCTTTGCTTTGAAACTCCTGCGGCCGCTCCCGAGGGTCTTGTATCTCCAAGACCGACGCGACTATTAACATTTCGGGTAAGACGTTATTTTCGTGGGCGGCTAGGATCATCCGGCCGATACGAGGATCGACCGGCAGTTTGCTTAACTTCCAACCGATGGACGTTAGGTTCCTCCGGTCGTCAATCGCTCCGATTTCATACAACGTTTTGTAACCGTCCGTTATCGCGGCAGCCCTCGGCGGGTCAAGAAAGGGAAATGATTCTATGTCCCCTAACTTCAACGACTTCGTTTGCAGAATGACGGAGGCGAGGTTCGTCCGCTGGATTTCCGGCGTGGTGTAGCGTTCCCGACCGTTATAATCCTCTTCGGTATAAAGCCGAATACAGACGCCGGGGCCAATTCGGCCGCAGCGCCCTGCCCGCTGGTCCGCCGATGCTTGCGATACCGCTTCGATGGGCAAACGTTGCGTGCGCGACCGGGCAGAGTACCGGCTGATACGTGCTGTTCCCGTGTCGATGACATAGCGTATGCCGGGGACGGTCAGCGAAGACTCGGCGACGTTGGTTGCCAAGATAATGCGGCGGTGCTTGGAAGTTTGAAAGACTCGTTGTTGTTGGTGTACCGGCAATCGGGCATAGAGGGGCAGGATTTCGACGTGTTGCCCCTTAAAAACATTATCGCTTAATGTGTCGCGCAGATCGTTTGCCGTTTCTAAAATATCCCTTTCGGTCGGAAGGAAAATCAGAATATCGCCGTTACCCTGTTTATACAATTCATGAACGGCGGATAGGATTGCTGTGGACTCTTCGTCGGTTTCCCGGGAAACATCGTCATACTTTGCGCCCTTTGCGTTCTTTGCGGTTAAATCTTCTTCTTTTTTTACCGCAAAGGGCGCAGAGGGTTTCGCAAGGTTCGCAAAGGAGTCAATCTCTTCGAGGCTACGATACCAAATCTCGACCGGAAACGTCCGTCCGGTAACTTCGATGACGGGTACCGGCTTGCCGCGATTGATTCGTCTATCGGTAAAGTGTTCGGCAAATCGCAGCGCATCAATCGTTGCCGACGTGATAATCAATTTGAGTTCGGGCCGGTTCGGCAACACCCTTTTCATCATACCGAGCAGGAAGTCGATGTTAAGGGAACGTTCATGCGCTTCGTCGATGATAATGGTACCGTATTTACGAAAGTGTTTATCCGACTGCGACTCGGCTAGGAGGATACCGTCGGTCATTAACTTTATCAGAGAACCGGAGTACGCCGACAAAGTCGTCGGCTCTCGAGTCGGCTCTCGTTTTTCGATAACCTTTTTATCAAATCGCACTTCGTAACCGACTTCGTGTCCGAGCGTAACTCCCAGTTCTTCGGCGATTCTCGCTGCGATGGATCGGGCAGCGATTCTTCGAGGTTGAGTGTGTCCGATCATTCCTATGGTGTGTCGTCCGATTTCGAGACAGATTTTCGGGAGTTGCGTGGACTTCCCGGAGCCGGTCTCTCCGCATACGACGGCGACTTGGTTGTTGCGGATGATGTCGGCAATCTCTTCCCTGCGCTGTACGATGGGGAGTTCGTCGTCGTAATTGAGTCGGACATGTTTCACGGGAAACATTGTAGGCGTTTGCCTTCTTGTCCGCAAGAGTCGGGGGGCTGACGCCCCCCGCTCGCTAACATTACACTACACTACTACCGGACCAGTTGGGCGGCGTATTGAGGCATTTGATTCGCAATGCCCAAAGTCTGCATACCCGTTTGGATGAGCAGTTGCAATCGCGTCAAATTACTCGACTCGACCGCAAAGTCCGCATTCGTAATCAATGCGTTCGCCTCCGTCATCGCAACCAACGAGTCTTGCAGGGACGCAATCGTCGGCTCCAATGTACCCCGCTGCGTCGCACCCAGCCGGGCACGCTGCACCGCAACGTTTTCAATCGCTTGGTTGACAATTTTGTCCGCCAACTTTCGGCCTCCATCACTGGAGTCCAAGGCTGCAATGCCGCCGCTTCGGAGCATATAGAGTTGCCCGTCGCGTCCTCCGAGGTTGGTCGTCATCATGGAGCCGATGCCGACACGGATTTGCTGCTGCGAGATGACATCCGGGCCGAGTTGGAACAGGGCGCCGCCGCCGGTGATGGTGAAGCCGGTGTTGCCGACCCCATTGGCGACATCCATCGACACGGACAGGTCGCCCGTATTGATGCTGACGTGATTCCCCTGGGTCGTCGCCCGGATACCATTGATGGTGGCCATCATGTCATGTCCCGAAGCGTAACTGCTGGTGAAGCCCGCCTCGTTCTGGATGTTGAGTGCCCCGCTCACGACGTTGACTTGGACGAATTGCTCGCTTCCGAGGACTTCGGATTCGATGACCAATCGTTCGTTGGCGTCGGATTGACCGAACATTCCGATACCGCTGCTCGTCGAGGTTCCGGTGCCGGAGTCAACTCGGTACCCGCCTGCCGTCATTCCTGCGGGTGCGGAGACATCTCGGTTGAAGAGCACGCTGCCCGACATCCCGTCACCGTTGTTGTTGCCCGGTGCGAATTGCAGGGCATTGGCATCGAACATCGAACTGAAGGCGTACTGTTTGTTTTCCGCAACATCTTGGATGACGGCGGCATTGAGTGCTCTTGCCAGCAATCCGGCATTGAGTTCGCTGCCCGAGGCTGCTCCGAGGTTGCCCGTGATGATTAACTCGCGCGAGCCGTCCGTCTTGGTGTGGAGTTCCACTTTGATGTCGGGGAGTGCATCGCCGGCGGCGTAATTGGCATCGTAAGCATTATTCCACTGGTTCAGACCGCTATTTGTGTCATTGACGAAGTGGATGGAGATACCTGCCATGTGCGTTCCCTCTTCTTTGGCGGTGATGCTCATGACGGCATCATCTTGCCCGATACCTCGTTGTCCGACGACCGTTCCTTCGACGTAGGAGCCGGTGATGGTTGTTTTACCATCGGCAGCCAGTGCGTAGGGGTTGTCGGCAGCGGCGGCGTCGGCAATCGCGTTCGCCACGGTGAAGGCATCGTCTTGCTTGTCGGACAATTTTACGGGGCCTTCCAGTTCAAAGACGGCGGTGTTGGTCTTCGTGTTTCCTTCGCCGGTGAATGCACGAATGCCTTCCCAGTTGGCGGCGATGGCGCCATTGACGGCGGCTCGCAGAGCATTGTCCGCGGCTTCAACCGCTCCGGCATCGCCTCGTTGCACGGCGGCTTGTAACGCCTCGAATTCCGAACCGAGGAAGACTGTCAAGGTACCGGTAGTGTCATTAAACCCTTCCCGGGCTTCTTCACGAGTGAATGTGAAGGACATCCCATTCATCGCCGAAGTTTCGCCGAAGGAGAGAATCGTTTTACCGCTGGCATCTTGCGGGGATGAGGCCGCGAAGTTGCGAGGACCACCAAGGGCAGTGTTAAGGTTTGCTACGGTAAGTTCTGGGGAACCAGACCCGTGAATGGGATTCCAATCGGACGTTGTTTTCGACACGATGGAAACCGTAAAGGCGGGCGGGGCTTCACCGCCGGTACCAGTGGCACCGCCTGACCCGCCGGGGCCATCTGCCGCTTGGTTGTTGGTGTAGTCCGGCGTTGTATTAAACACCCCTTGTAATGCAGTGGCAAACGCCTCCGCAGTCGCAAACCCAGCATCAAGGAACGTTGTACCGAGTGTAACCTGCACATCACCGGCTGTCCACAAGACTCCAGCAGATCCCGGCGTACCAAACGACATCTCAAAATTCGCTGTTACACTATCCGCACTAACCGAGAATGTTGTACCATTAAAGGTGAATTCAAATGAACCACCCGTCGCATCTCCTGCCGGTGTAACGGCACCGATGGCTGCGCCGGTAATGGCTTCGTTCGTCGGCACTGCGCCCATTGTGGTTCGGGAACTGTTCGTTTCAGCAAGCGCGACGGTTGTTGCGACTTGCAGGTTATTCTTAGCCGCTCCCGATACTTCGAGGCGAGGACCGCCATTGGCGACTGTTTCGAGTCCCAAGCCGGCACGGATTGCCGTATCGAGTGTGCCATCCGCCAGGGCGTTATTCACCGCCGTCAGGAATTGGGCATCTGTCCAACCGTTAACGGTCGCCTGGGTAGCCGTAGCCCCCAAGCCGAGTGTGAGAACTTTATTGGCATTATCCCAAGTGCTAGCAGTAGTGGCCACCGATGCAAACCGGATTTCCACGCCTTCAAGTGCGATTGCCAGGTCTCGGTCGAATGTCAACTGCGGACCGTAGCCTTCCGAAGGATTGTTGTTGACAACTTTAAAACTGTTGACGGCACTGGGTGTTGCGCTGGAAACGATGGTGTTAGCCGTAATATCCGTCGCTACTACCGCCTTTGCCTGGCTGCTCTCGACAGAACGTCCGAGGAATACATTGATGTCGTTCAGGAAATCCCCATTATCTCCGATGCCGGAGAGAGCGTGATTCAATGCATTGGCGATATTTTCCGCGGTTGGAGGAGACGTAGCCCCGACAGCGAGCGTCAACGTACCGGTCGTTGAATTGAACGCATTGGCACTGTGCGAATCGCCAGTCGAGAAAGCGATGGTCAATCCATCCAATCGTTCCGAGAGCGCGTTCGATAGGGAGATACTGGTAGCACCAGTATCATTATTTACAAACGTCTGCGTTGGCGGCACTGGGATATGCGCATTGGTTGTCAAGGATGTCGTGGCGGTTGTTCCCACGGTGGGTCGATTATGCCCTGCGATTTTTGCGACGGCATTGTCGGCGACGACGCTTTGGTTGCCTCCGAGGAGGACGAGGTCGCCCTCAAAGGGGTCGCAGATGCCGGGGGCACTCGTCGGTTGGACGATACCATCGTAGTCGAGGACGCAGTTGTTGGGGTCAACGCCGGGCGGGAAGAGTTGCGATACACTGACGCCCATCGTTTGCTCCGCTGTGAGCGAATTGAAGAGTTTCGTGATGTCGCTTGCCCGGGTGATGCTGTTCCCTACGGCATCAGTGGCGAGTTTGATTTCCAAGATGGGCGTATGGATGCCCGCCTTGATGTCCGCTTCGCTCGGATGAATGATGTTCACGCCGAGTTGCTGATTGGCGACGGGCTGCCCATTGGTGCCGAGGTTGGTGAGGCGGACGATGGGACCATTGTCCATACCGTTGAAGCGGAGGGCGTTGCCGAGGTTGATGTCGCCATGCACTGCGGAGGCATCCATATAGGAGACTCGTCCGCCGGTGCCTTTGTCGCTGTCCATACCAGTGGCGGTGAACATGTGCCCCAGTTTGCTGTTGATGAGGTCGATGACTTCCGCCGAAGTTGCTCCCGAGGAGAATCGGCTTTCGACGTTCTCTGTGCTTGCGACTCGTGTCAGTCCATTGGGCATGTTCGGAATGACGGCATTGCCGTTGACTCCGCTCGCCAGCGAGGCGGAGACGTTGGGGGCGGCATTGAGCATTCCCAAAATGTCATTCGCGGTGGCTCCTGCGGCGTAGGTGATGGTGAGTTCCCCTTCGGTCGCTCCGCCGGCAAAGGTGAACCGGTCGCCGTTTTGGAAGGTTTCCGCCCGACCGATGATGCTGACGTCGAACGTGGCTTTGCTGTCGAAATCGGCAACGGTGCCGTCAACGGTGTTCATCATCGCGTTTTTGATGGCACTGTTTAGAGTCGCTTTGCTGTCAAAAGAGGTCGAATTGACGTAGATCGTCTTAGTGTTGCCATCCGCGACGGAGTGAGTCGCTTCCGTTGCAATTCGGTCATCGACGGCGATCGTCCAGCCGTTGAGTTGCGAGTTGATGTTGTTGCCTTCGGAATCTCTCGCTTGTGCCACGAGGGACTTTCCGTTGATGACGTTGGTGGCTGCGGCTTTGTCGGCGGTGTTATAGACGACATTGTTGTTCGCCCCTTGCTGCATCGAGATGGAAGTCGCGGCTCCTTGCGGGTTGTCGCGGTTGGTGGTGTCGATGGAAATGTCGAAGAGTCCGGCAAAGTTGTTGGTTCGGCTTTCGTAGGCGGAAGTGAGCGAGATTTCGATGACGCCGGGCTTTCCCGCCCCTGGGTCGGAAACGATTCGGACATCGTTCGTGTCGCCCCGGGTGATTCTCCAATCGTAGTTACCGGCATCGAGTCCCATCGCGTTGGCGGTGATGAGAATGTCGTTGCCCGAACCCGCACTGGACAGGATGAGGCTGCCCGCTTGTTCCTTCCCTTCGACGTAAGCGAGTACGCCGGTGGAGTCGGTGCTTCGGTTGATGGCGGCGGCGATTTCGTCGTTAGTCGCGCCCGCCCCGAGGGTAACGGTGGCGGAGCCGTTGTTTCCGACGACATCAAGGACGGTATCGACAGAGACGCCGGTACCGTTGGACACGAGCCTTGCGTAATCGGCGGCGGATTGGACATTGACGTTCACTCCGACGGCATCCGCGGTTCCGAAGTTGGCGGAGTTGATTTGTACGTTGCTGAGTCCTCCTCCCATCCCTGCGGTTTGGAACCCGAGTGAGCCGTCGAGTATTTTCTTGCCGCCGTAGTTTGTTGTACGGGCTATTCTGTCGATGGAGTCGAGTGCTGCATCGACTTGCATTTGGTTGGCGGCGATTTGAGCGGTGGTCATGGTGCCGGTGTTGGCGGCTTCAACGACGAGTCCCTTGACGTCATTCAAGAGGTTTCCGATCATGTTCATGGAACTGTCGGCCGTTGCGATGAGGCTGTTTGCCCTTTGCGCGTTGGTGATGGCCTTGTTTGTTCCTGTGATTTGCGCCTTGAGCAATTCGCTGGCGATGAGTCCTGCGGGGTCATCTTTACCAGAGTTGAGTTTAAGGCCTGTGGAGAGCCGGGTGAGGGTGTCTCCGAGAGCCCCCATATTTCGGACGAGTCCGAATTGCGCGCTGAGCGCAGTGGGGTTTGATGCTACATAAAGTCCAGTCATGGTAGTTCCTTTCTGCCGGGAATCCGGCACAATAAAGGTATGTAGCGTCCATGCGTTTTTTGGAGGCAGGCGGCAGCCGGAAAAATCTGCTGCTTCCTGCCGCCTCTTTCCGGCGTAATCCTTGCACCGGTGCGCATCTACGTTGATGCGCATAAGTTATTGAGGGGAGTATAGCCTATAAACTTTGCGCTGTCGGTAAAATTTTTCTATTTTTGTTAGAATTAGCAGAGTGCCGGGTATGCCTAGTTGTTAGAATCGGTATAAGCGGTGTAGGTATAATCGTTGTAATGGTTGCGCCGGCTCTTTGTGTGTCAATTTGTTTGCTGGCGTTTGGTGAGCGGCTGTGTGGTAGAGTGGTCTTATGCAAATTACTTTATCATGCCCTGTTTTTTCTTCGTTTCGTGTTCAGCAAGTTGCCGGGATGTTCGATGTTCCCTTGGCCGAAAAGGCGGAACGAGTCCTTTCATTTGAAAAGCCGCCGGACGGTGGGGTTATCGGGTGCATTGTCGGGCCTTCGGGGAGCGGTAAGTCGAGCATTGCCCGGCATCTCTTCGGGAACGATTATTACACCGGCAACGATTGGGATCATGGTGTTGCGGTCATCGACAATTTCGATGCTGGTTTGTCCATCAAGGAGATTACGCAGATGTTGACGCTGGTTGGTTTCAGTTCTCCGCCGAGTTGGATTAAGCCTTATTCGGTGCTGTCCAACGGTGAGAAGTTTCGTTGCGATTTGGCTCGTTCGTTGTCGCGGGGCGGATTGGTTGTTTTTGATGAATATACCAGCGTTGTGGACAGGAATGTTGCGAAGATTGCTTCGGCGGCGTTGGCGAAGGCGATGCGGAGCAATCGGATAGATTGCCGATTCGTTGCTGTAACGTGTCATTATGACATTTTGGATTGGTTGGAGCCGGACTGGGTACTTGATACCTCGGCCGGTACGGTGTCGTGCGGGACTTCCGGCGCGCTAAAAAAAAACGGCGTCCTGAAATCGCCCTGTCCCTCTTTCGTTGCGAGCGTTCTCTTTGGCCGATGTTTAAGGCGCATCATTATTTAAGCGGTACTTTATCTGCCGCCTGCCGGTGCTATGTTGCTCTTTGGGAAGACAGGCCGGTTGCGTTTTGTGCGCTGTTGCCGCAGCACGGTTTTCCGAATTGGTACCGGGTCAGCCGCATTGTCACGTTGCCGGATTATCAAGGGGTCGGCATTGGTTCTGCCGTGCTCGATACGTTGGCCGAAATGTATGTTGAACAGGGTTTTCGTTTTAGCATTACGGCTTCTCATCCTTCGGTTTTATCTCATTGCAGCCGTTCGGAGCATTGGCGTTTGAGTACGATTAAGAGGTCGGGTTCGGCATCTTCCGGGGGCAGAGCGGTGGTATCGTTTGAGCGGATTAGGGTGTGCCGCCCTCCGGCGGCTGGGTCGTCGTAGAGACTTTTGTGGTAAAATACTTATCGAATGTCAGACACTCATTGATGAATCGAAAGCGTCATGTTAACCCGTGAGAACATCCTACAATTTCTGCGCGACAACAAGGACCGCTTTGCCGAGCAATACGGCGTAACCAAAATCGGTCTTTTCGGTTCCTTTTCGCGTGATGAGGCCTCCGAAGGGAGCGATGTCGATGTCTGCGTTGAAATGCCGCCGCACTTTTTTAGCGTAGCGGCCGTGCGTGAAGAACTCGAATCGTCATTCAAAAGGTCTGTGCATATCGTCAGGTTACGTGAAGACCTTCGGGAACTGTTTAAGGAACACTTGAAACGGGATACAATTTATGCCTGAATCGTTTAGCGGGGAAATCGTGATTGATCTGTTTCAACAGATCGTAGAACATCTCGAAGCGGCACGGACAAGTTTCGAGTCGGTTCCTGACATTGCCTTTTTTCAAGCGTCGCATGCGGGTAAAGAAAAACTTGCATCCCTCTGCATGTTTCTCATGGCGGCCGGAGAACAAATCAAAAAGATTGACAAACTGACGAAAGGTGTATTGTTCTCGAAGTATCCGAACGTTGAGTGGCAACGCATAATGACATTTCGGAACATTGTCGCTCATGATTATGTACACATCGACAGCGAGATCGTTTTTAATATCTGTGCCGATGAAATCGAGTTATTGCTGAATACTGTCAATCAAATCATCAACGAATTGAAAGCGTCATGCTGACATAACGTTAACGGAGTCCGGCGGCGAGCGGTCATTGCGCCGACAAAGTCGGCGACTCTCGTCGGGGGGCTAACACCCCCCGCTCGCTGGGTTGGGTTCTGCGTGTTATAATAGCCTATATGCCTCTTTGGAAAATTGCTTATCGAAGTATTCAATTCCGTGCCGTCTCTTCCGTTTTGACGGCGTTTTCCATGTCTCTTGGTGTGGCCATCGTGGTTACCGTCATTGTGATTCACGCCGTTTTGAACGATTCTTTCAACCGTGGTGCTCAGGGATACGACTATATCATCGCCGCCAAAGGGAGTCCCCTCGATGTTGTTTTGAGCACCGTGTTTTATCTGCGTGAACCCGTCGGCGACGTCCCAGCCCAGTATCTCAGAGTGTTTCAAGGACGCGATTCTTTAACCATCGAAGAGGAAACACACAACTTTCCTAACACGTTTGAGTCGGCCATCCCGATCACCATCGGGCATCATTTTCGCGGTGCTCCGATTGTTGGGGCTCCGCCGGACTTTTTTCGGGAATTGCGTTATATGGACCATCGGGAATACCGGTTTGCCGTCGGGGGCAATCTCAAACACGATGACGATTTTTCTGCCGTGATCGGTTCCAGGGCGAGTCGGCGTACTGGTTTGCAAGTCGGCGATACGTTCGAACCGGAGGGCGTCGGCGAACACGATGACGATGACCATGAACCCTTTACCATCGTCGGTATTCTCGCTCCGACGGGTACGCCGAATGACAATGCAATTTTTGTGAACATTGCAGGTTTTTACGATATGCACGGGCATCACGATCATCATGTTCATGAGGCTCCAAAGCGTTACTCGGCTATTCTGTTGAAGTCGCGCGAAACAACGACTGGTGCGGCCGTCGGAGCGGTTGCCGACCCCAACAACCCGGCGGCGAGGCTCGTTGAACGATCGTTCGTTAATATCCAAGCGATGGAGTTGCCCCGTATTCTCGATAAAACGCCGGACATTCAAGCGGTGTCGCCGGTTAGGGAAATTTCGACGCTGTTGACAAACATCATTGGCAATATTCAGATGGTGTTGCTTATCTTGGCGGTTCTTGTTATCTTGGTGGCGGGTATCGGCATGATGGTCAGCATTTACAATTCGATGAGCGAACGCCGACAGGAGATTGCGTTGATGCGGGCATTGGGAGCCCGGCGGTTGACCGTGATGGCGATTATATTATTGGAGTCGATATTGCTTTCGCTTGGCGGCGGTATTTTGGGATTGTTTTTGGGGCATCTTTTGATAGCGGGTATTGGGCCTTTGATTTCGGAGCACACGGGTATTGTGATTCGGTTTTGGGACTTTCAATTAGCGGAGGTTATCTTGATACCGGGCTTAGTTTTAATGGCATCGATTGTTGGATTTTTGCCTGCCGCGGTGGCGTATAAGCAAGATGTTGTTACGTCGCTGGCTCCGTAAGGCGGCGAGCGGTCATTGCGCCGCGAGCGGGGGGTGTTAGCCCCCCGACGTCGGCGGGAGCATACGCCCTGCCAAAAAGATTTCTCCCAGCAAAAACAGGATTACCGCATAGAGCAGCCAATCGCTTAAAGAGCGGTTGCTGACGAAGTCGCCGGTCATACTGAAACCCGACGCTGTTTCAATGGATTGACGCACCGGCCTCAAGATGTCCGCAATTTCCGTAACGTCCAGTTGCCGAATGTCCCCCTCTGCGGCATTGACGTTCACCGCTTTGAACTCTTTGTGTTCCCTACCGGTTCGTTGGGTTCGATGGACTTCGTAAAAGCCGGGCCGGGCTGTTTGAGTGAAGGCTGCAATTCCCGAAACAGCGTCCATGTTTATGCTTTCGCCGTTCGACTCTCCTGTCCGGGTTGGCATAACGAGTCGAACGCGTTCATTGTACTCTGCCGGATCAACGTGTACTTCTATGGAGTCTCCTGTCAAGAAGGAGCGTGCATGTTCGGGACGTTTGGACATCCAGGCGGTTAGTTCCAGCAGCACGACGACATAACTTGGATTGCGTGCCCAGTTGTTCCATTCAGGCGATGCGGTCGTTAAAAACGTCATTGTTCGGCCTGCCCCCAATGTTTTTTCGATAACCAGCGGCGCTTCGTTTCGCAACGTTGCCCAAACGTTAATGGAAGGATCACTCAACATTTCGACTGCAAGATAGCGATCAATGATTACCGTGCTGAGCAACGGACTTTCTTCGTCGCTCAGTAGCCGAAAAATGGGATGCGGAAGGACTCGCAAATCGGGGACATTCGTCAGGTAATCCGGCGGCAGTTCTTGCACCGTCATCGGATTGGCTGGGAACAATCCTGTTCCCTCTTTATACAACATGTTGCGGACAAAATCGAGGTCGGTGTTTTCGCCCGGAAAGAAGGCGACCCCGCCGCCGTCCGCTACGTAATGTTCCAACATTCGAATTGCCGAAGGTTCCAGCGTCGGGATGTCCAGCAGGAACACCGCACTGAATGGACGGAGCGATTGTTGTTCCGCCAAAAAGGCCGGCGTTTCTTGCCGAACCAAAATCCCCGACCGAGCACCGCCCGGTGAAAGGGCAACCCGAACATACGGGGCTGCCGACTCCGAACCGGCAATGTGCGGCGGGGCAATCAGCAACACTTCCAACGCTTCGGGAACTTGCAATGTCCTATACCGATGATTATCATCTGGCAGGGCATCGGGTTGCAGCCGGACTTCAATACGATTGGACTCGCTGTTAACATTACCGGCCGATACCCGAACCGGAAAGCGAATCGGCGGGACGGTCTTCCCTCCCGGCGGGATACGTTGCACCGTTTGCTGAGCCTGCATTTGCTCGTTGATGAAGAGTGTTATAAGAACATGTTCCGCTGGTTCCGCTCCGTAGTTGGCGACCGTAACATCGAGCAGTACATCAATGTCGGCGGCGTGGATTCCATCGACAAGATGAATGTCTTCAATACCGAGATTCGGCTGCGGTGTTTGGGCAATGCGTATCATACGGACGGTTGCTCCCCGTTGCCGAAGTGTTTCGATTTGTTCCAAGAGGGGGCCTGGGTTCGTCCAATCCTTTCGGCGGAAATCGGACAGGAAATAGACGGCCGGATTGAGTCCGGCTGTTTGCCTAACGAGTTCCTCAGCAACGGTCAACATCGCCGCCGGTTCTTGAGCCAAGGCGGAAGGCTGCAAACCCGAAAGGACATTTTGAACCGTTTGCAATCCGTCGGTGTTGAGAAGCAATTCGTGCAGTACGAGTTCGGGCGACGACAATTTATGCAGCGTTAACCGGTCAGTCGATTTGTTTTCGGCAATCCTGTTGATGACGGCTATCGCATCGTCGAAGAGAGCGGCTCCTCCTTGGGCAAGGTTGCGTTCGTTCATCGAATAAGAGTCATCGAGAAGAACGATGTGATGGGTCCCGCGCTGTCCGAACCATTGGGCGAGGGTTCCTTGCAGTTGGGGGCCTGCAAACATAAGAATCACGGCGGCGACGGCGAACGTCCGCAAGAGCATTAAGAGGAGTTGCTGGAAGAGAATTCGTGTTCTGCTTTTTTTGTAACTGGCGAGGACAAACTCCATCGCAGCCCAGTCAACACGCCGATGCCGAAACATGTTGATAAGATGAATGAGGAACACCGCTCCGAGAACCGGCAAGAACCAGAGCAGGGCGGGATAGGTAAACATGCTCTTTTAATGTAACGGCAACGAGCGGGAGGTGTCAACCCCCCCGCCCCCCGCTCGCTTACCACGCTCCCATTGGCTATAATACCTTTCATGGCGACTCTCTTGGCAATTTCATGGGAAAACGATCGGCTCCGGCTCCTTTCGGCAACGACGTCGGGGAAAACGATTACGTTCAACCATGCCGCTCAAATCGATGAACCAAAAGACATCGGCCGTCTGATTACCCAATATCGGCTCGCCAGAGCGGAAACCGTCGTGATTCTTAATCGGTCCGATGTCGAAGTCCGGCCGATGGTCTTTCCCCCTGTTCCAACGGCAGAACTCCCCGACCTTGTCCGATTTCAAGCAGGCCGGGAATTCAATCATTACGATCCAAACGCACCCGTCGATTTTTTCGTCACGAACAAATTGGAAGATGTTTCTCGAAGCACTCTTTTTCCGGCCATCAAATCTTCTGATTCTTCTTTGGTGTCTGCTGGTTCCCCCAAGCATCTTTTGGCATCAACCTTGCGGTCTGGGACTTTTCAGCAGATAAAGTCATTTTGCGAAGAGCATCATCTTGTTCTTCGGCATATTGTATTGCGGCCCTGTGCGGCGGCGGCGCTCTGGCGGCATGCCGGAAACAGTATGACGGACCAGTCGGTGTTGCTGGTTGAATTGGATTTCAACGAAGCATCGCAAGTCATCGCGTATCAAGGGGCGCCGGTCTTTATGCGTTCGCCGAAAATTGCACGGCCAACCGATGTCAGTCTTCCAGACTTTGCCGCACGAATACTGGCCGAAATGAAACGTACCCGAATCGCTGCCCGAAATGAGATACAAGGAATCGACGTGAACGAAGTCATCCTCTTCGGTACCGGGCCGCAATTCGCATCGCTTGCCGACCAGTTAAGCGAAGGGCTGGACATCCCTATCCGACTCTTTGATCCGGTACAGGGGTTGACGGTCAAAACAACGGATGCAAACGAATTGTATGCCCCGCACTTCGGGGCACTTTTGCAAGTTGCACGCAAAGAACCGTTGCAAATTGATTTTTGCAATCCAAAAAGACGGGCGGAGGATACCAGCAAACGGAATCTTCTGACGGCGGTTTTAGCGACGGTGTTGGTGCTCATCGGAAGTTTTTTTAGTTACGCTTTTTATACTCAGATAACATTACGAGACGATGTTCGGCGGTTGACGGTAAAATTAAATGAGTTACAAAAAACGTCCGGGGCGGTCGTCGATCAAAAACGTCAACTGGACGAACTCGAAAAATGGCGGGCAGACGGCATCAATTGGTTCGAACAGTTAACCTGGTTGAGTCAGAATGCGTTGCCGGCGGACGAAATGATGATTCGCGATTTGCGTTTTAATACAACTCAGGCGGGAGGGACCATCGACTTCGTCGCGTTACTTCGCAGTCCGTCGTTGGTCTCTCCGATGGTCGACCGCTTTCGGGGGCCATCGCACACACCGGTCTTGGGGCAGGCGGGGCCCGAAACCGGAGGAACCCGAATGTATCAGCACCGAGGCGCAATGACGATTCGTCTGTCGAAAGGACAACCTTAAATGAAGAGTGTGCCGGTGCAACCCGACGCTGCGTCGCCGATTGAATGTTCACCAAAAACATGATACAATGATTCCCTTTGTAAACGCACCAAACTGCCCCAAGTATGAGACACTTCGTCACGCTAAACGACATTACAACCGAAGAGTTTCACCATATTCTCGAATCGGCATCGACGCTCAAGCACGACCTAAAACAGGGTAAACGCCCCCCACTGCTCGCCGGAAAAGTGCTGGGAATGATATTTGAAAAACAATCGCTCCGAACCCGAGTCAGTTTCGAAGCCGGTATGTTTCAACTCGGAGGACTCGCGATGTCCCTCGGCAGCGAAATCGGATTCGGAAAACGTGAGGCTGTCAAAGATATTGCCGAAGTCTTGAGCTCAATGGTCGATGTCATCATGTTCCGCGCATTGACACACCAAAGCATGGTCGATTTGGCAACGTACAGTACCTGCCCGGTAATCAATGGACTCACCGACGAAGCCCATCCATGTCAGGCATTGTCCGATATGTTAACCATCAAGGAGATTTTCGGGCAGTTTCAAGGCCTCAAACTCGCCTGGGTCGGCGATGCGAATAATGTTGCCGGCTGTTTACTCCGTGCATCGGCTAAATTAGGACTGAAAATGGCGATTGCCGCACCGCAACCATTTCAATTCGACCCGAAAAATATCAACACTATGATCGGAAACTCCTCTGCTCCCGGATTCGAAATCGAGTTGACCGACGACCCATATAAGGCGGTGCACGATGCGCATATCCTCTATACGGATGTTTGGGTCAGTATGGGACAGGAAAATGAAGAGGCGGAACGTAAAAAGGTCTTCGCTTCGTATCAGGTGAATGGTGCTTTGCTGGCCTCAGCCCGGAAAGATGCGGTTTTTATGCACTGTCTTCCAGCACGTCGAGGGCAAGAAGTTACGGACGAGGTGATGGATTCGCCGCAGAGCCGGGTGGTGCAGCAAGCGGAGAATCGATTGCACGCTCAAAAAGGATTGCTGGTATGGTTGCTCCGTTAGGTACTGGACGCAATACCCCGGACGTCAGTACGTTTTCTCACACCGGCTGACGTTCTCTGTGATAGAGTATGCCCATCGTTTACTCAATTCTTTTCGCGTCGTCTGCGGCGCGGCGAACTCTATGACAGAAATCCTTTACGAGACGGCATACTCATCGAGCGGTGCCGTCAAGATTGACCGGGACGCCGGCATCCTCTTCGGCGTCAAAATCATCGGTTGCGAAAGCAAAAACGGCCGGCACTATCCCAATGAAACTCTTCGGGAAGCCATCCCAATGTACGAAAACGCCAAAGTCAATCTTGACCATCCCGACGGCGATGCCCGAAAACCAAGAAGTTATCACGACAGGTTCGGTATGATACGCAATGTGCATCTTCGGGAAAACGACGGATTGTATGCCGACTTTTGGTTCAATCCCAAACATGCCGTCGCAGAGCAACTGCTTTGGGATGCCGAACATTCTCCGGAAAACGTCGGCTTCTCGCATAATGTCGAAGCGGTAGTTCGGCGGCAACAATCGGCAACACAACAATCGGCGGCGCTCATCGAAAAAATCGTTACAGTACGAAGCGTGGACCTCGTTGCCGATCCCGCCACGACGCAGGGATTGTTCGAATCAGTCCCTCCGCAAAGAAACGCTGCCGACGCGGTAACGCTTGAACAAGTCGAACGATTGCTCGAAGAACGGTTTCGTACTTTTCAACAACGTGAAGTGAAACCGATGTGTCGGGAACAGAGCGTTCCCGAGTCGGCCTTCGACAGCAAAGCATTCGCAGCAGCGATTAGGAAATAATCGCCGAGAGCCGCCGACTTTGTCGGCGCACGCACACACATTAACCGCCGACATAGTCGGCGACCACCCTTAACTTTTTTCCTACCATGCCTCTTAACACACGCGAATTACGCAAACGAATTGAATTGGACGGTGCTGCACGCACTGCGGAACACCTTACGGAAGCCTTGAAACAGGGCGACCTCAAACCGGATGATTTCAGCATCCGCGAACTGGCCGAAAGTTTTACGCCGGGCGGCCTCACACACTTCGAACCTATGGAAAGCCTCATGGAATCGGCAGCGATTCCCTTGGTCAATACGATTGGGGCGGTCATTGACACGAAGATTAAAGAAGCGTACCATCAAGAGGTCTTTGCGGCTTCCCGATTGGTACGGACGATTCCGACACGGCTGGACGGCGAAAAGATTCATACTTTTAGCGTCCTCAATAAGGACGACTTGGAACTTTCGCCGGGCGAGTCGTATCACACAACTTCGATGGGGGCCAACTTCATTGAAACGCCCAGCACAACGAAGCATGGCCTCATCATACCGGTTACGAAGGAGTCGGTATTCTTTGACCAGACTCATCATATCTTGGAACGTGCTGCCGAGGTCGGCGAGATTCTCGCACTGAACAAGGAACGCCGAATCCTCGATATGATTCTTGGTATCACGAATCCCTATAAGCAGAATGGCGGGCAGTTGGATACGTATCTGCCCGGCGGCGGCACATCGCCCTGGAAAAATCTGCTCCTCGGCCACGAACTGCTAAATTGGGAAAGCGTCGAAACGGCGGAAGACGTCTTCGGCGAAATGCTCGACCCGATTTCGGGTAATCCGATTTTGATCGAACCGAATACCGTCTTGGTGATGCCTCCGAAAAGACATTTGGCGCATCGGTTGTTTTATGCGTCGTCGATTTCGTACGAGGCGTCGGGTGCGACGGGTACGGCGATACGGAACCCCTTGGCGAAGTACCGATTGATATCGAGCCGATTGGCATACCAGCAAATAAAATCGCAAGGAATGCCAAACGCAGAGAAAGTTTGGTATCTCGGTAATTTTCAGAAAGCCTTTGCCTATATGGAGAATTGGGGGATTACGGTAACGCGTTCGTTACCCGGCAGCGAGTCGGACTTTACGAACGACATAGTTGTCCGGTTCAAGGCTTCGGAACGCGGCACACCGGCAGTCATTGATCCCCGTTACGCCGTGATGTGTACGGGATAATTATGAGAACCGCCGACAAAGTCGGCGACTCCCTTTCCTCCTAACTTATTCCCCCATGTACTCAACTATCAAATCCCAAACATTAACTCTGATTGACAAACTCACGCAGGACCCGAAGCCGTCGTATAACGTCGATGGTCAATCCGTCCAATGGTCGGATTACCTGCAACAACTTCGTGCGACCGTCGAATGGTGCGATCAGCAGATTGCCCAAAGTGCGCCGGGTATTGAAGAAATTACGTTGGGAAGGAGTTAGAGTACAAAGGGACGGGCATAGTCCATACTTCTTCCTTCTAACTCCTTTCCCCTAACTCCTTTATGTTTGACAATACCCAATCCATTACGCTTTGGCGACACCAAACGGACACGTCGATTGAAATCAGCCAAGCCTTGATTCGCCGGTATCGGCATCGGCGTTATACGCAAGTCGTTGATGCGCCCGTCCCCGTCAACCATGCACATTGGTACTTTCCCACGGAGCCCGACGCGGCGTCGCCGTTGCCGGGTGATGAAATACACGAATCGGACGGACTCGTTTGGACAATCCTCGAGGTCAATCTTTCACCGTACACGGGTATGTGGCAAGCGGTGTGCGAGACGTATGCTTATGCGGTACCGACGGAGTCAATTGAGCATATTCGGAACGATGTTGTGATTGCATCGTTGGCGGTTCGGGTTGGTGTGATGACGACGGTTACGGAGCCGGCCCTCTCGCATCGGTTGACGTTTTATGTACGTGAGTTGCTGGATATCGAGCCGGGCGATGTTTTCCGCCGGAATGATGAAACCGATTGGACAATCGTTCGGATGGAGCGCCCGAAGTATCGGTCGCGTTGGACGTCGGTGCAGTCTATCCGATAAACCTAACCGGCCATATTGAAGAGAGGCAGCATCAACGATATGACAAGCGCAAGCACAATGACGCCGAGCAATATCAACATCATCGGCTCAATGAACTTGACTGCCAAGTCCAATGACCGCCAATTCCTTTTCTCCAACGATTCGGATATTTCGATTAAGACGATATCCAATGTGTTCGCTTCTTCGGCAACCGATATAATTTCAACGACCGCCCTCGGGAAACACCCCGACTTCGCCAAAGGTTCCGCCAGTCTGGAACCTGCTCCGATGTTCTCCGTTGCCTTGCCGATGGCGTCGGATAAAATCTTGTTGCCCGTCGCATCGCCGGAGATTTCGAGCGACTTCATAATCGGCACCCCGTTTTTCAACAACGTTCCCAGTATCCGGCAAAACCTCGCGACGGCAAAACCTTCATAGACTTTCCCCGCAATGGGAATACTCAGTTTGAATTGGTCTACGGTCCGTTTGCCCTGCTCGGTACTTACCCAAAATCGGAACCAGGCCCCGACGACGAGCACGATGGGAACCGCCGCAGCCAGAGCATATTTGGTATTGGCGGAAACCGAGAGCAAAATTTCCGTCGCCGTCGGCAAGTCCCCGCGGCGGCGCATTTCCTCAAAAAGAGGCGCAAAATTAGGAACGATAAAAATCATGATTCCGGTAACGATGAGAACCATGAACACGAAAAGCAAAACCGGATAAACCAAAGCACCGACAATTCGCCCCTTGAGATCATCCTGGGCTTCGGTATAGTTGGCGATATGATGGAGCGATTCTTCCAAGAACCCCCCTTCGCCGCCAGCCCGAAGCATTTGAATCCCCATCTCGCCAAACACTATATGGTATCGGCTCATCGCTTCGGCAAGCGTTTCCCCAGACTCAACCCGGCGGTAAACGTTATCGAGCACAAACTTCAAATTGGTGTTGGATGTCTGGTCGTGTAGGATTTTCAATGACCGAAGCAACGGCACTCCGCTTTTAAGAAGGTCTGCAAGTTGCGAATAGAACCCGGCAAGTTGCTGCCCTCCGACTCGCCGGACTTTCCCCGTCGCGGCTTGATGCAACACCGGTTTGACTTCCAGGGGGAAGAGGCCGGCGGATGTTAGCGAGGCGACGGCCTCCGCTTCGGTTGCTGCATCGGTTTGTCCTTCGACTTTCGCTCCTAGTTGATCGCGTGCGGTGTAACGGTACGTCGGCATAAAGTGTTTCGGCTTGCCTCGCCTTCACACTGTCATTTTATCTTGTTGGTGTGCGCCGGGCAAGAGCACCGACACAGTCGGCGACTCTCTCGGGCAACACAGTCGGCACACCGCTCTTGCAAACGGCCGGCACTAAGGTATAATCACGTACTGACAATTCCATAGAGCGGAGGAAATTGATGTCAAGACTCCTTTTTATATTAACAGGCTCCGTTTTGTTACTGACCGGCTGCATCGATCGTCCTGAGGTTCCGGCCAGTACATACGGAAACGTTCTTAATGAACTTCCTCATCTCGAACAAGCAAAATTGCCCTTCCCTTTCCCTATGGAAGGGGATAATGATCACCAAAATTGCGAGTTTCCCGATGAGATTTTCGATTAACTCTTTTAACAACCCCGACTGGCCGGCGCAAGGCATTGACTTTTAACACCAAACAGAGTATTTTTACCCTATCCTGCCTTGCCGGTTCCATCGTGATATGAATTCCGTTGTCGAAAAATTAGCAGCCATTGAAAAAGAAGTTGCCGCCATTCAGCCCAAGATGGTTCCTCTCACACAGCGCATCGCCGACCTCGACCATAAGGTTGCCGGGTTCGCTCAACAACTCGCCGGTATCGCCGAAGAGTCCGCCGCCGTCAAGAACGACATCGAGCTCACCCAGCACAGTTTGAATCGAATCCAAACTCTCATCGGCGAATCCAAAGTTGAAAGCGAACAACTCGTTGCTGGTCAAGAGGAGAATCTTCAGCGATGTGAAACGATGACCGCCGTCTTTGGAGCAGCATTTCAAGCGGTATCGCAGTTTTTTGAGGCAGCCCAAAAGATGGGGCTGGCCGACCAGGCCAAGGCGGTGTTCCTTGCTCCGCCGCCGAACATACCGATTCCGCAATCTCCAACACCGATTACCGAGGAACCAATCGCCGAGGAACCAATTACCGAAGAACCAATCGTCGAAGAACCAATCGTCGAGGAACCAATCGTCGAGGAACCAATCGTCGAGGAACCAATCGTCGAGGAACCAATCGTCGAGGAACCTGCCGTTGCGGGGATGGACTCGGTACTCACGGAGTCCGATTTTGATACGGTATCATCTTCGATGGAGTTCGGCGAAAGCGGTTCGGAATTACCGGACGTCGCTGCTCCGCCCGACTTAACGGAGAGTGCGATGGAGTCCGGTGCGGAGTTTGCCGACACGGAATCGTTGAGCGGGATCATGCCGGATGATGAACCTTCGGATACGATGGCGTCTCAGTTAGATGTTCCGCCGTTGCAGTTGAATCCGTTGCATTTAGATGGGGCTTCGTTACCCGACTTGTCGGTTCCTATGGAGATGGACGAAGTTAATGAGCAGGAGATTGAGGATTTGTTAGCGACCATGATGGTGCCGGTTACGGCTTCGGCTGGGGGTTAATTGGCGAGAGCCGCCGACTATGTCGGCGCAGTGCGCTCTTGCCGGTACCGCCCCTGTGCGGTATCATAGACGCATGGATTTATCGCAACGCATCGTCATCACGGGAGTCGGCTTGACCGCTCCCAACGGCAACTCGCTGACTGAGTACCGCTCCGCCCTGCTCACCGGCCGAAGCGGAGTTTGCCCCTACGAAATCCGATACTTCGGCAAAACGCTCGCTGGGATATGCAACTACGAAGCGACAAAGTACCAAAAGAAAAAAGACCTGCGCCGCGGAACACGCGCCGGGAGCATTGCAATCTACTGCGCCAACGAGGCGGTTGCCGACAGCGGAATCGACTGGACAACCTTCGATACTTCGCAAGCCGGAGTCTTCATCGGAATTACCGAACATGGTAACGTCGAAACCGAAAACGAAATTTACAACATCAAGCAATTCGATTACGATTGTTCGACTTGGTCGCACTTTCATAATCCGCGTACCGTTGCGAACAATCCTGCTGGTGAAGTTACGCTCAACCTCGGTATAACCGGCCCGCATTATTGCATCGGGGCAGCCTGTGCGGCCGGCAATGCGGGTATCATTCAAGGCGTTCAAATGCTGCGGCTCGGTGAAGTCGATTTAGCACTGGCAGGCGGCGTTTCGGAAAGCATTCACACCTTCGGTATCTTTGCAGCATTTGCTGCCGAAAACGCATTGGCAACACACGATGATCCGACGAAAGCGTCCCGGCCATTCGACAAAAACCGAAACGGCATCGTCATATCGGAAGGAGGATGTCTGTTCACACTGGAACGTCTTTCCGACGCAACTCGTCGTGGTGCAAAGATTTACGGCGAAATCGCCGGCTACGCCATGAACAGCGACGCCAGCGATTTTGTACTACCCCATCCCGAACGACAAGCGGAGTGTATGGCAAAGGCACTGCGTAAAGCAAACTTGGAACCAGAACAGATCGACCTCATCAGCACACACGCCACAGCAACGCCGATGGGGGACTCGCAGGAAATCGAAGCCATCCGAAAAGTATTCGGCGAAAATGCAAAGACGTACATTAACAACACGAAGAGTTTCATCGGCCATGCGATGGGTTCTATCGGCGTATTGGAACTTGCGGGTAACTTGCCTTCCTTTAATGATAATGTGATTCATCCGACGATTAACTGCGAAGTTCTCGATCCGGACTGTGCGATGGAAGGATTGGTGATTGACACGCCGAAGACGGTTAACCGAGTGGAATACATTTTGAATAACTCCTTTGGGATGGTCGGTATCAACTCCGTGGTGATTGTTAAGAAACTGTAAAATACGAACACACGATTGAGAGACCGCGTCCCCGGCCGTACCGTTATTTCTCAATACCCTTGCATTGTTTTCCCGATATTGTTATAGTAAAGCATTGTTCTTGACCCGGCAGCGCTATGGCAGGCGAAATCCTTACTCAAAATGAAGTCGAAGACCTTCTGAATATGTTTTCGGCCGACGTGCCGAAACCCGCCGTTGGCGGGGCAGGCAATCCCGGACTGGGAATCGCAGGCCGGGACGCCATCAAAGCGGCCGCTCCTTCCTGGGCAACGAAAGATAAAGTCGTTTCCTACGACTTCAAGACGCCGGACCGAGTCGGAAAGGAGCAGATGAAAACGCTCCAAACAATGCACGAAGGGTTTGGGCGAAAATTTGCCGCGAGTCTTTCCGCACTGCTCCAAGCCGTCGTCGAAGTGAAATTGACGACCGTCGATCAACTCGCTTACAGCGAATTTATTTTCGGGTTGGACAATCCGACGTGTTTTAATTTGCTCAGGGCAGAACCCTTGGAGGGTAATTTAATTCTCGATATCAATCCTTCCATTTTGTATCCGATGATTGATAGGCTTTTGGGCGGCGGCCGGGAACCCGCGATGACGACACGCAGACCGCTCACCGAAATTGAGCAACGCCTCGTTCTTCGGGTTGCAAAAATGTTCCTCCAAGAATTGAAACGTGTTTGGGAAAACGTCGTCGATCTCGAATTCGAAATCATCCAAACCGAAAGCAATCCGCAGTTAATCCAAGTGGTACCGCCAAGCGAAGTCGTCATTGTGCTGTGCTTCGAAGTTGCCCTGACGGATGTCCGGGGAGGGATCACGCTTTGTATTCCGTATGGTTCCTTTGAGCGGATTGCCAACAAAATATCATCGACGGCATGGACAGGGTACAGCAGTCGAAAACAAGCAACGCCGCAAACAATCACGCGGATCAGCAAGGATATACGGAAAATGAAAGCCCTGGTGAAAGTGAAACTAGCGGAAGCCAAAATGGAGATGAGGGAATTTTTGAACCTTCGGGTCGGCGATATTATATGTACTCAAAAAAATGCATCGTCCCCCCTGTTGGTCAGCATAGAGGGTATTCCAAAATACTGAGCAAAAACCGGAAAGTACAAAGGTTATACCGCAATTTGCATCGAAGGCCAGATTGATGACCCAACGAACATCATTGCGATCGAGTAGTCCCGAATGTGTTAGACACCCGACCGCTCCCCCCGCCGTGAAGCCGCCGCAGACAAAAATTGGGCTATCGCGGCCTCGTCGCCGTCACAAAGAAACGTCCTTAACTCATCAAGACGACTGCCGAAACGCTCCAAAGCAAACAGCAAATTCTCCCGGTTTTCCATAAAAATGTCCGTCCAAATGGAAGGAGAACCCGAAGCAATACGCGTCGTGTCCGCAAATCCGGTACCGCAAAAAACATGCTCGGACTCGTCAACGCATAATGCAAGCGCAGCCGCCAAAGCATGAGGAAGATGCGATGTTCGGGCTAAAACAGCGTCGTGCTGCGCCGGTTCCATGCAAATGATGTGAGAGCCGAGGGACTCCCAAAAAAAACGAAGACGCTCAACATCGTCGGACCGGCTTGATGACGTCGGCGTTAAGACGGTCAACCGGCCTTGAAAAAGATCAGCGTCCCCAAAGTCCGGACCGCTCCGCTCACCGCCCGCGATAGGATGACCGCCAACGAATCGGCAACCCAACGAATCCAACGAAGCACAGATATTGGTCTTCGTGCTGCCGACATCGCTAATTAAAATCGTATCGTTGACAGAAGCAATCTTGAACGCACACTCCGCAATCACGTTGACGGGAGTGCAGATGACGGCAAGTGAATCATCGCCGCCGATCACAGAATCAAAACCAACGGAAAAAGTATCGACGGCACCAAGACGAAGGGCAATGGATAAAGACTCGACACAATCCCCTATACCAAGAACGGTGCCGGCAAGATTCCGTTTCTTGACGGCCAAACCAAGAGATGAACCAAGAAGACCGACGCCGACAATGATCAACCGGGAACACAACATCGAACACAGTCTATACAATAAAAAAAAATTTGCAACGCTAAACTCCTCAATGACAAACAAAGCCCGAGACGTTACCGCTCCTTCGGCAAAAACCAAGTGATCAATCCAATAAGAGGTGTGTACGCACACAACGCAAAGACAAATTCGATCCCGCCGAGGTCGGCCAAGCCGCCGAGCAGAGCCGCCGCAATCGCACCGGAACCAAACGAAAAACCAAAGAACAACCCTCCGACCATACCAACCTTCCCCGGCATCAACTCTTGAGCAAATATCAAAATGGTCGGAAAGGACGACGCCATAACGGCACCGACCAACATACTCAATACGCAAACTCCCCAAAGCGAATCAGCATGAGGCAAAAGAAGCGCAAAGGGAGCCGCCCCGAGAATCGAAAACCATATCACTAATTTCCTGCCGAACCGGTCACCCAGCGAACCGCCGAGCATGGTACCCGCCGCCACAGAAAAAAGAAATGCAAAAAGAAATAATTGAGACTGCTGAACCGATACTTGATACTTCTCAATCAGGTAAAACGTAAAATAATTGCTCAAACTGACTGTGTACAACGTCTTCGAAAACACCAACACCAACAAGATAAATACAGCAAAAAAAATCGTACGCTTCGGCAACGTCTGCGCCGGAGAAAAAGTGTATTCCGTTCTCTCCGTGCATTCCGAAGATCGGCGTTCTCTGAGCCTTCGGTGATACCATCGGCTCAATGGAATCATCCAAAGAATGGCACAAAAAATCAGGATTGCGAACCAAGCGATATTTTTTTGGCCGTAGGGCGTAATGAGGACAGCAGCAAGCAAAGGCCCTATGGAAGAACCAAAGTTCCCCCCAGTCTGAAAAAAGGATTGTGCAAAACCAAGACGCCCGCCGGATGCCATAAAAACAAGCCGGGAAGACTCCGGATGAAACACCGCCGAACCAAAACCAATAAAAGCAACAGAAACAAGAACAACCGGAAAACTCCAAGCAAAGGAAAGAAGAAGAATACCCAACAAAGTCAACGTCATACCGAAAGGCAACGAATAGGGCTGCGGATACCGGTCGGTAATGTAACCAACAAGCGGTTGACAAACAGAGGAGGATAACTGAAAAACAGCCCCAATAAGACCGATTTGGGTAAACGTGAGAAACAATCCGTCTTTAAGCAAAGGCAACGCGGCGGGAATGATCGACTGGAATGTATCATTCAAAAAATGAGAAATACAAAGGGCCCAAAGCACAAAGTATTGAGTATGCGACGGAGGAATAGTGTGAGAAGACATAATAGACTGTGAGAGCCACAACGAGAGCCGCCGACTATGTCTGCGCACCCAACTTAATTCATAAAATGACGCTCAATGAAACCCGTGTCGATACAACCCGACTGAAAATCCGGATGCTCCATAATCTTGAGCTGCAACGGCACCGACGTCTTAATTCCCTCTATCTTAAACTCGGTCAAACAACGACGCATACAATCAATCGCCTCCTGACGCGTCGGTTGATGCACCAACAGTTTCCCGACCATCGAATCGTAATGAGGAGGTACCGTGTAACCCGAATGAACATGAGAATCAAAACGAACACCGAATCCGCCCGGCACAATCAAATGGTCAATCGTACCCGGACAAGGACGAAAATTATGTTCAGGATCCTCCGCATTGATTCGGCATTCAATCGCCCAACCGTTAACCTTAATATCCGACTGCTTGAAGGGCAACGGTTCCCCCGACGCCACTCGAATCTGCGCCTTGATAAGGTCGATACCCGTTATCAACTCCGTCGCCGGATGCTCCACCTGAATCCGCGCATTCATCTCGATAAAATAAAAGTTTTCGTCCTTATCCACCAAAAATTCAACCGTCCCCGCATTATAATAATTCGCCGCCTTGACCAATTTGACGGCAGACCCGCATATCGCTTCCCGGGTCGTTTGTTTTAGGTTCGGCCCGGGCGCTTCTTCAATTAACTTTTGGTGCCGGCGCTGCATGGAGCAATCACGCTCCCAAAGATGTACCGCGTTACCGTGCTTGTCGGCAATCATTTGGACTTCGACATGCCGGGGGCCTTCGATAAACTTTTCGAGATAGACCGCACCGTTCCCGAAGGCGGCCTGGGCTTCTTGAATCGCTTGCTGGATGGCGGTCTTGAGTTGGTCAGCATCTTTCGCAACGCGCATACCCCGGCCGCCGCCGCCCGCTGAAGCCTTAATCAAAACAGGGAAACCAACTTGATTGGCAAACTTCAACGCCTCCGTATCGGACTCGACAAGACCCTCCGAGCCGGGGACTCGGGGAACACCGGCCTTCTGGGCAATTTCCCGGGCATTATTCTTGTCCCCTAACTGACCCATCGCTTCCGAGGTAGGGCCTATAAACTCGTATCCGCAACTGCGGCACACATCCGCAAAATGAGCGTTCTCGGCCAAAAAACCATAGCCCGGATGAACCGCCTCTACATTACCCACCTCGCAAGCACTGATAATCCGATCAATTTTAAGATAAGAATCAGCGGACTTCGCAGGCCCTATACAGACGGCTTGATCGGCCAGGTCAAGATAGGCGGCACCGCGATCAGCCTCGCTAAACACCGCAACCGTCCCGATGCCTAACTCGCGACAAGCCCTGATAATACGAAGAGCGATTTCCCCCCGGTTGGCAATGAGAATACGTTTAAACATATCGACGATTCTACTCCCAGTGAGCGATCGTTGTCAACCCCTCTATTGCACACTATTAACAAATCTGATAAAACGACTCGAGAGTCGCCGACTGTGTCGGCGCCCAACCCAATGTTTTTGTGGTACAATGGAGACGTACTTAAATGACAGGAGCGGAATAATGTCAGCCCAACCATTAACCTACGAAAGCGTTTTAGAATTGATTCGGGAGAACAGCCGAAAGACACGCCGAGAGATTCGGGAGTTTCGCAGTTCGCTCAAAGAGCAGGGTGCCGAATTCGACCGAAAGATGGAAGAACAACGTGCCGAGTACGCCAAAATGCAGCAGGAAACCGAACGGCTACGGCAGGAATCCGACCGGCAGATGAAGGAACGCGATGCCAAGTACGCCGCCGAACACGCCAAAATGCGACAGGAAACCGAACGGCAAATGAAAGCCACAAACAAAAAAATCGGCGAACTCACCGGCAGTATGGGAAGAGTCATCGAACGAATGGTCGCAGGACACAATATCGTTAAACAATTTCAAGAATTAGGTTACGTCATCTCAAGTTATTCACGCAATAAAACCTTCGGGCACAGTTCGCCCCTCGAATATCAAAGCGAAATTGACCTGTTTTTAGAGAATGGCGACCTTGCAATTCTCGTTGAAGTCAAGACAACGTTGAAGGACAAAAATATCGGCGGTTTGATAGATAAGTTAGAACGCTTTCGCCGTGATGCCGATGCGAAGGGGGACAAGCGTCGTTTTCTTGGAGCGGTTGCCGGAGCGGTCGTCGAGGGGGATGCCCAAGAGATTGCTCATAAAAATGGAATATACGTTATCGCTCAGTCGGGCAAATCGATGGAGATTGTTCCGACTCCGCCCGGATTTAAGGCGAGAGAATGGTAGAGCAGTGCGCCGACTGTGTCGTTGCTCTTGACTCAATGAAAAAAAAGAATACAATGAATGCTCTTTCGCGAATTGAACCGCAATTTGAACAATGGCACATAAAAAAGGACAAGGATCAAGCCGAAATGGACGCGATTCCAACGGACAACGACGAGGTATGAAAAAATACGGCGGGGAAACCGTTAGAGCAGGGAACATCATCGTCCGGCAAGTCGGAACACGATTTCATCCTGGCAAAGGCGTCGGGATGGGCAACGACTTCACCATTTTTGCCTTAAAAGACGGAAAAGTGCAATTCGATAAAGGCGGAAGACGGATTAATGTCGTTGAATAGAAACATGGAAAACGTGTGCGGTTGGCTTGGGCACGCTTTTCTAACAAAACTTTTTCTAACAAAACATCGCCACGCTCCGTTCCAAAATGCCGTTGATGTGTGCTATCAAAATGCCGTAGTTCGTTATTGGTACGCCCTGATCCAATGCACATTGGACCCGATAACGCATTTCGCGGTCATTGAGCATGCACCCGCCGCAATGCACCGCCATTTTATACGGCGATAAGTCCTCAGGGAACTCCCGGCCCGAGGTAAATGCAAATTGGAGTTGTTTGCCGGTATGTTCCCTAATCCATCTCGGCAACTTTACCGTGCCGATGTCGTCGCATTGTCGATGATGGGTGCATCCTTCTGCAATCAGCACGGTGTCGCCGTCCTCAAGTTGGTCTAACATCTTTGCCCCCTGTACGGCAGAATGGAGAGTCCCCTTATACCGCGCAAAGAGTATCGAAAACGATGTCAACGGAACATCCATCGGAACAACGGCCGAAACTTTTCCGAAGGCTTGGCTGTCCGTAATAACGAGTTTTGGTTTTTGTGTCAATTTCCCCAGCGTTTCCTTCAAGTCTGTTTCCCGGACAGCGATTGCGGTTGCCCGGGCTTCGAGAATATCCCGAATTGTTTGATGCTGCGGCAGGATGAGTCGTCCTTTCGGAGCGGCGTCGTCGATTGGAATGACGAGCAGGGTCCAATCTCCCGGCGAGAGCAAATCCGATACGAGGGGGGGCGTCTCGCAAGGCAAATCGGCCAACCGGACAATGCGTTCTTTCAATTCCGTAATGTTGTCATTATGCCTTGCACTGACGTGAATGGTGTCCGTTAACAACACAGAGCCGCAATGTTTGGATTGGGGTTTTGCGGGCGTATTGGTCAGCAAATCACTTTTATTAAACACGACGAGAAACGGGATTTTTTTGTTTTGGAAAATGGTGATTAATTCATCATCCACTTTGCTCTTGCCGATAGTTGCATCGACGATGAGCAGGGCGATGTCCGACTTATTGAGTATCTGTTTTGTTTTCCGGACACGCTGTTCGCCGAGTGTTCCTTCGTCGTCGATACCCGGCGTGTCGATGATCATGACGGGACCGAGGGGGAGCAGTTCCATAGCCTTGAACACAGGATCGGTTGTTGTACCCGGAATATCGGAGACCACGGCGAGGTCTTGTCCGGTAACGGCGTTGACGACGCTTGATTTCCCAGCGTTGCGCTTG
>Ga0099364_10001664_pt1 | contig 36334 bp, 29 predicted proteins | sample TergutTh196P3_FD_73070 | JGI IMG/M metagenome (GOLD analysis project Ga0099364, IMG submission 73070) | Microcerotermes parvus P3 segment gut microbial communities from Pointe-Noire, Republic of the Congo - Th196 P3 | ecosystem: Host-associated > Arthropoda: Insects > Digestive system > Gut ... | reverse complement strand
GCAAGCATATAGCATGTTTCGTCGTAGAAGGCGCTTTCGTCTTCCTCGCTGTCGAAGTAATTATTCTGCCTGCCCCATTCAAGCCAGGTAAATGCAAGGCGGTGAAAAACCTGCCGGCAGTCGTGTTCTGCGCCGTCTTCGGGCAGATCATTGCCCGGATCACCCTGACTTTCCGGCAGTTTTGCCCATTTGCGCCATTCATACACCTTATCTTTAGGAATTCCGGCCTTTCTGAAGTATTTCTGGGCAATAATATCCGCAGCAATCTGGCTCCAGAATGAAGGCACAACGACGGCGTCCTCAGAAAAAATTGTCTTGCCGTTGGGGTTACGAATTTCGCTTTTTCGCCGCTCCCACACAATGTCGCAATACGGACCGCTAGATCGATCCGTAAAAAACCGATTAAATTTCATTTCCCCAAATCCTTTTTCTTATTTTTTGCATCGAGCGGTATGACCACACAGATAGCGTTGTTTTTCTCAGTATACACCATATACAGCGGTATGACAAGAGGTTTCCTGATAAATATGAAATAGTATTTGCGGGCAGACATTATTTAACACAAATAATTTGTGCTATTTGCCAAATTATTGTATTTTATTTATGTGGTTGAAAATGATAAACCACCATGTTATATTAAAAAATCATGAAATTTCTGCCGGTAACTCCAAAATCACTTGAACAAGCGGCTAAAATACTACAATCCGGCGGCCTTGTGGCATTTCCCACAGAAACTGTTTACGGTCTTGGAGCTGATGCGTATAATCCGCAGGCCGTTGCAAAGATTTTTGAAGCAAAAGGACGCCCAAAGTTTGACCCATTGATTGTTCATATTTCCGCAATCGAAACCCTGAAAAACGTCGCCGCTCTGTCTCTGTTAGATAAAGAAACCAATAAAAAGCTCTTTCTGTTAGCAGAAAATTTCTGGCCGGGTCCGCTTTCGATAATTTTACCAAAGAACGAAAAAATTCCCGGTCTGGTAACTTCCGGCCTTTCGACGGTAGCTGTCCGTTTCCCCGACCATGAAGCCGCTTTGCATTTAATTTCAAGTTCCGGCGGGGCGGTAGCAGCCCCAAGCGCAAATCCTTTCGGGTCATTAAGCCCGACCAGGGCAGAACATGTCAGGAATTCGATGGGTGAAAAAGTTGATATGATCCTTGACGGCGGTCAAACGCGAATCGGGCTGGAATCCACCGTCCTTGATATCACAGGCGGAAAAATAAAAATACTCAGACCGGGCGGAACGCCGAAAGAAGCAATTGAAAAATTGGCAGGAAAAATAAAAAATTACGAACCCAAATCCAATGATGCTTTTGCATCTCCGGGACAATTAAAAAATCATTATGCCCCAAAAACAAAGCTTTTTACATTAACTCAAGATGAAATCATCCAAAAGCCTTATGAACAAGACTGCGCTTTTCTGTTTTTTGACGGCTATGCAAGAGACGCATGGCTTACAGAAAGAGGAAAGGCTGTTAATAAAGAAGAAATAATCCGTGTTTTATCTGAAACAGGCGATCTTTTGGAAGCTGCAGCATGTCTTTTTGAAACCCTTCATGAACTGGATAATTTGAACATTTTCCGAATTTTCGCACAACTTGCGCCGAAGCAAGGTCTTGGAGAAGCTATAAACGACAGGCTTATAAGAGGAGCGGCAGCGTAAAAAAAGCCCGGCATTAAACCGGGCTTTTTTTTATATAAATTGTTTTACCATACTCTTAGCTGGAAAATACCGCCGCGATATGTGTCTACTTCAATTATGTAGTAACTAGCTGCATCATACCTTGGAGTACTGTCTCTGTGGACACGATGTTCATTGGAATAATAGAAGCCGAGTTCTTCATAATTACCTTGGTCACTTACAGGAATAAGATAAGATGAAGAACCTTCTTTTATGACTCCAACTATTACATCAGCGGCATTGGAAAGCGATCCTGAATGTGTACGATCGCTGTCATTCCACTGTATTGAATAAAAACTATCAGTTCCAAGGAATACTCTGAAATACTGAACTTCGCCGGATGCTATAGAAAACGTATACAAGACATCTAATTCAATATCGGTAACGACGGGAGCAGCTAAAACCGCAGTTATGCTGAAAGCCCCCGAAGTGCTGATGCTGTAGCCGGATACATTAAAGTAGTAAGTTTCATCCGCCCTTACAGGAATTGCTATCCTTGCATTATAACCTTCACCGCCGTCGTCATTATAATCGACTTCATAAAACCATTCGTCATAGGCGATCATATATGTATCAGTGCCGCCTGTAGTTTCAACAATAAGGGTTCCGGAACTTGCGGTATAAACCTCATAATAAAATTGAGAACCATTGGAAACAGTCCCGGACAATGCCGGACCATTAATCTGCAGTATATGTGCATTATTAGGCTGCGCATATACAGATGCCGCAAGACATAAAACAAACAATAAAACAAAGATTTTTTTCATAAATTCTCCTTTATAATATTATATCACATTATTTAATATCTGCACCAGAATTGCAATAAAAATGACTAAAGAAAAAGCAACACAGACAACCGCACCGCAACGGCGCGGTTGTCAGACTGAACAGGATAAATTGTCTTACAGAATGGGCGGTACAAGAGTTGAACTTGTGACCCCTTGCATGTCACGCAAGTACTCTAACCAACTGAGCTAACCGCCCTTTTCGGCTCCAAGACCGTATTTACTTTATTCTCTCGCGGATAGCTACGTTAACCTCGACTCTCAGGTTAGGACCAAGTTCCATTGGTACAATAAGGGCTTCCACTTCGCCAAGATTTGTGGAAACCTCCATGTTTTCGCCTGTAAACAGGGCCGGCGGAGTAAGGTCGAATTTAAAGCCAAGATCGTGCAGTTTTGTAACCGCCTGCGCAGTGATCATGTTTGCAAGTTCCTGAATGGTTGCCTTGCCAAGCTCATCAAGAACGGTGAACTTTTCGCCGTTCATACTGCTTGCTATAAAAAGAGCAGTTTCCTTGGACATATCAAAAAGAACGCGCCCTTCAACATCCCCTGCAAGACCTACAAGAGCCGCGACACCCATGATGGCCATTGAAGTGGGTTTAAGGAAAATCTCTCCGCGTTTTACTTCGGAACTTAACACTTCCTTTAAAATACTGAAAGAAGACTCTACAAAGGGATTAATATATTCAACTCTCATAACTTACTCCTTTAATACATAATACACATTATCAGGCAGTGTGTAAATAAGCTGAGACGGGATCATCGGCAATTGACTGCCATATGATTCCGTTAAGCTCTTCATTTCTGCCTACAATAATAACGCCCCGGTTTTTCAATCTTTCTGAAAAACCTGAAATAATCTTTGCCTGCTCACCGGACGGCAAGTATGAAATCACATCCCTGACAAGAATAATATCCAACTCAGGTAAGGCGTTCTCATTTACTATATCATGATATTCAAAAACGATCGAGTCCTTTATTGATTTATCGAACGAATAACCGTTGGTTCCCCGTACCATATAGGGTCTGCAATATTCAGGCAATTCACCAAGATCAAAAACCATGTTCGGCGCCTGCGAAACAGCCATAATGTCGTTATCGTTAGCCCATATTTTTATTCTAGCTTCAGGATATTTTGCTTTAAGTATACATGCAAACGAATATGTTTCATAACCTTTTCCGCATCCAATATTCCAGACATTTATATTCCCGGCAGAACTGTCAAGAAGGACTTTCTTTACCGCATTTGCATAGGATTCTGCCCAGAATTGATTTGAACACGGAGATTCGAAAGAGCTGAGAAATTCATCGGCTTGTGAAACGCTTCTTAGCTGCAATGATTCACCTGAACGGCCTACACTCCACTCGGTAAAACGGCTTTGCAGCCACTTTTCGTTTAATTCCGTAACGGCAAACCTGCGTAATACCAAAAGGCTTTCTTTTATAAAACCAATAGCTGTATTTGCCGCACTGTCCTGAACCTGCATTGTTTCTGCAGAAGGCGGCGGCATATAATAATCTCCGGTAGAATCTGTAACAGTAACACGCGATTTGCCTTTATCTTCTTCGGTGACTGTGAAGATACGAACAACATCAAGGATAATGTAAAGGTCGCCTTCTTTTTCTACAACGCCGCTTATAAATTTAATATTGATGTCGCCAAAAATCGGGTGCGGCGGCTGAATTGACTCGTGGTTTATACCGACAACTTTATCGATCTTGTCCACGATGGTTCCATAAACCTGATCATTAATGTGAAGAATTAAAAGGTTTTCAAGGCTGTCGGTTTTTTCGTCAATGGGTAAATGGAAAAATAACCTTAAATCTATAATGGGAATAATATCGCCGCGAAGATTATAAACGCCGCGGACAAACGAAGCTGCATTGGGCACATAGGTAAATTTATCGGCCTTTGCAATTTCTTTAACGTTCATGATATCTACGCCGTAAGCTTTTCCGCCGAGTGAGAACGTGACCATTTTATAATCGACGTTATCTATCCTTTCTTTTTGTTCCTGCAATTCGGCGTTTACTTCAGCTAAATCTCTGATTACTGCTGCCATTTTTACCTACCGTGTTGAAGCTTCGCGGATTCGGCGCTGCTCCATTTCCTTTTTAAGTCCAAGTTCAAGAAGCTGGCTGACATCAATAATGAGAGAAACCGAACCATCTCCCAATATTGAAGCTCCGGCAATGCCCGGAGAATTTGTAAACTGATCCCTAAGGGGTTTGATAACAACATCTTCTTCGCCGATTAAACTGTCCACCATAAAGCCCATTTTCTTTTCGGCTGTCCCTACGATGACCACAAAGTGATATTCCTGCTGTTCTTCGGTTTTAATTCCAAAGAGACGATTTAACCTTAGGAGCGATATAACATCGCTTCTTATATTGAATACTTCGTAGTTGTCTATTCTCTTAATTTCTTCCGGTTTCAGGCGCAGGCTTTCGATAACCGATGTAATCGGGATGGAATAAATCTCCGTACCGACACGGACAAGCAAGCCCTGAATGATTGCAAGAGTAAGCGGCAGTTTAATTGTAAAACGGGTTCCCTTGCCATATTCGGAGTTAACTGTAACAGTGCCGTTAAGACCGTCAATCTGGCGGCGCACTACATCAAGACCTACGCCGCGGCCGGAAATACTTGTAACCTGAGCCGCGGTTGAAAAGCCGGGTTCAAAAATAAGATTGTAAGCTTCAATGTCGGTAAGAATTTTATTCGGGCTTATAATGCCTCGTTCAACCGCTTTTGCTTTGACTTTTTCTACATCAATGCCCTTTCCGTCATCTGCAATTTCAATGACGATCATATTGCCTTCGTTTGCGGCCTTTAACAGAACAGTTCCTTCGTCATCTTTGCCTGCCGCGCGCCTTTCTTCCAGAGATTCAATTCCATGGTCGATGGAGTTGCGGACGGAGTGTATGATTGGATCAAGAAGATCGTCAATAACTGATTTGTCAAGTTCTGTATCTTCACCTTCGATAACAAGATGAACTTTCTTGTTAAGCGATTTTGAAAGATCGCGTACAAGACGCGGGAAGCGGCTGAAAATCTGGCTGATTGGAACCATGCGTATGCGCATAACGCCTTCCTGCAGCTCGCCTGTAATCCTTCCAAGATTTTGCGATGTTGAGCGGAACTTCGCCGCGCTGTTCTTGAAAGAAGCTTCAAAACCGTCAAAGAGATTGAATATATCTCCGTAAGTATCGTTAATTTCCTTGCGGACATCCTTAATGGATTTCCCATCCTGAATATTTTCAAGATAATTCGGCAGATTGTCAAAAAGGCTTCTGACTTTTTCGCGGTATAAATTCTCAAGACCGCGAAGCTGATTTGTAAGCTCGTTGAACTGTATATTGATTTGGTTGAAAGTCGCCTTTGTAATGACGGTTTCGGAAACAAGATTTAAAAGATCGTCAATGCGCTTGGAATCCACACGAAGGATGGAACCGGCTTCCTTTCCGGCTTTTTTTGCATCTTCGGAAGATGCGCCCGGTTTGTGTTCGTCATGATGATCATCTGCCGCTGATGCTGCAGGAGCCGGCGGTTTTGGCGCATCTGCTGCAGCAGGCGTTTCCACAGGCCCTGGCGCAGATACCGCTGCGGGCGCCTGCGGCGCCGGAGCTTTTGAAAGGTCGGAAATATTTGTAACACTTGCAGAAAGACTTACATCGGGGAGAATAACAGCTCTTTTCAGAGATTCCGGATTATCATTTGATGCAAAGTAATAATCGACAACCGGAAAAAAGTTATCGCCGTAAAGCTGTTCAAATTCGGGTATGGTTTTAAGGATGGTTCCTCTGCTTTTAAGGGTGGAATAGACTTGAATGCCGCCAACAGTATTCATTAAACTGCTTTCGTCAAAATTTACAGAGATCTTATATATTGGCATTCCGCCGTCAACAGATTCTCTTAATTCATCAAGTTCATATTCACTTATACCCAGGTCCCCTGCCGCGGCTTTAGGCGCCGGAGGAGGAGGAGGCGGAGCTGCCTTTACAGGAGCGGAGCTTTTTTTAGCCACACTGCCAAGCAGGGCCCGAAGCTTATCTTCAATTGCGGACGTATCATCCTGATAAACCGAACCATTCATCCGCTCGTCAAGCATCACCTTGATAACATCAATAGCCTGAAGCAGAGCATCTACCACATCTTCGCTTACAGAGATCTTGTCTGAACGTATAGCGTCAAAAACATCTTCTACAAGATGGGTAAAATGGGATAATTCCATCATTTCCACAGTCGCCGACCCGCCTTTTAAGGTATGAGCCGCCCGGAAAATCTCGTCCACTGCGTCTTTATTAGCGCCTTCGTTTTCAAGAACCAGAACATTTTGTTCCATGGTATCTACTTGCATTTGGGCCTCGCTGAAAAAGTCCTTGAGCAGTTCTTCATTATTGGGATCAAGATAGTCACTCATAATATAAATATCTGTTAAAAATGACTAAAAGTCAAGATCGAGTATCTATAAATAGAATAAAATTCGAAAAAAAACGGAAGATTAGTTATAATATGAATAAAATCAACATATTTGCATTTATATTTATACTGCATTAATATATACAGTATGAAGCGAAAATTTCTCCAATACATTTATCTGGTATTGTTTCTTACAGGCGCCCTGGGCTTACTTGGAGCTATGGAAATAGAATTTATCGGGGGAATAGATAATTTAACTTTTCCACCGCAAAGTAAAACGGAATATGGCATTAATAATGAAAAACTACAGGCTCACTCTTACGGTCTTTTTAACTTAAGCGTCAGAGGGGATATTTCCGGCAATCTGGCTTATGACATTAGATTTGAAAGAGACAATATTCTTCAAAACAGCATTACCGGCACATTTATAACAAGAACCGATCATTTCAGGCTGGAATTCGGCCTGTTTACGGGAATAAGCGACAATTTTGACATTCCTGAAGCAGGAATTACAGGCGATATTGAATTTACCCTTCCCGGCACAGGTTATTTATCATTGTACGGTTCTTCCACTTTGGGAGCTCATGTTGACTTTACAACTAATAATCGCAGGGAAACTGTAGGGGTGCGAATCGGCTACTGGCTTCTGGACAATTTTATACTATCGGCATCTGCCGGAACAAAAAGTTTTTCACGGTATATCGACCAGAGCCTTACGATCCGCGATCAATTAACAAGGTATCAATTTAGTGTTGAATATTATGAAAAAAATGCCCCGTATACAGTACGCTTTGACGCAGGTTTTGAAACATTGTCAAGAACCTATCTTAGAGAAACAATCGTCAACACCGATGAATTAAACGCCTTCTTTGCAGGCGTTGAACTCAACTGGCAGATTACACACCCAATACGCATAAAAGCCGGAATTGAAATGCCCTTAATCACTACGCCTGTCGCGCCGCTGGAAATGGCTCCAAGGTTGGTGGGTTTATTTAAAGCCTACGCCGGGCTGACATATTCGTTCTTTTAGCGGCTATTCCCCTGCCAATTCCCCGCGTTCTCTTAAGTCCGAGAGAATCTGCGCGTAGAACTTTGCGTCGATCTTGTATTTAAACCGGTAGATGAAATAACTGCAAACAATGCAGATCATCGGGAAAACCAACATGGCGATCTTCATAAGTAAAAGCCCGTTCGACGTTACTTCGGCGGCAGTCTGTGCATCTTTAATGCCGGAAATTATTATTACCGCCGAGACGACGCCGGAAGAAATCGCCCCGCCCATTTTGTTGATCAAAGGCTGCAGGGAGAAAGTGATGCTGTCATTGCGCTTTCCAAGTTTCCAATGGCCGTAGTCTACAGAATCCGCAAGGAACATCAGCATTAAAAGCTGAATGAAGGACTGGCCTACAAACATTAAAATGCCCGCAATGCCGATAAACAACATAGTCGTAACCGGAGCAAAAAAGAAAATTATATAACCTGCAACAAGCAAAATAATCGCAGCAGTAAAAAGAGTTTTACGGTCAAAGCGTTTACTGAAAAGCGGGAAAAGCCCGAGCGCCGTAATCTGCGATACGCCGAGGATTAAAGCAAAGATTGAGTACATTCCTTCATCGCCGTAGGCATACTTGAAAAAATAAAGACCAAAGCTGGTTGTTGTAACATAGCCTATCATAAACAGCGCCATCGCAATAACAACAAAAAACAACTGATCGTTCTTATAGATAATTTTAACTAAATCACGCAGCGGAGTGCTCTGCCGCTTGCTTGCAACAATGCCCGACTCCTTAACGCCGAACAATGTAATGCACTGCCCCGCTACCATAACAACGCATACGCCAAGGGTAAAAACAAAATACCCCGTTTGCAGGCTGCCGAACCTCTCCCCAAGCATTCCTGTAAGCGGGACAATGCCTGCAACAACAAAAAACAACCCGACATTCGCGCTGATACGTGCGATTGCGCCTATCTTCTCCCGCTCTTTTTGATCCACGCTCAAAGCCGGAAGCATCGACCAGTAGGAAATATCGTTAGCTGTAAAGCTTATCCCCCAGAAAAGGTAGAAAAAACAAAATGCCAGAATATAAGGAGTACCCGTCAATCCAAAATCCGTAAAAAGCAGAATTGTAAAAACAGCGGAAAATACAGCCCCTATCGCAATCCACGGCTTAAACTTACCCCACTTTGTTTTTGTATTATCGACAATTAAACCCATGACAGGATCATTTAACGCATCAAAGATACGAGCAAACAGTATAAAACCCGCAACCCACCAGAGTGTGTTTGTAGGCAGATTGATAACATCGGTGAGGTAGAAAATAAGGTACATGCTGATAAGGGAATAGACCATGTCCCTTCCGATTGTCCCGAGTCCAAAAGTATAACGATTTCTTTTAAATGTATCTTTCATATTATGGATTATAGCACGGATTAATGTTTTGCACAATTAAATAACTTACGCATCAAATTCACCCGCCCGACAACTTTTCCCATGCGGCTTTTGCAGCTTCTTGTTCAGCGCTTTTTTTATTGCGCCCCGAACCTGCTCCGTAGGCTTTACTTTCAATACGGACTTCCATCCAGAAGGTGCGATCGTGTTCGGGGCCGGTACGCTTGACCATTACATACTCAGGATAACAGCGGAATTGTCTTTGGCAAAATTCCTGTAAAAGCGATTTATAATCATTGTGATAATTGGCTACTGTAACTTTATGAATTTCTTTTTCTATACATCTGCAGACAAAGTCAAAAACTGTCTTATAACCGGAATCGATATAGAGGGCTCCTATAAGGGCTTCCATTGCATCGGCAAGAATTGTCTTTTTGGTTCTGCCCCCTGACATTTCTTCGCCTTTGCCAAGTAAAAGCATTTTGTCAATTCCAAGTTCTTTCGCAATTACGGATAGAATTTCTTCCGAAACAACAACTGCTTTAATTTTTGCAAGTTCGCCTTCGCTTTTTTCCATAAAGGATTTATATAAAATGGTCGCGCAGACAGCCCCCAGTATTGAGTCGCCTAAAAATTCAAGACGTTCATTGTTTATCTTGTTTCCTGTTTCATTGGAAATAGAACGGTGCATAAAAGAAATATTAAGCAGATCTATATTCTTAAATTTAACACCGGCGGCCTTTTGAAAGGCCGCCAGCTTGTTTTTTCTTTCTGTACTCAGAGGATTTTTACTTTTGCTGGGATTTAATAAATTCGTAGGCATCCTTCACAGTTTCAAATTCATTGGCTTTTTCATCGGGAATACTGATACCCATTTGTTCTTCGATTGCATAAACCAATTCATAGGTATCAAGACTATCAGCGCCGAGATCCTGGCGGAATGCCGCTTCCATCGTGATCTTTCCCTCATCAACTCCTAGTTTTTCAGCGATGAGCTTTTTCATTTTTTCAAATAATTCGTCCATTTCTCTCCCCTTAATTAGACTTTCTAATCGGGTACCCTCTCTGAGCCCTTAAAAATTCGTTCTAAAGGGCGAAGGTTCTAGGGTACAATTACTTGCTTTCCACGATAAAAACCGCATTTTGGACAAACCCGGTGTAAAAGAACCTTGTTGCCGCAGGTGCTGCAATTTTTCATTGTGGGAGAAGCAAGCTTCATGTTGATAGACTGCCGACGGCTAGTCCTGGCTTTTGATGTTTTACTTCTGGGTACTGCCATAATCAAACCTCTTTAACTTTAATCATATTAATAAAAACAAAAGTTTCTGTCAAGACATTTTCATAAAAAATGTCAGTTTATATTTGACACATATTTTAAGGATATTCCTGACTCATTCATTATACTTTTCTTTCAAAGCTTTGGCAACCAGCGGCGGAACCATTCTATTCAGATTACCGTTAAAAGAAGCAAGTTCTTTTATTGACGATGAACGTATTACAAAATATTCAGGGTCAGTCGTCATAAAAATGGTTTCTATATCCGGGTCAAGCGTCCTGTTCATCATGGACAGCTCAAATTCATAGGAAAAATCCTCAAGACCGCGCACCCCCCTTATCAGCAGATTTATCCCTTTTTCCTTTAGGTAATCCACTATCAGACAGCCGCAGGTCGAAACCGAAACATTTTTATTGTCCTTGACAAGTTCACGCATCATAGAAGCCCTTTCGTCGGTGGAAAAAAGGTATTTTTTTTGTTTGTTTTCGGCAACTATTACCACAAGTTCGTCAAAAATTGAGGCTGCACGCTGTATAATGTTAACATGACCGGAAGTGGGAGGGTCAAAAGATCCGGGAAAGGCTGCTTTTATCATAAATAAACCATATACTATCAGGAAATATTTGACAAGTAACAAAAAATGGGATAATATTGTCTTATGAAGATGAAAAGTATCCCATCATTACTCACTTCATGTTTCACATTGTTTATATTTATATGTTTGATAGTTTCATGCGGTTCCGAGCCTCAGCCTGTACAAAGCGAACCTGTTATAGAACCAGTTGTCTATGTTCCGGTTATCGAAATTATCCAGCAAGCGCCCGAAACCCCCATGATCGAAGAAGAAGTTTTTGACCCGGCAACAGTCAGCCAGGAACACTATAATATCACATTTGATGAAGTACGGCGTTTCATAGAAGAGCTAAACAGGATAATCGCGAGCAGTAATTATCCGGAATGGAGGGAGAGGTTGTCGCCTGAATATTTTTCAGAAATTTCATCTCCCGAATTCCTAAGGAATACATCAGAATCTCCAATATTAGCAGATAGAAGGATAACATTAAGGACGCCACAGGATTACTTTAGGAATGTTGTTGTTCCTTCAAGAGCCAATCAAAGGGTTGACGAAATTGAATTTATAAGCATGTATAGAGTAAGGGCTTTTACAATAAATACGAGAGTCGGCAGGGAACAATGGCTGATTTTGTATGATCTTGAAAAGATCGATGATTCATGGAAAATTATTAATTAGAAGGAGAATGTATATGTACTTATTAAAACGTTTTGCCATCCTTATAACTATGATTGCTGTCGCGCTAACCGTTGTCTCAGCACAGAGTTCAGGAAGACCAATGACTGTTGAGGAATCCTACCTGATGGAAACTATGGAAGTAATGATCATCAGAGAACTTGCCGGTTCAAATAACTGGGACCAAAAATTAAGGTCGCTGGAATATATAGGTGATGCCATCAACCGTGGGAATACAAACGATGAAATCCGCCGGACGCTGGAAAATCTGGCGGGTGAAGGCACAAGGATTGTGGCAAGAGAAAACGGCAGGGTTGTAAATAATTTCCCTGATGTCAGGCGGCAGGCGGCAAGATATCTGGGTCAGCTGGGCAGTGAAGAAGCCAGACAATCTTTGATTGGAGTTTTACAGGTTGAAAACGAGCCTGCGGTTATTCAGGAAGTAATAAAGTCGCTTGGCGACATTGGTTTAAATCCAAACAATGAAACCGTAATCCAAATTGGCTGGATATTCAGGCGTTATAATAATTTAAACCCGGATAACATTATGGCGCTTGCAACAATTGACGCATTTGATAAAATTACAAGGGCAAGCGACGGCGCCGCCTCTACAGAGGTAATTCAAGTTCTTATGCTTATTTCCGAGGGTAATTACATTACGCCGGTAAGGGATCGGGCAAGACAATTAATTGCCGAACTGCGATCCTACAACAGTAATTAAACGATGGAGCGATGATTTTTAATTTCCTGTTTCAACAACGGAAGAAAGTCTTCGCTCTAATCGGAGTAAGCGGTACGGGTAAAAGTTTTCGCGCAAAACTCGTAGCACAGAAGTACAATATTGATTTTATCATAGACGATGGTCTTTTGATCAGGGACAACCGTATACTCGCGGGAAACTCCGCAAAAAAAGAACATACGTTTATGGCGGCTGTAAAGACCGCCCTTTTTGATGATAAATCCCACAGGGACGATGTTGCACGAAGGCTGCAAAGCGAAAAGTACAATAGCATCTTAATACTTGGCACTTCCGAAAAAATGGTAAGCAAAATCGCTAACCGCCTCCAGCTTCCGCCTCCGTCAAAAATAATAAAAATCGAAGATATTGCCACACGGGAAGAAATTGAAGAAGCAATTCATACAAGGCGCATCGAAGGCAAGCATGTAATACCTGTTCCTTCCATCGAAGTAAAAAGAAGTTATCCAAATATTTTTTATGATGCAATACAAATTTTTAAACGGCGAAAACCGCGTCCGGGTAACTTCGATGTAAATACCATAGGTCCAATACCAACTGTGCATGAAAAATCGGTGGTAAGACCGGAGTATTCCAAGCGGGGTAAAGTAATTATATCCGAAGCCGCATTAAGCCAATTGGTAATTCACTGTGTAGACGAATTCACGCAAAGCATAAAAATAAAAAAAATAATGGTAAAAGACGCCGACATGGGCTACCGTCTTGTAATAACAATTGATGTGCCTTATGGAACCCAGCTAAGCGGTAATATCCACGAATTGCAGCAATACATAATAAGCAATATTGAACGGTACACAGGAATACTAATAGAAGAAGTAAACATAATAATTGATAAAATTACTGAATAGATTTTACCGCTCAGTTATTTCGAAGGTTTGCGGCGGCGGCGGCGCTTCCGTTTCGGCGCCGCGCCTTCCGGAAGTTTTGGCAGCGGCGGACGCCTGATTGTAATACCGTGGGCGGCAAGATATTTTTTTAGTGAATATTGCAATTCAAAGCGGGGGGGATTCATGGGAAGCACAAAAGAACGCGCCAGACCATGGATTTCCTTGTAATTATCTGTAGGACCGGGTTTCCAGTCGTTTATCATCGTATCAAGGTAATCATAAAAAAGAGAACCAAGCGCTTTTCCGCGTTTATTTTCCGATCCTTTTAATTCAGCCATTCTTTGTAAATATTTTTTTCTGAATGCAGGATTTTTTTTCATAAGCAAAGCTGCCTGCGGCTGTAGATAATGGTACAGTTTCATTTTATCAAGCAAATCCACTATATCGGCCGCTTTGTCTGAATTAATTATCTTAAAAATCTCTTCTGTAAGGCGCGAGGGCGATACATTTGAAAGCAGAACAGATTGGCCTGAAATTCTCCGTCTTAAATTAAGCGGAATGGAAAAACCTGTAACAGCCGCGTATTTTACCGCACGAATCATTCTGACAGGATCATCTGTAAAAATTTCTGAAAGGGAAATGATAGGCTTTATCTGCTTGTTTTTAATATCATTCATCCCGCCGACATAGTCCACAACAATCTGCTGTTCGGGATCATAAAAAAGTGCATTCAATGTAAAATCGCGGCGCAGAACATCGTCATCAATTGTTCCAAAAGTGTTGCTGGTATTTCCGTCGCTTAATGAACGGAAAGTTGCAACTTCAAATATCCTCCGGCCAAAATAAACATGCACAAGACGGAAACGCTGCCCGATTATTCTTGAGTTGCGGAATATTTTTTTTATTCTTGCCGGGCTTGCCGCGCTTGCAATGTCAAAATCCTTGGGCTTTTTTCCAAGTATTAAATCGCGTACTGCGCCTCCTACAACATAGGATTCGTAGCCTGCGTTTTTTAATTTTCTTATAATGCTTACAGCTTCGCTGTCTACATCGGCGAAATTAATACCGTGTTCATCGCGGGTATAAATAACAGCTTTTTTTTCCAGCTTACCGTTTTCTGTGGCAGAATATCTGTATCTCATTAACAGCGTTTATTAATCCATGCAAGAAGATTATCCATGACTTCGTCACGGTTTGTTTCATTTAATGTTTCATGCCTTGCGCCCGGATACAACACAAACTCACAGTCATTAATTCCCAAATTCTTGTAAGTTTTAATAAGTTCCGTGGGGCTGGCTCCCATATTGCCCACAGGGTCTGCGCTTCCGCAAAAAACATAAACAGGTAAAGTTTTACATATTCTTTCCATAGCTTCAATACGGTGGATGTTGTAAAGCCCTCTCGCAAGATCGCGGTAAAACCCCGTAGAACAGAGAAAGCCGCACAGGGGATCTGCAACATATTTATCCACTTCCTGTTCGTCGCGGTTGAGCCAGTCGAAGGGAGTGCGGCTTGGCTTAAACGGCTTAATGTAGGGCCCGTCGGCTATAGACTTTGCAAACTTAGAGCCGTTACGCTGCCCGCGAAGCGCGGCGACTATTGTCATAAAAGGAAGTCCTATCTTTACCATAATATCACCGGGTCCCTTGGTTCCTGAAAGAATGCAGCCGTCAATTTTTATGTATTCCGAATATTCAATATAATTCTGCGCAATAAAGGAACCCCACGAGTGGCCAAGTAAAAAAACAGGAACATCCGTAGTCTTGCGAATTTCTGTATTTATTGCATGAACATCGGCAGTAACACGGGTAAAGCCGTTACCGTCTGCACAATGCCCAAGCTTCCCTCCCCTGTCCGGTCCATTTACAGAAAGATCCGCTGTTTTGCCGTGCCCGCGCTGATCCGCCGCCCACACTTCTATACCCGCAGAAGTTAATTTTTCTGCAAGCCTGCGGTAACGAAGCGCATGCTCCGCCATGCCGTGAACAATATGCAGCACTGCCTTTGGTTTTTGCTCTGTAGACCAACGATACAAATAAAGCTTTGTACCATCATGGCTTTCAAAATAGGTTTCATTTTGAATCATGGCGATATTATACCGTATTTAGGCTCTTGTGACAATTGGAACAAATGATGAATATGGTGGTATACTTAAAGCGATGTCGTCTTTCTTTAAAAAGTGCGTTTTTTTCCTCTTTACTGCGGTTCCTGTTTTTTCTCAAACCGAAGCCAGGCAGCAGGGGATCGTTACTGCCGAGCCTTTTTGGCGGCAGGCGCTTGGCGGAGCTGTAATTGCATTGCCCCATGTGCAGGCGGGATCTGCGGTTGTCGCGCTGGACGGCGGGAATATCAGAGCGTACTCGGCTGCAGGAACTCCAATGTGGAATTATTCGGCAAGGGGAAGGGTAAGCCCTTTTGTTACACGATCACGGGAGGGCACAACTTATTTTTCAAGGACGACAGGGCTGTTAATTGCGGTAAACCGTGCAGGGCGTGAGCTCTGGCAGCGTAACATTGGAAGTCCTCTTGTCTCAAAAGTGGTTGTAGGCTGGGACGGCAGGCTGTTCGTACCAACAGATAAAACGATATTGTGCTACACTGCCTCAGGAACTTTGTTATGGACAAAAACTTTTGACGCTTCTTTTTCCATCTACCCCGAATTGGATAGAGGCGGCGGGATTTTATTTTCTCTTGTTAATAACGAAGTTTACCGAATCGACCCTTATGGAAATACCCACGGATGGGTCATTTTAAATACGCCTGCCAGTCTGCTTTCCATTGAGCAAAACAAAATACTGGCGCTGTATGCAGACGGATCTATGGAAATACTCGGCTCTGCCGAAGACTGGTTTATGTCAGCTTCGGGTGATGCCCATCCTTCAGTTCTTCCAAGTTTGCCTTCAATGCCCCTGGCTGCTGCAAATGACGGGAACAATATCGCCGCGGTTTTAAACGACGGCAGGGTAATGTATGTGTCAATTGATGAAAGGCGGATAATCTGGAGCGGCGACAGCCATATCCGCGAATTAATAAACCGCGGCTCAAGACCGGAGGGCGAAGTTGAAATAATTTTTGACGAAAGGGGAATTTATGTTCTTAACATAAACGGAGCTACATGTTTTTCGCCTGATGGAGACAGACTGTGGTTTATGCTTCTGCAGAATGCGGCGGCAATACCGGCTATTGGAGATGACGGGATATTGTATTCAGGCGGAAGAGACTGGATTCTTTATGCTTATAAAATCGAAGATAGAATACCGCAAAGGAATGTACTTTACGGTCCTGTGCCTGAAGGTTCCTACGGCACAGGCCGCCCTCATCCTCTTTATATGACAGGGTTCCCGCTTTTTGAATATGAAATCACCGAAAGGCTTGAACAAATAGCAAGGGCTGTAAGTACAGGAAGAATCGGCTCGCAGGAGCCTTACTGGACAACGTTTTTACTTACAATATCCGCAGGTCAGGAAAGCCTCATAAACAGACTGGCGGCAATTAATCTGCTGGGTAAAATCGGGTCAAGAGAAACCGTCCCATGGCTTTTAAATATTTTTAACAGAGAAAATGAACCTTTAATAAGGGCTGCGGCTGTTAATGCAATCGGAGACATCGGCGTAGACCCCGATGGAATTGCGATAAGAACTTTTCAATATTCAATTGTCCTCGGCGGCATAAGAAATGATAATGTACTTGTTGCAATTGCCTCAGCAACAGGGGCTATCTGCCGCTTTTCCGGCCCGCCTTTAAGCGAAGCAGGCGTGCAAATACTCACCTTTCTTACCGCAGGTAATATGCCTTATGCTGTAAGAAGACAGGCCGCCGTTGAATTAAATTCACTTAGGTAGAGTATGTTTTGCTTTGCAAAATTTGCAAAGCAAAATTTGCCTTGCAAAAATTTAAAAATGTACTATAATGAGCTAGGAGCTTTGCCATGAAAATGCCAAGGATTTTATTTACCGCTGTTATATTAATGTTTATTACCGCGGCCGGTTTTTCGCAGGTTGATGAGTATGAACTGCTGCAGGATCTTCCTCCCGTTGTGTTTATTAACTATGAGGGTCCGCATGCTGTAGTGAATACTCGTGAAGAAATTCGGCAAATCGGCGTAGGTTTAGGGCGTCAAATTGCCGAGGGCGAGGGCAGGCTTGCGCCGTCGCTGGCCGCTATGTCAATTGAACAAAGAAGAGCATATTCTTACAGGTTGGAAGCAGGGACTTTTAACCGGTATTTTATCATTCACAGTGTTTCAGGGGACGAAAACGGAAAGTTTAACGCCGATATAATGGGTCTTGGGGTGGACACAGGGGTGGATCATATCCGAAACCTGCGTGTAATTATTCAAGGTTATCTCCAGTCGGCATATAATTACAATGAAAGAGATGCAGCTTTACTTGCAGAATATATAACAGTTTATAACGCTGTGTATCGCGGAGACTGGGATTATTTTTTAAACCATTATAAAACACCTGTACTGGGACACCTCACCAGAGAAAGAACCGGGCTTTCAATTCGTTATGATGAATGGCCGGGAAGAACCTTGCTGGTTATCCCTCTTGGGCACGGCGGTTTAAGTTCGATCGACACAGGCGTTATTGCCGACAGAAATGTAATAGAGGAATTACGCAGAGAAGATGATATGGGTATTCCTCAGCGCCAGCAATTGGTAGACCTAATGGAAAGAGAAGCCGAACAGGCTGAACAGCAGGTGCAGGTTGAAAGACAGGAAATTGCTCAGGAAGAAAGACAGATAGCCGAGGAAAGAACTCAAATCGCAGAGGAAAGACAACAGATTCAGGAAGAACGACAACAGGCGCAAATTCAGCAGCCTCCTGCTCCTCAGCAGACAGAACAGGAACTTGAAAGAAGGGAAGAGGCAGTTCAGCAAAGAGAACAGGAACTTGAACGGCGGGAAGAAGAAGTCGATCAACGGCGGGAAGAAGCTCAAAGGCTGGAAGAATTTGCTGAACAGCGACGTGATGAAGCACAGCAGCAGCGCCAGGAAATTGCACAGGATCAACAGAGCACCATCATAGAAGAAGCTTCCGGCGGAGTTTATGGAATAACAATAGAAAGAGCAAACCCGCCAATGGGAAGAATTGTCACTATCAATCCTGCCACCGGAAGAGAAATAAGAAGATCGCCGGTTAATTCAATACATATAAGAACAATAACATTAATCGGCGGAAGAATCCTTGCAATCGCGGGAGAGAGGACGGGCAGCGGCGCGGTGCGTCTTGTTGAATTAAATCAGAACAACCTTGAGATGGTAAGACAGGGCGATGATGATATAATGACCGGAAGCCTCCTTTGGGTAGAAGGAAACGATCTTTATGCAATAACTGTCGATTTAAGCACAAACAATTGTTATCTTGCCAGATTCAATACAAATCTTGTCTTGCAGGCAAAATCAGAAATTACTGTGCATCCCGAGGCATCTGTAACGGTACAACAGGGACGGCTTCTTACACAAAGGGCAGACGGTTCAACATTGATGCTGAACCCGGCTGATTTAACCGAGATAAGGTAAGAGAAAAAAGAAGAGAGAAAAGGGAAAAAAGTTTTTCAATCGCCGTAGATGTGTTCAAGGCTGTGGAGGAGATCCAGGGCTTTTTCCTTACAGCCTCCACAGACCGTGCCTATTTTTGTCGCCTGCTGCAGCTTTTCCCAGTCGCGCGCGCCGTTATGGAAGGCGTCTTCGATGTCTTTGTCGGTAATTTGCAGGCAATTGCAGATGATGGTAGATTCTTCAACAAAAAGACCCGCCCTTCCGGTTTTTTCCAGGTAATTGTCAATTGCGGCGCGAAGAGCTTTGTCGCCAAGAACAGAACAGTGGATTTTAAAGCTTGGAAGACCTTCGAGCTTTTGGACAATATCCTCTGGTTTTATTTTATACGCATCCTCAATATTCATCCCTTTGATTATTTCGGATAACACACTTGTTGAGGCAATTGCGCTTGCGCAGCCGTAGGTTTTCCAGCGGACATCGGTTATAACATCATCTTCTATTTTAAGAAGCATCAGCATTTGATCCCCGCATTTGATGTTTCCTGTCTGCCCTTTTGCATTGTAATCGAAGGATGCTTCTTCTTCCATAAGCGCATTGCGCGGGTTTGTAAAATGTTCTTTTACTGTATTTGAATAAAGCCAGTCTGACATATTTCTCCTCATGTTACGGGTAATGTTGACATTGCCCTAAGCCGCGCGATAATCGGCGGCAGCACTTCAATTATATAATCAATATCATCTTCTGCAATACCCCACCCCAGGCTGAACCGGATAGAGCCATGCGCAAGCTCAGGACCCAGGCCTGTTGCAAGGAGCACATGCGAAGGATCAAGGCTCCCTGAGGCGCAGGCAGAGCCTGTAGAGACCTGAATACCCTGCATATCCATGCAAAGAAGTATAGATTCGCCCTCTGCGCCGGAAAAAGATACATTCAATGTATTCGGCAGTACATCGACAGGGTGGCCGTTTATTTTGACGTTTGGGATATTTTCTAAAAGCCCGTTTTTAAGCCTGTCGCGCAAGGCGGAAAACTTACTGCGGTAATCATGGATTTCGGCAGCGGCAATTTCCGCAGCCTTGCCAAAGCCGAGAATTCCTGTATTGTTGTAAGTCCCTGCCCTGTAACCGTCTTCCTGGTGTCCGCCGTGTATTAATGTAAACAAGGGAGCGCCTTTTTTTACATATAACGCGCCGACCCCCTTTGGACCGTAGATTTTATGGGCGGAAATTGTAAGATAGTCAACGCCGATTTCCTGTACATTCACGGGGAGCTTGCCAACCATCTGAACTGCGTCAATATGCATAAAAGCGCCGGATTTTTTAACAAGATCTGTAATTTCGTTTATATCCTGCACAGTGCCAATTTCATTGTTAGCTGCCATTACAGATACAAAAAGAGTTTTTTCGTTTAAGGCTTTTTTAAGCTCGTCAATTCTAAGTTTTCCATATTCATCAACAGGTAAAACAATCACTTTTAAACCCAACTCTTTTAAAACAAGCGCGGAATTCAAAACACAGGGATGCTCAATAGCCGTAGTAATAATCTCATCCCTTATTTTTTCTTTTTTATCTGTTCTTTTTTCTTTTGTAAGCCGGTGCATTGTTTGAAAGACCATATTGTTGGCTTCCGAGCCGCCGGATGTAAAAATTATTTCTTCGCTTTTTGCTCCGATAAGACCGGCAACGGCAATCCTCGCCTGCTCTACCCTTGCATGCGCAAGCCTTCCTGACGCATGCATACTCGAAGCATTTCCAAAGATTTCCAGATCTTCGATAACGGCCGCTTTTACTTCCGGTCTTAGCGGGGTTGTGGCATTGTAATCTATATAAACTTTTCTTTCACTCATTTATCAGTTCCATCTAATACAAATATAATAAAAAAAAGCATGAATGGGAACCTAATTTTTCAAGACCAGTCTTTTTCGCCAAGTTCCCTTCTTACTTCCGAAAGGCGTTTATTGAGGGTTTCTATGGTACGCTCAAGACGCAATTTTTCTTTTTGCAGGCGTTCTGCCGGATCTTCTTCCTGTTTTTCACTGCCTCTAACCTGAATTTTTACGGTGTCCGGGCTTTTGCCTTTTATCAGAGCGGCTTCTGCAGCTTCGCGCTTTTCACTGTTTCGGATGCCTGCAAGAAATCGCATATTGTCGGCGCCTACTTCGGGAGCGATGTTATATTCAAACATTTTAATTGCCATGTTTGCCGCCGTTCTTGGGATGCGTAACATTCTGTCGCAGTAATCTTCAAAACGCACGCCTATTTTAAAACAAAGATCATGCGCTTTAAGTAAATGTTTTCCCATTTCTTTTACAAGCTCGCCGTTATTCTTTAAATATTTAACGCGGATTAAATCCGTAAGTTTTAAGAGTTCCGGCGACCGGGAAAACACATCGGTGTAGATTTTTTTTTCTTCGGCTTTTTCCAACAGAGCGTGGAAGATTGCCCAAAATTCAGAATTATGCGCACGAGGCGAAAGATTGCCGCCACGTGAGCATGCATGCAGATGATGGGCATATTCATGAATTGCAGTGTAAAACAATAAATTTTGCCCGACATCATCCTGGGTGAAGTTACGGTTGTGAATAATTATTTCGCGTGTTGCAGGTTTGTACAGGCCATTCACTTTGGAACTTTTTTTACCTGAATACACAAGTGAAAAATCCAGCGAAGCGTCTTCAATCATTAAAAGTTTTTCTTTTACTTCATCTCTGTTCATTCAAAGCCCTCTTAAATTTGAGTTTTTTCCATTGCAAGCGCCGCCGCCGCGACACAGGCAGTTTCTGTGCGAAGGGCGCGGTTTCCCATGGACAGCCGGGAAAAACCGGCCTGTTCAAATAAATCACGTTCACTGTCCGACCATCCCCTTTCAGGACCCACTGCAATAACACAAGGACGGCTTGACTGTGAAATATTAAAGAAAGAGCCTTCCGGGCGTACATTATCCATTGCAAGAAGAAGCGGAATACGGCTGCTTTCCGCCTCCCACGGCCTTTTCTTTAACCATTTTTCCAGACTGTCATAAATTGTTAAAACAGGCAATTGGGTATCACGCGCCTGAACCGCTCCTTCGATAAACGCCGCTCTCGCGCCGCCGTCATTTAACATTTTAGTATCGCGGTAACTTTTTTCCCCAAGCTCTGTTGCAAGAAGATCGATGGCGGGTACTCCTATGTTGGAAAGACACCTGAAAAGACGGCGCATCTGTATCGGGCGCACATAAGCGACAGCCATCCTGAAACGCATTCGCTCAGGAGGCGGGAATGAACCTTCTACAGTGATAAAAATTGAACCGTCAAAGTTGATTCTTTCGATCCTGCCCACCCCCCGCATTCCGCCGAGAATTCCTGCTTCGAAAGTGTCTCCCTGCTTTTTATGCAGAACTTTTAACAGATGAATTGTCCGCTCATCACGTCTTGAGAGGGTATGTCCAAGTTCATGTTCTTCCAGTAAAATAATATTCACTAATTTATTATAGCAGATTTTTAGTGTTTTGAGTTAACTTGGAATACAATAAAGAATTTGCCGGGTTAAAAATACTCTTTTAAAAAATGGCAAAAACAACTGAAAATAAACAATCTTTATGATATAATGATCTATATGGTGTACATTAAATACGAAAAGCTTAAAACAATCTTAAAATATATAAAAATCTCACTGCTGACTTCGTTATTAATATCCTGCGCCACAAGCGCATCAATGTACAGAGAACTCGATTTTGCCGTCGGGCAGGCGGATTTTGGCACAGCGCTTGAGATAATTGTAAACAGACAAAATACAAGACCGATATATTCCGAAAGAAATGCAATTATGCTATTTTTAGATAAGGGGCTTTTGGAACATTATGCAGGAAACTGGGCGGCTTCTTCCAACGATCTGCAGAATGCTGAACATATGATAGAAGAAGCATATACCAGAAGTATTTCTGAAAACTTTTTTTCATATATTTTAAATGACAATGTAAAGGAATATCCCGGCGAGGATTTTGAAAATATATATCTAAATGTTTTTAATGCACTAAATTATTACAACAGGGGCAACATAGAAGGCGCACTTGTGGAAATCCGCAAATTAAGTATGTCAAACGGTAAATTGGATATGCTTGCCCGAAGGTATGAATACACAGATCCAAGTACCGGGGAAAATCTAAATTCAAGAACAATCAGAGAGACAGGCATAAGCCAGATGCCTGAAACAAGATCGACAAACTTTTCAAATTCCGCTTTAGCCCGTTTTCTTGGCGCTCTTTTTTATCAGGCCGCAGGTAATACAGATTCGGCGCGTATAGAGTTTGCACAGGTTGAAAGGGCGTTTAATACAAACAGAAATATTTACAACTTCCCTGTCCCGAAGGCTGTCATGCAGGCGCAGAATGTTCCCGATAAGCTTGCAAGACTTAACATCATCAGCTTTGCAGGACTTTCGCCAATAAAAGAAGAACAAATTTTCGTTCAAGCTCTTCCTTTCCAGCATCCCATACTGCAGATAGCCGCTTTTAAGTTACCTGTTCTGACAAGAAGGCAGAGTCAAATTACAAGGATAGAAGCGGTAGTAGAGGGAGCCGGCAGATTCGATCTTGAACTTCTGGAGAATATGGGTGCGGTTATACAGGAAACGTTTATCCTGCGTTATTCGAACATTCTGTTAAAAACCTACATCCGCACAATTCTAAAGTATGCTGTTGCAGATATTGCGGCGATGGAAGCTGTAAGGCGGCAGGGTGAATTTGCAGGACTAATGACGGCAATTGCCGCAAGAACGGCTATGGATATTTCGGAAGCCGCCGACATAAGGATGTCGCGGTACCTGCCTGACAGGGCATATATTGGCGGAATTAATCTTGACCCCGGAACATATTCTGTTATAATAAATTATTACAATGGCAACAGAATTATTGCCAGAGAGTTTCATGAAAATGTGAATGTAAGCAGAAACGGGCTTAATCTTTTACAGTCTGTTAATTTGATATAAACGATGTTGTAATGTCGTATATCGTAAAAACATCATATAGGAGGAGCCGGTATGAAAAAATTGTTTTTCGCATTGTGTACGTTATTGATATTTCTTGCAGGATGCGGAACAACTGTAAACAGAATACAATCCGGAACCCAGGGCGATTTGAGCGGCTACTGGAATGCAATTGATGTAAGAATTGTCTGTGATTCTCTTGTAAACGACCTTATTTCAAACCCACTTGTAGATCAGGCGGTCAGGGAAATCAGAAACAGAAAACCGGTCGTAATTGTCGGAAGATTCAGAAATGACAGCGATGAGCATATCGACACAGAAATTATTACTTCCATAATGGAAGCTGCAATTTTTAACAGCGGGAGGCTTGATTTTGTTGCAGGGGGCAGTACAAGGGATGATATACGCACTGAAAGACAGGAGCAGCAAAGTTATGCAAGCGAAGAAACTGCGGCAAGGCTCGGAAGGGAATTAGGCGCGGATTTTATGCTTACAGGTTCTGTCAGAACGATTGTTGACAGAAACGACACCCAGACGATCAGAACATATTTTGTTACAGCCGAACTTACAAACATCGAAACCAATGCAAGGATGTGGATTGGCCAGAACAATGAAATTACAAAAGTAATCAATAGACCAAGAAACAGGCTTTAAAAAATTTATAAAAAGTATTATTCTACATACATAAGGAGAAAAAAGTATGACGCAGAGAAAAATTATTATCATAGGAGCCGCAGGGCGGGATTTTCACAATTTTAATACCTTTTACCGCGGCAATCCGGCTTACAAAGTTGTTGCTTTTACCGCAGCGCAGATCCCGGACATCGCAGACCGAAAGTACCCCGCTTCCCTTGCGGGCGGCCTTTATCCTGATGGAATTCCCATTTATGAACAGCGTGATTTGGAAAAATTAATCAAAGACCTTGATGTTGATGAATGTGTGTTTTCATACAGTGATATAAATTACGCCGCAGTAATGGGTCTTGGAGCGAAGGTAAATGCAGCAGGTGCAGACTTTACCTTGATGGGTTATAAAAACACCATGGTAAAAAGCTGTAAGCCGGTAATTGCCATTGGAGCAATCCGCACAGGCTGCGGCAAGAGCCAGACAACACGCCGCATTGCCGAAGTATTAATGGCGCATAACTTAAAAGTGATTGCCGTCCGCCATCCAATGCCCTACGGAGATTTGGAAATTCAAAAGGTACAAAGATTCGCCGTAATTGAAGACCTTACAAAGCACAACTGCACCATCGAAGAAATGGAAGAATACGAGCCGCATATAGTACGCGGAAATGTAATTTATGCAGGAGTGGATTACGAGGCAATCCTTCGCGCCGCAGAAAATGATCCAAACGGCTGCGATGTAATTCTTTGGGACGGAGGAAACAATGACTTCCCGTTCTATAAACCCGACCTTATGATTACTGTGGCAGATCCGCACAGACCCGGGCATGAACTTTCTTATTATCCCGGAGAGGTAACGTTGCGGATTGCAGATGTTGCGGTAATAAATAAAATCGACAGCGCGGATTTTGACAATATTCAAACAGTCAGAAAAAATATTCAAAGCGTAAATCCAAATGCAATTGTAGTGGACGCAGCTTCGACCCTAAGCGTGGACAAGCCCGAAGTAATCCGCGGAAAACGCGTGCTTGTCGTTGAAGACGGGCCGACTCTTACCCACGGAGAAATGAAAATCGGAGCGGGCATTGTAGCTGCAAAACGTTTCGGCGCCGCGGAAATAATTGACCCGCGCGCCTTTGCAGTTGGAAAACTTGCAGAAACATTCCGCACATATCCCGGCATCGGAAATCTGTTACCTGCAATGGGATACGGCGAACAGCAGATGAAAGACCTTTCTGCAACAATCGAAAAAACCGACTGCGACTCTGTGGTCATTGCAACGCCGATTGATCTTCAGCGTGTAATAAAGATCAGCAAGCCATGCACAAGGGTTGAATACAACCTGCAGGAAATCGGCAGCCCGAATCTGGAAGATGTCCTTGGAGACTTTATAAAGAAATTTAACCTAAGCAGGTAAGTGTTACCGTTGAACCCTTGCAGAGCCGCCCTTTGCAAGGGCTTCGACCTGCTGGAGCGTGAACATGGATATATCTCCCGGTGTTGTTGTAACAAGTGCGCCGTGCGCCCAGCCAAGATTGAGGGCTTCCTGCGGATCCTTTCCGGTTAAAAGCCCGTAGAAAAGACCGGATGCAAAACCGTCTCCTCCGCCTATACGGTCGTGTACATCAAGTTCTGCAGTAGGCGCCTGGTATGTCTTGCCGTCAAGCCAGAGAACTGCGCTCCATGAATGGCGGTTGGTTGAATGAACTTCGCGCATTGTCGTTGCAACAGCTTTTATGTTTGGGAATTCTTTTGTCGCATTTTCCAGCATGGCAAAAAACGCAGTCGGATCAAGTTTGCCTTTGGACTCAACGTCCTGCCCTTTAAGGCCAAGACCCATTTGCAGATCTTCTTCATTGCCCACGAGCACATCGACATAGCCTGCAATTTTACGAAGGGTTTTTGCAGCTTCTTCGCTTGCCTGAGCGGCGTTTAATCCGCGCTCCTGTGCGGCAACTGTCCAGAGCTTTGCGCGGTAATTTAAATCGAAAGAAACGACAGCGCCTGCTTTTTTTGCCGCCTGCATTGCCTCAATCACTAACTCGCTTGTCGTAGAAGACAGCGCGCTGAAAATTCCGCCGGAATGGAACCAGCGCACCCCTGGGTTTCCCGCATCTTTTGCAAAAATCGCATCCCAGTCAAAACTTCCCGGCTTTAGCTGCTGCGCCGCTTCGTTGGAACGATTGTAAAAAACCACAGGCGCGCGAACACCCTGCCCGCGATCGCTCCACACAATTGCCATATTCGGACCGCGCACTCCGTCATGTTCAAAACGTTTATAATAGGGAGTAACTCCAGCCTTCTGCACTGCATACTCAACCCTGCGCCCTATCGGGTAATTTACCATGGCGCTTGCAATGGCGGTTTTCATGCCGAAACAGGTGGATAAATTGGACACTACATTGTACTCGCCACCGGAAACATGCAAAAGATATTCGCTTGCCTCCGCAAACGGAACAATACCCGGATCAAGGCGGGTTACAAGCGCTCCAAGAGCCAATACATCAATTTTTCCTGAAGGAGGAATTAACAAAGCCATAGTTCACCTCTTTTTAGATTTTTTTCATTATAACATAGATTTATACTGTTTACTGCCAATTGTCAATTCATACACCGCAATTCCCCTGTAACAAATGAACGTGCCGCTGTTTCTCCGTCGGGTATAATTAAAAGTTCACCTCCGTTTCCAATACCTGTAAGGCGGCCTTTGACTTCCCTGCCCGAACCGGCGGCGCCTTCAATAAAAACAACCTGTCCGCCGTTTTTATACAGCCGCTCTTCGAGGCGGATTTTCCATGTATTGCCGTCCTGCACTGCCGTTAATTCGCTGTAAAGTTGAACAAGAATTTTCTCCAGCAAATTGAAACGGTCGTCCTGTGAGAAATCGCCGGCTGCGGCAAGAGCAATACTTGCCGCTTTATCTTTAAGGTGAGCGGGAAATTCCTTTTGTGAAAAATTTATCCCAATACCAACATGTACATTTCCGCCGCCGGCTTCACAGAGAATCCCTGCTGTTTTTTTTGAATCGATCATAATATCATTAGGCCACTTAACCATTACAGAACCTTTTAACGAAACCGCAAAATCTTCAATGGCATAAGAAACTGCAAGCCCTGTACGCAGCGTAAGCGCGGCAGGAATGTCCTCAATCTGCGGAAAACGCAGCAAAACAGTAAATGGCAAATTCCCCCTATCCATCTCCCAAGACCTGCCGCGTACACGCCCCCTGCCCGACTCCTGAAAATCCGCCATTATAACAGTACCGTGTACTTCCCCTGTTAAAGCAAGCTGCCTGGAAATATCCATTGTACTTGCAGCAGTTTCAACAAAATAAACAGGCGCGCCGAAAGGATTGTATATATTCAAAACATTCATTTATATGATATTATACAAACATGAACATGGTGTGTCTTGACCTTGAAGGCGTTCTTGTCCCGGAAATCTGGATTACATTTTCCGAAGCCGCAGGAATCCCTGAATTACGCCGTACCACAAGGGATGAGCCGGATTACAATAAGTTAATGAACTTCCGCCTTGATATTCTGGCAAAGAATAATTTAAAACTTCCCGACATTCAGCGGGTTATATCCGGTATGGAACCATTGGACGGCGCTCTTGATTTTGTCAATGCATTACGTGAAAAAACACAACTTATTATACTTTCCGATACTTTCGAGCAATTTGCAAAACCGCTTATGAAAAAACTTTTATGGCCTTCCCTTTTCTGCAATTCATTAAAAACCGCAGACGACGGATCGGTTACAGGTTATTCCCTGCGCCAGCCAAACGGGAAGAAAGAAGCCGTAAGGGCATTTAAATCCATAAATATGCGTGTTTTTGCCGCCGGGGATTCTTTTAACGACCTTGACATGATTTTCGAGGCAGACGGCGGCTGTTTATTCCGCGCCCCTGAGCAAATTAAAAAAGAATATACCAGCCTGAAATGTTTTGACGCCTACAATGATTTGCTTGAAGAGATTAATAAATTTTTAGGTTAAATCTTTACTTGATGAGCCGCTGCAATGTATGATCTTTTTTCCGCCAGTCCTTGCCGGTTTTTACGCGAAGATCCAAATCTATCTTCCAGTCAAAAATTTGCTTTAGTTCTTTTAAAGCATTAAGGCGTATTGACTTGATCAGTTCTCCGCCCTTGCCTACAACCATTCCTTTTTGCGATTCACGCTCTACAATGATAAACGCCCTTACCCACAATTTTTCATTTTTAAATTCCATGTCGGCGATTTCTACATACAATGAATGGGGCAATTCCTGACGCAGACGGCCTATCGCCTGTCCGCGTATAATTTCTGCAATACGAAAACCTGTTTCCTGATCTGTATAATATTCTTCATCATACTGCGGATCACCCTGAGGCGCGAGCGCGTAAAGCGCAAGAAGAAGATCGTCAATACCCTCGCCGGAAACTGCCGATACGGAAATAATCCTGTCAGGCGAAAGCGCAGGAAGCCGCTGCATTAAAAAATCTTTAGCCTTTTCAAAATCCGCACCGGGAACATCCATCTTGTTTACCGCCGCGACTGTTTTTTCAGCTAACGGCGTTATAACACCGGCAACCTCGTCTTCTTCATGACCGGGAGCGCGGCATGCGTCCATTACATACAGCACAAGATCGCTATCTCCAAGCGCACGAGTTGAAACATCCATCAGTTTTTTATTTATTTTTTTATCGCTTGCATGCCTTCCCGGAGTGTCAATAAAAATCAACTGACCTTGTTCACGGTTTACAATTCCTCTGATTGCATTGCGTGTTGTCTGCGGAACATTGCTTACAATGGCGACTTTTTCGCCGCACATTTTATTTAAGAGGGTGGATTTTCCCACAGAAGGCCGCCCAACAATCGCGGCAAAAGCGCATTTTTTCGGCATCATCTAACAACCATTACCTTTCTGATTTCATCAATATCAGGTCCTACTATACGAATAAAGTACATACCGCGTGCAACAGGTCTTCCTGAGTTGTTAGTCCCGTCCCATGCATCTGTATATTCACCTGCGGCGCGCAGATCATTGCGCCTTAAGGATTTAACCAATGTTCCGTCGAGAGTATAAACCTGCACTGTAACCCTGCCCGCCCGCGCAAGTGAATAACGAAGATATGTATATTCGCCTGCAAGCGGATTGATAACATTGTTCAAAATAGTAACGCCGCCCCGCTGCCGAACCATCCTTGAAAAGTCAAAGCTGAACGGTTTTACAAGGTTCCACCATTCAGATGGGATCGGACTTCCCACAGGGATATCAAGGCGGGCTATGTACATATCCGAAAGGCTGCTAACACCGTCAAACCGGAAGAAAAATTCGAATTTACCCAAAGACGTTCCCATATCGCTATTTGAAAAGAAATAATTAAAGAGCGGTGTTGATGATGTTTGAGACTTACCTCTTGCCTCGGCATAAAAACCGCTTACACCGGAAGCCGGATTGATTCGGCTTGGAACAATGCCATAATGCGGAAACCCGTTTAAATCCCAGGGAAGCCATAAACCGCCTACGCTGTTGCCTCTTTCGGGAGCTACTGCAGGATTACGCCGTTCTGCCGGAACATTGATATCGTAGAATAATGATAAACTGCCTATCGACAGGGAGTTGTTTATTCTTGCCTGTAATTCAAACCCGCCATCTTCAAGTTCAAGATATTTGGTTCCGTCAAATTCCCAGATAATTCCTGTATCGGTAGGCTGCTGCAACAGGAAGTCTATAACATCGGGATTGGTTAAATAATCACTTGATACACCCGGGTATCTTAATATATCCTGATACCTTGCCCAAACAGGCCATGCAAAATAATTTTCAGAATTCCCTGAAGCAGGAGGTATAGAGACAAGCACATCTGTTATACGCCGGTTAAATTGATCTCCGCCATTGTCGAAATGTTCCGGTCTTATCAGATTCGATAAATTCCCCGCGCTGGTATCTCCGGGTACATAGGCTTCAAGCTTTACAATCATATCGGGCGTTAAGACACGGTTTGGAGGGAGGAATACCCTTGTTGTATTTAGGGAACTATCATCTACGGACAAGCCTTCGACATGGCTGTTACCTGCATAAACTGCATAACCTGAATAGTTCCAGTCAACAGGATATCTTGGCGAAGGATAAAATAAATACATTCCGGTTTCATTGATAGCGCCTATTGCCGAAGCCATTCTTTCATCGCGCCAATCCATTGCGCGCATCCCAATATCCCATAAACCCTGCAGTGAAACATTCATTCCTTCAATTATCTGGCTGACAGTCAGATCACTGGGATGTTCAATTATAAAACTCAATATACCGTACCCGGGAAGATATTTTTCATAACTATTATCCAATTCCAGCATGTATGATATGTTGTTAATTCCATGATACATAAAAAGATGATCGTACACCGGCGGCAGGGCTGTATCAATTTCGACCGGCGTTACAAGATCATAGAAAGTATTATCAAAAGAATGAACAGGCTGAGACATTCTGATATATGTCTGATTATGCCCCGGCAGCGTTAGCGCATAACTTATCCTTGGCGGAATTGTGTTGATTGTATAATACAAATTAATATCATCATCAGGGTGGCCGACAGGCTCAAGACTTATAGGATTTTTTAGAGATTCGTTTTGCGTAACTTTCCATTCCAATGGCTGCCCGTCATAAAGATATTGTCCTTCTTCCAGATAAATATAGAAAGAAAAATAATCTTCTATAAGAGCAGACGGACCAAGAATGGAGGGAACTAAGTCAAATCCGCCGGCGCCTCTTCCTGTATCAACTTCATAACCTTCTACATCGACCATAAACTGACTGAAATCGCCATTTAAAGACAGAGTTGTCTGTACGCGTATTCTGTCGGCCTTTCCATTACCGTCGCTGTCTTCAATAAAACTGTATATGATTTGGCGAACCTGAACCCAGTCATAATTAAAGAAGCTGTCCCTGTCCGGTTCTGCTGTATAAAACGGAAGAACCCTTAGATTGGCATTTGGATCGATCGGTATAGGCTGATACCATGAATGACTGAAATAAATAGTAACGCCGTCAATTACCAAAGGTCTGTGATCGTCTATATTCGGCGGTATAAGATTAAAATTCCAGAACTTAATTAATTCTTCGTACGGCTCGCCTTTCAAATTTCCGGAAACAACATATTTTGGAATATCATACGGAGAAGGAGCATTCGGCGTTAAATTTGGATCGTTTCTGTCATATATGTATACATCGTGCAATCTTGTAAGTGTTATGTGATTGGCAGAATTGCCCCTTAGAGCTTCGTCAACCTTAATATTAAATGTGTGAAGAAAAACATGCTGATGCAGGACGGTTGCGCTTTTATCATGAGTTGAAAATTGAATTACAGATCCGGCTTCGGTACATTCAAATATCTGCCATACTGTGTTGCCGATAATTTCAAAGAAAACCGGTATGTTGCCCGGTGCGCCGGGGACTCCCTGTAATGATACCGTACCTCCAACATTCTGCTGAAAAGCGCTCATGCGGGGAATAATTCTGTTATAATCATCACGGAAAGAATAATTGGCTTCGTCATCAACATAATTGGATGCATTTAAAACAATCCACCGGCTGACACTTCCCTTTGCTTCGCTTAACCCTGCGTACATTTTAATATCATAGGGTCCGGCATTTAAAACACCGGACGAATTGGAAAGAGGCGACCGCTCAAAATAATCAATCTCTACTTCGCCATAAATTTCCAAATCCTGCCGAAGATTTGTAACAGAACCCTGCCTTATATGAAGACTGCCCAACCCCTGAGCGGTAATTAAGTTTTGCTCAAACCTGCTTCCGGGACTTCCGCCATCCATCTCAAGGATGAGGCGGGGAAAATCGCCGGAAAGGTGGACATCGGACTTTGGTCCAATATTTACATTTTCTTTTACATTAATATACGCCCACCCGGAATTATTAACTGTGAATGTACTACCGGTTAAATTAAAATTATTGGTTATAAGCCTTGCACCTATTGTAAGACGGGTATTAAGATTGTCTGTGCCCCCAAGATTCAGAGCGCCATTAAAGCCGGTAAAGCCATTTGACTGCGTTCCGCCTGTACCCACATGCCACGACCCGGCTCTTATATCAAGGATTGCGCCATATTTTTCTTCATTGCCTTCTTCGCCTTCTTCAAGCGTAAGAGCGCCGCCGTTAATATGCGTAAAGAATGTCCCGGTTCCAATTGTTACACTGCTTCCGCGTCTTATGACAACATCTGACAATAAAACCGGCGAAAAAGCATTGAATGACTGCGCCGCACCTGCAAAATCAAGCACGCTGTTGTTATGTGTAAATTCACCAAGAATGACATTCCCGCCGAACCTAATCCGCCTGTTTGGTTCAGTTGATCCAACTAATGCTCCGGCAGCCGAAGAAGTATAATCACCCTGAAAATCAATTACCGGTAAATCAGACGCGCTTACTCCTGCGGCTATTCTGCCATTGTTTACGGTATTTCCCGTAACGGTTAAAACCCCGCCGGGCTGAATATTTCCGGCAGATGGAGCGGGAACTGATATTATCCCAACAGTGAAAATACCTGTATTTTTTATATCAATAACACCGGTTGTTGTTAGAGTGTTATTAACCGTTAAATTTACGCCTGTAAAGTCAAAGCCGCCGGAATAGTTCTGCTGACCATTGAATGTCGTAGTTCCGGCGCCTGCAGCTTGTATAAAATTTGCGGCATTGACTGTGCCGTTAAATATTGCATCGGCAACAGAAATTATTTTTATAGTTCCAATTGGAGCGCTGCCGCCAACAACGCTGTCTCCGACAGCGCCGCTTTCTATATTGCCGGTTCCTGCGATAAGTGTAAGGTTTCCTGCGCTCGAATCATTTGCAACACTGGCTAATGTAATACCGCCTTCTTCTTCACCTGTATTCAATACAGCGTCAATATTGAGAACTAATTTATCTAAGAAAATTTCCGCTCCTGTCAGGGTACGAAGTTCATCATCCGAATCCGCTCTCCTGCCCAGCGTTATCTCTCCCTCGAAGAATTGAGCGCCTGTTGTGGTAATGTCGCCGTTGATTCGGCTTATTACAGGATCTGTCGTGGCGGCAGTTCCCACAGTAACGCTTTTGATTAACGAGTCAATTTGCGTACCTACTTCTCTGTCAAAGAGAATGTTTGCATCTGTTATAGTTAACGAACGGGGGTCGTCACTACCGTTGACAGTACCATAAAACCGGACTGCACTATGCTCAGCGCCATCCCCTGAAAAGGTTACATCGTTCAAAAGTATGACAGGTCCATTGTAGATTTGAATACCTTTAGTGGTGATAGTCGTAGTAAGCGTGTCCGAACTGCCTATCCAGATAATTCCTGTACCACCGGTATCGGTTACAGTTCCGTATATTAAAATATCGCCAATGTTTGGACCTACTTCTCCGTCAAATCGTACATTTGGATGTCTTGCAAGGTCATCTTCAATTCCTATTGTTATATTCCGGTCAACATCTCCGGCGCCGCTTATATTGCTGTGAAATCGAATTAAATTATCAGTGTTGGCAATAAAAGTTACATCCCGCCTAAGAGTTACATTGCCGGAATAGGTTTGATCGCTTATAGTTCTGACAGATACAGCGACATCATTTGCCGGATGGCCTATTGTGCTGTTTACTGCGGCGGTTATTCCTGTACCCGCGATTCCAAGCGTAAGGGAACCTAATGCGTTAGTATCGCTGGTATTATCCAAAACGTTTACGCCTACATTTCCCCAAAACTCAACATTGGCAATATCTGCGACAGCATTCTGCGCGGTGTTATATATTGCTAATGTCCTGTTGTTACTACTGCTGCCGTTGTTATTGCTGCTGTTTACAGCGCTTCCAAAAATGATTGTGTTTCCACCTGCATCGTTTCCATTTATATTGAAGATTGTATTTCGCCTAAGTTCCACAGTTCCGTTATAGGTTTGATCGCCTATAGTTCTGATAGATACAGCAACATCATTTGCCGGATGGCCTATTGTGCTGTCTACTGCGGCGGTTATAATTCCCTCCGTATTTGCAGTTCCAAGTGTAATTGAACCTAACGCGGCGGTATCAACCGTAGTTGTAACAGTACCTCCCACACTTCCCCTAAATTCAACATTTGCAATATCAGCGACGGCATTATCTGCGGTGTTATTTATTGTCAGTGTACTGCCGACACCATCACTGCTATTTACTGTGCCGCCATAAATGATTGTGTTTCCACCTGTTGCGTTTCCATTTATATTAAAAGTTGTATTGCGTCTAAGTTCCATATTTCCGTTATAGGTTTGATCGCCTATAGTTCTGATAGATACATCGGCATCAGTTGCCGGATGTCCTATTGTGCTGTTTACTGCGACGGTGATGGTTCCCTCCGTATTTGCAGTTCCAAGTGTAATTGAACCTAATGCGATGTTATCAGTAGTATCAGAAGAGCCGCCTACATTTCTTCTAAACTCAACATTTGCAATAGTTGTGGGTGCGGTGTTATATATTGTCAGTGTCCTGTTATTATTTTCATCGCTGCTGTTTACTGTGCCGCCATAAATGATTGTATTTCCGCGGGCAGCGTTTCCATTAATATTAAAAGTTGTATTGCGTCTAAGTTCTACATTTCCGTTATAAGTTTGCGAGCCTATGGTTCTGATAGATACAGCATCAACATCCGTCGGATGTCCTAGCGTGCTGTTTACTGCAGCGGTTACGGTTCCCTCTGCATTTGCAGTTCCAAGTGTAATTGAACCTAATGCGGCGGCGTCAGAAGAACCGCCTACATTTCTCCAGAACTCAACATTTGCTACATTAGTTGTTGTTTGACCGGTGGTTGCGGTATTGGTTATTGCCAATGTACTGCCGGCATTATCACTGCTGGTAACTGTGCCGCTAAAAATAATTGTATTAGAGGCAGGAGTTCCGGGGGTTCCATCAATACTAAATGTTGCATCGCGCCTAAGTATTACAGAACCCCAGTAGCTTTGACTGCCTGTCGTTCTAACAGTTATTGCTGCTGTGTTATCGGGATGTCCTATCGTGCTGTTTACGGGCATGGCAATGACGCTTGTTGCGGTATCGACTGCGGTTCCAAGCGTAAGCGAACCTAATGCGCTGATAGGGCTGGTAGTACTTGCTGTTCCTACATTCCCATTGAACACGGCATTTAATGTTATTGGAGTTCCACTTACATTATTATCTACAGTTAACGCCCTTCCGGCGCCGTTGCTGCTGTCAACCGTACCGCCGTACGTTATAGTACTATTGGCAGTAGTCGATGAAAATGTTACATTGCGTCTAAGCTCTACAGCTCCCCAATAACTTTGACTGCCTGTAGTTCTAACGGTTACTAATTCTTGCGTATCATCTTCCGGATGGCCTATCGTGCTGTTTACGGGCATGTCAATGACGCCTGTTGCGGCATCGACTGCGGTTCCAAGCGTAAGCGAACCTAATGCGCTGATAGGGCTGGTAGTACTTGCTGTTCCTACATTTCCATTAAACACGGCATTTAATGTTATTGGAGTTCCACTTACATTATTATCTACAGTTAACGTCCTTCCGTCGCCGTTGCTGCTGTCAACCGTACCGCCGTACGTTATGGTACTTCCAACAGTAGTCGATGAAAATGTTACATTGCGTCTTAGCGTTACAGCTCCCCAATAACTTTGACTGCCTGTAGTTCTAACGGTTACTAATTCTTGCGTATTATCTTCCGGGTGTCCTATTGTGCTGTTTACTGCACTCGTTATGACGCCGCTTGCAAGGTTGACTGCGGTTCCTAGTATAAGCGCGCCTAACGCGCTGTCATCATTTTTGTCGCCTATGCTTCCATTGAACACTACATTTACAAGGTTTGATGTTCCGCCTGCAACG
>Ga0099364_10001663_pt1 | contig 36334 bp, 29 predicted proteins | sample TergutTh196P3_FD_73070 | JGI IMG/M metagenome (GOLD analysis project Ga0099364, IMG submission 73070) | Microcerotermes parvus P3 segment gut microbial communities from Pointe-Noire, Republic of the Congo - Th196 P3 | ecosystem: Host-associated > Arthropoda: Insects > Digestive system > Gut ... | reverse complement strand
TCCCGTTTGCGGCGGAAGCCATTTTAAGTATTCCCCTGTCGTAGTATTGGATCCCCAAGTCAGGGGCCAGCATCTCGCCGACGGTGCGCCCGCCGCTGCCGTATTGCCTGGCGATGGTGATGACGATTTTTTCCATGTTGTTCCTCCTGGTACACGGCGCGCTCTACAACCCTGTTCAATCCTATACAACCCAGAAGAACGCGCAGCGTTCTTCCGAAAACTTAGAAAATCTTGGCCTGGTTTTTTCAGGCCTTAGATTTTCAAGTTTTTGCTATTCTCCCAAATACGCTTTCTTTATCTCATCATTATCCAACAGTTCACTGGCCGGGCCGGAAAGCACGATATTACCCGTTTCCAGGACATAGGCGCGGTCGGCTATCGCCAGGGCTTTTTTGGCATTTTGCTCCACCAGTAAAACCGTCGTGCCGGCGGCGCTGACTTCCTCGATAATCGAAAAGATTTCCGCGACGAATATCGGCGAAAGGCCCATCGAAGGCTCGTCCATCAGTAGTATGCGCGGCTTGGACATCAGGGCGCGGCCCATCGCCAGCATCTGCTGTTCACCGCCGCTTAAGGTGCCGGCAATCTGATGCCTGCGCTCCTCCAAACGGGGAAAGCGCCTATATATGCCCCGCAAGCTATCTTCTATCTCCGCTTTGTCCGTGCGGGTAAAGGCCCCCAGCATCAGGTTTTGCAATACGCTAAGCTGGGCAAAGACCCGGCGTCCTTCCGGCACGTGGGCCATCCCCATGGCGACGATTTTATGGCTTTTGATTTTGGAAATTTCCACCCCGTCGAAAAAGACGCTGCCGCCCTTGGGGCCCATCAGGCCGGTAATGGTGTGCAGGATGGTGGATTTTCCCGCCCCGTTCGCCCCAATCAAAGCCACCACCTCGCCTTCATCCACATGAAAGGAGATGCCCTTGATTGCCTGGATCACGCCGTAATACACTTCTAAATTTTTTATTTCCAGCATGGACATATGGATTTTATTCTCCTAGGTACGCCGTAATCACCCTACTATCGCCCAGCACCGCCGCCGTCTCGCCGCTTAGCAGTATCTTTCCGAAATTTAGCACCGTCAGTTCCTCGCATATCCCCGCCACCAGCTTCATGTCATGTTCGATCAGCAGTATTGTCATGTCAAATTCGTCACGGACAAAGCGGATGGTCTCCATCAATTCCTTGGTTTCATTGGGGTTCATGCCCGCCGCCGGTTCATCGAGCAAGAGCAGTTTGGGGCTGGTCGCCAGCGTGCGCGCAATCTCCAGTTTACGTTGCTTGCCATAGGGGAGGCTGCCGGCCGTGCTCTCCGCCTCTTCGTCCAGTTCAAAGACTTTCAGCAAGCAATAGGCCTCCTCGTCCATCAGCCGCTCGGCGCGGCGGTATTGGGGCAAGCGCATGATGCCTTCAAAGGTATTATAGTGAAAGCGGTTATGGAGGCCAGCCTTGACATTGTCCAGCACCGACAGTTTTTTGAAGAGGCGGATGTTCTGGAAGGTACGGCCGATGCCGTCTTTGTTGATGTCCATCGTCTTTTGGTTGGTGATATTTTTATCATCAAGAAACACAATGCCTTCGTCCGGCTGATACACACCCGTGAGCAGGTTAAAGACCGTCGTTTTGCCCGCCCCGTTGGGCCCAATCAGCCCATACAGCTGCCCTTTTTCCACGCTCACGCTAAAATCATCAACGGCTCTAAGACCCCCGAACGAAATGCTTAAATTGTTTACCTTGAGTAGTGGCATATAGTCACCTTAAAGGCCTCCAGACCACAGCCTTATCACTTTATCTTATCGCCTTGATATTTTATTCCCCACCCACTCCTTCAGCGAATGTTTCTCGCGCCAAGCCAGTATTTGCGGGCTCCAGTTAAAGAGCATCATCACTATTAAAATGATGGAGTATAGCAGCATCCGGTAGTGTCCTATGCCGCGCAGCATTTCCGGCAGCAAGGTCAGCACCACGGCGGCAATCAGCGAGCCACGGATATTGCCGATGCCGCCCAGCACGACAAAGACAAGGATCATTATCGACATATTATAACCAAAGGCCCGTGGCGTGGCGGCGACGCTGTTTAAGTTGTGTGAATACAGCACCCCGGCCACCCCGGCCAGGGCGGCGGAGATGGAAAAGGCCATTAATTTATACTTTGTCACATGGATGCCGACCGACTCGGCGGCAATCAAGTTGTCGCGGATGGACATGATTGCCCGGCCGTCGCGTGAATGTATCAGGTTTAAGACGATAAACAGGGTAATCAGCACTAAAACGATGCCAATGGCAAAGCTGGAATCGCGTGGTGTGCCGACGATGCCCTGCGGCCCGTTGATGATAATCTCCCCGCCCTCGGACATGTTGAGCGACAGGGCATCGTGCAGGGAAAAATGGAAGCCCTTTTCGTCCAGACCGACAAACAGGGCGTTGATGACATTTTTGATAATCTCGCCAAAAGCCAGGGTGACGATGGCCAGGTAGTCGCCCCTAAAGCGCAGTACCGGCATCCCAATAAGGAGGCCGAACACACCGGCCACCACCGCGCCTATCAGAATGGCCAGCGTGAAACGGACAAAGGTCAGCGGGATTATGTCGGCCATGATTTTAGAGAAAAAAGCCCCGGAAAAGGCTCCCAGACACATGAAACCGGCGTGTCCCAAGGATAGCTCGCCGAGGATGCCCACGGTCAGATTCAAGGAAACGGCCAAAATCACATACACGCACAGCGGCACGAGCAGGCCTTGCATCAGATGGGAAATCAGGCCCAAGGACATGAGGATTTGCATGACAACAAAAGCGACCACGACGATGGCGTAGGTAATCAGGTTTTCCCTGAAGGTTTTGGGCATGGATTTGAATTTTGTTATCATTATACTTTTTCCTGCAACTTCCGGCCCAATATACCCGTCGGCTTGACCAGCAAGACGATAATCAAGACCATAAATAAAATCACGTCCGCCAACTGGCTGGATATATAGGCCCGCCCCAGAATTTCTATCACGCCCAGCAGTATTCCGCCAATCAAGGCCCCAGGTATGGAGCCAATCCCGCCAAACACGGCGGCAATAAAGGCTTTGATGCCCGGCATGGAGCCGGTATAGGGCGACAAAGAAGGATAGGATGAACAGAGTAAAACGCCGGCTATGGCCGCCAGCCCCGAGCCGATGGCAAAGGTCAGGCTTATCGTTTGGTTTACGTTGATACCCATCAGTTGGGCCGCCCCCTTATCCTCGGCCACCGCCAGCATCGCCTGGCCGGGCTTGGTTTTCTTGATAAACAAGGTCAGGCAGACCATGATAATAATGCAGGCGATAACCGTCACCAGCGTTTCACCCGATATGACGACCTGGCCGTCAAACAAGCGTATCGCCTCCAGGGGAATGAGCGAGGTGAAGGATTTGGTGGAGGCCCCGAATATCATCAGGGCGAGGTTTTGCAAAAAGTAGCTGACACCGATGGCGGTAATGAGCACCACCAAGGATGAAGCCGCGCCCCTTAGCGGCCTATAGGCGATAAACTCGATTGTGACCCCCAGCGTTATACAGACCAGCACCGACAACAGCACGGCAAAATACGGGTTAAAGCCCTGCATGCTGACCGCCCAAAAGACCGTGAAGCTGCCGACCATGATGACGTCGCCGTGGGCAAAATTCAGCATCTTGGCGATACCGTAGACCATCGTGTAGCCCAGGGCAATGATGGCGTAGATACTGCCCAGGCTTATGCCATTGAATAAAAAATTCAGGAAACTCATCAAACTCCCTTATGCAAACTATAGCTTCACACTAACCAAGCCATTATATGATACCAAGGTCAAAAAAGCAAGATTTTTAGCCGCGTCCGTACTCCTGATTTTTAGCCGCGTCCGTACTCCTGTATCAGCGACATGATATAGCGCAGGCTATGCAGCGAGGAGCCATAGTTGATCGAGCCGGCGGTGGCAATCTCGACGCCGCCGTATTTCATGCCGTCCAGGCAGTCGCGCCGCGTCTGCCGCAAAAGCTCCGCACGGTCGTTGCGGCTGAAAGCAAAGGGGGCGATGCAGCCGACTATTCTGGCCTGTGGCAGATAACGGCGTATTTCCGGCGTGAGGACATTGGGGCCGAAGTTTACTCCGGTCAGATTAAGCCGCCCCAGTATCTGCAGCAGATGGCCCATGTCGGAATCCGAATGTTGGAAACGGCCCTGCCCCGGCAGGGGGCTATAGTGGTCAAAGACCGCTTTTAATACCGGGTAGCCAAAGAGCTCGTACATTTCGGGATTCATCAGGCAGCAGCAATCATCGGCAAAGGAAAAACCGGGCCATGTTACCGGCGTGACCCCCGCTTCTTCGTCCATTACTTTAGCCATTTCCAAGATGGCGTGGGTTATGGCGGCCGAAAAGCGTCTGGCCAAATCCGGCTCATCCAAAATCAGGTATATCAAATCTTCATCGCCGAATATCGAACAGGCCAGGGTAACGGGGCCGCGGACGTGCCTGAGTGTTTGCGGTTTTAGGCCATATGTATCAAAGATGCGCTGTTTTTCCCTTTCCCAGCCCGGCGGCAACATGAACTCGCGATAATCCAATGTTTCGACACGCTCCAGCACGGCTTCCAGTTCTTTGTACGAGGCCGCGCCCTTTTCCAGCCATTCCGTGTAATTTTGCCAGGTGTATTTGCCGCCAAAGACCTCGCCAATCCGCTTTATCTCCGGAAAGACGGCATCCGCGGGCTTTATTGCTTCGGGAAGCAGCCGCCGCCCAACAATTTGCTCAGCCCTGTCATTATAGAGGCGGCGCCAGTTTTGCATGTCCTTCGGGTCATGGTGGTCCCAGGGATGCGACACTGTGATGCCCAGCTCGTCAAAGACGCACTCATCGCACATCCGAATCCCCAGGGCGACCTTCGTACCGTCGTTGAAGCAGTTGTTTTCATGGGCCTGTTGATCAAGGGCCCAAAATTGATCCAAATCCAATCCATCGTCAACAGTCAGTTTGTTGTCCATAATCACTTTAATAACCATGCCTTTCCAAAAATCCGCGCTGTTTGTGCCTGTGGATCATTATAACACAACATCGCGAGGGGCGGAGAAAACTTTCTTAATCAGCACCGGCGGCTGCGGCGGCTCGTCCGAGAAACTGTAGGCGGAGAGCAGACGCTCTCTGGCTTCGTTGGCTTTGGCCTCATCATTGCCATGCACATACGCCAACACCTCGCCGCGGGCGACCCTCTCCCCCACTTTTTTTGCGAGCACCACCCCCACCGCCGCATCTATCACATCATCCTTCGTATGCCGCCCGCCCCCCAAAATAAGGGATGTGCGCCCTACTTCGTCACAGGCAATGCGACTTATGTAAGCACTTTCCTGGGATAAGACAGGACTGATGATGGCGGCGGCAGGCAGTTTTTCGGGATGATATACATAATCCGCATCCCCGCCTTGCGCGGCGACAAACTCCGCCATCTTTTGTAGGGCCAGACCATTAGCCACCACCTTTTCAATCTGCGATTTTGCGGCAGATTCCGTGGCGCATTGGCCGCTGCCCACTAACATCTGCTCCATGATGGCCAGGCATACCGTCCATAGGTCCGCCGGACCCTTGCCGCCCAACATATGAAGCGCCTCTTTTAGCTCCAGGGCATTACCCACGGCCATGCCCAGGGGTTGATCCATGTCCGTCACCAGGGCGATGGTCTTTTTGCCGGCCCCGTTACCGATCTGCACCATTTCCGTGGCCAATGCATAGGCATCAGCTTCCTGCTGCATGAAGGCGCCGCTGCCGCATTTGACGTCCAGTACCAAGACATCGGCCCCGGCGGCGAGCTTCTTACTCATAATGGAAGACGCGATCAGGGCGATGTGGTCCACGGTGGCGGTCACGTCGCGCAGGGCATATAAGAGTTTGTCCGCCGGTGCCAGTTCTGCGGTCTGACCCATGAGCGCCATCCCGATTCTTTCGATGTTTTGCTTAAACTCTGTTATGGATATGTCCGTCCTGAAACCGGGAATACTCCCCAGCTTGTCTATCGTGCCGCCGGTATGACCCAGGCCGCGCCCGCTCATCTTGGCGATTTTTAAGCCGCAGGCCGCCATAATGGGTGCCAGGACCAAAGATGTCTTGTCGCCGACGCCGCCGCTGGAGTGCTTGTCTACCTTTACGCCGCCTATGTCGGATAAATCCAGCATTTGGCCGCTACTTGCCATTGCCTGCGTAAGATACAGCGTCTCGTCCGCGCTCATGCCCTGAAAATATATCGCCATCAACATGGCCGACATTTGATAATCGGGGATGGTCCCGTCCAGATAGCCCGCAATCATAAAATCTATTTCATCGCGCGTGAGGATGCCGCCGGTCTTTTTTTTGCTTAGCAGCTCATACATTAGCATATAAAATCCTCACTCATCCGTATAACTCATTGTACACATCATCCAGCACACTGCTTATATAGCTCTCGTCTTGCCCGGGAAACTGTGCGTTCACGCACTCTTGCATCCGCTCAAAGCGGCGGAAATACTTAATTTCTTCGGAAAAATCGGCGGCTTCTTCCGTATCGAATAACGCTTGGTCTATCTCATTTGCACTCAGATGCGCCATGCACCAGTCCTTTATCTCTTTTGTGAGCTCCCCTTCCGCGTCTGCCTGTGCCAAGAGCTTGCGGGAACTTTTAAGCGACATGATACCCATGACTAAAAACAACAGGAATAAGGCTCCCATCACATATACTACCATGTATTTGCCGCTGCCAAACATGGTGAACGGCAGTATGTCAAAGAAAAAGAGTATGTCCGCCACAAAACCCAGGCTGCCAACCAAAATCAGGGTATAGGCCGAGGATTTATGTTCCAGCGCCTTCTCTTCGCTGTTCACGTAGACCTTTGCCGCCTGGTTACGCATCCTGGCCGCCATCTCGCGGGCCGCTTCTTCTTTGAGCCGGGCGCGCTGCTCATCCGTCATGTCCGCCAGTTCCGGCAAGCTCTCACTGTCTGCGGCATTTTTCAAAAACTCCATTAAAGCCGCTTCCTCGTCCACCGCAGCAACGGATCCGTTTTCTGGATCATACTCATCTGCTGTGGCGACAAGTTCGTTAGTCAGCTCTAAATCGCAGTCCGCGCATTTTGCGACACCATCCACATATTCTGCCTTACATTCCGGACACCAAGCCATAGTTACACCTCATCCTTTCTATGTTTATTCCTCGTCATTCCGCAATGTTTTAATGCGGAACCCCCCGCGGGGAGGGTGCTTATTTTACCGTGCCTAAATACCCATCTATCCCCCTGGCGGCGGCCCGCCCGGCTTCCATTGCCAGTATCACCGTTGCCGAACCCGTCACCGCGTCGCCGCCGGCAAAGAGCCCGGCCCTAGAGGTGGCGCCGTTTTCCGTATCGGCCACGATGCACTGCCACCTATCGCCATCCAGACCCGGCGTCGTATTTAGAATGAGTGGATTGGGCGAGGTACCCAAGGCCATGATGACCATGTCCACCTCCATCAAAAAATCGCTGCCCGCTTTTTCGATCGGTCGCTGCCGCCCGGATTCATCCGGCGCGCCCAGCTCCATCCGCACACAGTTTATCGCCCGTACCCAGCCGTCATCGCCGCCGATAATCTTGGTCGGGTTTACCAGCAGATTAAAGATTACCCCTTCCTCCTTGGCGTGATGTACTTCCTCCACGCGGGCCGGCAGTTCCTTCTCCGAGCGGCGATAGACTATGTGTACCTCGCTGCCCAGGCGCAGGGCCGTGCGGGCCGCATCTATCGCGACATTGCCGCCGCCCACCACCGCCACCTTCTTGGCCCGCATGATGGGGGTCGTGCAATTTTCATCGTAGGCTTTCATCAGATTGGAGCGGGTCAGGTACTCATTAGCGGAAAAAACCCCGTTTAGCTGCTCGCCCTCTATGCCCATGAACTTGGGCAGGCCCGCCCCCGTGCCGATGAACACGGCCTGATAGCCCTCGTCCTTCATCAATTCATCTATCGACACCGAGCGCCCGACGATGGTATTACACTCTATCGCCACCCCCAGGGACACAACATTTTCTATTTCCTTTTGCACCACCGCCGTCTTGGGCAGACGAAACTCCGGTATGCCATAGACCAAAACCCCGCCCGGCTCATGCAGGGCCTCAAAGATGGTCACATCGTAGCCCAGCTTGGCCAAATCCCCGGCACAGGTAAGGCCGGCCGGCCCGGAGCCAATCACGGCGACTTTTTTGCCATTTTTATGTTTTGCCGGGGTCGGTCGTATCTCATTTTCCATCGCCCAATCGGCCACGTAGCGCTCCAGCTTGCCGATGGCCACCGCTTCGCCCTTAATGCCGCGCACACACAGCTCCTCGCACTGCGTCTCTTGCGGACAGACACGGCCGCAGACCGCCGGCAGGGCCGAGGCCCGGTAGATTATTTGCGAGGCCGTCTCCATGTCGCCCTTTTTTATCTCACCTATAAAGGCCGGTATGTCTATGGCCACCGGGCAGCCCTTAATGCATTTGGCATTTTTGCAAGCGAGGCAGCGCGCGGCCTCCGCCTGCGCTTCCTCGCGATTATATCCGTAACACACTTCTGTGAAATTTTTCGCCCGCGCGGCCGCGTCTTGTTCGCGGACGGGGATTTTTTTTGTGATGTCCATTTTTATCCTTTCTTATATAACGTCATCCGTTTCAGGGCCTCGTCAAAATCGATCAAATGTCCGTCAAACTCCGGGCCGTCCACGCAGGCGAACTGCACGGTGCCCCCCACCGTGACCCGGCAGGCCCCGCACATGCCCGTGCCATCGACCATGATGGGGTTCATGCTGACGATGGTGGGGATATTCAGTTCTTTGGTGAGCAGACAGACAAACTTCATCATTATCATCGGGCCTATGGTGACACAGCGCTCATATGTATTGCCGGCCTCCACCAGGTCCCGCAATACATCCGTGACCAGGCCTTGCTGTCCGTAGGAGCCGTCGTCGGTGGTGATGTGGAGTGTTTTGCAAACGCTGGCCATTTGGGATTCCATGATCACCAAATCCTTGTTACGGAAACCGGCAATCACCTCCACCGCGATGCCCTGTTCGTGCAGCCATTTTACCTGGGGATATACCGGCGCCATGCCGACCCCGCCGGCCACAAAAATAATATTTTTTTCCCTAAGCTCCTGAAACGGCTCCAAGATAAAATCCGAGGGTCTGCCCAGGGGCCCGGCCACATCCGTAAATATCTCGCCGCGCTCCAAACGCGCAATCGCCCGGGTGGCGTCGCCCATCACTTGCAATACTATGGAGATGGTGCCCTGTTGCCTGTCGTAGTCGCAGATGGTCAGGGGGATGCGCTCCGCACCGTCTTTGTCGCGGACGATGATAAACTGTCCGGGCTGGCAGGCCTTGGCAATCCGCCTGGCCTCTATGTCCATCCAGAATATCCCCTCCGCCAGTTTTTCTTTTTTTGTGATTTTGTACATGGTATGTCCTTTCCTACAACACCACGGCCACAAGCTGACCCTCATCATCATGCACCAAATGGACGGCTTCGCCTGTAATCGAATGGGCCGCATAAATATGGCCGGTTTTTTCGGGCCGGGCGTCGCCCTCCTTATAATACTCTATTACCATATAATAAAGCCCCTGCCCGGATATTTCAACCGGCGATTCCGTTACATATAGGTAATACCCGTCTCCGTCTACCGCCTTCCCGCTCTCATCCAGGACCTGGCCGCGGCTAATTTGCGCCCTCAGCACATTTTCAGCGGCTTCTTCATGGCCGATGCCGCCAGGCAGGCGGTACTCGTAGTTGCGCGTCACTACTTCGCTTTCCAGCCCGCTTTCATAGATGGCAATAAAATTAAACTCGCTTATCCCCAGCGGCATATTAATCGGCCCCATATATTGCCGGCCATCTTCATCGGGGATGCTTTTGTCAGTGCTATAGTATACCGTGCTGCCCGGGGGAATGTCCACGATAATCTTGGCCGCCTCGACATACAGACCACTGTCCAAGGATATTTGCGGCGGCGCCGCTTTTTTTTCTTCGATGAAGTATACATGGGTGACGACATCACTCAAGATGCCATATTCGTTTTCGAACACCGCCGCGACACTATAGTCGCCGGGCGTGAATGTGATTGGCCCGGTATATACGATGCTGTTCACATCCGGATCCTTGCCATCCAGGCTATAGAGAATGCGGCCACCGGGATCCGCACTGAGAATCAGCCTAAAGTCTTCATCAAACGTACCCGATGCCTCGCTGAAACTGGGGGCTGCGGATAAATAATGCTGATACTGCGCAATCAAATCCGCGTCCCGGCTGCAGATAAGCAGGTCGGCAATGTCGGCAAAATCGCCCCTTTCGCTCCAAATCTCGATGATACGCTCATAACATTTATCCTGTTCGGCCCAAGTATATGCCGAGGTATTAAGCATCGGCAACAACACGCGCACCGCCCCGTCCGGATCATTATTTTGATAGTAGTACTCCGCCAACGTAAAACGCAGGGAAAAATCCCCGGGTCTTAGGGCATCGGCCTTTTCCATCGCATAAATGGCGTTCTCATAATCACCCGCCACCGCATATTTAGCCGCCAGCCCTATTTGATAGGGCGCGGAATTATCGCGCACGATATGCCCGACAACAATGATGGCAACAATCAATATCAGCGTGGCCAGCAAGACCGTGATTAGCTGGAGCTTCCATTTGCCCAGCAGGCTACGCATATTTTCCACATTTAGCCAGGCAATGAGCCGCACTTTTGGGGGTGCTGCGTCGGCAACTTCGCTGGCCGCCATCGCGTCCGGGTTTAGCTCGTCGACCACATTTAATAAGGCCTCGCTGATGCTTTCTTCCAACTCCGGCTCAAAATCGGGTACTATCTGTATTTCCGCCCCGCAATGGGCGCATATCAAATTGTCCCCTATCAGTTCAGTGTCACATTTGGAACATTTCATATTAATCCCCAACTATATAATACACAATCAGATGTGTTAGTGTCCGCTATCTCTCACACAATTTTTCATCAACATCGCAATGGTCATCGGGCCGACCCCGCCGGGAACGGGCGAAATGGCCGTACAAAACGGCGCAACTGCCGCAAAATCCACATCGCCGCAGATCTTCCCCGCCGCGTCCCTATGGATGCCCACGTCAATGACGATGGCTCCCGGCTTTACATATTCGGCCGTGACCATCCGCGGCCGACCCGCCGCCACAATCAAAATATCAGCCCGGCGGCACACTAGCGCCAAATCCACGGTTTTTGTATGAGTCAGCGTCACGGTGGCGTTTTCCCTCAGCATTAGCTGCGCCATCGGCTTACCGACGATGTTACTGCGGCCGATGATGACACATTCCTTGCCGGCCATTTCTATCTGCGAGCGTTTTAACAGTTCTATCACCCCGGCGGGGGTGCCGGGTAAAAAGCCAGGGCGCCCCAGCGAGAGCTTGCCGACATTTTCCGGATGAAAACAGTCCACATCCTTTGCAGGGCAAACCGCCTCGATGATTTTTCCCTCGTCTATATGGGCCGGCAGCGGCAGTTGTACCAAAATGCCCGTCACCGTCTCGTCTTTGTTCAGTGTGTCTATCAAAGCCAGCAAGGCTTCCTCGCTCGTGTCGGCCGGCAATTCATGTGACAGCGAACCTATCCCGACATATTCACAGACTTTTTTCTTATTTTTCACATAGATATGCGATGCGGCATCGTCGCCCACAATGACCACGGCCAGGCAAGGGCTTATGCCCCGCACCGCCAGCCGAGCGACTGCTGCACGGCACTCGTCCTTTATCTCCTGCGCTATTTTTTTTCCGTCGATGATATGCATTAAAACAACCCCACAATCCGTCCAGCCCCGTCCACGTCTATGCTTTCGGCGGCGGGTCTTTTGGGCAGGCCGGGCATGGTCATCACCGCCCCGGTCAGCACCACCACAAACGCGGCCCCGGCCGACACATAGGCCTCGCGGACATTCAGGCGAAAGCCAGCGGGCCGCCCCAAAAGCTCCGGCTTATCCGAGAGCGAATACTGGGTCTTGGCCATGCAGACGGGCAAATGCGAAAATCCCAGGACACCCAGGCGTACCAGTTGCCTTTGGGCCACGTCAGAAAATTCGACATCATCGGCACCGTAAACCCTGGTCGCCACCGCCCGTATTTTATCCTCCAGCGGCATGTCATCCGGATAAAGACAGCTAAAATCACTGTCCTTGTTCTCGAGTGTATATAAGAGCTTTTCCGCCAAGGCAACGCCACCGGCGCCGCCGTCTGCCCAGACCTGGGAGAGGGCAAACTCGCAGCCTAAGTCGCGGCAATGGCGCGTGACCAAGTCTATCTCGGCTGCCGTGTCGCTGACAAAACTATTGAGGGTCACAACTACCGGCACGCCAAAGGCCTTCAGATTTTCGATATGCTTTTCCAAGTTCACTATGCCCGCTTTCAGGGCGGCCAGGTTTTCTGCGGCCAGTTCGGTCTTTTTCACGCCACCATTATATTTAAGCGCCCGAATGGTGGCCACCAAGACCACGGCATCCGGCTTTAGACCGGCTTGGCGGCATTTGATGTTGAAGAATTTCTCCGCCCCCAGATCCGCCCCAAAACCGGCTTCGGTGATACAGTAGTCGGCCATTTTGAGGGCCGTGCGGGTGGCAATGACGGAATTGCAGCCATGCGCGATATTGGCGAAGGGCCCGCCGTGGATGATGGCGGGGGTGTTTTCCAGGGTCTGGATCAGGTTGGGCTTTAGCGCGTCCTTTAGCAGGGCGGCCAGGGAGCCCACCGCTTGCAAGTCGGCGGCCGTGATCGGCTGGCCGTCCATGTCATAGGCCACTATCATCCGCCCCAGGCGAATTTTCAGGTCCGCCATGTCTGCCGCCAGGCAGAGGACGGCCATGACTTCCGAGGCCACGGTAATCACAAAATGGTCTTCCCGCACGACGCCGTCCGCCTTGGCCCCCAGGCCGATGACCGCGTTTCTGAGCGCCCTGTCGTTTAAGTCCAGGCAACGCTTCCAGACAATTTGCCGCGTGTCTATTTTTAGCTCATTGCCTTGTTGCAAGTGATTATCCAGCAGGGCCGCCAGCAGGTTGTTGGCCGCCGTGATGGCGTGGAAATCACCGGTGAAGTGGAGGTTTAGGTCCTCCATCGGCACCACCTGGGCATATCCGCCCCCGGCCGCCCCGCCTTTCACGCCAAAGCAGGGCCCCAGCGATGGCTCACGCAGGGCGATGATGGCTTTTTTACCCAGTTTCCCGAAGGCCTGGCCCAGGCCGACCGTGGTGGTGGTTTTGCCTTCACCGGCCGGGGTCGGGTTTATCGCCGTGACCAGAATCAGCTTGCCGTCGGGATTATTTTTTATCCGTTCAAGGTATGCGTCACTGATTTTTGCCTTATATTTGCCATACAGTTCCAATTCATCCGCATTGATGCCCAATTTTTCCGCCACTGCCGGGATGGGCAGCATTTGGGCCTCGCGGGCTATTTCGATGTCTGTTTTGTGCATGGTTTTCCTCCCCTAATTATCCACAAACTGCGCAAAATCCTCGGCGTTCATGAGGATGCGCCGGGTTTTGGTGCCTTCTTCCGGCCCGACGACCCCGGCCTCGCAGAGTTCATCCATAATCCGCGCCGAACGGTTAAACCCGATGCGGAATTTACGCTGGCAATTGCCGATGGAGGCCTTGTCCGTTTCGATGATGAACCAGCCCACGTCCACAAACAAGGGATCATAATCGGCGAATTTGGGATTTACATCTTGCGGGCCTTCGTCCGGCTCCTTACCTCTTTTGGACTTTTCCTCAAACTGCTTGGCATTTTCCTTTATCTGCTCAGCTATGCCACTATTATACTTATTCACCCAGGCCTGCTCTTTTAAGAAAGCGACCACCCGGCCCACTTCCTCATCGGTGACAAAGGCCCCCTGTATGCGCGACGGCCGGGTGGAACCCTGGGGATAGTATAGCATGTCGCCCCGGCCCAGGAGCTTTTCTGCCCCTATCATGTCCAAAATAGTCCGGGAATCGATGCCGCTGGCCACATTAAAGGCGATACGGCTGGGCATGTTGGCCTTAATCAGGCCGGTGATGACATCCACGCTGGGCCGCTGCGTGGCGACAATCAGGTGGATACCGGCGGCCCGGCCCAGCTGCGCCAGGCGACAGATAAAACCTTCCACCTCTTTGGAGGCCACCATCATCAAGTCCGCCAGTTCATCGACAATGATGATAATCCGCGGCAAATGACCGGAATGTTCCGGCAAATCCGCGCCCCGCTTGCCGCTGACCAAATCATTATATCCTTTCAGGTCGCGAACATTCAGGGCGGCAAACATCTTATAGCGCTCCGTCATAATGCCGACCCCCATCTTCAGTGTGCCGGCCGCTTCCTTTGCGTCGGTGACCACAGGCACCAGCAAGTGGGGAATGCCGTTGTAGACATTGAGCTCCACCACCTTGGGGTCTATCATCATCATGCAGACATCGTCGGGGTGGGCCTTATAGAGCAGGCTCATCACCAGGGTATTGATGCAGACAGACTTACCCGAGCCGGTCGCGCCGGCAATCAGCATATGCGGCATCTTGGAAATGTCACCGAAGACATTTTGCCCGCCTATGTCCTTACCCACCGCAAAGATTGTGTCCGAAGGAAATAGGTCAAATTCCTTGCTATCTATCAGATCACGCAAAGAAACCGTCACATATTCGGAGTTGGGTACCTCTATCCCTATGGCCGGCTTGCCGGGGATGGGCGCCTCGATGCGGATGTCAAACGCCGCCAAGTTCATCTTGATGTCATCTTGCAGATTGACAATCTTTGAGACCTTGACCCCTTGCTCCGGCTGCATTTCATAGCGGGTAACGGCCGGTCCCTGGCTTATTTGGGTAATCGTCACCTTGATGCCAAATGTTTGCAGGGTATTTACCAAGCGGGCCGCCGTCTCATTTAGCTCGCGGCTGCGGTCTACTCTGCCGGCCTTTCCCTCCAGCAACAGTTCACAGTCCGGAAACTGGTATTCATCGCGGCGCGTACTTTTGGGCCTACTGGCCGCCTTGTTCTTTGTGCTGCGCTGCTCAGTTCTTTTCCGCCCGGCTTTTACTTCGACCATCTCGTCTGCCGCGTCGTAGACCGGAAGGGGAATATCTTCTGCGACCACTGCGGGCTCCATCTGCGACTCAAAATCCGTCAGGTTTATCTCGTGCATATCCTCACGCGGGCCGGGGGTAGCGTCCACTGTTTCAGTGAGTTTGGTGTTTTGCATCACGCCGCTCACTTTTTTATCGCGCCGCAGTATTTTTTCGTTTTCTGCTTCCTCGCGCTCCCGGTCTCTTTCCGCCATCATTTCTTCACGCCGGCTCCGCCAGTCCTTATGGCGTTCCGACCCTTCTTTTATCGTATGATCTATCAGTTTTTCGCCGCCTTCCTTGGCCTTGGACAGTAGCGGGCGATTTGTCAAAATAAGCAAGGAAATGATGGCAACCACCAGCGTGATGAGCACTGTTCCCACCGTATCCAGCATCTGATGGCACAGATAGGCCAGCGAGCCCATGATTACACCCCCGCCGTTCTTAAAATCCGCGCAGCGGGTATATATTTTTACGATGTCGTATGTTGTTTCACCGTCCAGATTGGCGACGGGCAGCTCGCAAACAATACCTATCGCCAGAAACAGGCAGATACCGGAGATGATCTTGCGCACGGCGGCCCCGGATGCACGATTGAGCAGACCAAAGGTCAGGCACAGGAATAATAATAGGGGGGCGACGTAGGCTAAGAGGCCAAAGAGGCCGAACAGGACGCGGCTAATATGGTCGCCGAGGGCACCCATGACGGAAAAATTACAGAGAAACAAAAAGAGAGCCACGGCCAGCATAAGGACAATGACGATTTCTTTTTTCATCCCCCCATCCAGCGGTTCTTTCGTCTTGCGGGCGGGAGGCTTATTTTTGGCGGCCCCGGCGGGCCTTTTTTTATTGCTTGTTGTTGGCATTTGTGGTCTCACACTGCGACTATGCTAGTTGGGCTTTAGTCTGCTTGGCCAATGAACGTCTGCTTGGCCGCGCACCGATATCATAATCCGCATCAGGGGCTACCTCTATGTCATAGTGCATAAGCTCCGGCGGCACCTCATAGGGATAGTCAATCATGCGCCGCGGCCGTTTTGGCGGCAACGGCAGGGGGTTTTTCAGGTATTCTACGCCTTGGGAGCTATCGTAGCGCTGCTGGTCGCTTGTTTTTTCCGCTGCCACCTCAGCCGGCATCGGTACCGGCAGCGGCGTTCTATCAGCCGGTGCCATTTCAACCGACGTTGTTTCAACCGACGTTGTTTCAGCCGACGTTGTTTCAGCCAGCGCTATCTCAACCGGCATTGCTTCAACCGGCGTTGTTTCAGCCAGCGTCATCTCAACCGGCATTGTTTCGACTGGCACAGGCACAGGCAGCGGCACGTCCGCCGCCACCGCCGCGCTGTCTCTCTGGGCAAACCTACAGACAGCATCCAGGCCCAAACCCGCCGCTGCTGCCCAGGCCATAATACGCCACATGTTCAAATTTACGCTGGGAAGCGCACTGCTGGGATAGATAAACGTGAGCATGAAAACAAAAAAGCTATATAAAAGTAGGCTTTTGCCACCTATGCGCGGATAGAAAAACACCAAAATAAGCGCAAATACCACCAGTAGAGCCAGTATTATCACATTCTCATCGGGTACGTATATCCGCCATGCAATGTTAAGGTCTTGGCGCGACAACCATATTTGGATATTTTCGCTGATGATGTTGCTGCGGATGACCGCTTCGCGAAATAACATGATGAAAAAGCCGCCCAGTACCCCTGACGAAAATACCAAGGCAAGCTTTAGGCGGGGCTTATTCAAATATATAATGTAAACGCCGGCAGCCAGCAATAAAACGCCGCTCAAATCCACATGGACACTCATGCCCGCCAAAAAGGCCGACACCAGCATTCCATGGAGGCCAAGTTGTTCCTTTGCCTCCCTCGCGGCGGCCGCCTTGGCAAAATAACACCATAAAGACATCGTAAAGAAACTTAGGCTCCAAAGCAGCATATAGACCACTTCCGGGCCTCCGTAGGTCGCCTTATCCATGTAGTAGCTGGAAGCGGCCATGATAATCGCCGCCAGATAGGCGCAGAGTGCGCCGGACAGAAAGCGCAGGGCAAAAAAGATCAGCAACACGCCCAGGCATTGCATGATGTAGATTCCGTAGTATAAAAACAGCGTCGGGTTATTGGAGGCCGAATGAGCAAAGTTCACAAGGCTCGCATATAGGCTGGCGGCTCCCACATAGTAGCCACTTTGGTCTGTGTTCGTCAGGTCCAGCAAGGCATAAGAAGCGGCATCCACCGGACGCGACAGTATGTGATACAGGAAAAACCCGCCAATTATCAGGGCAGCCACGGCTTCGTGGATGATCTGCAGCTGCGGGCTGTTTTTGGCGGCAATTATGGGAAAGCCAAAAATAAGACCCAGGCTTATCAAGAGGGCAGCCAGCAGCATTAACACTGCCATCAGGGTGGCCCTCACGGGCAAGTTATCCGGGTAAAATAATATCGACGCGGCATGCACGCTTGTTTGATACAGCAAAACAAGCGCCATGGCGGCAAATATAACCCAAAAAGCATAGTCTGGCCCATTTAGCTTAACTTTCACCTATTGCTACCTCAAAGGGCGGTTTGCAGATCCGCCAAAATGTCATCGATATGCTCAATCCCGACCGACAGGCGCACCATGGCCGGATTGACCCCCGCTTCCTTTAGCTGCTCATCACTCATCTGCCTATGGGTGTGGCTGGCGGGATGCAAAACGGAGCTGCGGGCATCGGCCACATGGGTGACCACGGCGATAAGCTTTAGTTTCGCCATCATTTCTACCGCCGCCGCTCTCCCGCCCTTTAAGCCAAAGGAAATTACCCCCGCCGCGCCCCCGGGCATATATTTTTGCGCCAGCTCATAATAGGCATCCGTTTCCAGACCGGGATAGACCACCCAATCCACCTGCTCATGTTCCTTTAAGAAGCGCGCCACCGCCAGGGCGTTTGCCGAATGTCGCTCCATCCGCAGCGCCAGCGTTTCCAGGCCACAGTTTAGGTAGAAGGCATTCTGCGGCGACTGGCAAGAGCCCAGATCGCGCATCAGTTGGACGGTCGCCTTGGTGATATAGGCGGCCTTGCCAAAACGCTCCGTATAGATGACGCCTTGATAGGTCGCGTCCGGGCTGCAAAGACCGGGAAATTTATCCGGATACTTGGCAAAATCAAAGTTACCGGAATCCACTATCGCCCCGCCTATCGTCATCGCATGGCCGTCCATGTATTTGGTGGTCGAATGGATGATGATGTCCGCCCCCCAGCTAATGGGGCTGCAATTTATCGGGGTGGGGAAGGTGTTATCCACAATCAGCGGCACATTGTGCTTATGGGCCAGCGCGGCAAATTTTTCTATGTCCAGCACCACCAGGGCGGGATTGGCCAGAGTCTCGGCAAAGACGCATTTTGTGTTTTCACGGAAGGCTTTTTCCAACTCCTCAATGGGGGCGTCCGGATCGACCACCGTAGAGGATATACCCATCTTTTTCATCGTGATGGCTATTAAGTTAAATGAGCCGCCATAGACCTTGGCAGATAGCACCACATGATCGCCGGCCTCGCAGATGTTGAAGATGGCGTAGTAGGTGGCCGCCTGGCCGGAGGATGTGAGCATGGCCGCCACGCCGCCCTCTAAGTCGCAGATTTTGGCCGCCACGTTGTCGCAGGTGGGGTTTTGCAGGCGGGAATAGAAATAACCTGCGGCCTCCAGGGCAAAGAGCTTGCCCATGTGCTCGGAATCATCGTATTTGAAGGTGGTGCTTTGGTAGATGGGCAGAATACGCGCTTCACCATTTTGCGGCTGCCAGCCACCTTGTATGCAGATAGTTTCTTTTTTCATCTATTCTCCTTTCAGCTTGGTCACCAACACACTGCTAATCATCCTTTTATCCACTGTCTGAATCCGGAAGTTATAGCCTTCCACATCCACGCAAAAATCCTCGTTTTCCGTGGGAATCCTATCCAGCCGGGAAATCATGAAACCGTTTATGGTCTCGTATTCTTCCTCGTTGAATGATATGCCAAATCGCTCCTCCACCTCATGGAGCGGGGTCTTGCCATCGATGATATATTGCCCCACATCGGCCATTTCCGCTATATATTCTTCATCCTCATCGTATTCGTCTTGGATATTACCCACTATCTCCTCGATGATATCCTCCATCGCAATCAGCCCGGCCGTTTGTCCATATTCATCCACGACTATGACTAACTGTGTCTTTTCTTTTTGCATACTCCTAAACAGGGCGGCAATCTGCTTGTTTTCCGGCACAAACTGCGCCTCCCGTATCAAATCGGGAATCTGTTCAATGGCCGCTTCACGCATATCCGCATTCATATGCGCCCGCATCAAATCCCGCAAATGCAAAACACCCACAATGCTGTCTATATTGTTTTCGTAGACGGGAAAACGGCTTTTATTCTCATTCAAGATGACATTCATGGTGTCGCTCAGGCTGCTTTTTATGTCTATCGCCAAAATGCTGCCGCGCTGGCACATGATATCCTTTGCCACTTTGTCGCCATATGTGAAGATATTTTGGATCATCTCAGCTTCTGTGTCCAGGAGCTTGCCTTGTTCATAGCCTTCGTTGACCATGGTAATCAGCTTTTCTTCTGAAAACTTGGATCCGCCCGGCAGCTTAAGCCTGCGCAGAAGCCTTTCTAATCGGTCCATTATGTTATTGTATTCCTCCTATTTGTGGTCAGTAGTCCGTAAATAGTATAGCACCAATGCCAAAATACGTCAATTATCGTCTACATATATCCGGGGTATGCGTGCGGTAAAACCGCATAGCAGCTCGTAACGGAAGCGCCCGGACAGGTTTTCCAAATCTGCGGCATCCATGCTGTGTTTGCCGTCTGTGCCTAATAGTGTCACCGTGTCACCCACTGCCACCTCGGGAATGTCGCTCACGTCCAGCATGAAAAAATCCATGCAGACGCGGCCGATGATAGGCGCCTTTTTGCCCCGCAGCAGCACCTGGCCGCAGTTTGACAGGCTGCGGGGATAGCCATCGCCATAGCCTATGGGCACGGTGGCGACCGTGGTTTTTTGCCGCGTGACATAGGTGGCGCCATAGCCTACCTGCTCCCCGGCCGCCACTTCTTTTATCATCACGATATGGCTAAAAAACGACAGGGCCGGCTTTAGGGTGATTTGCGGCATCCGCGCCCGCGCTACATCGGAGGGCCAGACGCCATATATGGCTATGCCGGGGCGTACCATATCCATGTCCATGTCCCCAAACCCCAGTATCGCCGCTGAGTTGGCGACATGCTTATGGGGGATGATTAATCCCAGCTCCTCTTCTACTTGCCGGACGAAGCCCTCAAAGAGAGCCAGTTGCTTATGCGTGCTGTCTAAATTGCTTTCGTCGGCGGTGGCAAAATGACTGTATATGCCCTCTAGGTGGATGTTGGGACTATTTGCCAGCGTGCGCATGATAAAAAGTCCCTGCTCATCTGCGGAAATACCAATCCTGGCCATGCCGCTATCCACTTTCACATGGACGCTTTGCACAAGGCCCAGGCGCTCACTGCCCGCCAGCAGCGCTTGCAGGCTGTCCATGGAGTAGACCACGGCCGCGATATGCTCCCTTATCAAGCGCTCTTGATCCCCGGCCAAAACCGGGCCCATCACGAGAATGGGTTGTTTTATGCCGGCCTCCCTGAGCTCAAAGGCTTCCTCGCAGCTGGCCACGGCAAAGCCGTATACACCCGGCATATCCGCGATGGCCGTGGCTACTCTTTTTGCCCCATGTCCATAGGCATCTGACTTGACGACGGCCAACAAGCAGGCGTTTTGCGGGGCCACTTTTTGTAATGTGATGATATTTGCGCGTATGGCCGCCAGATCTATTTTAATAAAACCACGACTGTTCTTGGCGGCATTTTTATTCATTTTCTTCGTCCTTTTCTTTGTCTTCATCCTCCGCTTTTTTGATTTGGGGGATGTACTTCATGTCAAAGACTTCTATCACGTCCATGCCGAAAATCTGATGCATGTATTGGTATAGGTTGTTTATCGTCAGGGCTTTTTCTTGCTTGCGGATGATTTTTTTCTTTAGCTCCCGCCGTATCTGACCTATCCAATCGGATATTTCCTGGACTTCTTGCGTACTCTGGCGCATCTCATCATAGCAACTTTCCATCGTGGCGAGCATCAGCTTGTAGTTGACGGCGTCTATCTGGGCAGGCAGCTCAAACAGTTCATCCTGATGTGCCTCCATCTTTTCCTTGCACTCGTCAATCAGACGTTTGTTTTTTTCCAGTTTTTTTACGGCACTTTTATTGCCCTGCTCAGCTTCGTCGGCCAGACCGACAATTTCATCCAGCAGACTTTTGCGCAGCGCCTTTAGTTCCTTACTTTCAGTCGTCAGCTTGCCTTGGCGTTTTAGCAGACTGTTCAGCTCCTCTTCGCCTTTTTTTATCTGGGGCGATGGGTCGGATTGGGTGAATAGCCGATGCCACTTGTTGTCCAAAGTGAGGATGGGGATTTTTTTGCCTTCCAGGGCCGGTATGAATACTTCTTCGGTACGTGACATGAAGACTCCTTCTTTTTCTTCTGATTATAGGGTAAATGCTTAAAAATAACAAGTTAATTACTTTGCCGGGGGTGTCGTATTAGAACACACGGTCGAGCATAGTCAAGCAGTCCACATTTTTATTGCATTTTACGGTCAGATGTCATATACTGACATGGGCTTTAACCCCTGCCCTACAACCTATCCCTTAATCACTGGAGGTTTCCCCATGCCACGTCGCAATGACATCGAAAAAATCCTGATCATCGGCTCCGGCCCCATCGTCATCGGCCAAGCCTGCGAGTTCGATTATTCCGGCACCCAGGCCTGCAAGGCCTTAAAAAGCCTGGGTTACAAAATCGTCCTGGTCAATTCCAATCCCGCCACAATCATGACCGACCCCGGCACTGCCGATGTCACCTACATCGAGCCTTTGAACGTCAAACGCCTCACCCAAATCATCGAAAAGGAGCGCCCCGATGCCCTGCTGCCCAATCTCGGCGGCCAGTCCGGCCTGAATTTGTGTTCCGAGCTGGACAAGGCTGGCATCCTGGAAAAATATGGGGTGAAGGTCATCGGCATACAAGTGGACGCCATCGAACGCGGTGAGGACAGGATTGCCTTTAAGCAGACAATGGACGCCCTCGGCATCGAAATGGCCCGCTCCGCCGTGGCCTACAGCGTGAAAGAGGCGCTGGATATTGCCGCCGGGCTGGGCTATCCCGTCGTCGTCCGACCCGCCTACACGATGGGCGGCGCCGGCGGCGGACTGGTCTACAACAAAGAAGAACTGGAAACCGTCTGCTTGCGCGGTCTGGCCGCCAGCCGCATCGGCCAGGTACTGATAGAAGAATCCATCCTCGGCTGGGAGGAACTGGAGCTGGAAATCGTCCGCGATGCCGAAAATAATCTCATCACCGTCTGCTTCATCGAAAATATCGACCCCCTCGGTGTCCACACCGGCGATTCTTTTTGCTCGGCCCCGATGCTCTCCATCTCCACGGAATGTCAACAGCGTTTGCAGGAGGCGGCTTATAAAATCGTCGAATCCGTCGGCGTGATTGGCGGCTGCAATGTCCAGTTCGCCCACGAGCCCGAAAGCGGCCGCATCATCGTCATCGAAATAAACCCCCGCACCTCGCGCTCTTCTGCCCTCGCCTCAAAGGCGACCGGCTTCCCCATTGCCCTGATCAGCGCCCTGTTGGCCTGTGGCCTAAGCCTTAGCGAAATCCCCTGCGGCAAGCACGGTACCTTGGATAAATATGTGCCGGGCGGCGATTATGTGGTGATAAAATTTGCCCGCTGGGCCTTCGAAAAATTCAAAGGGGTCGAGGACAAGCTGGGCACGCAGATGCGGGCCGTCGGCGAGGTGATGAGCATCGGCAAGACCTATAAGGAGGCTTTTCAGAAAGCCATCCGCAGCTTGGAGACCGGCCGCTTCGGTCTGGGTAATATCGGCGACCTGCGCGGATTTACCAAAGATGAGCTACTGAGAATGTTGGGCCTGCCCACGAGCGAGCGGCATTTCATCATCTATGAGGCACTGCGCAAAGGCGCCAGTTGCGAACAAATACACGAAATTACCAAAGTCAAGACCTACTTTATCGAGCAGATGCAAGAGCTCATCACCCAGGAAGACGAAATAAAGTCCCTTGCCGGCGGTCTGCCCGACGAAAAAACCCTCCGTCTGGCCAAGGAAAACGGCTTTTCCGACCATTATCTGGCGGAGCTGTTGCAGCTTACCGAGGCAGACATCAGAAGCAGGCGTATGGCCCTGGGTATCCATGCGAGCTGGGACAACATCCATGTCAGCGGCACGGCGGATTGCGTTTATTATTATTCCACGTACAGCGGCGCGAAATCTGACACATCTGTCATATATACCGCTGGCGCGGCAGCCGACGAAACTGGCGCAATCGCCGCCGATAAAACTGGCGGCGGGCAAAAAATCATGATCCTCGGCGGCGGCCCCAACCGTATCGGCCAGGGCATCGAGTTCGACTACTGCTGCGTCCATGCCGCCCTGGCCCTGAAAAAACGGGGCTTTGAGACGATTATCGTAAACTGCAATCCCGAGACCGTCTCGACCGACTACGATACCTCGGACCGGCTCTACTTCGAACCCTTGACCCTGGAGGATGTCCTGAATATTCACGATAAGGAAAAACCGCTCGGTGTCATCGCCCAGTTTGGCGGCCAGACCCCCTTAAACATCGCCGCCGGCCTGGAAAAAAACGGTGTCCGCATCCTGGGCACGGCTCCGGCGACGATAGACATGGCCGAGGACCGCGACCTCTTCCGTGAAATGATGGAAAAGCTGGATATTCCCATGCCGGAATCGGACATGGCTACCAACGTGGCTGAGGCTCTTGATGTCGCCCATCGCATCGGCTATCCTGTCATGGTACGGCCCTCCTATGTCCTGGGCGGGCGGGGCATGGAGGTGGTTTACGATGACGGGGGCATGGACGCTTATATGCGGGCGGCCGTGGGGGTAACGCCTGACCGGCCAATCCTGATTGACCGTTTCCTAAGCCATGCCACGGAATGTGAGGCCGATGCCATCAGCGACGGGAGCCAGGCTTTTGTGCCCGCCGTGATGGAGCATATTGAGCTGGCCGGCATCCATTCCGGTGACTCGGCCTGCCTCATCCCTTCGCGCAATATCACGCCGGAAAACGTCAAAAAAATCCGCGCCTACACACGCAAAATCGCCGAGGAAATGCGGGTGCTGGGCCTGATGAACATCCAATACGCGATAGAAAATGACACGGTTTATGTCCTCGAGGCCAATCCCCGCGCCTCCCGGACCGTGCCCTTGGTGTCCAAGGTCTGCAACATAAACATGGTGCCGCTGGCCATAGATGTCATCACCGCCCCTTTCACCGGCCGCAACAGCCCCATCCCCAGCCTGACGCATACGGACATCCCCTTTTATGGGGTGAAGGAGTCAGTCTTTCCCTTCAACATGTTCCATGAGGTGGATCCCATCCTCGGGCCGGAAATGCGCTCAACCGGCGAGGTGCTGGGCCTGTCCACCTCCGACGGCGAGGCCTTTTACCGGGCGCAGGAAGCCGCCGGTTCTGCCCTGCCGCTGTCCGGCACGGTCCTCATCACCGTAAGCGACCGCGATAAGGCGGCCATAGGCGAAATCGCCGCCCTCTTTGACAGTGCCGGTTTCCGCATCGTCGCGACGGGCAAAACACACCAGACCATCAGCACCGCCGGCATAAAAGCCGCAAAGGTGAAAAAGCTCCACGAGGGGCGGCCGAATATCCTTGACATGATCATCAGCGGCGAGATCGACATCGTCGTGAATACCCCCGTCGGCAAAGAGAGCACCCAGGACGACAGCTACCTGCGCAAAGCCGCCATCCGCGCCCACATTCCCTATGTGACGACCACCGCCGCCGCTTTCGCCGCCATCCGCGGCATCTGCTATGTAAAAACGCATGGGATGGGTGAGGTACTAAGCTTACAAGAATGGCATGAGCAGATAAACTGACCGAGTGAAGGCAAAATACATTTGCCGATGCGAGTTATGATTTCGCAGTTGACTTTCGGGAAATGTAGTGTTATGCTTTTCTTCGTGACAGGGTAATGATGGCTGTATGCATCTTTTGTCCGCAGCCCGCCCGTCATGGGCAAATAATAACCAGCGGAGGTGTCGGAACTGGCAGACGAGCAAGACTAAGGATCTTGTGGGCGATAGCTCGTGAGGGTTCAAGTCCCTTCCTCCGCAGGAAAGCATTGTTACTCGAACACCTTTGTGAGTAATGCAGTGTTTGGGGTGGTGGTTAAAATCTGAGGATAATGACCGGAACGAGGAGGGCCCAAAGATGGGCTCTCCTCGTTTATGTTTGGTGCAAGTTGGTGCAAGTTTGGTGCAAGTTTCGCTTCGGCGATGCAACCAAAACCCCGTAAAATCAAGCATCAGGTAACTTGTACTCGCTTTTATTTGGTGCAAGTTTGTTGCAAATCTGCCCATCCTTTCTTATTCTACCATCTAGGATGCTTTTCAAGGTCATCAGTTCTGGCAGTCATGTCATCTCGCTTGCTTCTGGTGGAAGCATTTTGTTTGTGATAATATTTATCTCAGTCACATCATGAACGCACGAACTTTTTATTAAATAGTTTATAGGCTTATCATTTTCATCTTTGGACGTATCAAACAGGACAATATTTATTCCGTTTTTATGCAATGAACTTGGAAAGCGTATACCTTCCACCTGTTTTTCCTTAATGAAGTTGCCGATGTATTGTGTCGTTAAATATCCCTCTTCTCCAGCATAGTTAGGCTCGGATATATGCTTTGCAATTATCCGAAAAATATCGTGAGTCTCTTCTTTACTCTCGAAGTCCAAAATAGGGATTGAAAAATCATACAATATCAAATCTCTTTCTATCTCTATTTCGGCAACACTCACCATTTGTCCGATAATGGGACGAACCTCTACGATGGCTGTATGTGGCTGCTCTGCTGCATACAAGTACGATACTCCTTTCGGATTTATACGTCCAGCATAAGCCTTTTCGATTTCAGGCGCACCTGACCTTTCAGCATTAAAGCCCCAAAAATCCTTGTTTGGATTCATTTCAGCTAACGCGGCTCCGTTTATAAATCCATCCAAGTTTCTATAAGAAGCTGACGAGTCATGAATCAATTCTAGTACCTTGTGCATACAATCTGGCAATTCACTCTCGGTAGAGATGCGACGTGCTCTATAAATAATCGAACCTTTCTTCAATGTGTACGCAGCTTTGTCCATAAATTGATTCAATGCGTTGCAAATCTGCGTCGTAGCCGACGAGGAATCGACCTCTTGGGATATTTCGTTTTCGAAACCTTTCCAAAGCTCATATTCTTTTTTCATATTTTCCCATGCAAATGAAATGAAAATGAAAAATATCATGCCTGCCATTTCCAAATTGTTGTTATTGCTCATCGTCTTCCACCTGCAATATTGCAATTTTTTTTTCTAACTTTTTTTCTCTCATTTTCATAGCATTGATTGTTCCGGTCGCACTTATTCTGCAGTTGCTACGCTCTTCTTCTTTTTAGGATAAAATTCCATCTCAATCGCTGATAAGCATTTATCTAAGGATTGTTCCGTTATCTCTAACCCTATATCGTGCAAAAAACACAATCTCAGCAATAATTCAAACTTTTTTATCGCCAATCTAGTTTCCCGCTGTGTGAAATATTCTTTAGGATTATATAAATGGGACATAAAATTTCTTGTTAATACGGCTTTTTTGACAAAGCTCTCCAAATATGTTTGCTCTTCCGATAGTCTTTCACTCATTTCACGGGCGAAAACTTTTTGTGTATATTGCGTACGGTTAATAGCGAACCAGAGTGTCTCGTTAAGGCTTTTTCTGTGAATTTTGCCCAAGAGATTCTTTACGCTTTCAATTACTTTGGTTAAATCATCTCCAAATATCGATGCAATCTCATCGGAGTTGGTTAATGATGTGGTTACATTTTCCATTAGGGTTTTTTTTGCCTTTTTGTTGGCAAATTCGCATCTAACCAGTTCATCTTTATGCTGTGTATTAAAATAACCTTCCAAGCATTGAATAAGCATCGAGGCTCTTGATTCTTGCATTAGGTCTCGACCATCTAAAGCGTTCCTAAACATATTAAATACATATGGATTACTATTACAAACTTCAACCCACTTGTCATATGCGGTGCCAAATATAGACCCATCGTAATATTCAATGCTGTCTGTCGGCTTGATGCCTAAATCGATATGCAAACGCTTATTAAAGATTATTTTAGAATTTTTTGAAAAAAGGATGTCATGATATGTATGGTAAATTATTTCTCTGGAATCATTATATATTCTTATGTCTTTCATTTTTGGGAGATGTCCCGCCAACAAAGAATACATCTCCAACAATCCATGTAACGTCTCTTTCATTTCCTTAAATGAGATGGCAATGTCGGAAGATAGCTCAAAAAGAACCCCGTCAAACGTGTTCCCGTTAGAATAATCCGTCCTAACGGTAATTTTGCTCGATGAAATTTGGTATTCAAACTTTCCGACAAGGTCTTGGTATCCTGCTCTTTCAACTACACACAGCAATCTATTAACTTCATAAGCATTTTTATCAGGAATGTGTTTCCCAATGATTATATCATTCCATACGATATGTATGCCCGTCAAGGGAATGTAGAGAGAGCTAATACAACAATCTGTGCAGAGAGGGCTAATATAACAATCATAAAGTGTAAACGGGATATTATTGTTGTCTACACCATACAAATAATTGATTCTTATGATGCTTGCAGAAAAGAAACACCGCTCAAGGACGTTTACACTATCATCGCTAAAATCTATGGCACTAATGTCAAAGCCGGACTTATTTAAGTCGATTTTGAAATCAGCGTTTAACCTGTCAATCGCTGTATTTCCAAGCAAAAGGTCGACAAGAGCAACCCCATGTATCTCTGTCAAATACTTATATTCTGATAAGTTCATTTGCCACCAACTCCTTTCACAGGATATAAAAACCCACTCTCAAATGCACCAGGGAACATAAACATTTTCTCCGCTTTACCAAACATCACCGTTATCTTGTCAGCAGACAAAGCAACGATGACACCGTCACCGAAACTCTTATGCTTCACAAGCCCGCCGACCTTGATTCCCGACAAATCCATCTGGACTTTCGGCTGTGGTGCCTGCTTTGAGTAAGGATTTATCTTTTGCAGAACAACAGGCTTATCTTGCGTAGACTTTTTTACCGCAGGCGCAATAATCACCTTTTTTTGCTTAGGATCCGAAATCGTATCAACTGCATCGTCCTCGTCAATATCATCATCCGCCACATCCATATCCGGCAACTCGCCGAACGCCTGCGCCACATTTGTCATGGATACTTGTTGTGAGCCGAACAGCTTATCATATTCGGCGCGGGTGATGACCGTATCATATCCGCCGACAGCCTCGCCCTCATGCCTGTCAATGCCCGTATATGAAAGGCTTGCGTCCTCATATCGCTTGAACTTATAAACGGCATCGTTCATCAGCGCCCCGTTGAACACGCCGAGCGACACCAACAGCTCGAAATCCTTGACGTCCAAACCCGTGACCCGCTTAAACAGTCCCGGTTCAAGCTGCGTGATAACGTCTTTCAAGCTGTATTCGCGATAATCCGTCAGATACATGAACACCGGTATGCGTGTTGCGAACTTTATCAGCTTCTCCTGTACCATCTTTCGTTTGGATTTGTATTCTTTTTCTTCCTCAGTAAGCTCCTTCTTTTCTTTCACTGTCAGCTTTTCACCCTTTGCCTTGGCCTTTTTGACCTTCTCGGAGCTGATGATAATGTCGTTAATCTCCTGATTAAGACTGCGGAAACCCTCTATGTTCATCAGCGCTTGCATGGCTTCCTCGCTTGCCATTAACCGCGCCAGTGTGTCATTATCCACGTTGACCAGCAAGGCACTCTCCCACCTACGGGCGAGCAGGGTCGCGGAGGTTCCCGCCATCGCAATATCCAGCACATCACTGGCGCTTATCTGCTTCATGGTGCTGCCGTCATAAGCAATAACGGGCAGAAAGTTGATAAACTCGGCCACCTTCTTCTCGGGGTTATTCTCGTTTATGTCCAACCTGCAACTGTAATCAGAAATCTGCCTGAGCGCCCGGTCCAGGGCAAAATCAAATATGTAGCACTCATGCTTCATAATCTCCCGCTTGCCCGCCCCCAAATCGACCTCCCACGGGCTTTGCACCCTAAACGCCGCTTGGAAATATGTTTCGGGGCTGGAAAGGTTACGCAGCATAAAAATACCCGTCCACGGCTTGACCGTGACCCCGGTGGTGAGCTTGCCGCAGGTCAGTGTGATGCTCTTTGTTTTCAAGGGGTCGCCCATAGATTTTTGTATGGGAGCAAGAGCTTGTACCCCGATACCCGCCTCGCTCCCGGCACAGACATTTATCTCATACTCATGGAAAAAGGTGTTATGTCTTAGCCGCAGCATATTTCGCATCGCAAAACAAGAGGCCACATTGGGCAAAAACCAAATCGTATGCGTGAGTATGGACAACAGACGGCTGTTGGAGTACGGCATATCGGGCTTTTTCGCTCCGAGCTTCAAATCATCGGTAGTTGTACCCAGATACGCCCCACGTATCAAGTCAAGCCACTTCTGCACATATTCCTCATACTTGAATTTTGCCGTATTGCCCCGCCCTTCCGCAGAGAAAAACACATTCAGGTCGAACTCGTCAAACTCACCCTGACTGGCTATCTGCCTGATACTGTCAGGGATTTTATAGGTCATCATCACCATACGGGGCAATGCGGCATAGGGATTATCCGGTGGCTCCGTCCAATTTTCCTTTGCCCGCTGTTCGTCTGAGTATGTCCAGTTGTAAATCTGGTCTTCGATAAACTCTCCCGAATTTATCGCCCGAAACGGTGTTCCCGATAAATATAAGTAACGCGGGGTGGTGATTGGCAGCCACGTTTCGTTAATGGCGTTGCCTTCCTCGTCTTTGGCGTATTTTTCTAAATCCAGCGCCTCGTAGTCATCTTCGTCCTCGTTCTCAAAGAGTTTTTTGGCGTTTTCACGCCATGCGCCGAAGTGGTATTCGTCGAAAATAACCAAGTCCCAATTCGCCGTATGTACCCACTCATTCCTTGCCTTGATTCCGCCGGAGTCGTTCGTACCGAGATAATCTTGAAAAGAGCCGAAACACACTAGGGGTCTTGACTTGTCGGCATCCTCCCACGTCAACTCCGATGTCCGGCTGATGAACTGCCAACCCTCAAAGTCCACATGGGTAAATAAATCTTCTTCCCATGCACTTTGTACGGCGGGCTTGAAGGTCAAAATCAATATCTTCGACAGTCCCATCCGCTTCGCCAGTTGATACGAGGCAAAGGTCTTGCCGAAACGCATCTTGGCATTCCACAAAAACTTCGCCGTGCGGGGGCCACGCTCCCTCGACGCGAACTGATAATACTCCATTGTCTTTTGGACGGCTTCTTCTTGCTCAGGGCGCAACACAAAGTCACGAGTGCGGCTTTCGATGTTTTCCACACGGTCACGGACAGCAATGTAGGTAGCCCGCAAGTCATCCACACTACAACGGAACCATTCGCCACCGACACATTCAAAGCCCCGTCGTTTGAGTGCCGGATGGATGGCACCTTGGTCGGTGAAATTCCCGCCATCCGCATACATCGCGGACTCCGCAAACACAATATGATATGGAATCAACCCGTCCGGTCGTTTCGTCGGGTACTGCTGTGACACACGCTGCTCTACGCCGATGGCGGTGTAACCGACTTTAAGCAAGCCCTTGTATTGAGGGTTGTTGTCCTCGTATGCGTAAATCATCGGACGTGCTTGCGATCGTAGTGGGAAAAATTCCCTGTTCATTTTCATCCTCTTTTTTGAGCCATTTATATGTCAAATAGGTTAATCTGCCGCTCTTTTGGCGGTATCGGTGGGTAAAACGCACCAATGGTTATGAATGGGTTGGGTGCGACATTATGGTATTGTTTTGTAGTGCCGAGGAAGAAATGCAAATCTTTTTTAGCAAACGCATCGTAGTATTTTTCTCGCACCTTTGTTGTTGCTACATCCTCATTCCCACCTGCTCGTTTTAGGCAATTAAAGAATAACATCCCTATTTCCCAGTCTTCAATCATCATGGTGGATTGCTTCCCCGTTTCGTCCTCAAACCGATACGAGAACTTATACGGCACTTTCGGAACAACCCTAAACTCCCGCTCAATCTCCTCCGGGGTCTGGAATAAATTTAACTGTTGCGATAAACCTTGTAAAATAGCTAGCTTATTGGCATCCCACTCGCGCTCAGCAGGTTCAATGATAAAGTCAAGCACCTTGGCCGGCTTGAATATGGCGAGGGAGGTTCCATCATTTTTTGCTTTATCTATCAGTTCTTGCAAATTCGTGTAAACTTTTTTGTTCTTGAAAATAATCCTGCGCCGCTCATCCCAATCGGCCTTTTTAGGCTTTGCTCCCACGGAAAGCGTGGACAGGTCGGGGCGGTATGTTTCGGGGCGAAAATCCTTTGTGTTTCGCTCGACATCGACCTCAATCCAAGTATATTTGGGATATTTTTGATCAAAATCTAGCTTCCTGAACGGCACAGGATATAACCTTATCCACGAGCCATCCTCAAGGACACCCGCCGTGCAGACTAGCTCTGCATATTCCTTTGAAATCGTCGGATATGTTTTTGCGACAATGTAGATCCGTTTATTTTCACCCATTATAAATCCACGCTCCTTACTACGTGTGAATTGATAACATAATCCCTTATGACGTGCCGGTGACACATCAGCGCTTCTCGTTCATAACACATCAAGGCTACCCGCATATCGGAACATAGCAGCGCATACACCTTTTCAAGCTGCGGTCTTAATTTCGGTAGCGTTGCGGCATATCCCTCGAACAAAAGCTTATACTCCTCTGCTGTTTCCAACGAACTCCGTTTATCAGACTCAATACCAAGGTCGGGCATATGCACGTATTTAATCCCTACCATCCCCGTTATATGCTCCAGCTTGCCTTTGGAAAAACCGAACTTGCGACTGAGCGGATTCTTTCGCACATCGCATAAGAGCTTAATCCCATTTTGAATTAAAGTGTTGATAAATGCTTCTATGCTACGCCCCTCGTAGCCTATCGTGAACAGCGCTTGCCCGGATTTTTGATATTTCTTTCTCTCATCAAAAAAATATTCTGCTTCCTCACCATGGAAAAGCTTGTCAATCATTTCGCTGTTTATCGTGTAGTACGGATATGCGTGATACGCTTTGCGGATAAGGTTATTGCCACGTTCGGGCGCAATCTCAAACAGGCTCTCCCGTGCAAATTCGCCCGCCGCCTTAACCCGTGTGTCATCATGCGTTAAATACCCGTCTCGCCGGAGAATATCCACGTCCTCCGCGAGCTGGAACGAATAGCCCCCAAACTTGTAAGGGAGGAACTCATAAAAATCCGCGTCTGCCTTCATCGTGTACAGGAACACCAGCTTTTGCAAGTCAGTAGCGGACACACCGCCACCAAGCTGACGGATGAACGAAAGGAGGAAGCGTTGGCGTTTGTATGTGGGTTGGGGGTTAGTCATGGATAGTTATCTCCATATTTTCTCTTTCATCAATACTTTTTATTTCTTCAACATCTGATAACTCTATGAAATCTTCGTTTTTTTCAAGTTCACCCTGCTCATCAATCCCCATTTCCATGCATGATCTTTTTGATAACCATCCTTCGTAAAACTGTCCATCTCCTGGGTTAAAATAAACAACATTTATCCAGTGATTTTGGGAATCAATAACCGAAATAATCTGATGTTGCTCAATTCTAATAATCACCTCAGCTTTTATATTTGGCAGTTCTCTCATTACCGCTTGCTGTGGTTTGACTTGCAAAGTGTAGCAATGATTAAGTAACAGCGGGAGGAATACATTAACTAACAATAGGGCTAACAAAAAGTTTTTGTCGAACCACTTGCGAATCACCGCGTTTAAGTTTTCATACCAATTAAGCCTATTATTATCATCTGTGATATAAGTTAAATCATCCTCAAACTCACTGCGTTGTTCATCGTCGATGTCATAATTTCCGTCATATCCGTTCCCTTCCAATTGTGCGGCAACTTGTGAAATGATATCTTCGTAGATTGAAAAATCAATTTTTTTCGCAAAGTCAGAAAGCGCAGCTGAAATGTTTTTTGTAATATTCTGCTTATACGCAGACGAATTTACAATACTCGCTACTGACAAGGTAATATCTGTCATATCAGTAAACATAGAAGCGAATAACCGTTGATTACTCTCTAACAATGGACGCATGGCACTCGACCAATCCTTTGTCGCGTAGGACAAGTCAATGCTCGCCGCCATCTTTGCCATTGGACGTATAGCCTCTAACAAGTCCTTGATCATATAAGAAAAATCAATACTTGCCACTATATCACCCATCTTCTTTTGGAGTTCTTTAGGAAAATGAACATATAATTCACTCATCCCCATCACCCCCATTCAACTCCATCGGGCGGATCATGCTCTCGATAAACGCAATCTCATCCTCGGTCAGTCCGTACTTGGCGTAGAGTTTTTCGTCTGTCCACGGTTCGGAGAAGTCTTGGATGGGGACGAACGAGTATACTTTTGACGTTGCATGTTGGGTGTTTTTTATTATCAATACTAAAAACCTAAAAAGTCTGGTTGTTATATATGATATAACATTACTTGCTTCTTCAATTGATGAACACTCCCGAGCAATAAGATATGTTTCAGAGCAGCAAGTTCCTGATTCACCTATAAACGGTTTTCCAATGACGAGATAAGGGAAATCACCACGCTCACCATAAACATACGAAATCAACACTTTCGTTTTGTCAACCAGTTCACGGTTTCTGCCTATTTTCGATTTTGCTATATATCCATTTTCAGGATATGCGAATATTCTGATGTCGCCGCTGTTTTTTGCTTTGTTGATTTTAATGTTTGTAGGTAATCCAAACGGCTTACGAGAACTTACACCATCAGCAAAACTCTCGAATCCTTTTGAATGTACCTTATCAATAATGCTGATTGCTTCATTGAAACGAATAAATGTTTTGCTATTACCAATCAGCAAGGGTCTTTCCATAACAGTCTTATTCTCGCCTCTTACAGATGTGACTTTACAAGAGCCTTTGTTATCTCTATTCCACAAGAAATAACACACCCCGCCCGATAAATCTATCCCCGGAAAGCAATCTGCCGCATTAAAATAATCATGCAATTCACGCACACGCATATCATTTAGCATTTCCTCGCGGAAACCATCCAGTCCTTTGCCTCCGCTAAACCAGCGCGAAGGAATAATCAAAGTCAAAAAGCGTGGATTCAATTTTTTGGATTGTTGCACAAAAAGTTGATATATTGGCTTTGCACTGGCGTTATTACCCCCATCACTCAACTGATACGGCGGATTACCAATAATCACATCAAATCTCATATCAAAAATCCCCTCCGGCTTTGTAGTATGGATAAACTCATATGCGTGGGACTCCAACGTCTCGTCACGGTCATATTCGGATTTGCTCGCACCGCAGAACGCACATTTCTCTCCGCGCCATACGTGCTTTGTCCTCTTGAAACGAACATTGCCCTCCGGATCGTCGAACTGGGTGACGGAATACTTGCCATTCGGGAACTTGGAGCAGTACACGCTCCGCCGTGCCAGTAATGAAGTCATCTCGGTAATTGCTATACCATAGAGTTGCTTGCGGAAGATATGGTCGATACGTTCCTGTAAATCAGGGATTTTGTCTTCAAGCCCCACGAGCAAGCGCTTAGCTATCTCCCGTAGAAACACACCGGACTTGGTGGCCGGGTCGAGGAAGGTCACGGTCTTGTCAGTGAATAGCTCCTGCGGCAGCATATCCAGCATCTTGTTCACTATGTCGGGCGGCGTAAACACCTCATCGTTGGATAAATTCGCAAGACAGGAGAGGACATCAGGGTTATATGTGTTTGAGTAAAAATCAGTCATACTCCTGCACCCTCCTGTAATGTATGGGCGGGAACTCCCTTACGGGCGAAAGGACAACAGCCCCTTTCTCGTCGCGCTCATACTGACCCGCGTTACCGAACAAGTCCAACTGCATATCCTCCGTGTTCTCCGCCAACATTTGACTTAATTGAAAATCTCGCCGCTTCAGCATACAACCGTTGACCGCCGACCACTCTGCGAATATAATCGGTTCTCCGTCAGCAGCTTTCATGGTCAGTGCATCGCCACACAAAATGTTATGCCTTAGTATATGGCGCACCGCTTCGCGTGTATCATCATTCGCGCTCTTTTTGCAAACCGTACCGTATTCATTATCAAAGATCTCAAACATCCGTTGTCTGCACACTTTCGCATTGTCTGCCAGTAGCTCGACCCCATATATGCTCGTGACGGCGATAACAGCATAACGCTCGTAATCGTCCGGGTTCTTTCCGTAGCGTGACTTCACGACTGCGAGCTTCCTTCGCAGAATTTCCGCAAGAAAATTACCATCGCCACATGCAGGTTCAAGGAAACGGCTGTCGATACGCTCGGTTTCTTGCTTCACGAGGTCGAGCATGGCGTTGACCTCGCGCTCCGCCGTAAACACCTCGCCGTGGTCGGTCACGCGTTGCCTGGATTTCGTTTGGTTATTTTTCATCATGCTTGTCCTGTCTGGCGGCTTTGGTTCTGCCATCAAGAGGCTTTGGTGTACCTTTCGGAATAACCCATATGTTTCCAAGACGCCCTGCGCCTTCAACCTTTCCGTTTACGCAAAGAATCGTGGCTCGTCTTGCCGTTATCCCCCATAATGCCCCAGCCTCTTTTACAGTCATCCATTCCATGTTTTGTGCCTCTTTCATTGTTTGAAGCAGCCTCTTTACTTATTATACATCTATTTATAGAACAATACAAGGCTTTTTTATTTTTTTCTATAAATCGCTTATTCTAGTCGCTTATTCTAAAATCGTATTCTGTAGTCAGTCCCTTTTACAGACTTGCCTCTCCCTCCACGCCTCAAACTCCCGCTGCCCTTCTTCGCTCGCGAAGTACCGCTCTATCTGTGGGAGCAGATGGCGGGCCAGGGCCTCGATCTCATGCAGCTCTATGTCAGTGCCGTATTCCTTGGCTTTCTTCTTTGCCATTGTAATATCCCCCTCTTATTGCCGATAATCCTGGGATTGCTGTGTTGCTCTCGCCTGATGTATGATTT
>Ga0099364_10001662_pt1 | contig 36339 bp, 28 predicted proteins | sample TergutTh196P3_FD_73070 | JGI IMG/M metagenome (GOLD analysis project Ga0099364, IMG submission 73070) | Microcerotermes parvus P3 segment gut microbial communities from Pointe-Noire, Republic of the Congo - Th196 P3 | ecosystem: Host-associated > Arthropoda: Insects > Digestive system > Gut ... | reverse complement strand
GGGGGGGCCTTTTCTTCCTCCCCAAATTGCCCCCCCCCCCCCAATTTAACATTTTGTAGCGATTGTTTGCCATAACTTGTTCTCCTTTTTGGTTGAACAGACTTGTGATGCCGCCAATGTAGCATGCTGGCAAAGCGGAGTCAACTAGGGGGCCCCCGGCATCACGGTAACAGGCCGTCGTTGATCTTCATGTGCAAGCCCGCAAAAAGTATCTCGAATACCTCGCCAATGCCCTCCTGAAATACCCACATACCCGTACCAACCGTAAATGCAAATACCACAAACATGATCATACTGTTAATTCCAAAACCAACAGACATCAAATTTAATTGCGGTAGCGTTTTGCCGAGTAAACCCATCACAAACAGGGAGATGAGCGTCGATACCAATATCGGTGCCGCAACCCGCAGCGAAAGATTAAAACTCATACTCAAGATGGCCACCAACGAAAATGCCACATCGGGCTGAAATCCGATCGTTCCGATGGGAATCGTTGCAAATGTGTCAAGCAGCGACGCAACCAGAACATTCAAGCCGCCGATGAGGGCGAAAATCGTAATCGCCAAGAACTGGTAAGCCCTGGCCATCAAGGGGACTTGGTCGCCGCTGACCGGATCGAAGACCTGCGAGGCCTGCAAACCGCCGACGTGTCCGATGAGTTCGCCCGCCAAAGACATCCCGGCAAACAAAATATAAAAACCGAGGCCCATAGCCAGCCCGATGAGCAGTTCGGCAGCGATCATCACCACGAAGGCGGGCAGCGAATCCGGCTCAACGACTTCGACGAACCATTGGGAGGGCATAATGGTCAACGAGAAGGCGAATGCGAGGAGTGCCCGATATTGGACGGGCGCATCGGTCGTGTGCAGAATCGGTGCCATAATGACGAGTCCGCTGACTCGCGTGAGCACCAAAACGTAGACAAAAACTCGGGATGTGTCGATTAAGTGCCACCAATCCATTGGTTGTATCGCTGACCGTCACGTTAATTTAGGGCATATTCTGGATATTTTTTCGTCATTACCGGCACACATCGTCATTCCGGCGAAAGCCGGAATGACGGGAGCGATTCCTGGCCAATTTGGTCCAGTTAGGGGCTCCTGTCTGCCATTGGCTGTATTTCAATTATAGGGAACAACTCTTGGTATCGTTTGAAAGACATCGACGGCACGTTCGACCATAATTTCGGTCATCCAAGGGATGGTGTAGGCCGCAACGAGGATCATGACGATAATTTTGAGCACGATGGCAATCGTTTGTTCTTGGATTTGCGTCAGGGCCTGGAGCAGACCGACGAGGAGTCCGACGGCGGTGCCGGCAATGAGGATCGGCAGGGAGACGAGCAGTCCCGTCCAAACCATGCTTTGGCAGAGGTCAAGCACAAATTGAGCATCCATAGGGGAAGGATAGGGAAATTTGCGGGCGGCGTCAAGGTTGACCTCCCGCAAGCACATCATTTGCAAAATTTGGTACAATGGGGTGTTTCCTTGTCTCAATCTACCCAGTCCGAGGCGTTCGTGATCGCAGCAATTTCTACGATGAGAAGCGACGGCGCAATAGATCACGCCGATTTGACGGTTTCCAGCGATAATTTTATCGAACAGTTCGATGCCGATGCCGCGGATTACATCGACCATATCCTGACCGAAGCCCTTCGTATTTCTGCAAGCGATCTGTTTTTAACTTTTCGCGAAGATTCCGTCGATATTGCCTTTCGCGTGATGGGGCAAATCCGGTCGCTGGGGAAAATCACCCAAGACCTCGGCCTGCGTTTGGCATCGCATCTCAAAGCAACGGCCGATATGGATGTTACACGCTCCCTGACACCGCAGGATGGCCGTACGCATATCCGACTACGCGAAGGCGGCGGAATTGACCTTCGGCTCTCCACCATCCCGACGCTCTACGGCGAGGACATCGCGATGCGAATTCTTGACCGACGCCGTTTGATCAGCATCGAAGAAATCGGTTTTCATCCCGCCAACTTTGGCCGCCTGCATTCGATCGTCAATCGGCCTGGCGGTCTCGTTTTGGTAACAGGACCGACCGGAATGGGAAAAACGACGACGCTCTATGCCGTCCTGAAACACCTGAACGACGGGACGCGAAAAATCCACACCATCGAAGACCCGGTGGAGTTCACGCTGGAAGGAATCCATCAATCGCAGGTCAATTTGCGGCGTGGCGTCGACTTTCCCGACTTATTACGTGCCATTTTACGGCAATCTCCCGACATCATTATGGTCGGCGAAATTCGGGATTCCATCACAGCCGACATCGTTGTCCGTGCGGCCAACAGCGGGCAACTGGTTTTTGCCACATCGCACGCCCGAACAACGGTCGAAGCCTGCGAGGCGATGTTGATACTGGGCATCAAGCCGCAATTTTTCGCGTCGGGGCTCTTGGGAATCATCACGCAACGGCTCATCCGAAAACTGTGCCCGCATTGCAAAATCCCGCTGGCGCCGGAAGAATCTTCCGAAGTGCATACAGGCCCAGACTCGCAGATATACATTCCCGGCGGTTGTTTGGAGTGTCAGAACACGGGCTACATTGGCCGGACCGCAGTCGGCGAAGTGTTGCGTGCGACTCGGGAAATCCGGCGGATGCTTCAAACCGGCGAGCCGATGGATAACATTTACCAAACGGCAGTCGAAGAGGGCATGATAGACCTGCGGACGGATGCCCAGCAAAAGTTGGATACCGGTATGACGAGTCCCGACGAAATTTTGCGGGTGATTCCGAATATGTTTAGTTATTAGGGTACGGCCAACTGCGAGTTTGCAAAAGGTAGGTTGCCGACCGCCGGGCGGCAACTGCGGTACTCCGCATTTTGGGCTGCCCAGTCGGCTGCGCCGACGCACCCGCCCGGCGGTCGGCTGCCTACCTTACTTTCCCTAATGCGAAACTTGCAGACGGCCTCGGCATAGGGCTCTTACGCTTGTTTTTCCCGCTCAGGCCGGGTACAATGGATGCACCGCATTCCAATCCGCGCTGAAAATCCTATGAGAACGCCCGTCCTACTTCTCGGCCTCGTTATCCTGCTCGCCACACAAAGTCCCGCCAACGAACACGCCTTCTCCTACCGGCTGCACCTCGATTGGATGATGCAAGATGCCCCCCATCTTGGCGAATGGTTCAATAATCCAACCGGAAACGCTGACGAAAGCCAAATGCTGCAAAAAGTCCTCGATGAACTCGACGGCAATACCGAAGCATGGAAGATGCGTTTAGCAAATTTACAAGCAGCAAACATTCCCGGCAATGATCCCCGTTGGCGGGAACTCTATATCGACGCCTGCACCGAACGCCGAAAACAACGCCTCGAATTCATCCGGCAAATCTATCCCGTCATCGTTTATACCAAACACGACATTCTCGGCGGCTCGCACTACTCCTATACCGAAAATGTCTCCGATGCCCAATACAAAGACCGGATGATGAAACCCGGCGGTTCCCTGCACTCGCTCGAGATTACGCCCGACGGGGCCATCATCGACAAACTGCTCGTCCAAGCCCCCGAAAACGGCATTCTCCGCGATCCCGACGTCTCGTTCGACGGGACAAAAATCGTCTTCTCCATGCGGAATGATATGGAAAACGATGATTACAAACTGTACGACTACTGCGTCGCGACCGGCAACGTTCGGCAATTGACCTTCGGACTCGGCTTTGCCGACATCGAACCCGTCTATCTGCCCGACGGGAATATCCTCTTCGCCTCGACCCGATGTATGCAAATCGTCGATTGTTGGTGGACGGATGTCGTCAACCTCTACATCTGCGATCCCGACGGTCGGTTTATGCGTCGTGTCGGCTTCGATCAGGTTCATACCAACTACCCCAAAGTCCTGCCCGACGGCCGGGTGATTTATACCCGCTGGGATTACAATGACCGCAGCCAAATGTGGCCGCACGGCCTCTTTGTGATGAATCACGACGGCACCGGCCAAACCGAATACTACGGCAACAATTCCTGGGGGCCGACTTCCATTCTGCACGCCCGCGGGATTCCCCATTCCAACAAGGTCGTCGCGATTGCCAGCGGGCATCATACTCTGCAAAAGGGCAAACTCATTCTGGTTGACCGAAGCAAAGGAACCCAGGAAGACCAGGGAATCCAGTTGATCGCTCCCCGGCGGGAGTCGGACTTCGAGATTCTGACGGATGCCGCCCGGCTTGACGAATTTACGCAGAAATTCGACTTCTACGGCCAGGAAGGCGACCAATTCCAGTATCCGCTCGCTCTCGATGAGGAGAATTTCATCGTCGCATATCAGGTTCCGGGACACCATTTCGGGTTGTTTTATATGGACATCGACAACCGCAAACGGGAACTGCTCGCCTGGGATCCAAGTTCGCCGACGTCGCATCCCGGTCAGCCGGTCCCGTTGCAGCCCCGCGAGGTTCCGATGCTTCGGGCATCGCAGGTTGACCATACGCAAAATACGGGAACGTACTACGTGCAGGATGTCTATTTCGGGCCGGGCCTGGAAGGCGTCGAACGCGGGACGATTACGGAATTGCAAATCGTCGCCCTGCAATTTCGGGCGGCGGGGGTTGGCAGCAACAGCAATCGCGGAACGGGGGGCGGGGCGCTGGTTTCCACGCCGATTGCCGTCGATAACGGTTCCTGGGATGTCAAACAGGTTTTAGGCACGGTGCCCGTCGAGGCGGATGGCTCTGCGTTTTTCGAGGTTCCCGTCCGAATGCCGATTTATTTTCAACTGCTCAATGACCGGGGCGAAACGGTGCAAACGATGCGGAGTTGGACGACTTTGCAGCCCGGCGAGCAGCAGAATTGTTTTGGATGCCACGAAGAAAAAGGGACGACGATAAACAATCCGATTTCGATTGGCGGGGCGTTCCGTCCGTTGGCATTGCGCCGGTCTGCCCGAAAACCAGTCCCGATTGAGGATGTCGACCCAACGACCGGATTCAGTTTTGTGCAGTCGATTCAGCCGATTTTGGACAAGCATTGCATTGAGTGTCATACGGGCGAGACGGCGGAACATCCCTTTAGTTTGCGGGACAGGCCGACCGTCCATGCGGATCGGAGTTTTAGCGAGTCGTATTGGAATCTCACGCGGGGGGGCCAGCGGAACGAAATTGTTTACTGGTTGGATGTTCAATCCGCTCCGCCGATGTTGCCGCCGTACCATGCGGGAGCGGTTCGGAGCAAGTTGGTGTCGATGTTTGACGAGGGCAACCGTTCGGAATCGCATCGGGATGTCGTTTTGACGGACAATGAGCGTCGCCGGATTGCGCTTTGGATTGACCTTTTGGTGCCGTTTAGCGGCTGTTATACGGAACGGCATCATTGGTCGCCGGAGCAGCAGGCGGAATATGCGTATTACCAGATGAAACGGGATGTGATGGCGGAGATCGAGCAGGAAAACATCCGCTTGCTATTGGATTGGCAATCCCGGCGAATCGAGTTGCCGACGTTGGAGAGTTTCCGGCAGTTTGACCGCGGCGGCGTGGAGCGGAAACGGGAATTTTTGGAAACGTGGCTGCGGGAGCGTTAGAGCGTATTCAGAATAGGGTTGGACGCCCCTCCGTCATCCCCCCCCTCTGTCATTCCGGCGCAAGCCGGGAACCAGGGAAGTGGTATGCACGTCGCGTGGCTGGATTCCGGCGTGCGCCGGAATGACGAAACGCGAGACCTGACCGATTTGGAATTCCCTCTTGCCAATCGTCTTGACGAGATGCCCCATTCGTTATAGAATGACGTATTACGTTGCGGCGGAATACATAAAATATGACAAATAAAAATACGGACGGCGATAACTGGGGACAACTATTGTCCGACTTCGGAATCAAGGATGAAAACAAAAATAATCCCCTTCAGGATCATCATACGCAAGATGCTGCTCCACAAAACGACAGCACTGCGGGAAAAGAGCCGACATTTGAAAATGCAAAATCATTGCCCGAATCGAATCATTCCGATGCCTTCGGAGCCGGTTTGCTCGACTCCACGGAGAATCATCGTTCCTCCGACAGGAACGGGACACCTGCCGAATCCGCCGACAAGCCGAGGGAGAAAAAGTCGATATTTTCCCGATTTCCGAAAATTAATTTTTTCGGAGCCGCCCCGGAAGTTTCGCTCGATTCCGTCATCGAAGGCGTCCGATCGCCCTCCCTCGGCGGTAAAACCTTTACCGACAACAAACTGGAACAAATGCCCGTCTCGCAAGAGTTGACCGATCGGCAACGCAAAGAACGGCAAACAACTCGGCAGGATGAAGGTTCTGCAAAACGCTCCGATGCGCCGGAGCAGGGAGTATGGTCGGATGTTGCGTCGCAGATTGGAGCCATTGCCTCGGGCGGAGATTCCGGCAAACGCACAGAGCAGGGAGAGGGCCGTCCGGCAAAACGCGTCGTTTCGTCGATGTTCGATGACCCAATTCCCGAATCGGAAGAAGTCCGTGCCCTCAAAAACCTCATCGGCGACCAGCCCCGCCGGGATGTGGAATCCCGGGGCCCAAAGCCGAGAGATACGGCACATCGAGATGGGATACCTCGCGATGCTTTCCTCGAAGAGGAAGGCGAATCCGAGTTTCGTTCACGCGGTCGCGGTCGGCGAAAACCGTTGCACGAAAAACGGCAGACCGAGGAACGATTGCCGAACGAACACGGCACCCGCGAGCGCGTTGATCGTGCACACGGCGACACGGAGATGCGTGGCCGAGGGTCCCGATACCGTTCTACACCCGTCGTGAATGACCTGCCGGAATCCGATTTTGAGATGATGGATGACGACACGTCGGCGCCGCGTGGCCGAGGCCGGGGCCGCCGGGGGGCCCGATATGACGGCGATGTTTATTCCAACAAAGAGTATGCTGGTAATGATTACCGCAAACGAGAACGGGTCCCGGAAGAACTTCCCCCGCAGGAAGAATGGTCGGAAGTGGATGCGGCACTGCAGTCATCGCGGGGCGGCCCTCCGCCGCGTGGGGCGTCCCGAGGGCCATCGCGGGGGGGGCGGCATCAGCATTCTGATCGACCGCGCCGGTCGGAACGGGAAGAAGTGTCGGCAATCGACCAGGACGCGATGGACGGAGCGGAAGTAAGCGTTCGGGCGTTCCATGGTGACGTGCCGAGTTGGGACGATGCGATTGGCGGCATCATATCGGGCAACATTGCTCGGCACCGTGCGCAGCCGAATTCTGGACGCGGCCGACGTTAGAGTCGCGAAAGACGCGTGAGTGCCCGAGCCGGGGGCTCACGCCCCCGGCTCGGGCTCGCGAGTGCGGCGTGCCGGTTCGCGAGGTAGAGTTGCCAACTGCCATAAAATAGCCTAGAATGGCACACAACCCTTAACGCGAACCCTTTCAAATCTATGCAACGAAACTTCCTTTTGTTTCTGTCCGTGCTCCTGTGCCTCGGCATTGCATCACACACCGCTTCGGCACAGCCGCTCACCGCACCCGGTGCCGAAATCGTCAAATTGGCCGACGGTTTTGTCTTTACCGAAGGCCCCACCGCCAACTCCAAAGGCGATGTCTATTTCGTCGATGAACAAAGCAGCAAAATACACCGCTGGTGCATTACCGAAAACAAAGTCTCCGTTTTCATCGACGCATCCGCTCACGCCAACGGGATGTATTTCGACAAGAACGATAACCTGTACGCTTGCGAAGGCGGGACGGGCAGCGTCGTGATGTACACACCCGACGGGAAACGGACGGTCATCGCCAACAAGTTCGGGACACGACATTTCAACAAGCCGAACGACCTTTGGATTGACCCTCAAGGCGGTATCTATTTTACCGATCCCGTGTACGGCAACAGTTTTCACGTCGTTCAGGGCGGTGAGCATGTTTATTACATCCTGCCCGACCGCAGCAACGTAATCCGCGTGATTGAGGTCAGCGGGGAACGCGGCGATTTCGTGAAGCCGAACGGTATCATCGGCACGCCGGACGGAAAATTGCTGTACGTTGCGGACATCAACGGCGGGATGGTTTATCGGTATGACATCCAGCCGGACGGAACGCTTGCGAACAAGCATCCGTTTGCACCGGTCGCGGTCGATGGGATGACGATTGACGAACGGGGCAATGTATATCTGACGGATATGGGCCGATCTGACGTCGTGATTTACAGTCCAGCGGGCGAGGAAGTCCAGCGGATTAAGCCGCCCGAACATCCGGCGAATGTGAGTTTCGGCGGCAAGGACTTCCAAACGCTGTTTATCACTGCCCGTCGGGGACTTTACGCCATCGAAATGAGCGTCCGCGGTGCACGGTGAGATGGCCTGGCCTCGCACCTGGCACGCACCCGTCATCAGGCTCGCACATCGTCATTCCGTCACGCACCACATCGTCATTCCGGCGAAAGCCGGAATCCAGACATTGCGTGTGATGCCAGTTCTTCTGGGTTCCGGCTTTCGCCGGAATGACAGGAGGGACAGTTCCGCTCTAAAACACCATCGTTCGGCGGAGCATTGCCAGGCTCTTCGGCACGCCGGTTTCAAACGGCTCCCGGCCTTCGTATTCCAGCGAAACGTAGCCCCGGTAATCGAACTTCCGCAATATCGCTCCAATGCGGTCATAATCCAAGTCGAGCGTGTAAAAGAGCCCGCCGCCATAATACGTCTTGGCATGCATAAAAACGGTCTGCGGCATTACCTGCTCCAGCCGATCGTAAGGGTCTTCCAAAAAGTTGCCCGTATCGAGCCAAGCCTGAAACCAGGGCGAATCAATCGCATTGACAATCCGCAACAATCCTTCGGGCGTTCGGGCCAGTCCCCAATGGTTTTCGAGTCCGACGATCACGCCGCATTTTTCCGCCGTCGGCAAAATCTTTTCAAATGCTTCGATTGCCCAGCCGAAAGCATCTTCCTCGGTATATCCTTCGATGGGCGGTTCCATACCGCGGTTCTCCATCAAGTTGCCGAAAAAGTTGCGTGTCGTCCCCCACGTTCCCGTATTGACCCGAATGATCGGAATTCCCAATTTATAGGCCAATTCAATGCTGCGGATGGTTGCATCGACGTGTCCCTGCCGGAATTCCGGGTCGGGCCGCATAAATGCCTGATGGGTTGACATTCCGCACAGGGCGAGTCCGGCCTGTAAGGCTTGGCGTTTTAATTTTAGCAGGTAGGCATTATCGAGTTCTTCCTGGGTGAATTGCCGTTCGAGGATTTCGAGGGCGTCGAATCCCATTTTGGCGGCAATTTCGATACATTGGTCGATGGGCGTGCGTGTTGGGGAGAATTGCCAAAACGAATAGGTCGAAACGGCAATTGGATTGCCTGTTCTCGCACCGGATGATGGATCATAAGCGGCAGGTTGCGGATTGGCAGGTTGCGAATTGGCATATTCCGCGGCGAGTGCGGTGGAACCGAGTACGGCAGCGGATGCTGCCAAAAAGGAGCGTCGGGAAAGGTTGGTATACATTGCTGGCGACGTTGTTTTTGATGACGGTCTGGATGTGCTGAATATACCGGATAGACAGGGAAAAGTCAATGCCGCGAGTGTGAGAGCCTATGCGAGCACGAGCCGAGGGCGTCGTCCCATATGTAATATCACGTACTCCGGGCCGGATCGCTCGATACAATCTCCGGGGCGCCGCGGCCGTCCGGCTTAATCGTCGGTAATGTCCGAACCTGCAACTCCGCAACACGATACACCTCACTCAACGGCGTTGCATCCACACTCCGACGAAGTAATAAATAAATCGCCACACTGCTCGTCCAAAACCACGCAAACCAAAATGCAAGCGGAATCAATGCAAACAAAGTCGCCCAAAATATGATAAACAACTCATAATCAGCAGGCACCGTCTGCCAACATAATTCCATCGCAAAATAAACAGGAAACTGAATCAACAGAAATCCCAACCAACCAAGAGCATAACAACACAGCCAATAAACAACATAATGCAGTGGCCGTTGGCAAACGTATGAAAACATTCGGCTAATCGCATCGAATCCATCGGAGCCGTCCGTACTGACCGCCGCAAAAAGCAGCATAAATCCGACCGCCAAAACTAACGCAAGGAAAACGGTCAAGCACGTAAACGCAAAGGGAATCGGAAACAAAATCGCAACGACATAATTCAAAAAAGGAATCGCCAACAGCCAGCCGGCAATTTTAACCGGCAGAAAACAGCATAAAATACCGAGCAGGACGAGAAGCGGTGCGGAGATAAAACTGATTCCCCGTTTTCGCAAAAAGCGAAACAGGTTGCCGAACGATTCGGATTCGTCTATCGTTAGCCGAACGGAAACGATTCGGCAAATCATCCCGCCGAAAATCACCCAAATCAGCACGACGCCGGGATACCAAAAGAACATTTTGGGATTTTCCCTCGGCGACAAAGGGGTATCCAACACGTTGGAATAAAGGCTCAGCGCACCGGAGTAGAGTTGGTCGACGGGAAAGTTGATATAATACTGCGGTCGGCCCTGTCGGATTTGTTCGGCCAATTCCGTATCGAGAAAGGAGATTCCCGCTAGGAAATTGAGGAATACCGTCAATTTGAGTCCGATGAGGGCAAGCAGCAGGACGCGGATTCCGAGGGCGATGTTGAACACGCGCAGCAGGAGCACGACGGGCGTCAATTCCGTCCAATCAATTCGCCGAATGGTTCCCTCGCCTATGTCTTTCATTTTTAGCATTAAGGAGTCAGGAGTTAGGAGTCAGGAGTTAGAACTTGTGTATCCGACTCCTAACTCCTGACTTCTGTCTCCTGACTCCTGTCTTCTTTCCCCCTACATCGCGATAATTTTATCGAGCATTGCACTGTACTCCTCGTCGGTGGCACCGCCTTCCTCGATGGTCAGCCAACCATTATACCGTTTTTCGGCCAAAAGTTTACGGACGGATACCCAGTCAATGGATGCCCTATCAATCCTCGCCCAATCGCCGGGCCCGCCGCCAAGGCGACCGCGAACTTCCGTAACATTGAAGCCCTTGATGTGCAATTTGACAATGCTGTGTCCGAGTTCCTTAATCCATTCTTCGCATCGGGCATACCGCGTATGGTTGCCGAGGTCGAAATAACAGCCGACCCAAGGATTGTCGAAATACTTGCAGAATGCCGCAAAAAACTTCGGCGTACTCCAAAGATTGTTCCAAACATTTTCGATGCAAATCCGCACGCCTTCTCGAGCGGCAGTCGGAATCAGCGATTCGATAGCCCGAATGGACGCATCGGTTGCGATATTATGGGCGGCAATGTAATCGGCATAGGGAGCGTTATCTCCTTCGGCAACGGTTTTGATTTGGAGCGTTTTGGGGTCGAAATCAATTTCGAAATTCCAGGGTTCCGGCATACTCATACCGCTGATTCGGGCTGGGACGAGCAGAATGGCGTCGGCACCGTAGGCTGCGGCAGCCCGCAGGGCAGTTTTGACGGATTCAACGTCGGCATTGAAGTTGTTTGGCTGGTTAAAATTCGTCCAACCCCGCATCACGGAATGGATGCTAATACCGTGTTTTTCGGCGATTGCTCGGCTGGCCCGTGCTTCTTCGATGGTGGGATCCCATTTTGTTACTTCCATGCCCTCGAAGCCGGCTTTTTTCCAGGCTTCGCAGATTTCGTCGGTTGGAACTGCGGTGATTCGGGCTTTGTAGAGTTCGGAGGGGAATGGCGGCCTATTGGGAGATTGTGCTTGTAGGGGTTGTGTTTGGAGTGTGGCGTAGAGGCCGGCGGAAGCGGCTGCGGCGGCACCCAAAAAATGTCGTCGGGAAAGTGTTGTCATTGGAAAAAGAGGGTTAGAGGGTATCGCGGTAGTATACCATAAACGGCAAGGCAATCAATCGCGTGCGATAAAAACAGGCATTTCTAAATCGCCAAAATAAAAAATCGCACCAAATGTTGAAGCAATTTCACACATCCAAAGAGGTTGAAATTACGTGTGTTTCTCGCCGTATTTTGGAAATCCGATTCCGCAAACTGTTGGGATGCAGGATATTGCAGGAAACGGCCCATCATTTGGCAACTCATATTGGGTTGCTTGCACTGGCAGCAGCCCTCGCATCCTGTGCATGTCGGTACAACACTTGCTGGACATTTTCCGCCATCTCTTCCACTTTTAGCGTCTGATCATTGCCCGTATTGAGCCATTCATCTCCCTCTTTTACAAAGAAATTGCCGTCATAAAGCATGTCAAAATGCCGCAAACCAAACACGAAAGCATACTTATCTTCCACAACAAACACCTCGAACACGTCAAACTGCTCCCGATAGGTTTTAGCCCATTCTTCCGAAACTTCTTGCGACATACCCCGGCGTTCCCGTTCTGGAACTTGCGGCCGTCCTCGGGTCATGTTCGACAGTTGCTCAAATTTGTCTGCACGGTTGGATATAATGAGATTCTTTTGCGTGGCATAAGACGCTTCCGGACTACTGAGGTCAATCTTGTCGGCAGGAAAATCCGCAATCCGTTTGTTGACCGGATAACGTTTCAAACCTTCGATATTGAGAAACCCTTCCAACGAGGTTACGGCTTCGGCGGTATTCCCTACCGGTTGCGGAAAACCTTCAGTGCGTTCCCAGGATTTGACATTGCCGTCTTTATCGAACGTAAACCGCCGTTCGTCGCGTCTGACTATACTGTTGTGAGTGGTTGCGATATAACGATAGACGAGCGAAACGCTGCCATCGTCATGTTTTTCGAGTTCGCCCCAACTGACGGTCTGGCGGGCTGTTATATCGAAGAAGTTTTGGGAGAAAAATTTTTCGACCAATTTTTGCACGCCTTCGAGAGTTGTTACGTCCGGCGGATCTGCTTGTACCGGTCGCGGAAAACCTGCCATATGACGAATATTGCGAAAATGATTATCCTTGTCGAATGTCATATCCATATTGAAAAGGATTCTTTCCCTGTCCCAAATAAGGGCTTCAAACTTGTAGCGAATGGTGCGATTGCCTTCTTCATCGGTCTGCACATCACCCCATTCGAGCGGCTTCCGCATGGTAATGTCACGGGCGTTGTGGTGGAAATAGTTTTCGACGAAGCCCATCATCATAGCCTTTTCGGGACTGATGGATTGTTCCTGGCAGAGTGCTGGGGTAACGCATACTGCGGTCATGCTGACGAGCAGGGCGGCCGCGACGGTGCATTTGAAGATATTGCACATTTTCTGGTTCCTTGAGAGAGATAGGACGGACGGCGGCCAATTTTAGCAGACTTTATTTGCGGTTGCAAGGTAAGTTTCTGGAAGCCGACGCAGTCTGGACAAAAAAAAGCCGTCATTCCGGCGCACGCCGGGATCCAGACATTGCGTGCGATGCCGATTCCTCTGGGTTCCGGCTTGCGCCGGAATGACGGAGGGGCATCCAGACAGAAGTGAAACTCGCTCTAACGCATCTGCTCCTGCGTAGTCGTTCCCCGTTGCCCTCTGTCCATTCCCAAATTTCCCCTCTGCCAAAAATCGACAAATTCGCTATAATACTAGGTTGGAAAATTATTTTTTGCGACGCTATGCCGAAGACCTCCCGAATAACTACCGAACCGCCGACGCCCCCCGTTCAAATGAGCGGTGCCGATATTCTCATACAATCCCTTGTCAATGCAGGAGTCGATACCATTTTCGCCTATCCCGGCGGATTTAGCATTCCCCTGCACCAATCCATGACCCGATTCCGGGATAAAATCCGCGTTATCCTGCCCCGACAAGAACAAGGCGGTGGCTTCGCCGCTCAGGGATATGCCCGTTCCACCGGGAAAATCGGCGTCTGTATGACAACCAGCGGGCCCGGTGCGACTAATCTCGTTACAACAATCGCCGATGCAAAACTCGACAGCGTGCCAATGCTTGCCATCACCGGCCAAGTCGGCATTCCCGCCATCGGGAGCGATGCGTTTCAGGAAACGCCGATGATCGAAATTTGCCGGGGTATCACGAAGCATCACTACCTCGTAACCGACGTCGAAAGCGTTGCCCGAGTCGTTCGGGAAGCGATCCATGTTGCAACGACGGGTCGGCCCGGGCCGGTACTCATCGACATTCCCCGCAATATCCAAGTTGCCCAGTGCATTCCCAACTTCAATGCCGAAATGGATTTGCCGGGCTACTCCGCCGAAATGCCGGAGCCGTCAAGCGATGCTCTCGAAGAAATTGCCGATGCCATTCGGAAAGCAAAATGTCCCGTCCTTTACGTCGGCGGAGGGATCATTTCCTCGGAATCCGCTGCCGAACTGCGGAAATTTGCCGAACTCACACAGATTCCCGTAACAACGACCATGATGGCTCTGTCGGCATTTCCCCGAACTCACCCGCTCGCACTCGGTATGCTCGGTATGCACGGGACAGCATATGCAAATCATGCCGTTCATGATTGCGATTTGCTTCTGGCGTTTGGCGTGCGATTCGATGACCGCGTAACGGGCAAAGTTTCGGAATTTGCCAAACACGCGACGATTGTGCATGTCGATATTGACCAATCGGAAATCAATAAGGTCAAGCAAGCGAACATTGCCGTCGTCGGCGATGTCAAAGCGGTTTTGCAGGGCTTGACGAAGAAGTTTGCCAACTCGCCGAGCGGAACATCCATCGAACAATGGCACAAAAAAATCGAGCAGTGGAAGAATGATATGCCGATGGACTCGTTCAATACGGGGGGCGGCATGGATTCGCACAACATCACGCCGCAGTATGCGATTACCGAACTCTGGAAAGCGACGAAGGATAGAGCGACGATTATCACGACCGGAGTCGGCCAGCACCAAATGTGGACGGCACAGTTTTATCAATTTGACACGCCGCGAACCTGGCTTTCCAGTGCCGGTTTGGGAACGATGGGATTCGGACTGCCCTCCGCAATGGGTGCGAAAGTTGCCAATCCCGACAAGTTGGTCATCGACGTTGACGGCGATGGAAGTTTTCAAATGAACATCCAAGAGATGGCAACATGCCATTGCGAAAAGATTCCAATCAAGGTGTTGATGCTGAATAATCAACATTTGGGAATGGTGATGCAGTGGGAAGATCGGTTTTTCCAATCGAATCGGGCGCAGACGTATTTGGGGCCGATTGACCATCCCGAAACGTACGGCAAGGGGACGGGTATTGGCCCGGAGACGCGGTATCCCGATTATGTTGCGATTGCAACGGGATACGGCTGGGGGGCGCTCCATGTATCGGAAAAATCGGAACTTCCGGGTGCGATTAAGCAGATGATTGATGCGCCGGGTTCGTTTTTATTGGATGTTACTGTCCCGTATCAGGAACATGTATTGCCGATGATTCCCGCCGGTGCGACATTGCAGGATATGATTCGCCGGTGAGTGCTTGACAGAGCCGGAATGCGTTTTTTTGTCCATAGCAGCACGAGAAATACGCTCCGGCTGTTCGTTGTTCCGTTTCCCCAAAGATTATCGCGTAATCGTAGGTCGCGGCTGCGTAAGTACGCGATCCATAGATGTTCTTTGCGCTCCTTCCGGCTCCTTTTGTTTTGACCAAGCCGGTTTGGGCCAAGCGAAAGCGTTCGGCTTTTCCGATGTCTGATCGAAAGGCTGTAGTAACGCACAGCCCGACATAAAAGACAAGACAATCACAAGAACGATGTAGCGGAATAAAAATCGCATTTTTCAATCAATAATAGGCCTCAGGCCGTATAATCGGCAAAATGTGTGCAAACGTTTAACAGAAAAACTCACAATCCGCCAAATTTGCGTTTCCGTTGGGCGAAGTCCTGCAAGGCTTGGTCAAATGTTGCCACATCGAAGTCAGGCCAACATTTCTCCGTTACCCAAATTTCCGCATAACTCAACTGCCATAACAAATAATTACTCAACCGCAACTCGCCCGCCGTGCGAATCAGCAAATCGGGATCGCTCATTCCCGAGGTGTAAAGATGCTCCGACAGGCACTGCTCGTCAATCTGCTCACTCGGAATGCCCTTTTCGACGATTTTCCTGACGGCATCGACGATTTCGCTTCGGGAACCGTAATTCACGGCCAAACAAAGATGCAGGCCTTGGTTGTGCTGCGTCAGTTTGGTCAAATAATCAATTTCGGCCAGTATATCCCCTGCAATGCCGTCGCGTCTTCCAATGACGGAAAATCGGATATGATTTTTTGTAATGGTCTCGCGTTCTTTGAACAGGTATTCTTTGAAGAGCGACATCAGGGCATCGAGTTCCGATTGGGGGCGTTTCCAATTTTCGCTGGAAAAGCAGTACAACGTGAGTTGTTCGACATTTCGTTTAGCGCATTCTTCGGCAATTTCCCGAACCCTCTCCGCACCGGCTTGGTGTCCTGCGTGTCTTGGCAGTCCCAAGCGGCTTGCCCAGCGTCCGTTACCATCCATAATAATTGCGATGTGCATTCGGCGAGCGATCAGGCAGAAATTCCACATTCTAACGCCTATCGAGGACATAAATATACCATTTTTTGACGAAAACTTACGGGGGGCTCTTGCGATCTTGCGTTTTCGTCAATGCCCGTGCGACCCGTACCGCTTCGATCAAACTGCCCGGATCGGCAACGCCCTGCCAGGCTTTATCAAATGCCGTACCGTGTGCGACGCTCGTCCGAATAATCGGCAAGCCCAACGTGATGTTCACTGCCCGATACATTCCCAACAGTTTCAACGCAATATGGCCCTGGTCGTGAAACATCGCAACCACCGCATCGTACCGTCCGGCTTGGGCATCCAACATAATCGTATCCGCCGGCTTCGGGCCCTCAACCTGCAAGCCTTCCGCAATCGCCCGTTCAATCGCAGGCCGAATCGTCGTAATTTCCTCATTGCCGAACAGTCCCTCTTCGCCAGCGTGCGGATTGAGCGAGCACACGCCGATTTTGGGCAGGCAACCGTCTTGCCCCATCATTTTCCGCATAAATCCGTCGGCAAGCCGGATTTTGGCCAGCACGGATTCCGGCGTAATCTGCTCAAATATCGTTTTCATGGCCGTATGAAGCGTGACGTGAACGACGGCGAGGCCGTATGGGCCGTTGATATTTTCACCCGGCCCGAGATAGAGCATCATGGCGTAATCCTCCACTCCGCAGTGTTCGGCAAAGATTTCGGTATGGCCGGGATAGGGGTATCCTGCCAGGTGCAAGGCGGCTTTGTGAATCGGGGCCGTAACAATCGCATCGACAGTCTTGTTTTTGGCATCATCAATCGCTCGTCGGATTGCGTGATAGGCGGCATTTCCCGCCCGGGCGTCGATTGTTCTGGGCGCGACGGCGAGCACATCATCGGGGCAGCAGTTTATGCAGTCGATAGGGAACTTGATATTCCGCAGGTTGGCGGCTCGTTGTATGATTTCGGGATGGCCGTAGATGACGATTCGGCAGTCGGGAATTGCTTGGAGTTGTTGCCAGGCGGCGGCGATGATTTCCGGCCCAATTCCGGCGGCGTCGCCCATTGTGATTGCGATCGTTTGCATTCTGCCGGACAACTCTACCAGAAACGGCAAAAAAATCAATTTCACGGCATAAAAATACAGCCGAACCGCGTCGGGAAAACCAATGCTTGACATTTCTCTTCCCATCCGCTAAACTGTTTCCACACTAAATATCCCTTCCAACTCCTTGACGATAAGAATGCGAAACACATTTTTGCGGGCAACTTTATTGCTTTTGTGCATCGGAACCCTCAATTTGACAAATCCAGCAACGGCAGACGGGCCTGCCCTGTCGCCCGAAGTTCAAAATGCCATCGAACAAATCACTGCTTTCAATGGCCAGTACACTTTGACGCCGGAAAATACCATTCGGACCATCGTATTCACCAATGGGAGCGGCCTCAATCCCGAAATGTTTGACCTTTTCGCTCGGCAATCCGATTTGGATACGCTCCAAATTAGGGACTATCGGGACCTAACCGATGAAACTGTGGCCAAATTGGCCGGATTGAACAAAATGAGGGTGCTGGCATTGACCAACAGCCGTATTACTGACGCAACGGTCAGGATGATTGCAGAATCTTTTCCCAATTTGGTCGATCTCGACATTGCTTCTAATACCTCGTTGACCGATGCCGCAATGCGGGAAATCGCAAAACTGCAAAATTTAGAACGGCTCAGCCTGCTTTTCTGCGATTTTAGCGAGTTTGCGATGCAGCATTTGATTGCCCTTCCGCGATTACGAGCACTGGACATTCGCGGCAATATGATGATCGGCGATGGCGGGATGGACGCGCTGGCGATGATGCCTGCTTTGAGGAGTATACGGCACCGAAGCCTGACGGTTTCGGACAGGGGAATCCGGTCTCTCATTGACGCAAGAGCACTCGATAATCTTGAGATTCAAGATATGCAAATCACGGGGCAGTCGGGACAGCACATTCGCCAGATGGAGCGTTTGACCAGTTTGATCATTTTCCGTTGTGAAAACTTCGATTCAGCCGGCGTGCTCGCGCTGGGAGGGTTGAAACTGAACCGCTTGACGCTACGGGGCTTGCCGATTAACGATTCCGCGATGGAAGTTTTCAAGGAGTTGCCGACCGTACGCAGGCTTTATCTCCAGGAACTCTCCTCGGTAACGGATACCGGGATGGCCAACATTGCGAATCTGAAAGAATTGGAAATCTTGGATATTTGGGAAGTTCTCATTACAGACCGGTCGATGGAGGTCATTGGAAAACTCGAAAATTTGAAAACATTGATGTTGCGTGGGACGAACGTTACCGACGCGGGTTTGGAAGTATTGCTTTCGATGCCGAGTTTGGAATCCGTAACGCTCACGGACAATTCCAGTGTAACGTCGGCGATGATTCAACGGCTTCGCGATGCGGAGAAGTTTGAGGTGCTTCCTCGGCAATAGTTTGGGAGCGGTCCCTGCGACCGCTGTTCTCTGGATTCCGGCTTGCGCCGGAATGACGGGTTCTGAACAAGTCTAACGGGAGAAATCTGACCTTGACGGTATTCCCCAAAAACAGCATAATCCCCCGGGTTTTCGTCCTCCGAGTGCCGAATGAACCATACGCGGGAAAAAAACAAGCCGAAGAAAATGCAAATGCTCGCAGTAGCACTCCGGGCTTGCTGCGCATTGCTCTTCTGCTTGCTCTCCCCGCTGGCCGCTGCCGATGATTTTGGACTTATCAATCCCGCCGAGCGCGACTTTAACGAATTCAAATCCGATACGAGAAGCACCGAACACTCCCTGCGGAAAACGCCTACTTTCAATGACCGAACACTGCCAAAGCCGACGCAAACATCAACGATTCGGCAAGTTTCGACGTTCGATGAAATCGACAACGATCCCTTCGCATCGGCCCATCCGCCAACCGTTCCCGTAACCGGGTTTTCCTCGACTGGATTCCCCGCGACTGGATTCCCGACGACCGGATTCCCCGCGATGCCGCATCCGGCCATGGCGGATGCCTTCCCCGGGGAACAAATGCACGTCATGCCTTTCGATATGCACAATATGGCCGTGCCAAACATGCCCGTGCCGAACATGTCCATGCCGAACATGCAGATGCCAAATATGCAGATGCCGGGAATGGAACATGCCTATTATCCGCAATTCGCACAGTACCAACCTGATCCATTTCATCAGGGATTGGCTTATCAGGGATTGGCGATGAACAGCATTCATCCTAGCATGCAGCCTCAATTCGGTCAGGTTCCGCAATTCGGTATGGCACCCCCGGCGAACTTTCAGCAGGCGAACTTTCAAGAAGTACCGATGCATGAACTGTACCAAACGATGCTGTTCCAAGCACTCGCCCGACAGCAAGCGGAATCGCAGGAACGAGCACGACTGGATGCCGTTACGGCGGAATCCAAAAAAGAAGCCGACGCAAATTGGACGCTCAACAATTTGATGCCCGTCCGGGTATCGTCGCCGCTCGGCGAAACATTGCTCGTCTGCGCAAAAACGATCACGCCGTTTAACACGCCGACAGGCCCGGACAAAGGCGTCGGCATGCCGCTCGTCGGCAAAAGTTGGCTTGACCATCCCTATTATTTCGGCGGTTTTGTCGGGACGATGTTCGGGTCGGAGTTGGTGTCCCGGATGATTAAGCAAGATAAAGGCGGGACGGGCGGACTCATTTTCGGATATAATTTCAACGACTATTGGGGCTTGGAAAGCCGACTGCATTTTGCGTCGATTGACATTCGGGATACCGAGTATGCTCGGCAACTGTTTGAGACCGCTTGGATACAGGATAATCCCGGTGTGCCGATCCCGCCGTTGACATCGCGGACGAACGAATTAACGATTCTTGATATTTCGGTGCATTATTATCCATTGGGCAATGCCAAATGGCGGCCGTATTTCAAATACGGGATGGGCATTGGTCGGCAAAAATTCGTCAATACGTTCGGCTATCAAAACTCATCGGACATCGTAACGATGCCGTTGGGCATCGGTTTAAGATATTGGTGGAATGATCGTCTTGCAATCCAATCGGCAGTTTTTGACAACATCGTCTTTGGTTCTAACGGCACCAAAACGCAGCACAACTTCACGCTTACGGCGGGATTGACGTACGCGTTTGGGAACGGTCGCCGACTGCATCCAACGCATTATTGGCCCGCCACGCCGAGTATGGGCTCGCGATGGTAGGCACCGGCAAATTCTATCCGGCCCGAAAATTTTCGCGTCGGTTTTGGATTTCCTGCGCACTGCGTTCGATCATCTGACGGCAAACGCTTTGGAGTTGCGTTGAAATGGAAGCGTCGTATACCGTGTCGCCGACCCGCACGACCAATCCGCCGAGTACTTCGGGATCAATGACCGAACGAATCATCGGCTCGCCGCCGAGCAATTCCCGTAATTTCCCCGAAAGGGCTTCGAAAAGTTGCGAATCAACCTCCGTGGCCGTCGTGATGGTGATCGGGATTCGCCGTTGCCGTTTGTCCCGAAGGATTTGGGCTTGTGCGAAAATCGGCAACAACAGGTCAAGCCGATTGCGTTTGGCAACGACCTGCAAAAAGTTCCAAAACAGCGGGCTCGCGGCGGCGGCGATGGCTTTTTCCAGCAAAGCGACTTTTTCGTCGGTCGCAATCATTGCGGAGGCGAGTACGGCTTCAAATTGGGGTTGCGATTTGAGGACATCGACGAGGGACGCGAATTCGCCGACGGCATCATCTACGGAGCCGCCTTGACCGGAGACGGCATTAAGATAGGCTTCGGCATAGATTTCGGCAATTTTTTCGGCATCGACACCGGCGTGAAATTCCGCCGCAAATTGTGCATCTTGTTCGACGTTTTGCATAGTAAAATATGGCCCAAAAAGGAACGTGCGGGCAATTATACTCGAAGGCTGGCCAAAATGCAAGGTATTGTATAGTCCTCGCTCGAGCCGCAGGGGCCGTCGCACATTAGCCCGCGGGGGCTCACGCCCGCGGCTCCGCAAATGGCCGTATCACATCCTTGCCGACAAGAGCACGCAACACTTCAGGAACCACAATCGAACCATCTTGACGCTGATAAAGCTCAAATATCGCAACCAATGCCCGACTAATTGCAATCGCCGTGCCATTGAGCGTGTGCATCAGTTGCGTGCCCTTTTCGCCCTTGACCCTATATCGGGCATTCAACCGCCGTGCCTGATAATCCGTACAGTTCGATGTGCTCGTTACCTCGCCGTACTCCCCGCCGTCGCCGCGGCCCGGCATCCACGCCTCCAAATCGTATTTCCGATAGGCCGGCCCGCCCAAATCGCCCGTTGCCGTGTCTATCACCTGATACGGAATGCCCAAATCGTCGAATATCTTGCACTCAATTTCCAGCATTTCCCGATGTATTGCCTCGCTCTGTTCCGGCAAGGTGAACGCAAACATTTCGACCTTCGTGAATTGATGCACCCGATACAGCCCCCGCGATGCTCTGCCGGCGGCTCCCGCTTCGGTTCGGAAACAATGCGAAATGCCGCAAAGCCGAATCGGCAACGCTTCGGCATCAACCGTTTGTCCGGCCAGCATTCCGCCCAACGGGATTTCTGCCGTTGCAACGAGGCTTAAGTCGGTTCCGTCGATACTATAAATCTGCGTTTCGGGACCTCGCGGCGTGAAACCGGTTCCTTGCAACACATCATTGCGTGCCAAATCCGGCGTGGTCGTCGGGGTGTATCCTGCTTGGATAAGCACATTGACGGCATAGTGTTGCAGTGCGAGTTCGAGCAGGACGGCTTCGTTTTTCAGAAAGTAGAATCCAGCACCGGCAACTCGAGCCCCGGCTTCAAAGTCGATGAGGCCAAGTTTTTCGCCCAGTTCGACGTGATCGAGCGGCGTGAAATCAAAGGTCGGAATCGGCGTTTTTCCCAGGGCAATTTGCTTGTTGTCGATCCCGACGGGCGCATCGGGATGGGACATATTGGGAATGAGACGCTGGATTTCTTCGAGTTCGGTTTCGAGGGTATCGAGTTTTTCTTTAATTTCGGCGGATTGTTCGCGGAGGATGCGTCCTTGTTCTTTTTTGGCTTCGCGTTCGCTGTCCGAGGTTGCTTGCCCAATGGATTTGGAGACGGCATTGGCTTCGGTCTGGAGTTTTTCCAATTCTTGCTGGAGCGATTTCCGTTCATGTTCGCGGGCGACGAATCTATCGACGCCGACGGCGGTGTTCCGATTGACGCAATTTCGTTTAACGGCTTCGGTATTTTCAAGGACAAACTTTCTGTCGAGCATATCAAGCGGGAGATGTAATTTTGGATGATTCTACATCGTTTGGAGTGTTTCTGCAATCGTTAAACGGGTGCGGGGCGCACCGACCCCGTCCGAAACGTCTGCTCACCTATCGGCCCGTCATGTCAAAATCGAATTCATTTCGGCCCGGATTCACCGTCGCTCGAAACGGCGTCGTATTCGGTGCCGAATAAATCTGCGGTGTTACCCTATTATACCGAGTAGTAGGCGCAGGCGGCCCAGACGGATCCGACGGAGGTGCCGCTGCCGCTACCATTTCCATCTTTTGGACGGTAACAATGTAGTCTCCCGCAAACGCACCACGCCCCGTCAGGCCCGTATCCGCTGTCAAGGTGTATTTGCCGTCCGCACCTGATACTCCGACCGCCGTTCGGGTATTTTCCCCGCCAGGCGCCGGATGGAAAGCAACCATCGCCTCGCCTAGCGGTTGGCCGTTTTGTGTGATTATGCCCTCGACATGATGCGTGTCAGGCCCCTGTTCGCCGCAGCCGACGAGAATGAGTGATAAAAGCAGTATCGTGAATGTTTTAATTTTTTGCATAAGTTGGTGATTGTTAAAATTGTGTAGTAATTAGAGCCGAAGGACGAGCGCAAGAGCCATGCAAGCGCAAGAGCCGGGGGCGTTAGCCCCCGGGTGAGTACACGTCGACCTAACCCGGGGGCTGACGCCCCCGGCTCTTTCTTGTGAATCCCCTACAGCGAACGCGATTCGCCGCCATTTCGGCTGCCCAAGGCTCCCCAAACGCCGTACGGCGATTGCGGGGCAGTCGCCCAATTATATTGGGCAGGACGATGGAATATGTCATTCAACCAGGGCTGCACACCTTGGTCGCCTGCATCGACAGAATCCGTTACAAACCGGACAGATCCATCGCAAAAGGCAACGCTCACACCGCCGGGATGGTTGCTGCTTGCCGAAATGAGAACATAGTGCTCTTCGACGGAGTCTTGTTCATGGGTAACATTCGGGCTATTGGGAGGCAGGGTCGCAAAAAACTGTGTGTATACCGGTCGGGCATCTCCCCATCTTCCGCCTACGACGCGGTCAGAGGCATCGTTGTTCGCGTGATCATGCTTTCTGGAAAATGTTCCACTCGTGAGTGTTTCACCTCCTTCGGGTGTCAACGCAAATGCCCGCATCATCAACGGCGAATCGTAGGGAACACGAAGGGCAACATTCCCTTTAATCCTATTTCCTCGATGGGAATTTCCGATTTCCGCTTCGGAAAGCATAAGCGTATTGCTCGCACCATCGGAAATACTCGCGAACGTTGGCTGGAATCGGTCTCCTGCCGCACCAAACAGCCCTCGCGGTGCCAATCCGCCGCGGCCATCACCGGGACCGATGTCGTGTCGCCAGACGACGTGAAGGTCTCCGGCACAAACACGGTAACTGGTCCTGCCCAAATTCGTGAAACCCTGGCCTGTTGTAGAGGGACAAACCAGCGTCGCAATGTTTTCTCTCCAAGGCACTCGATAGGTGATGTTATTCTCCGTAACCGTTTCCCTGACGCACCAGGGTCTTGCGGGACGGCCTTCACCGGGTCCCGATTCGTATGGATTATCTTCCAAAATTGCCGCAACGAGCGAGTGCAGAGGCTGTTGCTCGAGGAAGGGAAGGATCGACGGGATGTAACTGATAATGGTTCTTGGCCACCATTCGTCGGGGGGAAAGCCGTAGCGAAACTGTTGGGGATTGCTTGCCGCAGAGAAGACGCTATGGGTATCGACGTGATTATGTTGTGCGAGTGCGATTTGTTTGAGGTGATTGGTGCATTGCATTCTTCGGGCGGCTTCTCGAGCGGCCTGCACGGCGGGCAGAAGGAGTGCGACGAGCATGCCGATGATGGCAATGACGACAAGGAGTTCGACGAGCGTAAAACCTCGTTTGCGAGTGGAGTCGGCGAGCGGTTTGTGTTTCACTAAATTGCCCCCCCCCCCCAATTTAACATTTTGCGGCGATATTCTTGCATAGTTTGTTGCTCCTTTGTTTGTTTGACGAGTATTGTAATAACAGGCAGTGTAACATGTTAACGCAAGAATGTCAACTGGGGAGAGTGCACGAGCGATTGTGCAAGAGTTTGATATTGATTTGTTCGATAGACTCACCCGGGGGCTGACGCCCCCGGCTCGTGTGCTAACGAATCCATTCTAATCCCGTGAGTTCGATTTTTGGTACTCAAACCAAATTTCAGGATCAGGCTCGTATAACTTCGCCTCCTCCTCCGTTTTCGGCGGCTCAAGCGGACGCACTACTCGAAAGCCAATGCTCGGATTGTTCACAATCCACCAAATACTCTTCGGAAATTGCGGGTCATCCGCACGCCATCGCTCGTCGTAACGCAATCGCCGAGCCGAACGGAGATCCGCAGACTCATCCGAATCCGCACTGCCTCCTCGAACGACATTGATCCCATCTTGGCCGCCAACCCGAGTCAGTGCCGGTCTAACCGGTGCGGCAAACGTTCCCGGCTGACGATTCGCATACGTATCTGCCGCATATCGCTCAAGCACCCATTCCGCAATGTTTCCGTGCATATCGTACAATCCCCACGGATTCGGCTTGAGTTGCTTAACCTGCTGGACATCGCCCATCGTGTTATCAAACCACCAGGCATAATCGTCGAGGTCGCCGTCATCATCACCAAAGGAAAACCGCGTTGCGGTGCCAGCCCTGCACGCATATTCCCATTCCGCTTCGGTCGGGAGGCGATAATATCGACCGGTAATTGCCGTCAACCATTTGCAATAGACCTGGGCGGCATACATGGTCATTCCAGCAGCGGGATAGCCTGCTTTCCCTTTGTTATTGTGGCTATCGGAAATCCCCCAAAGATTTGTGGGAGCGGCCAGTGCATCGGCAAGCCGTTCGCGTTCCGTGAGAGTGTCCGACACACCGCGGTTTTGGCGGAGGTATCGCAGAGCGAATTGTTCAAAAGCAAGCCACGTTGTTTCGTGTTCTTCCATCCAGAAGGGCTTCACTTCGATTTCGATTTGCGGCCCTTCGTCATCGTTTCGTCCTTCTTCGGAGGCGGGACTGCCCATCGTGAATTTTCCGCCCTTGATGGGAACCATTGTAAATGTAATGTTTGTACCAGGAATAGTTTCGGTATAGGATTTCATCTCGGCTTCGGTCGCCGCGACGGAATCGGGCAACGGAGCGGGATTTGCGAGGAACGTCATCGCGGATTGGAATAGGGGATTTTTCATTGCGGCCTCTCGTTCGGGATCGGCTTCATCAGCGGCGACGGGACAGGCAAGTGCAAGGGAGAGTCCCAGCACGGCGGCGAGCAGATAGGCTTTTTTCTCTTTCATCAGTGTTTGCGTATGTAGAAGTTGAATGGTTAACAGCATTCTATCATAACCAAACCGCTTTGGGGAGTCCGGCAAAGCGGCATCCACCGGAGAACCGGGCTCCGCTCCCGGCCCCCGTGCTGTGGCGGTCTCAAAATTGCTGCAAACCGCTCCGCATCACGCCGTACGACCATTGCACCGGCTCCTCTTTCGGCGGCACCGGCACACGGACGATGGCATGACGCACATCCATCGGGCGGCGAAGTTGCTGCAAATTGGCTTCATCAAACACCAATTTATAGGTCGCCTGCCGCTCCGGTCTTGGCTCCGTATCGCTCGGCTGCATAAAGCAATAGGTCGCAAACGCACCGAGAACGAAGCCGAGTGCAATTTTTGCAACGGAGTGCACGCGGCCGGGCTGTTTCGGCTCCTTTTCCCGAATGACGGGAACCATTTGGGTGAGTTGGTGTTCAAAGTCCATAGGAAGGAGTTAGGAGTCTGGCGGAAGGAGTCAGAATGTTTCGCTTCTAATTCCTGTCGCCTAACTCCTTTTTAAGCCGGTCGATTCCGTTTTGATAATCGCTATGTACGGAACTGATCGGCCGTTGGGTTAATTCGGCAATTTCTCGAAAAGTCAGGTTTCCCCAAATCTTGGCAATCACGATTTCGCGAATGTGTTGCGGCAAGGTTTCGAGGAGTTGGGTCAATTCGACGCCGTCGAAGGGCTGCGTCCGATCGGGCAGGTTTTCGAACCAGTTATCGAGCGGCGGCGGTCGGAACCATCGTTTTTTGCGTAGTCGGTCGATGGCGGTGTTTCGCACGACGCGGTAGAGCCAGGCTTTGGGCTCATCGGGTGGCGGTTTGGCCGCAAGCAATTTCAGGAACGCATCTTGGACGACATCTTCCGCTTCGCGGTCGGCCCATTGCCGGGCGTACAGGATCAATCCTCGGACGTGTGTGTGCCAAAGGTGTTGAATGTCCATTTTTTCGTCATTCCGGCGCGGCTAACGGCGGAATGGTTACATTATAGACGATTGAACGGCAGGATTTTCCCGAGAATTTCCCTGGAAATCTTTATGTAATTTCCGTCCATCACGTACTCATCCCTCGGCGGAACGCTTCGGCCAAAGACAACGGAACTGCCGCCTCCGCCGCAATCACTTGCGCCCGATTCTCCGCAACCCTTGCCTTCATCTCCTGTTCCTGAGCAAGTGCCTGCGCCCGACGCTCTTCCGCCCGAGCCCTGGCAACCCGCGTGTCCGCTTCGGCTTGATCCGCCTGAAGACGCGCTCCGACATTTTGCCCCACGTCAATGTCCGCAATGTCAATCGACACAATACGGAATGCCGTCTGCGAATCCAATCCCCGAGCAACTACGGCTTTGGAGATATTGTCAGGATTTTCCATCACTTCAAAATGCGTCGCTGCCGAACCGATTGCGGTAATGATTCCTTCGCCGACGCGGGCAATAATCGTCTCTTCGGTTGCTCCGCCGATAAGACGCTCCAAGTTCGTCCGCACAGTAACTTGGGCTCGGACATTCAATTCGACCCCATTTTTGGCAATCGCACTGAGCATTGTTTCGCCGGACTTTTTGGGGTCGGGACAGACGATGACTTTGGGATAAACGCAGGTTCTGACGGCATCAAGCACATCGCGGCCTGCAAGATCAATCGCAGCGGCCTGGTCGAAATTGAGTTCGAGCGATGCCCGATGGGCGGCGATCAATGCTCGGATGACATTGGGCACATTTCCGCCGGCGAGGTAATGTGCAACCAATCGGCGAGTGGTGATTCCCATGGCTCCGCTGACGGGCAGACCGGCTTGTTTTGCCATAATCAGGGCTTGCACGACGACTCGGGAGCGGATTTTGAGCAGGCTCATACTGACGAGGTGCAGCATACGGATTCGTGCCCCAGACATATAGGCTTGGAACCAGAGTTGTCCGTAGAAGAAGAACAGCATGCAGAGGACTAATAGGATTAGACCTCCGCCGATGAGCAAGCCGAAGAGCAAAAATTGGTGCATGGCCGAATAGGGAGCAATGGTTGACGGGGATATGATAACAGATTTTTGGGCGATTGCACAGTCCCTGGCGGTGTTTGCTCATTTTCGCAAAAAACTCGTCTAGGAATCTCCCCGCTTTTATGGTAAAATGGCCCCGTTCTGCCTTGTATGCCGCAGAACTCACGCGTCCATGATGAAAAACGCTTTTTTTAATCGGTACGGATTCCGTATTCTTATTGTTATATTTTTCCTCCTCCCCCTTATCGGACAAGGTACAAACCGTACCATCCAAAGCAACTCCAATAACGTTGCCGATTGGCTGCCCGATTCCTTCGAAGAAACTCACCAATATCAATGGTTTCTCTCCCATTTCCCCTTTGAACGCTTCGTAATCGTCAGTTGGGAAGGCTGCACCGTGCAAAATTGGCAAGGCACCGTTCACGATAATCCCATCCTCGAAATGTTCGCCCAACGCCTCGTTCCCGGGCAAACCATCGACAACATCGGGCAATGGGCCGAAGAACTCATCCAAGCCGATATTGACGTTCCGCTCGATGTTCAACTGTCGCCGCCCCCCGCCGCACCGCAAACTTTCGATGAATTGGCGGACGACGAACAACTGCCCGTATACACCACGTATTTCAAGACCGCTCTGACCGGCCCGCGACTCTTCCGTATGCTCAAAGACCTCTATTCCGGCGAAGGTCTCAGCGGAATCCGCCTCGAAGATGCCGAAATTCTCGAAAAACTCAAAGGAGTCCTCATCGGTCCCGATGGACAAAGCACGGCAATTCTCGTTACCCTGACCCAGGAAGCACCGCAAGGCAAAGAACTGGCCTTGGTGCTTGATGCAATCAAAGAAATCGGTCGGGAATGCGGCGTGCATCCGCAAATCCAGGCCGATGACCGATTCGTCCTGGCGAAAATGTCGGGGGCAATCATCGAAACCGTCGGGGAAATGATTTACGGGCGCAATCCCAGCACGGACGGCGTCATTCTCGGGGGCCCGCCCGTCGATAACGTCGCAATCACGCAAGAAGGCGAACAAACCCTCAAACGCCTTGCAGGTCTATGCGGTCTCATCGGGCTCACCCTCGCCTGGTTCTGTTTTCGGGATTTCCGCCTGACCATGTTCGTCTTTTTCATGGCGCTAATCAGTGCCGGCGTCGCCCTGGCAAGCGTTTCGTTCTCCGGTGTGCTTTTAAGCCCCATCGGCTGGGGTTCCTTCGGGACTTGCGATGCCATTCTCCTCAGTATGCCCGCATTGGTCTACGTGCTCGCCATGTCCGGGGCGATTCATATGATCAATTACTACCACGATGCCGTCCGCGAGCAAGGGCTTGATATGGCACCGGAACGCGCCGTTCGGTATGCCTGGTATCCCTGTTTTTGTGCGAACATCACGACGTCCTTCGGCTTGATTTCGCTGTGCATGAGCGGACTGATTCCGATTTCCAAATTCGGCTTCTATTCCGCGCTCGGCATTATGCTGCAACTCATTTTGCTGTTCTATTATTTGCCGACGCTGCTGCATTTTTATCCCTCGCATAAGGTCGCGGCCCAACGGACGCTGAATATCAACAAGGATTCCACGATGCAAGTCATCTGGCGGGTTTGGAGCAAATTTATCATCCGAAACGCCGCCGTCGTTACGGTAATTTGCACGATTTTGATGTTCGTCTTCGGATTAGGATTAACCCAACTCCAAACATCGGTCAAGATGATGCGGTTTTTTTCGAGCGATTCGGAAATCATCGCCCATTACACCTGGTTGGAAGACCGTCTCGGCCCGCTCGTTCCGATGGAAATTGTCGTCCAATTCGATAATGAACAACTGTTGGATGATGAGGGCCGCAATCGCGTCCTGACGCTGGAGCGTCTGCGTCTCATCGAAAAAATCAGCAATGCCCTCCAGACGGACCTCGCGGATTTCGTCGGCGGTGTGATGTCCGCCGAAACGATGACGCCGCCGCCGTTGCCCGCTCCCGAAGGCCGAAAACCGCTGTCCTATATCGCATACGAGCATACATTCAGCCGGATGCTGGATAGTGCCCGGCCCGACCTGCGCGACTACATTACCGTCGAGGGCAATCTTTCTCTCCTGCCCGGGCGAGACCGAATGCAAAATCTCGAGCAACTCGACATCACGGCCGATGAGGCCGACCGCTTGATCGCCGCCGGGATCGACGATGTTAAGAAATTGGTCAGCGTGGCCAACGATATGGAATTCGCCGGAATCACCCGGGAGGAACTCCGGGAACTACGCCGAAAGGCAGTCCAATGGGAAAGACAGCACGGCACCGACCTCTGGCGAATCAGCCTGCGTGTTTGGTCGTTGAAAAAGGACATCGACTATGCGCTGTTTCTCGACCATGTAAGGGACGTCGTCGAACCGATTATTACGGAGGCGAACTCCCTGCTCCTAACACCTGACGCCCCCATCACCGCCGTTTATACCGGGATGGTGCCCGTCGTCTACAAAACGCAGCATGAACTCTATCGCGGATTGGTATACAGTTTTGTGGCATCGTTTTTCCTTATCGGCATCGCAATCAGTTTCATTCTCAAGAGTCCGATTGCAGGATTTTTGGCGATGGTTCCGAACCTGTTCCCGATTTTTATCGTGTTCGGCTTCATGGGGCACTACGGCGTGCTGATCGACATCGGCACGATGATGACGGCGAGCGTCGCGCTCGGGATTGCAACGGATGATACGATACACTTTTTAACTTGGTTTCGGCACGGAATCGATCAGGGCAAAACGAGGCCGGAGGCGACGCAGTATGCGTATTCACGCTGTGCGTCTGCGATGACGCAAACGACGCTCATCGCGGGATTCGGCTTGGCGGCATTTGCTTTAAGTACCTTTACGCCGACACAGATGTTTGGTATTATGATGCTGGCGATATTGTTGGCGGCAACGATCGGCAACTTGGTATTCCTCGCCGCGATATTGAACACGCCGATCGGCAAATACTTCGAGCCCGTCGGAAAACGCTAATCCCGTTAGCCGCGTCGCCCTGCGACGCGCTCGGCAAACACGCGTTGCGGAGCGACGCGGCTAACAACCCTTCAGAATGGAAAAACCCGATATACAACCCGACGATTTTCAAATCACCGACTCGGCAAACGACCAGCCGCAGGAAAATACCACGCCCTTTACCGTCAACGTTTCCGAACGCGTCAAACGCTTGCCGCCGTATCTCTTTGCGGAATTAAACAAACTCAAATACGAAAAACGCCGTACCGGTGCGGACGTCATCGACCTCGGGATGGGCAGTCCCAGCGACCCGCCGCACCCGATGATTATCGACAAACTCATCGACGTCATCAAAGACTCCAAACTGCATGCATACAGCCACGCACGCGGAATCCCGCATCTGCGAAGGGAAGTTGCCGCTCGATATGCAAAATACTATGACGTCCAACTTGATCCCGAAACGGAAACCATCGTCTGCATCGGTTCCAAAGAAGGACTCTCACATCTTTGTTTGGCCTTGCTCGGAGCGGGCGATACCGCCATTGTGCCGGCACCGCATTTTCCCGCACACCTTCATGCCGTGATGCTCGCGTCCGCCAATTCTCTGGTATTGGATGTTACAAACCCGGAAAAACTCCTCTCGAACATTGCAATTACCTGCCAAACCATCTATCCGAAACCGAAGGTTGTCATTGTCAACTATCCGCACAATCCGACGGCGACGGTCGTCGAACCGGAATTTTACGCGGAACTCGTCAAACTGGCCAGACGCTACGGGTTTATGGTCATCAGCGATATGGCTTATGGTGATGTTTGCTTTGACGGTTATCGGGCACCGAGTTTTTTGTCAGCACCGCGGGCGATTGAGGTCGGCATTGAAACGACGACAATGAGTAAAGGATACAATATGGCGGGTTGGCGGGTCGGTTTTTGCTGCGGGAACGCGGAAATTGTTCGGGCATTGGCAACGGTCAAGACATATTACGATTATGGAGTGTTTACGGCGTTGCAGATTTCGGCGATTACGGCAATTCGCCATGCGGGCGGAGCGGTCGAGGCGCAGGCGAAGGTTTATCAGAAGCGGCGGGACGTGTTGTGTGATGGATTGCAGCGATTGGGTTGGAATGTGGTGAAGCCGAAGGCATCAATGTTTGTCTGGCAGCAGGTTCCGCCGGAGTGGCAGGCGAAAATGAGCACATTTGATTTTGCGATGAAGTTATTACGGGAGGCGGATGTGGTGGTGAGTCCGGGTTCGGCTTTTGGCGAGTTGGGTGAGGGTTATATGCGTTTGGCGTTGGTGGAAAAGGAGGACCGATTGCGTCAAGCGATTCGGCACATCAAACGCGCCCTGCGGTAGGATGCGTGGACGGGACACGCTCCCGTTTCATTGTTGCGAAACACTTGCCTTTTTCTCTTTCCGCCATACAAACCAGTAAAGAGCGGCAACAAAAACGATGCCCAGCACAAAGAAAACCCACAAATACGAAAGGCCGATGATAAACCATAAGAATAGTTCCCAACCGCTTTTAATGCCGACCATAAATTGGGATGAAAATGAAAATCGCGACTCGTCAATCGCGATGCTTTCGTAATAGGCAACAATCAGGGTGCTGAATGCGATGCGGTCATTGAGATACCTCATCCGGCCTTCGGCAGATTCTATTCTTGTTTGCAAATTCCCTATTTCTCTCTCGATGTCGAGCATTTCGCTCACATTTGCCGCTTGATTCAACAGTTCAGTATATCTGGCTTGAAGTTCCTTTTGTGTTTTTATCCGCGATTGAACATCAATGAATTCCTCTGTTACATCAAGCACATGAATGTTTTTGCTATCGAATTTATCAACGCTTTCGGAAATGTTTTGCAAAAGCAAATCGAAATTGTCCGCAGGAACACGGATGGTTAATTTATGCTCAATCTGGTCAGAATGATCGACAACGGTATCGTTTGATATGTAGCCGTTGAGTTCCCGAACAGCCTGTACGATTAACGATTTTGTTTTATTGACGTCTGCCGTTTCAAATCTGATGTCTCCCCTTTTGACGAGTTTTCGGTCTATTGTTTCAGCACTTTCGGATTGTTGTTCTGCCGCATCGTCTGCTGTCGAGAGCGATGCAAGAGAAAGAGCGGGATAACCCTTTTGCACGGCAGAACCGCAGGAAGAAAAAGTTACAGCAACTAATGCCGCCGCCAGGAGAGCCATTGCCTTTTTCATTGTCATGATTGTTCCCCTAAAGAGAATCGGAGCTGCTGCATAGAGGGATTGTACTCCCTTTTTTCGGCATTTGCAAGGTTTGCGGAGCCCGGCCGGGCCGTCTGCAAGTTTCACATTGGGTAAAATCCCAGTGTATGGCGTAGATCGTGCCAATGTTTTTTGGCCCATCGTCGGATATGTGCGAACCGGCAAGGATGCCGAGAAGGACGAGGGCGAGCATTCCGTGATAGGGATGTGAGATGCCTTGGTTGGAGCGAGGATCGGGCAGAGAGGCGATGGCGTTGGCGAGGGTTTCGAGCGGGGATCGGGACATCGTGAACTTTCGTGTTCAAAATGAATGGACTTACAGAGGTACTACGTTTCTCGAGACGATTTGTATGGGAAAAAATAAAAAACTTGCACTCGCCTGGGGCCCGGGAGGGCCTATCTTACTCCCACGGCTCGTGCGATTGCACTCTCGCGCCCGCCCCCCGGTTGACGCCGCAGACGCATTACGCTATAAACAGGCCTTCACTATCAAAAAGAAAGCCAAATATATGAAAAACAGTCGCCGCAATATGTTAAATTGGGGGGGGGGGGGCAATTTAGGCAGCCGCGCCTTCACCCTCGTCGAACTCCTCGTCGTCATCGCCATCATCGGCATGCTCGTCGCACTCTTGCTTCCCGCCGTCCAAGCCGCTCGCGAAGCCGCTAGACGTATGCAATGCACCAATCACCTCAAACAAGTCGCCCTGGCCGCCCACAATTTTGCCAATACTCACAATGATGGACTCCCCCCGATGAACATCGGCTCCAGAAGATTCGTCGGATTCTGGTTCCTCATCCTGCCCTACATCGAACAACAAGCAGCATACGACCGATTGGCCGGCCTCTCCGACCATAGCGGATTGGCTCGCAATATCGAAGGACAGGGTGCCGAACAAAACGTCAACAGTGCTTCGCACGTTACCCGAGGCGGGCAAAACTCCCTGCCCGGTGCAACTCCCGCCGAAAGAGTCGAATACTTGCAGCAGTTGGCACGGATTCCCATTTATTATTGCCCGACGAGAAGGCCGTCCAGCGGAACGCTCACCACGGGAGGTTATACCGACGCTGGCGGTGCAAATTCTTGGGGAGCACGGCATTGTGACCGTCCCCAACCCATTACCCGTTGGGCCTACGGGCCTTCGTCTGATTACGCGATTGTCGGATTATCCTACCGACCGCCCAATGACCAGCCCGCCGAACATCGTAATTCTACGGATGTCAATGTGATGGCGACGCAAAATAACGTCCTTGATGATACAAGGCAACCTGCGGGTAATGATGGTCCCGGCGTCGATGGAGATGGCGGCTGGGATGCTTGGGCAGGGCGGCAAGTTGGCCCTTTCCGGTCGGCAACTCATTCGCAAAGAGCAACCGGCAGCGAGCCCCTCTATCAACCCAGTATGGTAAGCACTTGGAGGCCTCGGGATACTTTCAGTTATTGGAGGGATGGGACGAGCAACCAACTTGTCGTCGGTGAGAAGTATATGGTTGCCGACGACGTGAACTCTAATGTCTTCGATTCTACTTGGCTTTGGGTTCACGGCGACACGTGGAATGGAACTGTTCGGCAATTTCATCCTACGATGCCGTTGGGTCGCGGCAATGTCCGCGAAATGTCCAGTTGCCATCAAACTGCAAGGCGTTTCGGCAGTGCACATCCCGGCGTTGCTAATTTTGCTATGGGCGATGGCTCAATCCGGGGTATTTCGACATCCACGCCGCTCACGATCCTAATCCCGTTAGCCCATGTTCGAGACGGCAACTCCGTCTCGTTGCCGTAGTGGTGCCGGATGCGCGGCGAACATGAACCCTTAACCTTTAACATATTAGACAATATGACACAAAAATCATTCATCCCCTTTATATTGCTTGGTTTCGTTTTTCTGCTTGGCTGTGCCGACAGGCAGCCGTTGGGTGGTACGGTAACATTTTCCGATAATGGCGAGCCGGTTCCCTTCGGCGTCGTGGAGTTCAGTACGGATACATTCCGTGCAGATGGGGCGATTCAGTCCGATGGCACATACATTATCGGCACGGATACGTTGACGGATGGGATTCCCAAGGGAATGTATTCTATACTTGTGCGAGTGGATGAGGACGAGACAATTCAGCGGCCTGATGGGACGTTGAATTCGATTACGCGATCTCTCATTCATACAAAATACAACAATCCAATGACATCGGGATTGACGCATGAGGTGGACGGTTCCCGGACTGCCCGGACTTTTGATATTCAAGTCTATAGGGCACCGTAGCCGGCCGGCACTCACGCACTCGCGACCGCTTGCTTGAGCGTCTTGACGAACTGCGTAACCGGCTCGATGCAGTCTCGCCCGTATTGCTCGACGAGTTTCACGACCGCACTGCCGACAATCACGCCGTCCGAAATGCCTGCCATATTTTTCGCCTGTACGGCATCCGAAATCCCAAAACCAATCGCACACGGAATATCCGTGTGCTGCTTCGCCTGGGCAATGATTGTTTCGATGCCTGATTTGATTTCGCTCCGCATTCCGGTAACGCCGAGCGACGAGACGCAGTATAAAAATCCTTCCGCTTCTTTCGCAATCATGGCAACCCGGTCGGCGGAAGTCGGGGCCACCATCGAAATAAGCGTTATCCCGAATTGCCTGCACTCCGCGGCCAATTCGCCTTTTTCCTCAAAAGGCATGTCGGGAACGATAATTCCATTGAGGCCGGCATCGCGGCATGCCGTCAGGAATCGTTCCTTTCCATAGACATAAATCGGATTGAGATACGTCATAAACAGCAACGGGATTTGGACTTTGCTGCGGACTCTTGCCAGCATTGCGAAAAGTTTGTCCGTTGTTGCTCCATTATCGAGTGCACGCTGGCTGGCGGCCTGGATGACGGGACCCTCGGCAATGGGGTCCGAAAATGGAATGCCGACTTCGATGGCATCCACACCTGACTCCGCCATCGCGACAATCAGGCGTTCCGTCGTATCGATACAGGGATCGCCGCCGGTAATAAAAATGATGAGCGACTTGCGGTTCGGAAGCACGGGAATCGGACGGGATAGCCAAGAAAACCCCATTCTAATGCCTGACATACCGGCCGTCAAGTATAGTTGTTCCTCACTCCGCCGGCGGACTCACGACGATGGAGATATTCCGGGTCGTACTTTCGATGGTGTAGACGATGTCCGATGTGCGTGGGGAAGCATATTTCCTATCCGTCAGATAGACGAGCGGAGCATCGGGATTTTCATCGTGCGCCGCCATA
>Ga0099364_10001661_pt1 | contig 36354 bp, 32 predicted proteins | sample TergutTh196P3_FD_73070 | JGI IMG/M metagenome (GOLD analysis project Ga0099364, IMG submission 73070) | Microcerotermes parvus P3 segment gut microbial communities from Pointe-Noire, Republic of the Congo - Th196 P3 | ecosystem: Host-associated > Arthropoda: Insects > Digestive system > Gut ... | reverse complement strand
TTTCGCGACGGCGCATCTCTTCCTGGGTAGCCTGCATCTCTTCCATCGTTTGCCTGAGTTCCTCTTCCTGATTTAACATCTCTTCGGCTTGCAACTTGGTCCTGTCAAGCAATTTGCCGGTGCGCAGGTTTACATTCACGGTAGAAATGGTGGCGGCGATGCTTTCGCCTACTTTTTGAACAAACTCGCGTTGATACGTCTCAATTTCGTTGAACGACGCCAATTCTATCACTCCGAATGTTTGGTCGTTCAATTTCAGCGGGCTAATCAATATAGAGGTCGGATTGGCTTTGCCCAGACCGGAGGTGATATTTATGTAACTGTCAGGCACATCCGTCAGGTATATTTGCTCGCCCTCCAAATAGCAGGAGCCCGTCAATCCCTCGCCCGGACGTATTATCTTTTCGTTGTATTTTCGACGTTCAAAGGCATAACAGGCTTTGAGTTCCAGCGCTTTTTCGTCATCGTTTTCGTCATCGTTCAAAATATATATGCCGCCCTGGTTAGCGCCCAAATATTTGACAATATTGCTGATAACGTTGTATGCCAGCGCCTCCATGTTGTCGTTGTCTTGCCTGAGTATCTCTGCAAACTTTGCCAAGCCGGTCGTTACCCAACTTCGTTGCTCTTCGAGTTTGGCGTGCGTGGCTTGTTTTTCGTTGGAAATCTTGAGATTGTCGCGCATCTCTAACAGCGAATTGCCAAGCATATCGTTGGCGCTCAAAAGTTGATACTCGGCGTCAAGTTTGCCCTCGCCTATACTTTGCGCAAAGTCGGCTGTATTTTTCAGTCCCGCAACCAATTGACGCAATTCACGCTGCATAGTGCCGATTTCATCGCTGCTCTTGAGTTCGGCTATTTGCATATCCAAATTACCAGATGACAGTCTGCGGATAATACCGGTTACTCCGGTTATGTTCTTCAGCATAGAACGTATCAATACCCAGCCGGCAAGGGTTATGGCAACCAGTCCAAATAAACAATAGATGACTAATAATCTTTCGGCTGCTACAGCCTGAGCGTAAATATCGCTCACCGAGGTACTCTTTGTATAGTACCACGTCTGAGGGTTTTCGCCTAACTGCACCGGCGCAAAGACCTTGTAATACATATCTCCGTCCTCTTCGAACATTCCGTCAATCATTACTCCTTCCGGCAGCCGGCTTAAAATTTCGTGCCCCTCTTCTACAACGGTATTGCCTATTTCGTCGAGGGTGGAACTTAATGCGATAATGCCTTTGTCGGTTACAAGCCGTCCGGTTGCGTTTTCGTCATAAATTTTTATTTTCGGGAGCAACTCGCGCGCCAAAAAGTCCGTTCCGGCAACGCCTGCAAATCTTCCGTCGATAAAAACAGGTATACACAAACTTACCATGTATCGCATTTGCCCTTGCACTTCGTATGAATAGGGCTCTGTTAAGACTTCTCGCATCGCGGTTTTAGCCGCATTAAAGAAAATCATTCCGTCTTCTTCTTCTATTGCTGTCAGGGTTCCGTCAACTATCCAGGGTGCAAAAATACCGGATGAGTTGCTGCCCATGTCTAAGCGATTGACAAATTGGGCATCTTGACCGTCTACGATGTCAGCCTCGAACATGACCCACATATTAGTCATTTGTTTATTGCTGGCTAACAGCGTTTTGAGTTCAGCCAATAACGCCTCGCGCTTGTATTGTTCGGGTATCAACCCGCTTTCAACAATGGTGCCTGAGGTGGCGGCAAAAGCACGTACAGTATTCGACGCCGAATTGACCGCCTCAGCAAGACTGGCAGCCGAGGCAATAGCAGATAACTGAGCGTTACGTGTCGCATTTTCTACAGAACTGCGCTCCAACGCCATGCTTAACATATAGTAGATAAACGCCATGACCACAAGGGAAACAAGACCTACTGTTAAGGGTAACTTCACATTTATTGACAAATTTTTATACATTTTCATAAAATTCTAAAATTAACATTAATATAAAACGACAAAGATAAACAAAATGTTGTAATCAATCATAATTTTTTTTATTTTTTTTATTTCGTACAATAAAATAAAACTATTCGCGTTTTGGTTTTTGAAATTTAGTTTGGCACGAAAATTGAAGTTGAATATATATATTGTTGTTGTCTGTTTTGTTTCGACGTATGTTGCTCGGGCGCAGGAGTTTTTGCCTAATGCCGATTTTGGCGCCTTTGCAGGGGCGTCCTATTACATGGGCGACATAAATCCGCGGGGGCAGTTCTACCGTCCGGGATTGGCGTTAGGAGCGGTGGCAAAGTTTAACTTTACCGAGTTCCACAGTGTGCGGCTCAATGCCTTCTGGGGACAGCTGAAGGGCGATGACCTTGATTTTAATAACGAATATCAGCAAATCAGGGCGCATAATTTTGAAACGACGTTGTTAGACGTTCACGCCGGATATGAGTTTAATTTCATACCCTACATCGTCAAGCGTAACTCGACGGCGCACACTGCGTACGTGTTTGCGGCGGCAGGATATTCGTTGATACTGGCGTCGACCGAAGAAGTTGCAACTAACCATGTGACGATACCGTTCGGGGTTGGTTTCAAGTATCGCTTCAGCCGAAGCGTGACCTTAGGCGGAGAATGGGGCTGGCGTAAAACCTTCAACGACACGATTGACGGATTAGGAAACCCAGGCGGTGAACTTTCTGTGAAGCCCGCGCACAACAACGATTGGTATTCGTTTGCAGGGGTGTATTTAACGTTCCGAATATTCGAAAAAGGATATAAATGCCCGGGAATACCGGAACCGAGAACTTTTAAGTGAAGATAAGAGTGAGTAGTTATAAGGAACATATTGTATTGGATAACCTTCCCGAACACGTTGCGGTAATCATGGATGGCAACGGTAGGTGGGCAAAGGAGAGGGGCAATTCCCGCATCTTTGGTCACAGGAACGGGGTGACGGCAGTGCGGCAAACCGTTGAGGCTGCGGCTGAGCTACGCATTAAATACCTGACTTTGTATGCGTTCTCTACCGAAAACTGGAACCGTCCCAAGACAGAAGTAGATGCGCTGATGTCGCTGTTGGTTTCTACTATGGACGAAGAAACTTCAACTCTGATGAAAAACAATATTTCACTTAATATTATTGGCGATGTGTCTCAGTTGTCTGCCAATGTGGCAGACAAATTGGCAGCCGTCATAGAAAAAACCTCGCAAAACACGGGCTTGAAGCTAATCGTAGCCCTGAACTACAGCGGACGCTGGGAAATAGTCGAAGCAGTGAAACGCATAAATGCAGATATTTGCGCCGGAAAACTTACTGTGGAGGGCAATATCACCGCTGAGCTTTTCTCCGACTATCTGAATACCAAAAACATACCCGACCCTGAGCTGTTAATCCGCACCAGCGGCGAGTATCGTATAAGCAATTTTCTGCTCTGGCAAATAGCCTACACCGAACTTTATTTCACCCCAACGCTTTGGCCCGATTTTCGTAAGGAAGATTTTTACAACGCCATCGCCGATTTTCAAAAAAGAGAGAGACGCTTTGGTAAAACAAGCGAACAATTAAATCAAAAAATAAAATAAACATGTTTCGAAAACTTTCAATAATTTTTTTACTTTTTTCATCAAGTCTCCTATTTGCGCAGGAAGACCCGTCAGTAGACTTTTCCGGCTTCCCCGTGATGGATTATTCCAATCCGCAAGAATACATCATTGGCGGCGTTAAGGTTTCAGGAGTTAATTTTATCGACGACAATATAATTGTCAGTATGTCGGGTCTGGAAATAGGGCGCAGGATATCCGTTCCGGGTGATGACATAACCAGAGTAGTTGAGACTTTTTGGAACCACGGGCTTTTTTCAGATGTAAAAGTTATGGCTGAAAGAATAGAAGGCAACGTGATTTTTTTGGAAATATTCCTTCGCGAACGACCGCGCATGTCGCGTCTTATTGTTGAAGGAGTGAAAAGAAGCGAAATAAAGGAGATAACCGAAAAAATTAATCTCAGACCAAGACAACAGATTAACGAAAACGTACTCAACAACATAAATACCATCATTACCCGACATTACCGAGAAAAAGGTTTTTATAACATATCGACCGACCTGATAGTGAAGGACGATTCTACTGCCAATAACGCGGTTTCGCTCAGAGTAGTAATAGACAAGGGCGATAAGGTGAAGGTTCAGGAAATCGTATTTATCGGCAACGAAGAGTTTTCGGAACGTCGCCTGCGACGCGTTATGAAAAAAACCAAGCAACGGAGACACAACATTAATTTTTTCAAAAGCAAAAAATGGGTGGCAAGCGAATTTAGGGAAGACCGCAACAACCTTTCGGAGTTCTACAGCAAGAACGGATTTCGCGATTTCGCTATTCTCAACGATTCAATAACTTTCGTCAGAGACAACCGTATCAATCTGCATATTCGCATGCACGAAGGAAATCAGTATTTTTATCGCGACATAACATGGGTTGGCAACACAAAATACACTACCGAGTATCTCCAAGCTGTTTTAGGTTTTAACAAGGGCGACATCTACGACCACGTAGGCTTGATGCAACGCCTTAATATTGACCAGGATGCCGTTTCTTCGCTCTATACCGACAATGGCTACCTCGCTTCGGGTATCACACCGGTGGAGCTGCGTATAGATAACGATTCTGTAGACGTTGAAATGCGTGTTTGGGAAGGCGAACAGTTTACTATAGACCGTGTAATTGTTCGTGGAAACGAAAAAACAAACGAGCATGTTGTTCGCCGCGAGCTGTTTACGCTTCCCGGAGCTTTGTTTAACCGCTCACTCATAATAAGAGATGTGCGCGAGTTGGCTTCCTTAGGGTATTTCGACCCTGAAGCAATAGTTCCCGATGTTCAGCCCAAGCCTCAAAATTCAACTGTGGACATTGTATACAGTTTAGTGGAAAGAGCAAATGACCAGTTGGAGCTGTCTGCCGGTTTCGGTGGCGGCATGTTTATAGGCAGGGTAGGCGTGCGGTTCAACAATTTTGCCGCCAGCCGTATGCTCGACCCGAAGGCATGGCGTCCGGTGCCCTCAGGCGACGGACAAACACTCGGAATTTCGGTACAGTCGAACGGACGTTTCTATCAATCGTACAACATTTCTTTCATGGAGCCCTGGTTAGGCGGAAAGAGGCGCAACGCGTTCTCTATATCACTTTTCCACTCGAAGATGACCAATCGCATGTATTATTGGACACAAGACGGCGCCAACCAGCATTATCAAGCCAGCGGCGCATCAATAGGTCTTGCCCGCAGGCTGAACTGGCCCGACGACTTTTTCGTCCTTTCCAACACCCTGTCGTATACCCGCTATCAGGTAAAAGACTGGGACGGACGTGGTTATTATTATCTTGGCTTTTCAAATGGAACGTCAAATAATATCAACACCGGAGTAACGCTGTCGCGAAATTCAACCAACCAGCCTATTTATCCAAGCACCGGCTCAAATATATCGCTGGGAGTAACATTGACGCCGCCATGGTCGGTTTTTAACAACATAAACTATAATGCTGCAAGTCAGGCTGAAAAATTTAGATGGATAGAATACCATAAGTGGAACTTCAGGTCTCAATCATTTTTACCCTTAGCAGGCACGGGAAAACATATCTTAGTGCTTGCCACCAACTTCCAGTTCGGATATATGGGTAGATACCAGCGACATGTGCCATATTCGCCATACGAGGGCTTTGATATGGGAGGCTCAGGGATGCAGGGCTATCAAATGTATGGCATAGAAATAGTGCCGATGAGAGGATATTCAGACGGCGCTTTGACCCCCTACTCGCCCGAAGCAAGAGCAGATAACATGTTCTCGAAAGCAAACATATACTCAAAAGCAAGTATAGAACTGCGGTTTCCGGCAATAAACCAGCCGGCGTCGGTTATTTTCGCAGTACTCTTTGCCGAAGCCGGAAACGCATGGTACGATTTTAACACCTTCAGTCCGTTCGACCTTAAACGCTCGGCAGGAATAGGTATAAGGGCGTTCCTGCCAATGTTCGGAATGTTGGGAATAGACTGGGGATACGGCTTCGACCGTGACCATAAAGGCGGAGGTAGAAAAGGAGAGTTCCAGTTTATTTTGGGACAACAGTTTTGAGTGAAGAATGAAGGATGAAGAATGAAAAGTTAGTTAGGAATTTTTAAATGTTGTATATATATAAATGTAGAAAAAAGTATTTTAAGATGAAAAAGTTAATAGTTTTAGCAGTAGTTTCAGTATTCGCGGCGTTGTCTGCTTTTGGGCAACAACAAAGGTTTGCCTTTGTAGATACCGAATACATTTTGAACAATATCCCCGGCTACCGGTCTGCGCAAGCGCAAATAGACAGACTGTCAGCCGACTGGCAAAGGGAAATCGAAGCTCAGTTTGCCGAAGTCGAAAAACTCTATAAGAACTATCACGCCGAACGGGTGATGCTTTCAGAGGATATGAGACGCAGACGCGAAGACGAGATAGTAAGCAAAGAACAAGCCGTAAGAGAGTTGCAGAGAAAGTATTACGGTCCTGAGGGCGAATTGGTTAGAAGGCAGCAAGAACTGATGAAGCCCATACAAGACGAAGTATACAAAGCTATCAGGGAAATGGCAGTAGAAGGCGGATTTACGGCAGTGTTCGACACTTCAGCCGACGCCACTATATTGTATGCAAACCCCCGACAGGACAGGAGCGATGATATACTTGAAAGATTAGGATATAAGAATTAAGAATGAAGAGTGAAGAATGAAGAATGAAAGTTAATTAAAAATTAAAAATTAAAAATCAAAAATAATAAAATGAAGAACAGTTTAAAGTTAGTATTAGTGATGGCTGCTTTTTGCGCCGGAGTTTCAGCCCAGACCATTAAGTTGGCTCATATCAATATGCAGGAGTTAGTAATGTCTATGCCTGAGTATGAAACATTTCAGGAAACTTTGCAAAGATATGCACAGGACTTGGAAAACCAAATGGAAGAGCTGATAGTAGAGCGCAACCGTAAATTTGATGAGTTTCAAAGGCTCACTGAGACTTGGTCTGATTTGGTTAGACAGATGCGGGCAGACGAGCTAAATACGATGCAGCAACGGATTCAAATGTTTCAGGAGCAGGCTCACGAAGAAATCATGCAAGAACAAAACAGGCTCCTGCAACCGGTTTTAGAAAAGGCAAACAGCGCTATTGAAGCTGTAGCAAGAGAACAGGAAATAACATACGTTATTAGCTCTGAAGCGCTGCTTTTTAGAGCTGCCAACTCTGTAGATTTGCTTCCGGCAGTAAGAAGGCACCTGGGGATAAATAATTAGGACAGAAAAAGTTTAACTATTTTCTGATATTTCGTAGCACAAGCTCACGTTTCTTATAGTCAATAATAGCGTTGTACTTTAGCAGGAAATCGCTGCCAATCAGTCCTGCTACCCGCTTGTGCGTGAGCTTGCTGTACATGTTGTTTACGTGCGACAGGTCTATGAGCACAACTGTCCAGTCGGTGCGTTTCAGGTCGCCTAACTGAAACTCTGAGATAATCCCAAAACTGCTTTTTAGTTCTCCCGCCTGTATTCCCGCCGATTCTATTTTGCGCTCTATTACTCCGTCATCAGGCATTTGGGGAACTAATGACTCTTCGAAAATAGTGTGCGACGCCCCGGTATCAATCAGAAGGTCGTAGTGGCAACCATCAATGAGGCTGCCGATAAAAAGGTGATAACTGTCGTTGTCGCCCAAAGTGACAATATCTATTGGTATAATTGTCTTTGTCTTCATTTATTATTTCTGATAAAAAAAAGCAAAAATACAGTTTTTTTTTGTTTTTTCAAAAAAATATTGTACATTTGCACCCGAATATTTTTTTTAACTTAAACAAACAAAAAAAATGAATACTGATAGACGAAATTTCATCAAAACCGGCGCCTTAGCTGCGGGTATGATAGGCTTAGGCTCTGTGGGCAATTCTGTATCTGCTTGTACGGCTTCTCCCTCAGAAACGCCGTTGCGGTTATCTTTTCAGGAAGGTATTGCGCCGGGCAGTAATCTGAACGAAAAATTAGATTACATGGAACGATTGGGCATAGTCGGGCTTGAGCCGGGAGGACGCGGTTTAGCCGGACGAGTAAATGACATTCAGCAGTCTTTGCGTGGACGTAACGTAAAAATAAGCGCTATTGTTGCCGGATTTCGTGGCTGGATTATTGCCGAAGACGAAGAGCAACGAAAGACATGTATTGAAACGTCAAAAGAAATAATTGCGGCAGGGGCTGAACTCGGAGCGTTAGGCATGATACTCGTGCCGGGCTTCAACGGGCAACAACCATCATTGCACATGCCACAGTCGCGCGAGGTTATGATGGAGCATCTTTTAGAACTGGGCGAATTTGCTGCAAAACTGAACACCACCGTGATTTTAGAGCCTCTAAACAGACGCGAAGCATGGTTCTTGCGACTTGTAGCAGACGCGGCGGCAATGGCAAAAGACTCCGGAACACCCGGAATTGCGTGTATGGGCGACTTCTGGCACATGACATGGGAAGAAACAAGCGACTATGGAGCCTTCATGTCAGCCGGAAAATACCTCAAACATGTGCACGTGGCAAGCCGTGCACGCAGACACATGCCCGGAGAAGACGGAGAAGCCGACAATTACATAGAAGGATTCCGCGCACTGAAGGCATTGAACTATCAACACTATGTCAGTTTTGAATGTGGAACAAGAGGCGAACGCGAACAAACTGTGCCGGCAGCAGTTAAACTATTAAATGAACAATGGGCGGTAAGTTAATAATTAACAGGACATTTGAACTTGTAAGAATTTCTTGCAAGTTCAAAGTGTCTGATAATCTGAAATGAACGACATTACCGAAATACGTCTGTTGATTGACGCAAAAGACTGGAAGTCTCTGAAGGAAAGTCTGAATAATTTTGAGCCGTATCAGATTGCCGAAATTATTGAATCGCTACCTAAGCCGGAGCAGGTAATTTTGTTTCGTATTTTGCATCGCGAGTTGGCAAAGGAAATCTTCCAGCTTCTCTCGTACGAAGAGCAGAAAGGCGTTGTGGAAAATATTGCGAACAATATTTCGCAGGTCTCTGAATTGCTTAACGATTTGGACCCCGATGACCGTACCGCGTTCTTCGAGGAACTGCCGGGCGCTGCTGCCCAGCGACTCATGCAAATGCTGTCGGTGGAAGAACGGGAGATAGCAGTTAAACTTTTGGGCTATCCAAAGGAAAGCATCGGAAGGCTGATGACGCCCGAATACGTCGCCGTGAAGCCGCACTTCACGGTGCAGCAAACATTGGAGCATATCCGAAGGTTTGGTCACGATTCCGAAACGCTCAACGTGATTTACGTTGTAGACAACAACTGGAAACTGATAGACGATATACGTATAAAGGAAATCATACTTGCCTCGCCCGAACAGACGATTGCCGCTATCGCCGACAAGCGCTTTGTTGCGCTCAACGCCTACGACGACCGCGAGGTAGCAATAAAAATATTTCAGGATAACGACCGTATCGCCTTGCCGGTAACCGATTCGGAAGGTACGCTTCTGGGCATTATAACAGTAGACGACGTTATCGACATCATGCAAAAAGAAACTACCGAAGACTTTCAGAAGATGAGCGCCTTGCTTCCTTCGCATGTGCCCTACCTCAAAGCCGGCGTTCTCAGTCTGGCTAAAAACCGCATTATATGGCTGATGGTGCTGATGCTTTCGGCAACAATAACCGGCAGCATAATTTCAAGTTTCGAAGACGGATTGGCTGTATTGCCCGCCCTCATTGCATTTATTCCAATGCTGATGGGTACCGGAGGAAATGCCGGCGCACAGTCGTCTACACTGATAATACGCGGATTAGCGATAGGCGAAGTTTATCTGAAAGACGTTTTTCTAATAGTTTGGAAAGAAATACGTGTTGGCGCACTGTGCGGGCTGGCGTTAGGATTGGTCAATTTTGCAAGAGTATTTATTTTCAACCATCAAAATGCAATGCTGGCGCTTGTCGTTACGCTTGCTCTGTTTTGTACAATTCTGATAGCAAAAACAATAGGCGGATTGCTACCTATTGTCGCTAAAAAAATGAAAATAGACCCGGCTATTATGGCTGCGCCGCTGATAACCACAACAGTAGACGCCACATCGCTGATAGTATATTTTTCTATTGCAAAGGCGTTTCTGGGAATATAATAAATTAAACTCAAATTATAATCATCATGGATAAAGGTTGTAAAATAGTAACTATTAAGGAAATCATTCCTCTGTATAAAGGTGAGGAACAGGCTAATGCGATTGAACTTGTTTCTTTGGAAGAGATAGGTAATCAGATTGTAGCACAAAAGGGACTTTACAAATCAGGCGACAAGGCACTGTTCATTCAGCCCGATTTTTGCTTGTCAGATACCGCTCTTTTTCAGGAATATATTAGTCCGGGCGGCGACCCAAAGAAGTGTAAATTAGGTAGCAAAAATCGGGTGCGGGCGATAAAGTTTAACCTGCACACGGGCAACAATAATCCTGTGTATTCGTATGGAATATTGGTTAATAGCGCTGATATTAAGGAGCATACGAAATTAGAGTTGAACAGTGAAGCCGACTATGACGCCCTGCTCGGCATCGTCAAATGGGAAGAGCCCGAGCCTTTTCATGGCGGGGGCAAGGTCGCTTCCATTCCATTTCCAAGCGGGATGTATCAAACCGACGAAGAAAACATCAACAACGTCATCAATGACATTCAGTTTCCGGCAAATCTTATAGGAACGGAGAAATGCGACGGCTCTTCTATAACTATTTGGTACAAAGGCGGAAAATACGGAATAGCCTCAAGGAAACTTGGCAGACCTTTGACCTACAAAAAAGTTGTGGGCAAAAAAGAGCCTAACGTGTTCATAAAACTTCTCACGATTTTCGGCTACAAATACGATGGCAGCATAGTTGAAACAGTTGAATCCGACGACCAGTTTGTAGTTGCCGGCAAGCCTCACTTGGAAAAGTTGATAAAATACTGTGAGCAAAATGGTTGTCACCTTGCCTTGCGCGGCGAGTTGGTAGGGAAAGGCTGCAAAGGCTCGGGTAACTCTAACAATCCGAAGGCAAAGGAAGAAAGTCACATCGAATTTTTTGGCATCGACAATTTTAATCACGGCACAGTAAAATTTGAATACGACAAAATGCAGAGTATTGCTAATGAGTTGGGGTTGCAACTTGTGAAGGAGTATTTCCAAAAAACTTTTGACAGCAAGGAAGAGCTTTTCGAAACCTGTCAGGCAATTTTTGACAAAGAGTTAGAAGGTAAGCGGATAATTGAAGGGATAGTGTTGCGAAATCCTGAGGGAACGTTTTCTGTTAAATTGATGAACTTGTTGTACGATTCGAAAAAGTAGTAGAGCGTTTCCTTAAAAAAAATAAGTCATTGCTGTGTTTTTTGGCGAAATTGAAACGCAAAATACGCAAAATAGTAGATGATTTTAGGCTTGAAAAATCAAAACATATAATGGTTTATGATGGTAGATTTCTCGCTTCGCTCGAAATGACAGCGAAGCAAAAGAAAAAGGCGTTTAGCGGCGGCTTCACCGCCGCTAAACGCCCCCGCCTCTCACACGTGGCTCGCGTCATTCCGAACGCAGTGAGGAACCTGTTGAAACAATTACAAGTTAATGATTTTTTATGCTTTGGCAAATTTGAAGTGTTTTTTTGCAACTTTGGCTTTGAGACACAAGACGGTGAGACACAAGACTTTGAGACCCAAAAAACCTTAGTAGAGAGAGGTTTCATTTTTATAACTACATTCGTATGAGTAATAAATCTGAAACCGAAAAATTGATGCTGGTTTGGAATAATTTCCTGTCAGGCAATGAAAAAGCCTTTTCGGAATTATACGAAATGCTTGTTCGCGACCTGTACGCATTTGGAGCAACGCAAACTGCCGACACAGAGCTTATTAAAGATTGCATTCAGGATGTTTTTGTCAGGCTTTACTCTGAAAGAGAAGAATTAGGCTCAGTGACAAATGTTAAGATTTATATCCTGATAGCGTTGAAGAATGCATTGAAAGATGCGTTCAAAAAAAAACAAACAGTCCGTAAATATATTGATTCGTACGAAGATGAAGAACAAACAGAGGATTCTATTGAGGAAAAAATTATTGCAGAAGAGACAAATACAAATTTGAAAAATATGGTAACAAAGTTCAAATCGGTTCTTAGCGAACGACAACAGGAAATAATACATCTTCGTTTTGTGGAAGGATTGCCGATTGAAGAAATTTCAAAACTATTAAACATTAATTATCAGTCTGTTGCAAACTCAATACAAAAATCGCTGCAAAAAATAAGAACGTTTTATCTGAAGCGATAGTCGGGTTAAATAATTCATTTTACATTTTATTTCATATTTTGCAAAAAACATTTTGAAAATTGATTTATTTCTTCTACTTTTGCGCCCGAAAATATTAAATAAATATTCGATTAATGAAACGATTAATATTGTTGATAATTGCAGCTTACGTGCTGCAAGCCTGTGATTCCGGCGAAGGATACACCATAACAGGCGAAGTAGCCGACGCCAACGGGCTGAAGGTAGTGCTGATGAGGGTAACGCCTGATTTGGGACCGGTTGAAGTAAACAGCGCCGTAGTAAGAAACGGCAAGTTTAAGATGACGGGAAAAGTTGATTTTCCTGAGTATAGCTTGTTGAGTGTGGGCGATAACAGTCCTTTGCAGTTCTTTGTCGAAAATGCAGAGATACATATAATAATAGACCTCGAAAATCTGCAGGAAGCAAGAATTTCCGGCTCGGCAGAAAACGACCTGTTAATGCAGTTTTACGGCATAACGACGTTGTTTGAGGAAAAGGCGAACGAGATAAACGAAAGCTACATGCTGATGATGATTTCAGGCGAAATGGATGAAGACGAAATACAGGATTTAGTGGCGCAAATGGAGGCTCTGAGCGTTGAACGTATAGATTTTCTGAGACTGTTTACTGCGGAAAACTCTAACAGCGTATTCGTTGCGATGATTGTAGACCAAATTTTGTCGCCTCATTTACAGTATGATGAATTGGAACGTTTTGTCGAAGCTTTTGATGAAGTAAACAGCCAATCGCCTTGGGTACAGATGCTTAAGGACAAGATAGAAAATTCCAAGCGTTTTGCCGTTGGGCAACCATACATTGACCTGCAATTGCCGACGCCCGACGGAGAATTGCTCTCTATTTCAGACGTTGCCGGCAAAGGCGCCTATCTATTGCTTGATTTTTGGGCGGCGTGGTGTCAGCCCTGCCGAATGAAAAATCCGCAATTAGTAAAGTTGTATTCCACCTATAAGGATAAAGGCTTCGAAATATTGGGAATATCGTTAGACGCAGACAGAGAACAGTGGGTTCAAGCCATCGAAGACGACGAGCTGACGTGGAACCATATTTCCGACCTCTCGTTCTGGCAAAGCGAAGCTGCAATAGCCTACTCGGTAACAACAATCCCATTCAATATTTTGTTGGATAAGGAAGGAAATATTATTGCTCAAAGGCTGTCTGTCAATGAATTGGAAGAGAAATTAGCCGAACTGATAGGGGAGTAGTTTTCAGTTTTCAGTTCTTAGTTTTCAGTAAAAATCATAACAAATGCTAATAAAGACTTTCGGTAGCGCTGTATATGGAATAAAGGCTATCACCATCACAATAGAGGTTAGCTCTACTCAGGGCATCAACTTTTTTTTAGTCGGTTTGCCTGACAGCGCAGTGAAGGAGAGCCAGCAGCGCATCGAATCGGCGCTTCAGACTTTCGGTTATCGTATGCCGGGCAAAAAAGTAGTTATCAACATGGCTCCGGCAGATATTCGCAAGGAAGGCTCAGCTTACGACCTGCCGTTGGCTATAGGCATATTAGCTGCTTCGGAGCAGATAAAAAACGATGGACTTGAGCGGTGTATCATCATGGGCGAGTTGTCGCTCGATGGCGCTATACAACCAATAAAAGGCGCCCTCTCAATTGCATTGCAAGCCAAAAGCGACGGTTTTACTACCTGCATTTTTCCAAAACAAAACGCCCGCGAGGCGGCAGTAGTAGACGGAATAGACGTTTATGGCGCAAACAACATTAAAGAGGTAATTGATTTTTTTGACGGTAAAGAAGGCTTGGAACGCGTATCAATAGATATAGACGCCGAGTTTCTTCAAAATCACGAATATGATGCTGATTTCGTCGATGTTAAGGGTCAGGAGAACGTTAAGCGCGCAATGGAAATTGCTGCTGCCGGCGGTCATAATATCATCCTGATAGGTCCTCCCGGCGCCGGTAAAACCATGCTTTCAAAACGTTTGCCCGCCATCCTGCCCCCTCTGACGCTCGCAGAAGCCTTAGAGACAACCAAAATACACTCTGTAGCCGGCAAAACGGGCAAGGATGCAGCCCTTATAACGCGTCGTCCATTTCGGTCGCCTCACCACACTATCAGTGATGTAGCGTTAGTGGGTGGCGGCTCTTTTCCCCAGCCGGGCGAGATTTCATTGGCTCACAACGGCGTACTTTTTTTAGACGAGCTACCGGAATTTAAGCGAACAGTGCTGGAGGTGATGCGACAACCGTTAGAAGACCGCGTGATAACGATATCGCGGGCGCGTTTTGCAGTAGAATATCCGGCAAGTTTTATGCTCGTAGCTTCTATGAACCCGTGTCCGTGCGGATTTTACAACCATCCTGAAAAAAAATGCGTCTGCGCTCCGGGATATGTGCAAAAATATCTCAGCAAAATATCGGGACCGCTCTTGGATAGAATTGATATACACATAGAAGTAGTGCCGGTGCCCTTTGAAAAACTTTCAGAACAAAGGGTTTCAGAGCCAAGCTCCACGATACGCGACAGGGTGATGCTTGCACGAAATGTTCAAAGAGAACGTTATACAAAATATCCCGGAACGCATTGCAACGCACAGATGAGTTCCAAGATGCTCAGGACGTATTGCATTATTGACGATGCCGGACACAGTATAATGAAAACGGCTATGCAAAAACTCGGACTTTCGGCACGCGCCCACGACCGCATACTGAAAGTGTCGCGAACAATAGCCGACCTGGAAGCCGCGCCATCAATACAGGCTCACCATTTGGCAGAAGCCATACAGTATCGCAGCCTCGACCGCGAAGGATGGGGAGCATAGAGTTGCTAACGATATGATGTGTAGGAATATACATGCGGAAAAAACGACAGTCTGTTTCATGCCTTTTTAAAAAACCACAGCATCTAATCCTTTCGTTGCGTGTGTATTAAAATTTCCGTTTTCGTCGCTGTAAACTAATAATGCTTCAAGTTCAAGATGTTTTTGCAGGAGTTGAATACTTTTTTCCAATCCGGATGCCATAAACGCTGTCGCCCAGGCGTCGGCTGTCATGCAGTCGTCGGCTATAACGGTGGCGCTCAGTAAGTTGTGCATAACGGGATATCCTGTTCTTGCGTCAATAGTGTGTGCGTACTTTACTCCGTCAATTTCTACAAACCGGCGCGAGTTCGCCGATGTAGCCATTGCCCTGTTGTTGAGAAACACTATTGCCTGTCTGTGTTCTCCGTATTCTGCCCCGTCTATCGGTTTTTCTACGGCAAGTCGCCAAACTTCGCCATTTGCGTTCACTCCGCGCGCAACACATTCACCGCCTATGTTTACCAAAAAGTTACGTACGCCTTTTGATATTAGAAAATTTGCAATTACATCAGCCGAATACCCTTTGGCTATGGCGTTCATGTTGAGCATCACTCCGGGTAAATCCTTAACTGCCTTGTCGCCTTCTATCCGTATCTTGTCCATACCCACAAATTTCATGAGGCTGTCAATTTTGTTTGGGTCCATATCCGGCTGGTCGCCTGTGAAGCCAAAACCCCACAGGTTTACGAGCGGCGCAACAGTTATGTCAAAGGCTCCGTCTGAAGCTTTGCTTATCTCTACTGCCTTGTTGAACACCGTTCTAAACAGTTCATCAACTACTGCTGTGGTGTCGTTCTGATTTATTCGCGAAATCAATGATGTCGGGATATAGGTCGACAGGGAGGCGCTGAAATCGTAGAGTTGACGTTTTATTTCCTCCTCATAACTCACACTGTCAGGGCTTTCATAGGTAACCATGTAGATAGTGCCTTGCGTAAATCCCCGATGCGTCAAATAGGGTGGCGCCGGTTTGCACGAAAATAAAATTCCTGCAATAATTATTAGTGCCGGAATTTTAAAATAACTATACCAGCGCATCCAACTTGGAAGCTAATGATGCTTTTGACGTCAATCCTACCTGCTTGTCGACTAATTCGCCGCCCTTAAAAAATAACAGGGTTGGGATGTTTCGAACTGAGTAAGTGTTGGATAAATCGGGGTTGTTTTCGATATCCACCTTGCCAACAACCGCTTTATCCGCGTAGTCTTCTGCTATTTGCTCTACGTAGGGCGCAATAGCTCTACAGGGACCACACCATTCAGCCCAAAAATCAACCATTACAGGTTTGTTTGATTTCAATACTAAATTTTCAAAATTTTCGCTATTTATCTCTAATGTCATCTTATTCATTCTCTTACAATAATTTTTTCGACTGCAATTACTTTTTGTTTTTCAATAATTCTCAACAAGTATATCCCGCTAATCTCCGGAGCGCTTAACTCTACTGTATCATCAGTTGTTTTCAGAGTGTGGATTACTTTGCCTACCGTATTATACAACACCACAGATACTTCGCCATGCCCGCTCGCCGGCATTTCGACTGTCACCATAGCGCCCCTCTGAACCGGATTAGGATAAACCTTCAACTTGCTTTCTTCGACCGGATTGTTTGCCTGTGCCGGCAAAGTTGCCAAACATAGCGCACATATTAATATTATGGAAAAATACTGCTTCATTGTACTTACATTTATTAAATTATATTTACTAAAATATGTACTACAACATTCGTGCCAAACTTTTCATTTTAGGAATTTTTAACATTTTTTTTTGCCTTTTACCTTTTGCCTTATCCTACAGCATACGGTATCGTAAAATAGAATGTAGCTCCGTCGCCTTTCAGGGATTCCACACACATATCGCCACCCATCAGTTGTACCAAACTGCGCGAAATATTCAGTCCTAATCCGAAGCCTCCGTACTGTCGGTTGTGCCCTAATTCAGCCTGACGGAAGCGCTCGAAAATAACCTCGTGCTGCTCTGCCGGTAAGCCTATACCGGTGTCTTCCACAAAAAATTCCAGCATGTCGGGCGACGACTGACGGTAGCCGAAACGGATATAGCCCTTTTCGGTAAACTTCACGGCATTGCTCAAAAGATTATCTAAGACCTGACGCAAACGGAACGGGTCTACGATAATTAAGCAGGGGTCAATGAATTGGCTGTCATCTAATAGCAACGTAATGTTTTGCTTGTTCATCGTTTGCAGGTAGGTTTCAAAATTTATGCGCAATTCGTTCATCATTTCGTTCAGATGCGTGGATGCCGGGCTGATAGTCATCTGTTTGGCTTCGATTTTGGAGACATCGATTATTTCGTCTATAAGCCTCATTAGGTGCGAACTGCTGTTGTTAATGATTTTGATATACTCTTTTCTTTGCGTAAGGGTAAGGTCTGTTTCGAAAAACTGTATCAATCCTACTATTCCGTGCAGGGGCGTGCGTATTTCGTGCGACATGTTGGCTAAAAACGCCGATTTCAGATGGTCTGATTCACGGGCTTTTTCCATGGCGCGCGTCAGTTCGGCTGTCCTTTTTTCTATCATCTGCTCTAATTGCGTTCTATACTGCTCCAATTCCATATCGATAATTGTTTTTTCGGTTATATCCGACAATGCGCCAGCCACGCGAAGCGCCGTGCCATCCTCGTCGCGAACAGTAGAGCCGAAGGCACGGTAATAGCCGTATATACCGTCCTTTCGTAACAGGCGGTATTCCAAATCGTAGGGCGTCTGTCCACTACGGTCTGTGATGTGATTTTTAAATGCTTCTAAAGCCCTGTCCTTATCCTCAGGGTGAAGTTTGTCGCTCCAACTGCTGAGTTTATTGGGGAAATCTTTTTCGCTGGTATACCCTAATATACGTCTGAACTCATCTGAACACAAGAAAATGTTGTTCGGATTTATCGGGTCGTCCTTCACCACCTTCATATCCCACAATCCTATGCCGGAGGCTTCGACAAGCAAATCGAGAACAACTAATTGATAGCGGTTGTCTGATAATGTTTTGTCTAACACCTCGTTAGTAGTGTATAGTTCTTCGGTTATGGCGTGTAGTTCTTCGTTTGCTGATTTGAGTTCTTCAGTCGAAACAACTAATTCATCGGTACGCTCTTGCACTAAAAACTCAAGATTTTCGCGGTATTTAGCCAATTCGACCTCGTCCTTTTTGCGTTCGGTAACGTCAAAAATGAAGCCGTCGGAATATGTATATTCGTCGTCGCGACGCGGATACGACCATATATTGAGCCATCGTTCCACCTTCGTCACCGGATGTATGTAGCGCACGTCGACCTCGAACTTCTCCATCGGCTCGTACGATTCTTCTATTTTCTGCATCAGCAATTTCAAGTCTTCGGGCACAACGTGCATGAAAACGCTTCGCGCGTCGGCAAGCGTTTGCGCGGGCGACACGCCTACAAGTTTCTCCCATGTAGCGCTAACATAGTCAAACATAAGTATTTTGTCATTATGTTTTCGCGCCGTGCGAAACAGCGTTCCGTCAGGCATATCGTTGAGAGCCTTCAAACGCGACTGCTCGATGTGCAATTTTTGCTCGGCTGAATGCAGAGCAGTAACATCGAAGATAAAACCGTTGGAAATCACCTTGTTATCTATGTGGCGCGTGTATGAAGATATTTGAAGCCAGCACGTTGATTTGCTTACCGGATGAATATAACGAACAATGGCAGTGAATTTTCGCTTATCAGTGTCCGAATCGTAGATGCTTTGCCTGAGCGCAACGAGGTCTTTTTCAGGTATGTTATTGAAAATATTTTGAGAATTTAATAACGTGTCTTTGGCTGACACGCCAATAATTTTTTCCCACGTATTGCTCACATAATCAAAGCAAAACAGTCCGGTATCCAAATCTCTTACCGAGCGAAACAGCGCTCCGTCGTCCATATTGTCCAATGCGCGCATCCATTCGTTTTCCCGTGCCGCAAAACTGTCGAGCATGCTGTCGCTCAATATTTTTAGACGATTTTTTCCTTCATCGATTTCAAGTTCCATGTTTTTGCGCTGGGTAATCTCCATCAGGATACCGTCCCAAATTATGAGGTGTCCGTCGCGGCGCGGACGAGCCACTATTTGAAGCCAACTGTTTTTGCTGCCATAACGAAACACAACTTCATGGTCGGTTAGCGTTATTGCACTGTGTTCTATCGACTTATGCAACAGTTCGATGTCGTCGGGATGCACCAATGCGAAAATATCTGCCTTATCGTCCAACAAATCGGCGGCTTTCACTCCTAATAATTCATCGAGTTTGCCCGAACTTAAATACGAAAAATTCTTTTTATTTGTTTGTGTGTCAAAATAAAACTGATAGAGCACCCCATTAGGCAAATTATCTGAAACCGACTGAAAACGCTCTTTTTCTGCTGCCAATTTTTTCATCAACACGGAGTTTTCGGCGATTATTTCCACTAATTGCAAGTTTCTTTGTTTCAGCATTTTGGTGCGCCATATTGTAGCAATGCGCACGAACGCGGCAACAACAGCCAAACATACGACAAAGAACCACCATTTCATCCAATATGGCCTGGCAACAACAAATGACACTGTTTCATAGTCGCTCCAGAGGTCGTAGTAACCGCGACTGCGAAATTTGAACGTATAATTTCCGGGCGGCAGGTTTGCAAAATGTACGTTCGCATCGCGGGTAACAGTATACGCTACGTCGCCCGTACCGTCAAGCAGCGCGTATTCGAAAATATTATCAGCCTCGTAGACGAACGACAGAGAAATCATTTCAATTTGAAGCGTGTGTTTATATGCTCGCAGGTCTGACTGATTGATAGCGTTCACTTTAACGCCGTTTTGGGTGAACAGCAAATCTGTGCGCGGCGCAGTGAAGTATTTTTGCATGCTATGGCAGTCGAACACCGCAAGTCCCTGAAACGTGCCTATCCACAGTTGTCCATATCTGTCGGTTGTCATTCCGCCTATGGTTATTTCGTTGTGTTGCAGCCCCATCTTGTCGCAAAAGCTAATATCGAACTGTCTGTTTGATTTATTAAAATGTATAACGCCCTCGTTGGTGCCTAACCACATATATTGTGGCTCCCGTCCTGTAGTTATTGCGTTCACGCATTGGTCATAAATAAAATGCAGCGAATCGGAACAAAAAAGCGCAAGTCCGTTTTCGGTTCCTATCCAGAGGCTGTCTCCGTCGGCAAAGACGCTCCATGCCGGAAGGTCATGTTTAAGTATATGTTTTGCTACGCCTGCGTCTAATTCGCTCATTCCCGAATAATTTGGCGCCAACACGCGTCCATTGTGTTGCCCAAACATATATCCGGCTGAAAAATCGTCGCCCGATTGGAGTTTCTGCACCGGCGACCGGAAATCACGCATATAGTAGAGTTTTCCGTTGTATGCGTCTGAAATATAGACCTCGTTGCGCGCCGACACAATAGCGCAGTCGATATGCTCAAAGGCTTCGCCCGGCGTGAACTTGCGGGTGTAAACAGGTCTTAACGTGTTCACGTCTACAACGCCCAAACCCGAAGGATAGAGCAGCAAAATATTATCGTCGTTGAGGCGCGTTACATAAATTGACTGGTATTGAGATTTTTCAGGAAACAGTTGTTCTGAAAACTTGACTATACGGTTATTTTCAATGTAGTATACCGTGTTTTCCATTGCAAACCATACGCGTCCTCTTTTGTCTTCGAAAACTGTTGCCACGTAACCGTCAGTATCATGCGTAATTATCTGTCTTATAGATTTATCGCCCAATTTTTGCGCGCCTCCCACCATACCTATCCAAATATTGTTTTCGTAGTCGCATATCAGGCTATGCAGCAACGCGCCTGCTAATCCGTTAGAGCGGTCGTATATAGCCGGCGGACGTGAGAACGATTCCATACTGAAGGCAAACCTGCTTGTAATACCCCAAATAGCGCCGTCTTTAGCCTGTACCATCTTTTTGACGGGATATTCCAAATATCTGTAAGCATAATAGTCAGAAAATTCCAATCTTATGCCGGTTTCGGTCATTGGAAACCGATAGAGCCTGCTATTGACCGAAACCCAAAAATAATCGGCATTGTCAATAAAAATATGGTCTATCTCCGTCGAACTATTGAGCATGATACTTCCATGGTCTTTTGTGAGATGTATCAAACCTGTGTCAGTGGCTAAATAGAGCGATGCCGACGGGACGTGTTCTGCGATAGAAAAAATCTGACCTATTTTGCTACCAAAAATTTCTTCAAGGTCGATAATTCCACCGTCGGCTGTGAGTATTGCCGCGTTATTTTCGCCATAGAACCATTTTCTGTTTCTACTGTCCACATACACAGCCTTAAACGGCACGTCTTGAAAAAGTGTATATATGGTATCATTTTCGAGTACCGATACTCCGTTCGCGGTAACGAAATAGTACTTGCGGTCGTTTTCGCCGTCCTGCGCGATGTCAAATATCAGGTTGCTTACCATACCGTCGACGATAGAAAACACCTGCATGTTTCGACTGTCGTATCGCGCTGCACCTGAATACGTTCCAAACCATATATATCCCGTCCTGTCCTGATAGATAGACATGACGTCGGTCTGGGGCAATCCTTCTTTTGTTCCGTAGTTGGAGAAGTTAAACCGACCTATGTCAGTTTGCCCGAATGTTGCCAAAGTATTGATAAAAAGTGCGATACAAATCGTGGTTTTCATCAAAACTTTCAAATTATTACACTGTTCTGCAAAAAATTTTAACATAATTATACTTTTTACTTTTTAAATTTTTTTTCGGCGCAAAGGTACTGTTTTTTTTTTAGTTTCAAAAAAAAAGTTGCATTGCCGTTCAAAATATTTTTTATACCTTTACGGCGTTTCTAAGGCAGAGACGCGGCATGCCACGTCTGTACATCAATTAATTTCATTTGGCAGAGACGCGGCATGCCACGTCTGTACATCAATTAATTTCATTTGGCAGAGACGCGGCATGCCACGTCTGTACGACTACTATTCTATTGGCAGTTTTTTATGCGCGCAAAAACAACGCAGGTAGGATACTTTTTGAGTTTATGCGTTGTAGTCTGCTTGCCAACAGAGGCAGTAACAAGCTTACCTACAACATTTCTTTATTTAAGAATAATGTTGTTTTCAGTGCATTTTTCTATCATCTTCTCTGGCCACAGCGAAGACTGCACCTCGCCTATGTGTGCACAACGCAATAAAAACATGCAAAGGCGCGACTGACCTATACCTCCGCCAATTGACAGCGGTATTCTGTCTTCGAGCAACGCCTTGTGAAAAGTAAGTTCTTTACGTTCGGGACAGCCTTCTAAATCAAGTTGTTTCAACAACGCCGCTTTATCAACGCGTATACCCATTGACGAAACCTCGAAAGCGTTGTCAAGCGTTTCGTTCCACAGTATAATATCGCCGTTAATGCCCTTGTAACCATTTTCGCTTTCGGTTGTCCAGTCGTCATAATCGGGTGCGCGTCCATCGTGCTTTTCGCCGTTCGACAGTTTGCCGCCGATGCCGATAATAAATATCGCGCCGAATTTTTTGGCAGCCTCTCGCTCACGTTCTTTTACAGAGAGCGCCGGATATTCCTTCAACAGGTCTTCGCTTTGAATGAAGGTTATATTTTCAGGAAGTATCGGCTTGATGTGAGGATATTGACCAAAAACCTTTTTCTCTGTTTCCTTCAGCGCTTCGTAAATTTTTTCTACGATATACTTCAAATATCCTATATTACGCTGTTCCTCCGAAATAGTGCGTTCCCAATCCCACTGGTCTACGTAAAGCGAGTGGATATTAGACAGTTCTTCATCGGCACGGATAGCGTTCATATCGGTATAAAGTCCATAGCCTGCTGGAATTTCGTATGCGCCTAATTTCATGCGCTTCCACTTGGCAAGCGAGTGTACCACTTCGGCTTTCGCGCCGCCCATATCGGTAATTGGAAAACTCACGGCGCGTTCGGTACCGTTGAGGTCATCGTTGATACCGGCGCCTGACAGAACGAACAGCGGCGCCGTCACCCGACGAAGGTCCAGTCTGGAAGACAACTCTTCCTGAAAACAGACTTTCAACATCATTATCGCTTGCTCCATTGCTTCGGGAGCCAATTGCGGACGATAATCGCAAGGAATGTAAAGATTCATTTTTGTTTAAATTTATGAATAAAATTATGATTAAAATTACGCCGCAAAAGTCGACATTTTGCAAAAACTATTTTTTATTTTTTTTTATTTTTTTTTTGAAAAGCATCATAATAGAAAAATTGAAATTCAAACGCCCTCATTTTACACAATTATTAAATACAAGGTATATTTTTGTGTAAATTTTCAATTTGTTCATTTGTGTAAATATCATTTTGAAAAAAAACTGCATTTTGTAATCTTCAGGCAAAGTAACTTTGCAGCGAAATAATATTGTTATTAAAAACATAATTTAGGCTGTAATGAAAGCGTTATTAAAAACAAATTTCAATTTTCCCGGGCAAAAAAGCCTTTATACCGGCAAAGTGCGCGATGTTTATAATATTGATGACCGTTATCTTGTAATGGTTGTCAGCGACCGCATTTCTGCGTTCGATGTAGTTTTGCCGCGCGGTATTCCCTACAAGGGGCAGGTACTAAATCTTATAGCGTCAAAATTTTTGGACGCCACCTCCGATATCGTACCCAACTGGAAAATCGCTACTCCCGACCCTATGGTCACTGTGGGTATCTGTTGCGAGCCGGTGATGGTAGAGATGATTATTCGGGGATACCTTACCGGTCATGTCTGGCGCGAATATAGCGCCGGCAAACGCAGTATTTGCGGGGTTCCACTTCCCGAAGGGATGAAAGAACACCAGCGTTTTGAAAAACCTCTCCTGACCCCGACAATCAAAGCCTCAGACGGTCACGACCTTGATATCACACGCGATGAAATTTTTGCTCAAGGATTAGCAACTGAGGAAGATTACGTGCAGCTGGAAAAATACACAGAAGAATTATTTGCGCGCGGCACAAGGATAGCAGCAGAAAAAGGACTGATACTTGTGGATACCAAATACGAATTTGGAAAACGCGACGGCAAGATTTTTCTGATTGACGAAATCCACACGCCCGATTCGTCGCGCTATTTCTATGCCAATAGTTACGATGACCTTTTTAATAAGGGCTGTCAGCAAAGGCAATTATCAAAGGAATTTGTGCGTCAATGGCTCATAGAAGCCGGTTTTCGTGGCGACCCGGGACAAACGGTTCCAACGATGACCGACGAATACGTTTATCAGGTGTCTGAAAGGTATATCGAACTGTACGAAAGCATCACGGGCGAAAAGTTCCAGAAAATGAATACCGAAGACCTTTTGGCGCGTATTGAAAAGAATGTGAACAATTTTTTGGGTTGATTTTGTAAAAACGTGCTACCTGATTTTTTTTGTAGGAATTGCAACTTTTTTTTTTTCATATCAAAATATTGATTAGTTTTGCATTTTTAAATTTTCATAAAAATGACGACACAAAATCAGCAGGATAGGACTGATTTAGTGAACAAAATTTGCGAAGGGTTGCGACCGATGGTCACGGAAATCCTGAACAAAATGTTTGACGGAAACGCCGAACAGTCGCCGACGGCAGAGGAAAAAACGTCTCCTCCCGTATCGGTTGAAATTGCGGAAATATCCGAAATTGCCGCAAACGTGAAGACGATACTTGCGCAGGTGCAGGATTTTACCTACAAGGAAAAAATCAACAAACAACTGCACGAAGAGCTGCAAAAGTACAAGACGGGACTGCGAAAGGAATTGATTTCGCCGTTGCTGAAGTTCATAATCCGCGAGTACGACCGCGCTGCGCAGCAGTACGAGTACTACCGCCGCAAAAGCGACGAGGAGCCGCAGAGCGAACTGTTTGTTAAACTGTTGAAAGAGTTTAATATCATTTCGTTAAGCCTGTTGGACTTGTTGTGCGACTACGGAATAACGCCGTTCGACGTGCAGGTTGGCGCAGAATATTTGTCAGCCGAACACAAGATAGTTAAGGTTGTGGAAACCGACATCGAGGTGTTCGACCGAAAAGTAGCCGATTACGTGCTTTGCGGTTTCAGAGATGTAGAAACAGGACGGCTGTTGCGACAAGCCGAAATAAATATTTATAAATATGGACGATAGCAGATTAGTATTTGGAATAGACCTCGGTACGACCTATTCGTGCGTTGCGCAGGTGGACGCATTTGACCAGGCGGTAGTGCTGAAAAATTTTGAAGGCAGAAACACCACGCCTTCAGTAGTTTACTTCGGCGCAGATAACAATGTGATTGTGGGCGACGAGGCAAAAGACCTGATGAAAATGGAGCCGGAACGAACGGTCAGTTTAGTAAAGCGCAGTATCAGCACCGACGGCGACTACAACAAGCCGACAAAGTTTCCGAACGGACTTGACCCGACCGAAATTTCAGCATACATTTTGAGAAAAATTGTGAACGACGCCAACGATGCAGGTCACTATCCCGAACCGATTAAGGACGTGGTAATTACTTGTCCCGCCTATTTCGGCACAAAGGAACGGCTTCGCACAAAACAGGCAGGCGAAATAGCGGGTTTGAACGTGCTTTCTATTATCAACGAGCCGACGGCAGCTGCAATCGCTTACGGAATGAGGGTTGCAGACGAAAAAATAATCATGGTTTACGACCTTGGCGGCGGAACGTTCGATGTTACTATTATTCGCGTGAAAGGCGGCACTATCACTGTAATTGCTACCGGCGGCGACCACCACTTGGGTGGCACAGACTGGGACGCTGCGCTGGCTGAATACCTGTTGAGCCAATACAACAAGGAAAACGGCACATCGTACACGATGGACAGCGATGCGATATTGAAAAATACTTTGTTGCTGACCGCCGAAGAACGCAAAAAATCGTTGAGTGCAAAAGCGACTGTAAATGCGGTGGTTACGTTTGAAGGAAACTCGTCGCGCATCGAAATAACGCGCGATATTTTCGACCAACTTACCGAATTTCGCTTGGACGAAACCATCGAAAAAACGCAGGAAGTAATCGAAATAGCCAAAGAAAAGGGTTTTACGCGGATTGACGAAGTGTTGTTGGTAGGCGGCTCGTCGCGTATGCCGCAAATCAAGACGCGGGTGGACAAAGAGTTCGGTTGCAACGCCAAACTGACCGACCCCGACGAGTGTGTAGCAAAGGGCGCGGCTATTTTTGCGATGAACGAGGCTTATGCCCTTGCATTAGAGGAATATGCAGATGGAGTGCGCGACGAAAAACCACAAAGTATCGGTATGGCAAATCGCACACGTATTCTGAACGTTACCAGCAAAACCTACGGAATGGGCTGCAAGGACACGAATACCAAAAAAGACGTCGTTGAAAATCTGATTTTTGCCAATACGCTGTTAGACGGCAAATGCAGGGCTGAAGAAACGTTTTATACGTTGGAAGACAATCAAAAGGGCGTGAAATTGCCGATTTTCGAGAGCGACGTAACCGACAATAATGCCGACAAGACCATTGACCCAAATATGGCAGTGCCGATGGAAGAAGGCGAGCCGAACGTGCTGAAACTGACCAAGAATTGGCCCAAAGGAACGCCCATAAAAGTTGTTTTCGATATTGATACGGAAGGAATACTCCAAGTTCGCGGCGAAGTTGGCGCAGACGTCATCGAATTTCAAATGAAAATCAAAGGCGTGAAGGACAACAAGGAGTTGCAGCAATCGCAGGAAATGATGGCAAGAGCGAATGTGCAGTAGTTTTCAGTTTTCAGAACATAAAAAGTAAAAAAATGAAAAAGTTGGTAATATTCACTGTGTTTTCGGTCTTTTTGCTGCATTCATGCGGCGATGTCGACCCGTCTAACAGCAAGTCGTTTCCATACAGGTTTCAGGGAACATGGGAAACGCACCACCCGGACGATTTTTATTTTGGCGAATTGATTATAAGTTTCAATCGCATAACTATTTTGTATTACGGCAGGATGCAGACACCGTTGGATGGCAACGATATGGAACGACCTTTCAGGAATTTCACAAAAGACGTTGAACTTCACGGCTACTCCGAAGTTGAAACATCTACGAGTGATTACGAAGAAGGGTTTTTCTTTATCAGGGAAGCAGGCGAATGGCAGGAAGGTATTCGATACAGGTATTGGACTGAAGATTACGGCAGGGTCAAATTTTTACGTTTAACATTCAACGGCAGGAATGAAACTTTGCGACACATAATACCTGATTAGTCACTATTATTTTTCTGTCGCTATGTTACCAAGGTGAGACTTATGCAATTAAAACCTTGGCGGTCACTCTGCCCGAAGGCTACAGTCTTATTATTTCAGCCGGTATGTTTCTGTATGTATCCATTGTCATACCGATGTTTGCGCCTATATATGTGGGGTCGCAGACGATAAATTTTTTACCGTCTAAATTGAAATAATCGCCTTCAACATTTTCTGTAAAATGTACCGCTGTTGCCAAGTGCCCTATTCCGTCGGGAGATAAATGCCCCGGATAATGCAGCAACACTACTTCCAGCTCGATGCTTGCAATTGTTATACGGAAAAAAGAAATTTTCGTCGGCAAAAAATGGACGCTCGTATCCAAATTGCTCGCTACACATCTTATATTCAAAACCGGTATGTAGAAAATTTAGCAACACTTGAGCTGCCTGCTGTTTGGATTTTCCGGCTATGGCACGTTGTATAGCCGGATAAAGCGCTTGCTTAACTGAGTGGCTCAGACCGGCAAGAATGTACAGGTCCCAACTCGAAGACCGTGGATAGTCATTGTAAAAATCTATCAGGTTTTGGTTAGTTTGCACCCTAACGTTTAGTTCGGGATAACGTGTTGAAGCAAAAGATTTTGGCGCGTTCAATTTTTCTGTTAAGTTTGGCAATTGTGTTTGCCATGAAAAAATTTGCTCTTTCGGAAATTCGTGATTGCTGATATATAATGACTGCCCTCTCAAATCTGTATCAACGATGAAAAAACGCACTCCGTCTATGTTCAGGAACGGATGCTCGTAAATTATTTCCCGAAAGGGTATCAACAGCGCTAACCTATTGCCTGTTCGGGCTATTCGCAGTTTGTATCCCGACTGTGTGAGTATAAACATCTGCATTAGAACAGTTTCGTTACTTTTGTTGCCAAAGAATTTTTCCGACATTGCCTGCAGCATCTTCAAATATCCCCAATCGCTCAGGTTGAGCTTGTCGCGTAATTCTATACATTCGTCTATCAACGCGTCATAGAGAACATTTTCTGACATAAATTTCCATGCCTGCGACACGCTTTCTTCGGATACGTCGCGCAAGACAAATCGCATCGCATTGCTGACGGGCAGTTTACATTGCGTGTTGTAAAAAAGGAAGTCAAAAGCAGGCAGCGCCGGAGGTTGTGGTTGTGGTTGCGGCGTCGGAGGCGGTAGTTGCGGGTCTGTTTTGGGCAATGGCTGCACCCGTGGCGCCGGCTGGGGCTGAATGATAATTTTTTCAAAGGGCAACGGCTCGGAAGTTGTTTTCTTGTCGGGGTCTGCCACGGGGGCGCTCTCCGGCTCGGGCGTCTTAGGCGCCGGAACACCCTGATGCACGCTAAACTCTTCCCAACTGCGACGCAAAAACTCAGCAAACTCGGCATTAGTGCGGGAACGAAAATCTTCAAACTCTCTTTTAGTCTGCTCTACATGCTCCTGAAATTCCCTGTTCTGCTGCTCGCGCCACCTATCAAAATCGCTCTGAGCATGAAGCGAAAAAATTGACGTCAAAAATAATATTATTCCAAAAAACGTTTTCATTTGCTTTTTTTTTACAAAATTACACCGTTTCAATGACAATTCCAAATTTTTGAGAAAAAATGTAAATGTAATCAATGGTTTCTAAATATCAGCGCTTTTCCGCAGTTCATTTCAACATAAAACTCATTTCCAAGCGCTTCGTTCAGGGTTCCCTGCCACCATTTTGATATGGTTTGCTTTGTCAGCGGGTATTTAAGCCCTGTGAAGGTAAAGAGCGTATCGGGTGTGAGGCTGAAAATGGATATTTGCTGTTTTGCAAAGCTCTCAAAATGTGCAGATTTAAATATAGGAACAAACACACCGTAGTCAGTAATCATTTGAATTTTAGCGCGTTCGGCATAGTCTCCGAGCAACGAAATATTTCCTATGCTATGGTCTTCTCGTTTTCCGGTAGCTCCCACTATTGTTATTTCGCTCCAATTTCGTTCTATACAGAAATTTACAGTTTTAGTCAAATCATTTATTTCACAGTCGTTATTGCGGTGCAGGCAGTGTCTGTATCGATTTTGCAGGTCGGGCGTGAGGCTGTCCAAGTCGCCCACAATATATTCGGGTTCAAAACCATTTTCTATTGCAGCTATCGTTGCGCCATCGCAACAAATAATTCGCTCAGCCTCCCGCAAAAAAGACAGCGGAACCCGATGACGCGGAAACTCACCATCAGCCAAAATGACTGTCCTGTAAGGATATGTGACGGGTATTTTCAATTTTTGATTTTCGATTTTTGATTTTCGATTTTTGATTTTCGACCTCTTCATTCTTCACTCTTATCTCTTCATTCTTATCTCTTATCTCATATCTCCATTTATACCATCCTACTATTGACAATATTCCATACACGATGAACAGTCCGGCGGTGGGATACAGTTCGTTATAGAAATACAACACAGATGAAAATAAATTAACAAATATCCATACGAGCCAATGTTCCAAAATTTTTCGTGCCAGCATCCATGTTGCAACTATGCTTAAGGCTGTCACTAAGGCTTCGCAGTAGGGTAGTGTTGTAGCTTCCTCAATCCTGTTTTCTAAAATGTATCCTATTCCTGCCCATAGCGCTACCGAAATCAGAGCTAAGAGCGCTGCTAACCGCAGGTTTATTCTACTGACCGGTAGTTCTCCGTTACTTGCGTTTTGCGAAAAGCGCCAGCTATACATTCCATACACGCTTATAGCAGTGTAGTATACGTACAGTGTGGACAACGCATACAGTCCTGAGTTATAGAACACTATCACATACGCCAATGAGCTAACAAAGCCCACAACCCACATGCTGCTTCGTTGCTTTATTTCTAAGTAGATGTACAACAGGGAGGCTACAACTCCGAAGATTTCTAACATTTTCCTATTCCCATTACTTTAGCAATAATCGCCTGTCGCACAAAGACCCCATTTAGCGCTTGTGTAAAATAGTATGCCTTGGGGTTGTTGTCAACGTCCACGTCGATTTCGTTGACGCGCGGCAGTGGATGCAGTACGCGCATCGTCGGTTTTGTATTATCAAGCATTGCATTGTTGAGCACGAAGGCGTTTTTATTTTTCTCATACTCAATAGGGTCTGAGAAGCGCTCCTTTTGTACCCGCGTCATGTAAATAATATCGGCTTGATGAATAACGTCCAAAAAATCGTGATGTTCAAAAAAGCGTATACCCAGCGTATTTAGGTGCATCTTGTATTCTGCGGGCATTTTCAGGGCTTCGGGCGCAATGAAATAGAACGTGGGGTTGAAATGCGACATCGCCATTAGCAGCGAATGTACTGTGCGTCCGTATTTTAGGTCGCCTATCATAAAAATATTAAGGTTTTCTAATGTTCCCTGTGTTTTTCTTATTGAATACAGGTCAAGAAGCGTTTGCGATGGATGCTGGTTAGTTCCGTCGCCTGCGTTGATAACCGGCGCTGAGGCTATTTCGCTGGCGTAGCGCGCGCTGCCCTCCAAGGGATGCCGAATAATTATCAAATCAACGTAGTGGTTTATCATCTTGATAGTATCTTTCAGGGTTTCGCCCTTCGACACGCTTGAGCAACTCGCATCATCAAACCCGATGACCCCGCCGCCAAGCCGGTAAACAGCCGTCTCAAAACTCAGACGGGTACGGGTAGAAGGCTCAAAAAAGAGCGATGCAACCAACTTCCCCGACAGCAAATTTTGATTGGGATTTTCCTCAAAACCGGCTGCATGGTCAAGGATTTCCAAATAATCATCACGATTATAATCTGTTATAGAAACTAAACTTCTATTTTCCATACAAATATTAAATTCTTCATTCTTCATTCTTATCTCTTCATTCTTATCTCTTATCTTTCCACGTATTCCCTGTATCTACGCATAATTGCCCGTCTTATTTCCATTTCGGATGCAGCTATTAAATAATCTTTTGTGAAGTTACAAAACGACATGAACCTGATTAGTTCATCGTTTTCAAAACCTGTAAGTTCTCTGACAATAAGTCCGTTAAACTTTTCGCCAATTATAATAAATTCAGCTGTGCCGTTGATTACGCTCATGTATTGTCTTCTGTTTTTTCCTTCTGCGCTCCAGATGTCGTATAGAAAGGTTATTGGATGCGCTAATGCGTAAGGCAGTGGTATATTTACACCTCCCTGATTAGGCAATGGCGGCGTATAAATTTCATATCGGCTAATGCTGAAGGCCATATCGTATGCTTCTTGGGCTTCCATGCTTAAAATATCCCGTCTGAAGCGTTCGTAGGTCGAAAGCAGTCCAACGTCCAATGCTGTAAGGACGTATGCAGTAGGTTTGAGCCTGATAATGCGGTCATTTGTGAACATTGTGTCGTTCACGGCTATTGTCAATTGCTCGTATCCTAACATGCTGAACATGATGCTGTCGCCCGCATTAGCCGTAATCGAAAAAAAACCAAATTCATCGCTCATTGTTCCTCTGTTGTGCGTCTTGTTGATGATATGGCAACGATATAGCGCAACAGCAGTATCGGCGTCCATAATCCGGGCATCAAACCTGAAATTGAAATCTCTCGGCTGGGCGTATATTGGACTAAAAGCTACAGAAACAAGAAGTATAAAAATTATTTTTTTCACGGTCGGAATATTTTACAAAAATCGTTTTTTATTTCTGTCAGCAATCGAACGTTTTCATTTGGACATTCCTCGCTGATACACTCTTCTATTCGGGCGGTCAGTTGCTTTTCTATACGCAAAAATTCTCGCACTTCTGCTTCCCGCTTAAGCATCATTTGCCCTACTTCAAGCCATCTTTTCTGGAGTTTTGCTTCTTCCTCCGATGTAAAACGCCGCCGCTGTTCAGCAAAAATAACTTTTTCAAGGTCTGATGTCCGGTAATCGCCCTTAAAAACTAACCCTTCGCGGGAATATATCTCTATGCTGCTCAATTTTCCTTGTCGTTGCAAGGCTTCTACTGTCAGTGTTTGATTTTTATAAGAATCTCGCAAAGGCTTGTCGTGAACAAACCTGCCGTACCTCCCCTCTGCCTTTGGTCGCTCGTATCTCGAATATACGCCTAACAGAGAGAGGTCGTATGGAACTGCAAAAACTGCAAGACGTACATCATAGCCGTTATTTACCAGCATATCTATCTGCCGAAGCAGTTTTTCGGTATTTTTCAAAGGGGTTTCGCAAATGATATTAAATCTCATAGCTATTGCATCTTTCATTATCTTTTGCGCCCAGATACCGGCGTCTTTACCGGTAAAAACAGCTGTTAAGCGGTCATTTTTAGCATCTTGCACCTCCTGTAACGGGTGATATCGTCTTAGCTCATCACAGTCAATGTGAGCTACCCCGCTGTTTTCAAATTCTATTTTAAACCGGTTAACAATACTTGTTTTTCCAGCTCCGGGTTGCCCTCCTACTATTACAGCTGTTGGCCGCTCTTGACTTTTAACTCCGATTGTATTACGTTCAAACAACTTTTTCTGTTGGTAAATACTCTCGTTATCTTCATCTGTGAGCTTACCCTTTTTCACAAGCTCTTCAAAATCATATCCCATACCTATAACTTTTCATAACCGTTAGGATGTGCCAGCATATACTTCATTGAGAAACTATCACAGATAGGCAATAGATTTTTCATAACCCGCTCCATTGTTTCGGGTTTAAAAATGTCTATTTGTCGAGCAATTTCGTCAAGTTTGTCTGCATAAGCCTGAACCGGCACGGCATCTTCTTCAAACTCTATATGATAATATAGTATGTTGAAACATTTTGCCGCCATATTCCCGGCTATCGCTTTCGTTACTACGTGCATATCTAATTGCTCGTCGGTCAATTTCGGAAATTTTTCAATTGTTGTGTTTACCATGTATTTTAAATTTTATTTTTTTGCAAATATATAAAAAAATATCAACATTTATAGCGAATATGTAAATCCAAACATTGCATTAATACCTCTGGAGGGATAAAAGTTCCACCGGTCATATCGAGCTCCGGTAACGTTGTTGAGCCTCATAAACAACGAGAACGACCTGGTATATCGGTACTCGGCGCCAAGATTGAAAACAAGAGCGCCCTCAAGATTTATGGGCTCAACAACAATTTTGGTTGGGTCAGCTGGGTCTATGGCAAACCCCTTTGCATAACGCTGTCCGATGTACATAACATCAAAATTTGCAATTATTTTGTTGCGAAAATTGTATTTTGCCAAAAAATCAAGTGTAAACTTGGGCTTGTGCCACGCATGTTGCTCGTTTAATATAGTATATTTGAAATAATTAGCCTTTAATCCCAAATCAACGCTTTCGATTGGGTTAAAATACAGTTCTCCTTTGAAGCTGAACGTTTGCAGGGTGTCTATTACCACTGTAAAATGGTTTTGGAGAAAATGCTCCTCATATTTCGAATATTCGGGGTCGTTAACAAAAAAATGTTCAGTATCGGTATTGCTGTAATCGGCGCGTAGATAATATGATAATTTTGACATGATTGTGCCCTTTAAACCAGCATATATCTGCAGTTTTGTTTTTGACATTGGCGCCGTCAAACCCGGCGTTATGAACGGGTTTACTTTTACTGTGGAACGATAGGTGTTGGGTTGCATATACCCGTCGATACCCAAGAACGGGATAAAAATATCTTTCAACAGGGTAAACTGAAATTCGATGCTTGGGAAAATAGCGTATTGCAAATTTCCCTCGCCTTCCCTGTACATTGCCGCGCGCATTCCAACTTTCATCTGCACGCTATCGTTGTCGAGCATAAACCACGGATTGATGCTTAACGCAAAATTATTGTGCAGAGCTTCAAAGTCGTCGCTACGCCCGAAATGGTCGAATTGCAGATTGCCGCCAAACATGTTGTTGTCCAACTGTGTTTTGAAGCGGAAGGCGTTTTCTGAAAATATTTTTTCTTCGATTTCTCCGTTGTTTACGTTGTTTTTTAGCTTGTTTATATCGTCTATTTTATTGTGTGCCAACTTATAATCCAATTGCACATCGTAATTTAGCCGGTCAGTCCTGAAATGCGACGAGCGCAATCCTATGTTTGCATCGCCAAAGAAATAACGTTTGCGCAGGTAGTCGTCCTGAAATTCCGGATTTATGGGCAAATTAGTGTCGTATCCGTAATTTTGGGCTGTTTGTCCGGATGCTCCCAATTCGCCGAAAAGAATTGAATTATTTCGAAAAAATCTCTTTCCGAACACTTTGCCTGATATATCGCTGTAGTTACCAGCGACTTCAATATCATTTCCCAATTTTACATCTCCACTTGCCATGTCAAGTTTGAACAGTGCTCCTGCTGCATACTCTCTGTTGCGCACAGTGTTTACGGCTACTTCTGTTAATAGGTTTGGAAGCGTGCCGGCGCCAATCTTTATATACCCGTTATACAGTTTAGGTTGTTCTATAGGCTGCAATCTTACGGGCGCTATCGGGGTTACGTCAAAACGGGTATCGATGCGCCGCGACCGGATAGAATACACAAAAGAAGGGCGAATGGAGAAGGTGTCCTGTAAGTTAGGCAATGTGGTGATTTTCTGTGCATCGCCTACCGACGGCTCAAAAGGACGCACTAACGTCAGCTGTCGCTCAAGGTCCTGAGCAAACGACAGGTAACTGAACAATATCGCACAAAACAGAAGCTTGTGCCTGATATGAAAAAATGTAAACTTCATACAAAAAAAATATTGCGGCAAAATTACATTTTTTTGTGGAAAAAAGCAAAAAAAAAAATTTTTTGTTATTTTTTTTTTGGTTTTAGATTTTTTATGTATCTTTACCGCAATTTTTTTTAGTAATTTTATAATATTATATGTATAATGAAAAAGTATTTTTTTAGTTCTTTGATTTTTTTAGCATCATTAGCTTTTGATGCTTTTGCCCAGCAAAATAATACTCTTACCGCTAAGGAAAGAGAGGAGGGTTGGGTATTGCTGTTTAACGGCAGGAATTTTGATGGTTGGCGCGCGTTCAACGGAACCGAGATGCCTGAAATTTGGACCATTGACAATGGCGCGATGAGAGTTGCTGCCAGCGCCCGTCTGGGTGGACGACCTGCACCACCGCCAAGAGACCCCAATGCTCCACGTCAGCAACGTCCGGCAAATGAAGGACCGCGTCCGTCAAATGACATTGTCTTTGGAGATAAAAAGTTCAGTAATTTTGAACTCTCTCTAGAGTGGATGGTAGCAGAAGGCGCAAACTCCGGGATTTTCTACTATGTTGTAGAAGGTGCGGGCATGTCAATCTTCTCCGCAGCGCCTGAAATTCAGGTATTAGACAATTGGAACGCGCCTGACAACAAAGGCTCTAATCGTCTGGCAGGTTCGCTTTACGACATGATACCGGCATTGCCTTCGAATGCAAAACCCGCCGGAGAATGGAACAGGATCGTGGTTCGTGTGAAGGACGGAAATGTAACACATACCCAGAACGGACAAGTAGTGGTACAATACACACTTTGGACGCCCGAGTGGAAAGCGTTGGTAGCAAACAGCAAGTTCGCTGAATGGCCCGGATTTAGAGATGGACCCGCAAAAGAAGGATTCATCGGTCTGCAAGACCACAACGACAATAATGTTTGGTTTCGCAATATCAAAATTAGAGAACTGTAGCCGAAAAATCAGAAAATACCTCGCAGGTTTCCAAAACCTGCGAGGTATTAATTATCATCTGAACAGATAAAAAATAGCTCCAAAAACGAGTACATTATCTGCCGAATTTATAGAAATGTCGTTGTGCGCGTAGTTCGTACCTGAAAACATGTAGCTAATTCTGAAAGTGGGCAAATTTTTTCGCTGCTGAAAAGGGCTATTTATGTCTAATGTCGTGAGTGTTTTGCACTTTATCAAAGTGCCGAACGACGCCAAACGCATAGCGTCAAAGAAATTTGAATCTTCTTCCAAAAAGCCGTATGGCAAGGACGACGAATAGTCTGACGTGGAAATCAGCGAAAATAGAGAAACGTTCACGTGTTGGGCGAATTCAAACTTGAAACCGTTGATATTGAA
>Ga0099364_10001660_pt1 | contig 36355 bp, 37 predicted proteins | sample TergutTh196P3_FD_73070 | JGI IMG/M metagenome (GOLD analysis project Ga0099364, IMG submission 73070) | Microcerotermes parvus P3 segment gut microbial communities from Pointe-Noire, Republic of the Congo - Th196 P3 | ecosystem: Host-associated > Arthropoda: Insects > Digestive system > Gut ... | reverse complement strand
ATATCTCCCGCGAAATCGCGCGGTACAAAAAGGAGCAGGGTATCCCCGTTACGGACTCCGCGCGGGAGAGGGAGAAGCTGGCCGATATGGGCGAAAAGGCGGGAGAGGATATCCGGTCTTACGCGCATATGCTGTACTCAATGCTGTTTGAACTCAGCCGCGCGTACCAGGGAAGCATCCTGAACCCCGAATCTGAACTCAGCAAGAGCATTTTGGACGCGGTGGAATCCACGGAACGAGTGTTCCCGCGGCGCGCGCTGGTTGCGTGTCAGGGCGTGGAGGGCGCATATTCGCAAATCGCCTGTGACAGGCTGTTCGCTGAACCTGACATCCAATATGCCACGAGCTTTGACGGGGTGTTTTCGTCGGTTCGGGACGGACTGTGCCAGTACGGGGTTCTGCCTGTGGAAAACAGCACGGCTGGCTCGGTCAACATGGTATACGACCTCATGATGCGGCATAGTTTCAAAATCGCGCGGAGCGTGCGGATAAAGATCGACCACAATCTGCTCGCGAAGCCGGGCGTCAAAAAAGACGACATTCGTGAAATTTACTCGCACGAGCAGGCAATCCAGCAGTGCGCGGGATATTTGAAAGGATTGGGGAATGGCGTGAAAATCACCGCCGCCGCCAACACCGCCGTCGCCGCGAAAATGGTATCGGAATCAAGCCGGGACGACGTTGCGGCCCTGGCTTCCAGATCGTGCTGCGAGTTGTACGGGCTGAAATGCGTGGACAGCTCGGTGCAGGACAAGAGCAATAACTTCACGCGGTTCATCTGTATCTCCAGGAGCCTCGAAATATATCCCGGAGCGGATCACACCAGCATCATGCTTACCACAGCGCACAAACCGGGCGCGCTTTATAAAGTGCTGGGCCGGATCTCATCGCACGGCGTAAACGTCATTAAACTTGAGAGCCGCCCGATCCCCGACCGAAATTTCGAGTTCATGTTTTATTTTGACCTGGAGACATCGGTGTACTCCAAGCAGTTCAGCCAGCTCATGTGCGAACTGGAAAGCATGTGCGAGGTATTTCAGTATCTCGGCAGTTATTCGGAGATCGTATGAGGCTTTTCAATCCTCGCCGCTGTCGTCCTCGCCCCGCATGAAAGCCAGTATGCTTGATCCCACCGGAGGACATCCCTTGCAAAAAGGCATTTTCTTTTCTTTGCCGCTGTCGCCGGCGCATTTTCCAACCAGTATCACGTTTTCGCCCTCCAGGTCTTCCGGCGCGAGGTCTTTGCCGGTTGCGAGGGTGAACCTGAAATCTTCGGGGAATTTATTGCCGTGAGTTTTTATAAAAGCCATGATCGTGGCGCTGCATGCGCTGCAGGTCCCTTTTTCAACAACTCCGATATTGGGGTAAACATTGGCAAGCCTCGACATATCGGCGGTTAAAAATGTTTTGGCGTATTTGAGATAGTCGGCAGGGTCAACCTCTATGTCTTTAAAAGCGGCGGTATTGCAGCGCTCCTGAACCAGATTTATATGGGATATGGAATCATGGGGCATACCCATCAAAACAACTCCAACGTAATCCGCCGCGGTCGGGTCTTTGCTCGCGACCACAAGGTTCAGCTCCGTGATCGTGCCTATGCTGGGGCCGAAGCCCTCCATGCATATCGTGCCGTCCAGAACGGCGTAGTCCGGCAGCAAAACGGTAGCCATGTCGGCGATGCCATAGTCCAGGCAAAGGCCCTTCGACGCGTCGGGACATTCCCGGACTATACGGTGTAGCTTGGTTTTTTCCATCTTGTAAAGACAGCCCTTCATATTCTTGACGCTCAATGTAGCCCCGGTGTACATGTGGGTCTTGATCACCGGAATGGACACATTGAAGTCGACCTCAAAGGGCAGGGAGCTGAATTTAAGCTTATCCGCCATGACGGCGTTCTTTATCTCCCTGTAAACAGGCGGCGCCTCGTCCAGGTTTACGCAGGCAACGCCCTCCTCCTCACAAACCTGGGTTATGCCGGCCATATCCATCGCTTCCCAGACATTCACTCCCCACAGCGCGCCATCTCCCACAAAAATTTCCGACGCATGCCGCTCCTTAAAAAAACGGATGACGCCGCGTATAACCTCTGGGTTCGTACACAGCGCGGTTTTGCCGGGGCCTTTTCGTCCCGCGTTCGGCTTGAGCAGCACGCGCTTGCCTCCGGCATCGTCCGTAAATACCCTCTTTATGGCGTCATAAGCCATACGCCAGGGATCGTATCCGTGACGAACCGCCACAAGTTTTTTCATGGCGTCACCTCCAAAAATGACAGTTTTATTGCGATTGATTTAGCAGGATATTACATAATGCCCTTTTCTCTGTAGTACCTCTCCGCGCCGGGGTGGAGAGGCAGGTCGGCGAGGTTTTTCACCGCGTCTTCAAGCGTTGTGTCCTTCAACGCGTTGTGCGCGCCGCGAAGCAGGCCGATGTTTTCCCACATAGCCTTGGCCATATTGTAAACGATGTCCTCGGGGACGCTTTCGTCAACGATAAGGGTTATGGTAATGCTGGTTGTGCGCACATCCTCGGTTTGCCCGTCATAAGTGCCTGCCGGTATAAAGTCGTCGTTGTACCAGGGGAATTCGCCTGTCAGTTTTTTGATCAGGGCTTCGTCGAAAGAAATAAGTTTGCCGCCCGCGGTGGCGCACATCTCGCTGACCGCGGCGGTGGGGAGTCCGGCTTGTATCCACGCGCCGTCAAGCTGCCTGTTGCGCATCAGATCGACCGCCTCGGTAAAGCCCACGAACTGAGCCCTGATTTCGTCGGGGTATTTCATGCCGGCTGCGGTCATGTGCACGCGGGTTTCGACCTCAGTGGTGCCGCCGGGGGCGCCTGGGGCAAAACGCTTGCCCTTGATGTCTTCGAAGGAATTGATACCGGAGGGTGAACTTACCACGACCTGGTTATAGTTGCGGTAGAGGGCGCTGAGTACCCGGACTCCGTCGTATTTCCTGCCTTCAAACGTGTTGATGCCTTGTTTTTGCTCGGTGATGATGCTCGTTATAGCCACAGAGACCTGGGCGTCGCCCATTGACATGAAACCGAGGTTCTGAACACCGCCGTTGGAGGCCTCCGCGGAAACCTGGATCCCCTCGATGTTATCGTTCCAGATGTTGGCAAGAGCCGCGCCTACGGCGTATACCGCGCCGGTAGTGGCGGCTGTCGGGAAATTAATGAAGACGGTAGAGGCGGCGCTTCCGGCTGTTACTACGATGAGCAGCGCGGCGCAAAGAAGAGCAGATATGCTTTTTTTCATGAATGTTTCACTCCTTAGATAATTTTGGTTAGCTGACTGAATTTTCTTTTTTAGAAAACATTACGGCGCTTTGAATCTGTTTTTAAACCGATATTACCTCCTCCTGTTCTGCGTTATTCATTCAAACAGCAGGTTTCAAGTTGTTTTTACCTCGCAAAACTTGAAGAACGATCACTATTCCGACGATGGCAACACCCCAAATGTCGGTTGCCATGCCGGGGTCAATGAGAAGGAAGGATGCCAGAATGCAAAGCCCGCGGTCGAGCCATCCGCTTTTCCCGATAAGCCATCCCTCGGTGCCCGATGACAGAAGCATTACTCCTATCGCCGCGCCGATAGCCGCCCGGATAATGGTGATCATAGCTGTTCCCTCGGGGGCGCCGCCGATGAGCAGCACGGGATTGAGCATGAAGTAGAAAGGCAGCAGGAACCCCGAAATCCCCACGCGCATCGCAAGCCATCCCGTAATGTTCTGGTTTGACCCCGCGATCCCCGAGGCAACATAGGCCGAGATAGCCACAGGCGGGGTGATGTTTGAGAGCGAGGCATAGAAAAGGCAGAAGAGATGAGCCGCGAGAGGAGGAGCGCCCACGCTGATCATGACCGGGATCGCTACGGCCGTTACGATAACATAGGCGGCGATGCCCGGAACGCCCATACCCAGGATAGTGCTCATTACAGCCACCATAATGCCGCATTTGAGCAGTTCTCCGGGGCCGACGACCTTGAGCATCATATGGCCAAATTTCAGGCCGAGGCCGGTAAGGGAAACCGTGCCGATGATGATACCGATGATGACGCAGCAGACGCCGACGCTGACCGCGCCGCGCGCGCCTTCTTCACATGCCTTTATTATTTTATTGAGGTCCATGCGGGTCTCTTTGCGGACCCATGAGCAGGCGATGGTCACGAAGATGGATATAACGCAGGCGAACAGGGGGGTAAACCCCATGCTCATGATTACCAGCAAAGAAACGAGCGGCGCTATCATATGCCCCTCTTTCATAAGTACCTCTTTGACTTTTGGCAGATTTTCCCTGGAGAGGCCGGTCAGGCCGGAACGCTTTGCCTGGAAGTGAACGGCCATGAGCATGCCGAAGTAGTACAGGAAAGCGGGTATGATGGCGGCCATGAGCACGACCGAATAGGAGACTCCGAGGAACTCCGCCATCAGGAAAGCGACCGCTCCCATGACCGGCGGGCAAAACTGGCCCCCGGTCGCCGCCGCGGCCACCACCGCGCCGGCATATTCTTTGGTATATCCGGATTTTTTCATCATTGGGATGGCTATGGTCCCCGTCGTGGCAACAATGGCGACCGCCGAACCGTTGATCATGCCCATCAGGCCGTTTGCGATAACCGCCACTTTCGCGGGGCCTCCGGCCGCCCATCCAAAAAGCGTCAGGGAGATGTTGTTGATGAATTTTGTGAATCCGCTGTGGCTGAGGAAGGCGCCAAAAAGGACGAAAACAAATATGTATGTCGCGGAGACCCCGATCCCCGTGCCGAAGATTCCCTGGCTGCCCCAGAAAAGGTGGCCTATGATGCGGCTGGCTGAGAAACCAGCCAATCTGAAGGATGCGTAAGGTATGTATCTTCCCAATATCATGTAGGCCAGAAAAAGGATGGCCAGCCAGAAAAGCCCGCCAGCCGCGCGCCATGCCGCGATAAACACGAGAATCAGAGCGATAACGCCCACAATATTTTCATACTGGGTGACGAAGCCGCCGGTGAGTGAGATGCGGGCGTAGTTCGATATAAAGTAAAAAAAGACGTATAACGAAAGCCCTATCAGAACAAAATCGAATACGCTGGGAAGTTTGCGCTTGCGGTTTTCCCTCTTAAAGCCCGGGTAGAGGATAAAGCAGAACAACACCAAAAACAGAGCGTGATAGGCGCGAAAAGTAATGGCCTCCATTGAGCCTATAGTGGTGTAATAAAGCTGAAACACAACCCAAACAAGGGCGAACGCGGTAAAAAATATCTTGAAAGGCCCGCTGTAGGAACGTATCCTGCTCTCTGTGTCAACTTCCTCCAGAAGTTTTTGTGTTTTCTGCTCGGCAGCCGTTTTTTCTTGTTCCGACATGCCGGCCAGGGATTCTAACGTAGCCGCTTTTTCCGAAGATTCGCGGCTTTGTTCGTCAGCCATTGGGTTTCCTCCTCATATGCTCGTTAAGTTATTTGCAAAAATACATTAAAACTAAAAAAAAGGCTTCGTTATAACGATTTGCAATACTAAAACATGTTGCCGGTAAAGTCAAGCCGCCGAGCCGCCTCCAAAAAACCCGCAAGGGTATACTGATTGGAAAAAGCAAAGGCAAAAAATAAAAAAACTGACAACTCCAAAACAAAAAATGCGGGCGGCAAAATGCCGCCCTTACGTTTTTGTCTATCCTGTCCATACTTTTATAGCGCCTCTCAAAATCATGCACAAAGTTCAGGCGCATAAAACACTGTAAAAACTAAATTTAGTATCGAAAAGTTTGTACAGAAAAGAGCCAACGGCTCTAACCAGCGTATCCGTAGGCAGGCGCGGCAATCCAGCGGTTTTTGAGTTCCATCCTTCATTTTTTCTGTCTGAAATCTGCCTGCTTATATAAAGATAAAGAAAACATCTTCCGAAATTTCTGGAAGATGTCTTCTTTATTTTGTCTCTATTTCTCTTAGATACTTTCTTTTTGGGGCGCGATCAGTTCATTTTTTGTTATTTCCGCTTGTCGCTCTCTTCCCATATTCCGGCAATTCGGGCAATGTCAAACAATCCTTTAGCTTCTTCATAATTTTCTCGTATGAAATTTCTAATTGATTCATGAAGAAAACCTGAAAGAGTCAAACCTTTTAAAGAGAGGATCGCGGACAAAATCCGATTCGTCTCCATATCAACCCGAACAGTTATCCCCACCGTTCTGGATTTTGCGTCCGTTTGCTTTTTAGTCATGAAAAAAACCTCCTACATAAATGCTCTTATGATTTTATAACTTAAAGGAGGTTGGTCAATGGGAATATGCTAAATGTGTTTTATATGATTTGCTATATTAATTAATTTATGGTAATATGATTTTATAGCAATATGATATTTAAATTTTAGAAAGGAAGTGTGTTGTATGCGTAAGTTTTTAGGTATTTTATTGGTTATGCTGTTCACGTTGGTAATGTGCGGAACGGCATTGGCGGGGGAGTTGGATAATTTTATTGAACTTGATAAGGATGAGTGGACCGTGGGCAAGGCCTATACCGGAAATTTCACGTTGGATGCAGAAGAGGGAGAAGATTATAATGATCCGCTTGCGTGGGCGTTGGTTGGAGCGCCGGGTGGATGGTCTGTAGTTGAAGCCACCGGCGTGCTTACAGGCACTCCGGGGACTGAAGACCCCATCACATTTACGGTCAACGTGACAGATAGTACTGGAACTGCTAAAACAGGAACAAAATCAATTACCATCACCATCAATCCGGAACCGGAAATCACGACTGGAGCTTCGCTGCCGGATGGTTATGTGGGGGTATCCTACAGTGTGACATTTGCGGTAACAGGCGGCACAGCCCCGTTTAAATGGACTGTTGATAGTGGGGAATTGCCTGAAGGGTTGGCTTTAGATCTCGACAGCGGAGTGCTTTCAGGTACTCCAAATGATGAAATAGGCGAATACGAGTTTAGTATAAAAGTGACGGATCACGCAAAAGCCGAATCTGCAAGCGAACCTTTTACCCTCAACATTAAGGAAAAACCCGAAGGCAAAGGCAGCAGCGGATGCGACACCGGATTTGGCTTCCTCGCGCTTGCCCTTCTCGGCTCAATCCCGCTTGTTCTCAGAAGAAAATAAGGCATGAAAATATTCGCCGTCCGCTCTGACAATCTTTAAATCTTCGAATCGACCCGCAAGGGTATACTGATTAGAAAAAGCAAAGGCAAAAAATAAAAAAACTGACAGCTCCAAAACAAAAAAATGCGGGCGGCAAAATGCCGCCCCTACGTTTTTGTCTATCCTGCCCATACTTTTATAGCGCCTCTCAAAATCATGCACAAAGTTCAGGCACATAAAACACTGTAAAAACTAAATTTAGTATTGAAAAGTTTGTACAGAAAAGAGCCAACGGCTCTAACCAGCGTCTCCACAGGCAGGCGCGGCTATCCAGCAGTTTTTGAGTTCCATCCTTCATTGATTGCAAAATGGCATGGGGGGGACGTCAGCCTGAAATAAATTATTTTCCCTGCGTTATAAGCCGTTACATAAGGTCGTACCGCGAAAAATGCGTTTTATCCAACTCTCTTGCGAATTCCAGAATACGCTTTTTATATTCGTCATTGGAATGTTCCCACACGTCAATAAATTCCCGCAGTTTTGGGTCAGTCTCATTTTTTCTGTCTGAAATCTGTCTGCTTATAAACAAATATGCCTCGGGGGTAGGAGGGAGAATGCAGCGCATTTTATTGATCCCTTCGCCTATTTCTATCACGATTCCTCTTTCCGTGGTATTGATCGGGATGGGTGGGAGAGCCCCGTCTTTGTCCAGCAAATCTTCCGCGCGTATGGACAAAGACAGCGCAATGGCCTCCATTACCTTGTACGATGGAGTTCTTTTATTATTTTCGATATTAGACAAGTACGCACTGGTTATTCCAAGTTCCTGCGCCAATGCTTCTTGCGTTTTACCAGCTCTTTGTCTGTAGAAACGCAATTTTACCCCGCTGAACATCAACAATCACCCTTGCCATTATGGCAAAAATATTTGTCAATATGTTAAACTGTGAGACAGAATTTGACAGATTACATGTTATAATTCTGTCAAATTTGGGAGGAAGCAGGGTGATAAAGAACGAAATCGCTGCGCAAAGGAATTTATGGTAATTCAGTTTTTTCTTTAAGAAATCCAAAATTCAGAAAGGAAGTGTGTTGTATGCGTAAGTTTTTAGGTATTTTATTGGTTGTGCTGTTCATGGTATCCATGTGCGGAACGGCATTGGCGGAGGATAGACCTCCTGGAATTGGTCCTATTGCTAACGTTACAGTGGAAGTGGGTAAGACGAAGACAATTGAGTTACCATTCGATGTAGGTGGGGGTGATTTAAAAGAGGCTCTTGTAGAAATTGTAGTTGATGACGAAAATAACTCTGGGGTTTACGCAACATTTGGGCTAGTCAAATATTGGAGCGATACTGTAGGCGGAACGGAAGTAACGGGTGATCTTGAAGCAGCTGTTGTTGCATCCGTGACGGTCACAGGAGTGAAAGCAACAAATTCACCCATTGAGATTGAAGTCGAGATGGTTACAGAGGAAGGAAGCGCAGGCGATCATACCGAAACTTTCAATTTAACCGTCAATGAAGGAGGAGGGGGCTCGTCCAGCAGTGGCTGCGACACCGGACTTGGTTTCCTCGCGCTTGCCCTTCTCGGAGCGGTCCCGCTTGTTCTCAGAAGAAAATAATGTAACATAGGGGCGGCATTGGTGGAGAAACTAAGCGATTGATAAAGAAACAAAGCGATTCGCACGCTTCACTTCGTTCAGCGGCTCTCTGCTTATCGCTCAACTCGCTTTCGCTCGTTGGCTCTCTGCTTACTTGCCGCCCGCTTCTTTAGAGGTTTTGCGCGCGGGCGCGCAGGGGCGTTCCCCCCCGGCGTTCCCAAGGCAAAAAACGTATAAAAACAGTTCCACAACGCCAAACAAAAAACCGCGTTCGACCGAGCGCGGTTTTTTGTTGTTGGCAATAGCCGTGTTCATTCCTCTTCCGGTATGTATTCCATAATGTCCCCGGGTTGACAGTTAAGAAGCTTACAGATAGTTGATATATTATCCCAAGACACTGGCTCGCCTTTTCTTAATTTTTGTAAGGTTGCATTTCTTTTTCAATTGGGGCGTAAGCGATTGCTTTGGCAAGCGAGCAATTTACTCGTTTTTTTTCATCGCAAATGTGGTAAAATATATCGGGCAATAAGCAGAAAGGGGAAGGAGGGACAAATTTCCATGGTTGTCATTTCACCTGCTCAGGCTGAAAAGCTCTTAACCAACAACATCACATTTTCCCTGTTAAGTTTTTCGATGTTGGTCAACCGGTTAAAAACGATTTACGAAAAGAATTCATCGCAGGAAAATTTGCAAAGATGCGCGGATGAGATCAACGCGTTCCTCAAAAGGTACGGCGATATGATGGGAAAAGACTGCGCCTCCATTTCCAAACTTTGAAAAGGCGGGGCGCAGGGGTTAAAAACACAGGGGCGGCAAAAAGCCGCCCTATTTTTTTGTCTTTTTGATTGCGCGTCGTGAATGCGCGTCACGGGAATCAATTTTCAAAAATTGCGGCATTGTTTTCAAAAACATTTTTATTGCGACTATAATCAGAAAAATGCGGGCGAAACGCCCGCTGTTCAGTTAGTATGATGCAACCGCTGTAATCCATATCAATATATCCTTTATTTCGTAAATCAATCGTAAATGAGTGGGTTTATATTTTTTTATAAACCTATTGACAGATTGGTTAGGATATGCTAACGTTTGTTTTAGTTAGTTATCTCTAACCATGGACAGGGGTGAGAAAGATGACTTTGCGGGATTTAAAAATTGGAGAAAGCGGCCGTGTCCTGGCTGTCGGCGGAGAAAAAGTATTAAGGCGGCGGCTCCTGGAAATGGGTATCACGCCCCGCACTGTTATTACAGTAAAAAAAGCCGCGCCGATGGGAGACCCGATAGAATTATTGCTCCGGGGATATGTTTTGACATTGCGTTTGGAGGATGCGGAAAAAATAACGGTAGAGGAGGTTGTGTCATGATATTTGCCCTCGCAGGAAATCAAAACAGCGGTAAGACCACGCTGTTCAATCAACTCACAGGTTCCAGCCAGCGCGTTGGAAATTTTCCCGGCACGACGGTTGAGCAAAAAACGGGTTCGATCATCGGGGATAAAGATATAACGCTGGTCGATCTGCCCGGTATTTACTCGCTGTCCCCCTATACGAGCGAGGAAATAATAACCCGCGATTTTCTGCTGAAACAAAAGCCGGATGTGATCATCAACATCGTGGACGCGACCAATATAGAGCGCAATTTATACCTGACCTTGCAGCTTATTGAATTGCAGATCCCCATGGTCCTTGCGCTGAACATGATGGACGAGGTCCAGGCCAATAACGGAAGCATAGATATACTGCAAATGCGGGAGCTTCTCGGAATACCGGTCGTGCCCATATCAGCGGCAAAAAAACAGGGAATGTCCGAACTTGCGGAGCAGGCTATCAGTACCGCGCAAAACCGCAGAAAACCGGAACGTATAGATTTTTGCTCCGGCGACGCGGTGCATAGGGCTATCCACGCAATATCCCATCTGGTTGAGGACCATGCGGACAAGCAGGGCATCCCCGCGCGTTTCGCCGCTACAAAACTGGTGGAAGGCAACGACCCCATGCTTGAAAACTTGCGGCTTTCTAAAAATGAGGCGGAGACGATAGAACATGCCGTAAAGGAAATGGAAACGGAATTAAACACCGATAGGGAAGCGGCTATGGCTGATATGCGGTATCACTTTATCGAGGATGTTTGCGGGAAATGCGTTGCAAAAGTGAAAGAAAGCCGCGAATACCGGCGCAGCGTCCGGTTTGATTCCGTGTTTACCCATAAAATATGGGCGTTTCCCGCTTTTTTAGGGATAATGTTCACGGTTTTCTGGCTGACTTTCGGCGTTATCGGAATGCCCCTCAGCGAACTTTTTGAATGGGGGCTGGAGGAATTGGGGAAAGGGGTTGAGGGCGTTTTGGAAGCGTTTGGGCTTAACCCTGTTCTCCAGTCGCTGATCATTGACGGCATATTCGCGGGCGTGGGGACGGTACTCAGTTTTGTGCCGATAATCGTAACGCTGTTTTTCTTTTTGTCCATGCTGGAGGACAGCGGTTATATGGCAAGGGTGGCGTTTATTATGGATAAACCGCTTCGTAAGATCGGCTTATCAGGGCGCAGTTTCGTTCCCATGCTGATAGGGTTCGGCTGCACAGTCCCGGCGGTCATGGCAACACGGACTTTGGCAAGCGAACGCGATAAAAAAATGACGATCTTTCTGACGCCTTTTATGAGCTGCAGCGCGAAAGTGCCGATATATGCCCTGTTTACCGCCGCGTTTTTTCCAAGACACCAGGTGTTTGTAATAACCAGCCTTTATGTTATCGGCATTTTGCTGGGGGTCCTTTCCGGGTTTATTATGAAAAAAACGGTATACAAGGGCGCGCCAGTTCCGTTTGTGATGGAACTTCCAAATTATCGTTTCCCGTCCATGAAAACAGTGCTGCTGCTTTTATGGGATAAAACCAAAGATTTCATCCAAAGGGCGTTTACGATAATTTTCCTTGCGACCATCGTAATTTGGTTTTTACAATCCTTCGACATACGTTTGAACCATGTTGAGGACAGCGCGGACAGTATGCTCGCCGCGGCGGGGCAGCTTTTAAGCGTGATATTCGCTCCCCTCGGTTTTTCGGACTGGCGGGTATCAACGGGGCTTATCACGGGCTTCATGGCTAAAGAAGCCGTAATCAGCACATTGGCGGTGTTGACCGGCGCAAGCGCCGCGGAGCTTGGCGGCGCGCTGCACACATTGTTTTCACCGCTTGCCGCGTTCAGCTTCTTGGTGTTCACGCTGCTGTATACGCCCTGCGTGGCGGCGGTCGCTATCGTGAGGCGCGAGCTCGGCAGCCTGAAGGGTACACTTTTTATCGTAATGTATCAGACGGGTTTTGCGTGGCTGGTTGCGTTCGCCATATATCAGGCAGGGCGGATTTTGGAGGTGACGATATGAGCGTTCTTGATTGTTTTGTTTTTGGAGGTATTGTTATGGCCGCGATGTGGATTGCTATGTGGCTTGCGCGAAATAAGAAACATGGGAAAGGCGGCTGTGGCTGTTGCTATGGCTCATGCAACGGGAATTGCTCCAGGCGTTGATTTTCCGCGGCGCGCTGCTATTGGGTAAAAAAAGGAGATGAGATTGTGTATGAAAAAGAAAATTATATCTGTATTACTAACTATGTCATATATTGTTTTTTTATTTGCCGGTCGCGCCGCGGGGAGCGCCGCTCCGGGAAAGTATTCCGGTTTGGGCTCGGTGGCGGTGACTTATGTCACATCCCCCCTCAACGTCCCCTCTATTATCGAGCGGGATCGCGGTTTTTTCGCCGAGGCTTTTTCACAGTTTGGCCTGGGTGTGGAGTATTTTAACCTGACCACCGGGCCGGAGCAGACCCAGGCTTTGGCGGCGGGGAACATTCATTTTTTACATGCGGTGGGTGCGGCGTCGGTCATTTTATCCGCCGCCAATGGGGGGGATATACGGATCATAAGCGCTTACAGCCGGTCTCCCGCGGCATTTCGCCTGTTTGCGGCGGATGAAAGCATAAAAACCGCCGCCGATCTTGCAGGCAAAAAAATCGCCGGGCCAAAGGGCACTATTTTGCATCAAATGCTGCTGGCCTATCTTCAAGCGGCGGGGCTTACGGAAAATGATGTTGAATTGTTGCACATGGACCTCCCTTCCTCCCAGGCGGCGCTGGCCGCAGGGCATGTGGACGCCGCGCTTTTGGCAGGCCCGGTCGCTTACAACACCGAACAGGCGGGGTCCTTTGTCGTTACCACCGGCGAGGGGCTGATAGACGCGACCATCGTCAACGCCGTCGCGGGGCGTTTTTACGAGCAATATCCCGAACTGGCGGAGGCTTTTGTCAAGGCGCAGCGCTCTACCCTGGACTGGATGACGCGCAACCATGATGAAGCCCTAGAGATCTCAGCGAAGGAAACAGGGCTGGACATAAGCGCTGTTATAGAGATGTTCCCCATGTATGATTTTCGGATCGAAATTTCAGAGTCCGACATTGAAGCTTTTGAGCTTACCCAGGAATTCATGCTGGAAAACGACATGATCGAAAGCCCTGTGGACATTCGCGGACTGCTGTTGGATTTAGCGCTGCCGTAAGAAAAAAAGCGCGAACGCCTTGACAAAATGATTTTTTGACACATCGTGGAGGGGAAAGCCAAACCCACTTACGTTTGGATCAAGGACGGGCGGCTGGGACGCAAATGGGCATCCTGCAAAGAAAAAGCTGGAGGAACTTTGCCTGTAGGCATGTTGTATAATTAATTAAGACGGGAGGAGATCGGGATGATACGAGTGCTTTATTATGCCGGAGTTCGCGATAAGGTTGGAACCAACGAGACATGCGTCGATGGATTTTCCGGCACGATTACGGGATTAGTGAGACATCTGGAGGAACATCATGGAATTTCTCTGCTCAGGTCAGATTCCCCCACCGAGCTCCTCTCTGCTTTACTTGTTATGATCAACGGCCGCCACATCTCGCATGTCGGCGGCCTGAACGCTCCCGTCTCGGAAGGGGATGTCGTATCCATATTCACCCTGATCGGCGGGGGGTAAAACATCACTCCAACGAGGCGGATTGCTTTGGCAATCCCTTTCCAACATGCGGAGCCTGCCTTTGGGGGCAAGGTCTGTTTCAATGCCCGTGATTCTTGGTTCCCGCCAATTCATAGATCGGAGCTGTGCACCGTTCTAAAATCCCCTGCATATAGCTGATCGCCACGCCGTAATTTGTTATGGGAACGTTCGCTTCCCCGGCGGCGCGGTGACGGTAATCCATCTCTCGGTTGTTTAACATGCACCCGCCGCAGTGGATGATCATCTTGAAGCCCGATAAATCTTGAGGAAAGCCGCCGCCGGCGGAAAATTCATATACAGGCTTCGCGCCGGTATGCTTCTCGATCCATTTTGGCATTTTCACGGTGCCGATATCATCGCACTGTTTACGGTGCGTACAGCCTTCGGAGATGAGGATTTTATCGCCGTCTTTGATGGAGTCAAGCGCTTTCACCCCGCGCACCGCTTGTTCAAACGCGCCCTTATAGCGCGCCATTAAAATTGAAAAGGAAGTCAGCCTCACGTCGCGGGGCGTTTCCTTTGAAACCTGCTCAAACACCTGGCTGTCGGTAATGACCAGCTTGGGAGGAGCGTTAAGTTTTTTCAGCGTGCCGGCCAGTCCCGCCGGCTGCGCGACAAGGGCGGCGGCGCCCGCTTCCAGAATATCCCGGATGGCCTGCTGCTGCGGAAGGATCAACCTTCCCTTCGGGGCGGCGCTGTCGATCGGCACAACAAGCACGACCACATCACCCGGACTGAGCAGGTCGGCGACCAATCGGCGCGTTTCCGCTTCCGTCCCGCTGATTTGGGCTATCTTTTCCTTTAACGCGTAAATATTTTCGCCCGTTTCCGCGCTGACGCAAAACCCTTCTGATGGAGCGCTCTTTGCCAAGTCCGATTTATTATAGACGACTAAATATTTCACGCCTGTTTCCTCAAAGGTCTTTATAAGCTCCGTATCTTCGTCCGCAAGCCCTTCCAGGATGTCCACCACCAAAAGCGCGACATTTGTTTTGCGTAAGATGTTTTTGGTTCTCTCAATTCTTAAATCTCCAAGCTCGCCGTAATCGTCGATTCCGGGCGTGTCAATCAGCACAACGGGCCCGATGGGCAAAAGCTCCATCGCCTTGAAAACCGGGTCGGTGGTGGTGCCCTTGATCTGGGAAACGACCGCGGCAGCTTGCCCGGTGATCGCGTTTAACAAGCTTGACTTTCCGGCGTTGCGCTTTCCAAAAATTCCGATGTGCAGCCTTTCGCCGCGCGGCGTGTCATTAAGCGAGCTTATGGCCGACAGGTCATCCGTTTTCGTTGATTTTGCGTTGTAAGTCAATATAATCACCCCTTGAAACGACGATATCATAACCAATAGCTTTCATCCGGTTTTGTATGCAAAACCGGCATTCGGCGGCTTCGTCGCCCGTACAGATTTTATTGTCATATAAAAGATATTTTTCACGGACTTCGACCGGAGAAAGGTTGGGCATGACCACATTTGCCCCCGCCAGCACTCCAAACTCGCGCCCCCTGTTGTCGATCGTCCCAAGCGCCGTGGTGGCGGGGATCATTAATTTAGGCTTCATCAAACGCATCATAGCCAGGACATTCAGCGTCAGGCGCAAGCTCCCCGGTTTTTCACGGGCGAAAGGAGTGGATGAATGCGGGAGGAACGGCCCGACCCCCACCATTTCAGGGTCCAATTCCTTGATGAACAGCAAATCATCAACAATATGGTCAAGCGTCTGCCCGGGCAGACCAACCATAAACCCGCAGCCAACCTGATATCCGATTTCCTTCAAATCCCACAGGCATTTTTTGCGGGCCGCGAGCGACATTTCAGGCGGGTGAAGCGTTCTGTAATGCTCGTCATTCGCCGTTTCCTGCCGAAGCAAATATCTGTCCGCGCCCGCGTCGAACATACGCCGGTAGCTTTCATGGCTGCGTTCGCCCGTGGAAAGCGTAACGGCGCAGTCGGGATACGCAGTTTTGATTTCCCGTATTATTTCAGCGAGTATGTCATCGGTATAATAATTGTCCTCGCCGCCCTGCAAAACAAAAGTGCGGAAGCCCAAACCATGCCCCGTGTTGCAACATTCCAGGATTTGCTCTTTGGTCAGCCGGTACCGTTCGGCGTTAGCGTTGTCGCGCCGCAATCCGCAGTAATAGCAATTATTTTTACAGTAACTCGTAAATTCTATCAGCCCGCGCATGAAAATACGGTTGCCGTAAACCTGTTGCTGCGCCTCCTGCGCCCTCTCATATAAATATGGGCTGTCGCAGGATAAAAGCGTTTTAAATTCATCCCGCGAAAGGGTATGGCTATCCGCTAATTTGTCTATTGATTCCCTCATTTTGAATACGCCCTTTCCGCGCCAAGTCCCGTTGCCGATCTCCCGAACTGAACTATAACGCGCTGATTTTCGCTTATAAAAAATAATATCACAGCCTGTTCTGAAAGCATAGATTGGACAGGATCGTTTTCTTGGTTTAAAATCATGGGAAACACATTTCCTGGAGGTTCTGCGTTGAAACGTTTTATAGAATCTGCTCTTGTGGTAGTTTTATTATTGGTTTTATGGCATCTCGCCTGGCAAAGCGGCAGATGGACGGAATACATACTGCCCGGCCCGCTCCGGGTTTGGAACGCTTTTTGGGTTATGGCCAAGAACGGGACCATGCTACAGCATACCCTGTCAAGTCTCGCGCGGGTGTTTGCCGGGTTCAGCATGGCCTTTATCCTGGCATTTGCCCTTGGGATGCTGGCCGGCGTGTTCCCTCGCTCCACTTCTTACTATAGCCAGATTGTAGAATTTTTGCGCAACGTGCCCCCCATGAGCTTGATCCCTTTGCTGATCCTGTGGTTTGGGATCGGGGAGCGTTCTAAAATCATCCTCATTGTGCTGGCGTCTTTTTTCCCTATGTTTCTCAGTATCCAAAAAGGCTTTGCTTCCTGTGACGTAAAGCTGCTGGAAGTCGGAAGCGCCTTCTCCTTCTCCCGATGGCAGCGCTTCTACCGGATCATGCTGCCCGCCGCCGTGCCGGATATTTTGGTGGGAATGAGGGTAGGGCTGGGATTCAGTTGGCGGGCGATCATCGGCGCGGAGATGATAGCCGCCGCCAGCGGACTTGGCTATCTGGTACTGCATGCCCAGCAGATGTCCCGGTCAGACCGCGTTATTGCCGGGATCTTCGTTATCGGTATCGTAGGTTACCTGTGTAACTGGCTGTTTAGTTTTGCCGTGAAGCGCCTGGCCTGGGGAGGTGCGGACGATAGCTGGAGTTGAAATTAGCGGCCTCTATAAAGGGTTTCAGGTTTCGGGGCAAAATTTATCGGTTTTGCAGGATATCAACCTTAACATCGCTATAGATCGGATCACCGTTTTAGTTGGGATCAGCGGCTGCGGTAAAACCACCTTGCTGCGGATCATGTGCGGGCTGGAATCGGCGGACAAAGGCGCTGTCTATATACCCGACGGAATTAAAATCGGTATGGTGTTCCAGGAACCGCGCCTGATGCCCTGGCTCACTACGTGGAAAAACATCACTTTTGGGCAGCGTGCTCTTGCGCGCGATAAAGTTCAGGCCCTCATTGAAATGACGGGGCTTACGGGGTTTGAACAGGCGTATCCCCGCCAACTCTCCGGAGGGATGCAGCACAGGGTGTCCTTAGCCCGGGCATTGGCCTACGACCCGGACATGATCCTGATGGACGAACCCTTCGCCGCTTTGGACTATTTTACCCGCGGCGCCATGCAGAAGGAACTGATCCGCATACACACCATCAGCAGAAAAGGCATCATGTTTGTAACCCACAATATTGACGAAGCATTGCTGCTTGGGCGCCGGATTGTGGTGCTGGGGAATAAAACCGTGAAAAAACAATACGACCTTACCGCTTTTGAATATCCGAGAAATGTTTCGTCCGCGCCGCTGATTCAAATGAAGCAGGATATTCTTGACACCATACACTACTAAAAATAAGGAGATTGAGATCGTTATGAAAAAGAAAATTATATCTGTGTTACTAACTATGTCATATATTGTTTTTTTGTTTGCCGGCTGCGCCGCGGCGAGCGCCGCTCCGGGAAGAGATTATTCCAGTTTGGGCTCCTCGATAACGGTGACTTATATCACAAATCCTCTCAATGCCCCCTCTATTATCGAGCGGGAGCGGGGGGTTTTCGCCGAGGCGTTTGCCCCGTTCGGGCTGGACGTGGAGTATTTAAAACTGACCACCGGGCCGGAACAGACCCAGTCTTTGGCCGCGGGCAGAATTCATTTTTTATATGCGGTAGGCACGGTGCCGGTCATTTTATCCGCCGCAAATGGGGCTGATATCCGCATTATAAATGTATACGGACGGTCTCCGGCGGCATTCCGCCTGTTCGCCGCGGATGAAAGCATAACCTCCGCCGCTGACCTTGCAGGCAAAAAAATCGCCGGGCCCAAAGGCACCATGCTGCATCAAATGCTGCTGGCCTATCTTGATACTGCGGGACTTACGGAGAATGACATCAGCTTTTTGCACATGAATACCCCTTCCCCTCAGGCGGCGCTGACCGCAGGGCATGTGGATGCCGCGCTTTTGGTGGACCCGGCCGCTTACAACACCGAACAGGCAGGGTACCATGTCGTTACCACCGGCGAAGGGCTTGTGGACGGCGTTGTTCTTACCGCCACCACGGGGCGTTTTTACGAACGCTTCCCCGAACTGGTCGAGGCTTTTGTCGAGGCACAGCGCGCTACACTGGCCTGGATCACGGACAACCATGATGAAACCATAGAGATTTTAACGAGAGAAACGGGCATGGATATAAACGCTGTTGCAGAGAGGTTCTCCATGTACGACTTCAGTATCGAAATTTCAGAGTCCGACATAGAGGCTTTGGAACGTACCCAGGATTTCATGCTGAAAAACGACATGATCGAAAACCCTGTGGACATCCGCGGTTTGCTGTTGAAATAAGCGTATATGAGCGAAGTTGACAAAACATCCGGGATTTACAAGTCGCTCTGCAAGTTCCTTAACTCTTTCGGCAACTTCCCACGAATAAGATATAAATACTTTGGGAGCAATTACACTTATTAATTTTTTACACCTCTCGGAATATTTATATTCTGTCGCTATATGGCAGGTATTTTATATATTGCTCCATATACGCCCAGTTTGGTAAACCATCTTGTGCTTTTGGAAGTTTTATAATACTTTCTTTCATCTTTTCCAAAGTCCATTTTCGCCCATAACTAAATTTGTAACGGTTTGCTTTTATTACAGTTATTACAAACATTGCAATATGCTTATTTAATTCCCACCCATCAGCATAAAGGACATTCACATCATCAGAAGCCCAAAACGGTTCAACTTGATAAAAGGCTTCGCCGACACTCCCGTTATAATTCACAGTAATACAATTAGGTGAAAACATAGGCTCAACATCAATAAATTGACGAACGCCATTATTTTCACTGATAGCGCCAATGAAATTAACTGCTCCTACCGCCATATCTTCTTTAGTCAAGCGTTTACCTTTGTAAAATTTGAATAGCTTGCCTAAAGTGTACTCCCCCCATTTATCAGTTTCAATTTGCGGGGCTTGTATCTTTATTCTTGCCGTTGTTATAGGGTTGATTTTTGTATCATATACCCATTTTGGAATATTGTTCGGCAGTTCAATATCCTTTAATGTTCTATTTGCCTGCCGTCCATAGCTATACCTATATGCGTTTGCGTTAATGCACATACAGTAAAATAATTTTTCATGCAATGTCATTTCCGTTTTAGGTGATAGTGTATATAAATCTCGCCCGCTATAAAAAGGTTCTGTTTGCACGAATGTTGACAACACACTCCCGCCGCCCGCACATGACAGTACCCCTGCGGGTTGCGGCTCTATTCCATCTATTCGCCTAACTCTTGCAACAACGCCATTATTAGCCGAAGTGCGGGCAACAAAATTAACACTATCAAGAGCATTATCCGACACTATTTCAAGAGTCATTAACTCTAAATTAACACCATATTTAACATCAAATAACTCCCTAACTTTCATTGACTTCACCCGTCCTTACGAGGTAAGACAAATAATCGTTCACAGTTTTTTGAAAATCATCTTGTGTCAAGCGGCAATAATCCGTTTTCATATAGGCTTCACAAAGCCACTCGTCGCTATGTGTTACCGTTTGCCGAGCTGAAAGCCCAGCGACAACATCACGGTTACGATATAATTTAAGCCATTGTTCCCCAATGTCTTTCCATGTGCCGTAATAATCAATACGCCCCAATTTTTTACGCTTCACAAAGCCGTCATTCTTGCAATAGCCGAAAAATGTTTCATAGCTGCTGTCATGCGGTTTATGGGCTTCCCATACCATAACGCAGGGATTAGTTCCTGTCGGATAAAATATATCGTCTGGCATTGAAAATACAGCTTTTAAGGTGTGCTTCTTGAATAGCCTCTCTCGCACATCTTTAAATTTTGTTCCAATGGCACAACTCATAGGTACTACAATAACGCCTGTGCCACCAATCGCTAACATTTCAAGCAACTGCTCCACAAATTCCAATTCGCATTTATCGGTTTGTGAATATGGAGGGTTCATTAAACCGATGTTGATATTTTTTTCTTTTATCTCTTTTGCAATTTCAGCATTAAAACAATCGCCTTTGTAAATGTTTGATTTACCATCTTGACGGATAATCATATTCGCAATGGCAAGTGTATAAAGCCCATCATCAAATTCTATTCCATATAACTGTTCATCGCGGATTCTCTCAACATCATGCGGGTTTGCACCCTTAAACATTTTACTCATGGCTGTTATAAGGAACGAGCCAGAACCGCAACAAATATCAACGACACGACTGTTTTTATTTACGTCTGCTAATCCACACATAAATTCGGTAAGATGTTGAGGGGTTAAAACAATCCCTAAGCCGCTGCCATCGCCACCCGAATATTTAATAAACTCGTGATAAAAAACACCAAGAGCATCAACCGTACTATCAGCGTAATCCATCATGGGTTTGATTTTTAATTCAAGCTGTTCTATGTACCAGTTAATAGATTTTTTTTGTATAAGCGGTATAGCCGCAAATTTAGTGTTATCTTGTAATGTCTTGAAAACCTGCTTAATATAAGCGGCTCTATCGCTTTTTATACCACTGTTTTTCAACACGTTTTCTATTGCTGACTGTACACTTGACATAACTGTTTTGAATGATGGTAAATTGGCGTACATCTTGCAAAAATCATCATCTGAAAGCGCAATGAGAATACCCGCAATAAAAATTGGCTTATGTGCTTCAACAACCTTGATTTCTCGTAAGCAATCGTGCATTTCAATAGCAGTTTCCCGTATTTCATCAAGCGAGTAATCCTTTTGTAATTTCTCGCCTTTGATAAGTTTAATATAGTTTTTAGGCTCTAAAATTATATCAGTTGCTTTTTTTAGCGGTAAATATGTATCCTGCCCTTTTAGCCAATGAAAAGTATCAACTTTCATATTCGCAAGTGTTGTTCCGCTAACGGCTACTGCGATAACATTATATTCATCTTTTAAGAATTTCGCATAGTAAAGAACGCCATCAACAGCAAAGCCACGAGGACTATCTAAATTTGGGCTTTCGTGTTTATTGGCGGTATTTTTGCACTCAACAACAATGATGGTATTAGAGTCATCATTCATCGTGATAATGTATTCTGGTTTTGCCTTACTATTACCGCCTTGTGTAAAATCATCAAGAGCGCAACGGATAGGTTTGCCCCCTGCCTTTTTCAAAAGCGTTTCAATTTTATCAACAGAAGAAACATCTCCTTGCGGAAAAACATATCCCCATTCATTGTCACCCAAAACGCATTTCATTTCTCGTAAGGTGAGGCTCTCTGTATATTGTTCAATCGGCATTTTGTAATCCTCCAAAATATAGCAGTTTAATTATTCGAGGGCTAATCCTTTATTTTGTTTAGCGGCTTTTGTTCTGCCGTCAATCGGCTTTGGGGTGTTTTTGGGTATTAACCATATTCGCCCCTTGCGAATAGCACCGTGAATTTTTCCACTTGAACACATGGCTTGAACTTGCCGTGCTTTTATTCCCCATTGATTGCCCGCTTCTTCGGGGGTCAGCCACTCCATATCCATTAACACACCCCTTGCAATATACTAAAGTATTCATTATAACACGCTCGACCGCAGAATATAACGAATTTGGAAATTGTTTTTGTAAATATTCCCAATTTTTCGATTTTTTGCTTTGGAGATTAGGGAACATTAAAATTAATTGACAAACGCTCTCCAGTACGATAGCATAATGGCCTGAAGCGCATACCATGAAGGTATGTATAACGTTAAAACCTATAATATAATAAAAACAATGCCATGAAGGCATTCTGCGTGACAGAAGTAACGCGAGTGCCATTGGCATTTTTTATTTATAATTTTAAGGAGAGTGAATGTTATGCGTAAATTAGCGGCTGTGCTGGTTATCGTTGTGTTGATTGGCTATGCTGGGACAGGGTCGGCTCATGAGCTGCTCATAAAGCCCTCGGAAATGACGGCGGCCAGGGGAGAAATTCTGCCCATTGAGCTGCATTCCGTCCACCGCTTCATCGTGGCGGAGGAAGTTGAAAATATCTCTCGCATCAAGGCGGGGGTATTTCGCGGCGGAGTCCTGGAAGAGGCCGGGATGAGGCCCAATGATCCGGAGCTGCGTATCGACTTTGACGTGAAAATTGAGGACGACGGCTCTGTGCTGATAGTCGCGGCCAAGGACGGGGAGCATTGGAGCGTTACCAACGAAGGGGGTATGGAGGGGACCCGCAGGGAACTGGAGGCCAGAAATTTGAGAGTCCTCAGAACCACTAAAAACGACAAATTCGCGAAGGCCGTGGTCAACGCCGCAAAGGACGACAAAAATTTCGCAGCTGCCGCAGGGCAGGAATTGGAGATCGTGCCGGTGACGAATCCGGCGGACGCCGTATCCGGAGAGTTTTTTGACGTAAAAATTTTACTCAGGGGACAGCCCGCGGCGCTTCCCGTGTGGGCGACCTACGATGGATTTGTGACGGAGATTGACGAAACGTACGCTTATTACACGGGAAGCAGCGCCGAAGGCATAGCGAGAATCAAAATCACTTCACCGGGATTCTGGATCGTACGAACGGCCATTGACGGCGAGCCCGGGGTGGAAGGCGAGTACGACGCCCGTAATCTGCGCTCAACCCTCACGTTTGAGGTAAAATAAAATGATGCCGTTTCGTCCGTTTTGCGCCGCTATGACGGCGGGATTGATCTTGCTCGCCGCCGCGACCGCCCTGGCGCACGGCATCGGATACAGGATCTCTGACAGGAAGCCGGTTTCGCTCTCATTCTCTTACTCGACCGGCGAGACGATGAGTTACCTCGACACGAGGGTATACGCCCCGAAGGACGAAAAATTCGCTTTCCAGTCGGGGCGCACCGACGAGGCCGGGCGCTTCGCCTTCACGCCTGATGCTCCAGGGCTCTGGCGTGTCGTCGTGAGAGATGAGGAAGGACACATGGCCGAGGCAAAGGTGGACGTCACGGAGGATTTTTTGAAGGGGGACGAAAATTTCCCCGGACTCATCCGCACCACACACATAGAAGGCACGGAATTACTGTTCAGAGCAGTCCTGGGCGTAAGCCTGCTGTTCAACTTCGCGGCGGGCGTTGTTTTATGGAGAAAGAGAGTGAAAAAATAAATGCACATCAGCGAGGGGGTGCTGTCTTCGCAGACGCTTGCCGCCGGGTGGGTCATAACCGGAGTTGGCACAGCAGTCGGGCTTAAGAAACTGGACCCGGATAAAATTGTCCGTGTGGCGGTTTTCTCATCGGCCTTTTTTTTGGCGTCATTAGTTAATCTGAGATTTGGAGCGGTTTCGACACATCTTTCCTTAGTAGCGCCAGTGGGCCTGATCCTTGGATGGAGCGTATTTCCCGCCGTTCTGACCGCGCTTCTGTTACAGGCGCTGCTGCTGCAGTCCGGCGGGATTATCGTACTTGGGGCTAATACAGCAAATATGGCTTTGCCGGGACTGATGGTTTACCTTTTGTTCGCCGCGCAAATCCGGGCAAATAATACCGCTGTCGCCGGAATTTTTGCCTTCTCCGCGGGAGCTCTTGCCGTTTTTTTATCGGCGGTGGGAGCCGCGTGCCTAATCTACCTGTCTAACCCTGAAATGGCGGGGGTTGCGAAATTTTTCCTGGGCGTACATGTGCCTCTGGCTCTGCTGGAAGGAGGAGTCACTTTTTTCATGGTAAGCTTCCTGAAAAAAACGTCGCCGGACATCCTGCGCGGAGTTGACAGGCGTTGAATCATGCGTATTGACACAGCTCGCTTACGCGGCGCGGAGCCTGTATGCGCGGAGCGCAAATCGCGTCTTGATGTTTTTGACCCGCGGGCCCGTGCGCTTTGCGCGCTCTCCCTCGCCGTCGCGTTGGCTTCCGCTCAGTCTCTTCCCGGATTGATGGCGGGGAGCGTGATCCCGTTTTTTTTACTGCTTTTGCTGTACGATGGAGACCGTGAGGACCTTTCAAAATTCGCGCGGATTTTAGCGCGCGTAAACGTCATGGCGGCTTTCATGTGGATTCTGATGCCGCTTACTTTTCCGGGACCAAGGGCCTGGATATTTTCCGTTCCCGGGACACGCGCGGCGCTGCTCTTCACATGTAAACTGAACCTGATCTCCGCGGTTTTGATTTGTATGGTCGTGACGCTGGGTGTGAGAGGAATCAACAACGTGCTGGAAAGCCTCCGTGTGCCGGAAAAGATGCGCGCCCTGCTGCTGCTTACGGCGCGTTACATTTTTCTACTGCTGGAGCGTATAGCGGTCATGACGCGGGCAATACGCCTCCGGGCGCCGAACTTGCGGTCTCTGCGGCTTTGTTCGGTGTTCGCATGTATGTTGGGAACGACTCTTATTCACAGTTCCGACAGAGCGGAGCGATCAATGCTTGCCATGAAACTGCGCTCCGGGGACAATCCTCTGTCAGGCTTTACCCAGTGCCGCCCCATGCTTTGGCACAGACGCGATACCGCGCTTTGCGCCTTTTTTGCCGCGAATGTCATAGTAATCGCTGCCGTCAGCGTTTTTATCTGAAAATCAATGTCCAAAGCGCTTGAAGTAAAAGATCTGTTTTACCAATATCCGGACGGTACACCGGCTTTAAATGGAGTTAGCCTGAGCCTGAAACGCGGGGAGAAATTGGCCGTCATTGGGGCGAACGGCTCGGGAAAGTCAACGCTTCTGGCGCATTTAGCCGGATGCTTCGTCATCGAAAGCGGGGAGATTCTGCTCTTTGATGAGCCGGTAGGCCGCGAGCCGGAGCGTCTTCGCAATGCGGTTGGGATGATTTTTCAGGATCCGGATGACCAGCTCTTTATGCCGAGCGTTTTGGAGGATGTGGCTTTCGGGCTAATATCTCGCGGCATGGATGTGCCAAAAGCGCGAGAACTGGCTATGAAGGCTCTGGAGGAAATTCTGATTCCGCATCTGGCGCATCGTCCGCCGCATCGACTGTCCGGCGGGGAAAAGCGTATGGTTGCATTGGCCGGGATACTTGTGATGCGTCCCGATATATTGGTCTTGGATGAACCCTCGGCAACATTGGACCCGAGGGCGAGGAGGCGGGTGATCGACGTATTGAGGCCGCTTGATCAATCAATGGTCATCGCTACCCATGACCTTGACCTGGCGCTTGACGTCTGTACCGGCGCCGTAATCATGAGCGGCGGAAAAATCACGGTCTGCGGCAAACTTCCCGATCTTTTGAAAGACAAGACTCTTTTGCTGGAAAATGGTTTGGAACTTCCCCTGAAGTTTTTATCATAACACTGTATAACACCTAAATAACAGGAACCAACTGGCGAAAAACCGTTTAGTAATAGATTTTGTAAAAATTGAAGCAATGCCCATGAGCGGAGTTTATGCTGAGCGAAGCGAATGTACTCGCCACGGTGAACGAAACGGGCTGCCCTCTCGTCTTTGCGAGGCGGTTTTTTGCCGAAGCAATCCAGTTCTTTTGTCTTTGCTTTTTGTAATTGCAACCGTTTTGACTGGATCGCTTCGCTACGCTCGCGAAGACGAAAAACAACTTTCACGATAAATCTGTTGACAAATAATATCTACAAATGTAGAATATAGATACTACGCATGTAGAATTTAAAAAACGAAGAAAGAGATAGGAGTGTAGCGTTATGAAATTAAAATTCTCTATGTTGTCCATTGTTGCAGTGATTGTTTTGGTTTTGGCGGCGAGAGGCGCGTTTGCGGCCATTATAGGACCTCTTCCGGAACAAGCAAGCGTCCTGAATATGAATAACTTTATCGGGGACGAAAGAGCGAAAGCCATCGCGCTTGAACAAACGGGCGGCGGTCAGGTTACCCTGTGCAGGCTGTCATACAACCAAGACGCGGCGGAGTACGAAGTTAGGGTCAATAGCGGAAGCGCGGCTTATTTATTTATCGTAAACGCCTATACGGGAAAAGTGGAGAGTTTCACGCGGGAATCGCAATTGGAAGCTGCCGCGCCTTCGGTCCCCGATCATAATATGCCGGTAACACCCGTTATGGCTCCGACGTCCGCTTTTAGCAGCAGCGTAAACTTTATACAGCCAAATTCTCAAAATTCTATCGGTCATGACAGGGCGGGCCGGATTGCTCTGGACAGAGTCGGCGGCGGGACAGTCGTCCGGACCGAAGTTAAATCCCGGTACCATAAAGTTATTATTGTTTCCGGCGGCAATAAGTATGACGTAAAAATAAACTTTGACGGCTCCGTCAGGGAATTAAAGATGAATGAAATTACGAGAACCAACTGGAATGCTCAATACAGAGGAGCAGGGATTGGTGCGGACAGCGCAAAATCAATCGCTCTTTCGCAAGCGGGGGGCGGCACTGTCGTTAAGTGTCATTTGGACTCTAAAAAAAGCGGCCATTTAGTGTACAAAATGACAGTGCTGAACGGACGGATGGAACACAAAATGGAACTGGACGCCGCAACAGGTTATATTGTTAAATACAACACAAAGTACAAAAACATAATCTAAGGGTTCCTTTGGGAACCCTTAACAAGAAGGTGAATCGGCATGATAAAAAGACTGCCAGACGCGGAGTTTGAAGTTATGAAGGTCATATGGAATAATGTGCAGCCCGTTACTACATTACAGATTATGGAAAAATTGGAATCCGGCAAAAACTGGAAGCCCCAAACCGTGCTGACAATGTTAGTGCGGCTGATTGAAAAAGGTTTTTTGAAAAGCGAGCGGGTCGGCAGGGAACGAAACTACACACCTATAATACAGAAACAGGATTACATGCAAATTGAAACCGGCGATTTTATGAGGCGGTATCGCGGAAATTCCGTGGGAAGCCTCGTAAAAGCGCTGTATGATGACCAGAATCTTTCGCGGGAAGATTTACGGGAACTGAAAGAGTGGCTTGCTGAAAGGGAGTGATGTGAATGGAACAGTTTGTCATCTCCTTCCTGCTGACATCATTGGCCATGACAGCTATCATTCTTGTCATTTCAGTATTCAACGTGCTGTTTGGCAAAACGTTCACGGCAAAATCGCGCTATGCGGTTTGGCTGATTGTTCTTATTGGGTTGGTTATTCCCCTGCGCCCCGTAATCGGCGATGGAATTGTCACCATTCCGCTGCCTGCGTCAGCACAAACGCAGTCTTCCGAAAGCTCAATGATTGAGGCGCCGCCGATAACAGCGCCGTATACGCTTTTAGACCGGCCTGCCTCGCCTTTCATGGTTTGTGTGTTTGTTTGGGGTATTGTCGCGATCATGGTTTTTGCTTGTCACATCCGGCGGTATGTCCGGTTTTTAAGAACAATACAGCGTTGGGGAACGACGGTAAAAGACGGAAATATTCTGTCAATACTTCGGGCTGTCCAAGCGGAGAAGGGGCTGAGCAATAAAAAAATCGGCCTCAAAATATGCGGTTTTGTGTCAAGTTCAATGCTCACGGGTTTTTGGCGTCCCATGATACTTTTGCCGGAAAAACATTTTGAAACTGATGAACTGGAACTCATTTTCCGTCACGAGTTAATTCATTACAAGCGCCGCGACCTGTTCATAAACTTCCTGTCTGTTGCAGCCATATCCATGCATTGGTTCAATCCCATCATATACTGGATGTGCGCGGCTATGCAGATGGACGGGGAAATATCATGCGACGAAGCGGTTTTATTGGATTCCAACAAGGAAAACAGGCGGTTTTATGCCGAAGTGATCATTGGGATGATAAGTGAAAGGAGCATGGCGAGAACCATGCTGTCCACATGCTTTTATGGCGGAAAATCCAGTATAAGAAGGCGGCTGGAAGTTATTATGGATACAACACGGAAAATAAAACAGCCCGCCATACTCGTTCTTGTGGCCATAACAACGCTGACGCTGCTTTCCGGCTCTGTTTTCGCCATTCAAGAGCCGTCTCTGCCTATAGCGCCGCGCGTTGTGCCGGAGGCGATTGCCAGCGGAAAAATAACGATAAAGCAGGCAGAGGAAATTGCGCTGGCCGCTGTCGGCGAGGGCACACTCAGGAAGGCTAAACTTGACGTAAAAAAAGGGATTTACAAAGTTGAAATCAGAGACGATCGCCGTGACTATGAAGTTACTATTGACTCCGCAACGGGAGAAATTATTAAAAACAGCATGAAAGAGCGGAAGAGATAGCCATTACATCCCTATGATACGATTGCCTGTTTATTGGAGATAAACATTAATCCGAAGTTTTTCATCAAAAAATTACATAATCCATGACAAACGCATGAGCAAAAGTAAAGTTCTTGTTAATACTTAATTGAAGTATTGACAACGCTTTATAAGTTTATAAGCTTCATGCGTTTGTCATGTGACATAATAAGTTATATGCTTGAAATGCCGGATTTGTGTTAAAATAAAAACAAGCTGGGTGGTAAATTCAATAGTTTTACGCTAAATGTACCCGGCAGATCGAAATCGAAAAAAACAAAGCCACATACGGCATAATGTTACGTAAATTATCCGGGGGAACTTTCGGTTTAGAGAGTGAAAAAAATCGTCGAGGGGCTGAAAAAATATGATCCGGTGCTTGACAGGAACGGTATTATCTATTTCATCAAACGGAATAGTCCTTGACGTGCATGGGATTGGATTTGAAATATACTGCTCCCGAGGGGTTTTAAGTTTATGCAATATAGAGGAAACCATAACCGTAACCACATATCTTCAAATATCCGAGGCGGGAATAGCCATTTATGGATTCGCCGATGAACAGGAAAGGGAATTATTTTTAAAAATAACCGCCATTAAAGGAATCGGGGGAAAGACCGGCATATCGGTACTGAGTTCGTTATCCGGCGAGGAAATAATAAGGGGCGCCATATTTTCAGACGAGTCGGTTTTTACCCGCGTTCCCGGCATAGGGAAAAAAACGGCGGAACGTATATGCTTTGAGCTGAAAAACCTTATCCCGGAGGAATTTTTGCTGCAATCGCAAACGAACATGGCGGCTAACCTTACGCCCAATCAAAACAATATAGTATCCACGGTCTCGGAAGCCCTTCGCTCTCTTGGGTTCAATCAAGGAGATATAAACGCCGCTTTAGGGATCGTGCGCGCCGCGTTTGGAAACGATTTCACCGGCCTTGATGAGGAAAGGCTGATAAAAGCCGCGCTGAAAGAATTGCAAAGGAAATGAAACCATGAACGGAGAGAGATTTTTCAGCGCAAATACCGAAGCTGACGAGGCCGCAAAAAAATTGCGCCCAACTTTGCTTTCGGAATTTTTAGGACAGGAAAAAATACGGGAAAAACTTGAAATTTACATACAAGCGGCAAAAGGAAGAAAAGAACCTATCGACCATATCCTTTTCTACGGCCCTCCCGGTCTGGGAAAAACGACGCTGGCCGGAATAATAGCGCATGAAATGGGAGGGCAGCTTCGCATAACGACAGGCCCGGCGCTCGAAAGAGCCGGAGACCTCGCCGCGATAGTATCCAACATTGAGAATAACGATGTATTATTTATAGATGAAATCCATCGTATGCCGGCGCAGGTCGAGGAAATACTGTATCCGGCCATGGAGGATTTTTCATTGCATATAGTAGTGGGAAAAGGGCCGCTTGCCAAACGATTTGCCTGTCTTTGCCGCGCTTCACTTTGATAGGGGCCACGACGCGGTTTGGGCTCCTCACTTCCCCGTTAAGGGCGCGGTTTGGGATAGTTGAACAGTTATCTTTATATTCGGATGAAGAGCTTACCGCTATAGTTAAACGGGCAAGCGGCGCAATGAATATCAAGGTCGCTCAGGAAGCGGGGGAGGAAATAGCCAAGCGTTCGCGCGGGACCCCGCGGATAGCTCTGAGGCTTCTGCGCAGGGTGCGCGATGTAGCCGACGTAAAAGGCGTAACTTCAATTGACGCGGATACGGCGGCCAAAGCGATGGATATGCTTGAAATAGACCCGTTTGGGCTTGATGAAGGGGACAGAAGGATACTGCGCACAGTAATAGAATTGTTTGAAGGCGGACCTGTCGGGCTGTCAACGATAGCCGCCGCCCTCAATGAGGACCCGCAGACGATAGAAGATATTTATGAGCCGTACCTCATTCAAAAGGGATTCATCGAACGCACGCCGCGCGGAAGGCGCGCAACCGTAGGAGCGTATAACTATCTGGGTAAACCTTTGCCCCCTCAAGGAAATATGCAAAATTTTCAGGATAAACTGCCTTATAATTGATAAAGAAGGAGTGATATGTTAATGAAGCGTACTTTTTTTAAGTTTTCATTATTCTGCCTGATTTTTCTTCTTAACGCGGAAGTCTCTTCAGCCCGCGATATTCGCGTGAAGTTAGCCGATGCGGGCAGGCACAACATTAATTCCACAGGAGAAATAACATTAACGGACTCGGCAAACAAATCTCATTCTTTAGGAAAATCCACTACATTATCGATTTCCGGAGGGGCCGCGGTTTCAGGGAACAGGAGATTTTCACTGCCCGCGACATTAAGGAGCGGCAGCCCAATGGGATTTAAGGGTTATAGATACCGGGGGATACTTAGAATAACAAAACAAGGCGAGCTTATTAACGTATTGAACATAGAGGATTATCTCAGAGGAGTTTTAAAAGCGGAAGCAAACCCAAACTGGCCTATGGAATATCTTAAAGTTCAGGCTATCGTATCCCGCACTTACGCTATACGCGAAAGTTTGGCGGCGCGGTCAAGAGAGTTTGACGTTACGGACACAACTTCATCTCAGGTATATCATGGCATGAGCGCCGAAACGCCTCGTACCGATCAGGCCGTCCGCGAGACAAAGGATAAAGTATTGGCTTATGGAAATGAGCTCGCGTTTACTCCTTTTCACTCGGACAGCGGCGGGGCTACCGCAAATAATGCGGATGTTTGGGGCAGGGACATGCCGTATTTGCGGTCGGTAAAAGAGCCGATGGCATACCAGTCTCCTAACTCGTCATGGGAAGCGCGCATTTCGCCAAACGAAGTGAGCAGAGCCGTGCAAAGGGTGACTCCGAATGTGGGCACAGTCAGAGACATAACAGTTGTGAATACTGATCAGCACGGACGCGCCGTTGATTTAAGAATAACCGGCTCCAATTCGTCGGCGACTATCAGAGCAAGCGCTTTCCGTACCGCTATAGGGCCAAATAAGCTTAAAAGCACATTCCTCGTGCTTCCGGCAGCGAGCAATAATACAAGGCAAGTTCAGACTCAACAACCCCCCAGGACGGAACCCGCGCAAACTCCAAGAGCTGCAAATGGTATCAACCTTAATAACGTTAATTATAATGAAGCTATGACGCCTCAGGAGGATGCTCTTTTAACCCAGTTGTTTACGGAAGGAGCTTTTTCAAGCAGTGAAATGGTTGAGATTTTAATGAAACCTGAAAAGAGAAAAGAATATCTGTATAGGGTACTTGCAAGAACTTCAGGCAGAGGAAGCCAAACTCCACCCGCCCCCCCTCCGCCCCCTCCCAATACAACAAACAGTGAAACCATGCCATCAGGGGCTTCCATACCTTTTTCGAACGGACATTTTGTTTTCCGCGGCAGAGGGTGGGGGCACGGGGTCGGAATGTCGCAATACGGGGCGATGAACCTGGCAAACAACGGATGGAGCGCGGAAAGAATTTTAACTCATTATTTTCCGGGAACTGCAATAAAAACGGCCGTGGCCAGATAATATTTATTCCACATCCCTGCTCCGCAAGGGTTCGTTCATACTGCCGGTTCTGTATCCCGGAATATCTATTGCAACATAAGTAAAACCATACTGCTTAAACCGCGTGTAAACATCTTCTCTGTTTTTTCGGTTAGTTAGGATCGAAAAGCCGTGTTCATCGGTTTCAATACGGGCTATATCGTTGTGATGCCGTACGCGAACCTGTTTTAAACCCATATCCAGCAAAAGCTGTTCCGCTTTGTCAACCATCTCAAGTTTCTCCGGCGTAATACTCTCGCCATACGGAAAACGTGACGACAGGCAGGCAAAAGATTGTTTGTCCCAAGTAGGCAAGCCTGTTTCTTTTGATAAAGCCCGAATTTCCTCCTTTGTCAGCTCTGCGTGGCGGAGAGGGCTTTTTACGCCTTGTTCCGCTACCGCCGTAAGGCCCGGTCGGTAATCACCGTTGTCATCCATATTGGAGCCTTCGGCAACGTGCTCGATTCCATGCTCGCGCGCCACTGCCCAGATTTTCGTGAACAGTTCATTCTTGCACAGATAACAGCGGTTGACTGGATTTTGCGCGAACCCGTCAATGTCCAGTTCCTCGGAATCGCATATCACATGCGGAATGTTCTCTTTCTCGCAGAAAGCTGCCGCTTCTCTCAGTTCTCGCTCAGGGAAAGAACATGAGCGCGCTGTGACCGCTATGGCGCGGTCGCCCAAAATGCCGTGCGCCGTTTTCAAAAGGAAAGTCGAGTCCACTCCGCCTGAGAACGCAACGGCCACGCTGCCAAGCTCGTACAAATATTGTTTTAGAATCCCGTGTTTCTTTTGGATATCCAAGAATTATTCAACACCCTTCTGCGGTATCTAACTTATTGTATTTAAAGACCGATATATTCAGTATAAATAGATTTTGCGTTATTCCCGTCGATCGCGTTTTTAATGATCGCCCTGCCGTCCTGAAAGAGCATGATTTCATATTTATCGTCCGAGAACTTCAAAACGTACTGAGAAAAATGAACGCTCCCTATTTTTTTTAATTTTTCCGCTAAGGCGTGAAAATCGATTTTTACCGCTGCGGGCGGTACCACCTGAACGGAATTGCTGCCGCATAAACTGGTGGTATATGAGCCGGTGGCTTTTCCCAAATGTTCATATTGTTTATGAACGCACACCGGGCAATCGTCATTCTTTTTCATCCCTATGGCACGAAAATGGTTTTCCCATAAATCCAGCGTGAATAATTCCCTGCGAACCGAGTCTGAGTTCAGGAGGATCTTGACCGCCTCCGCCGTTTGGATTGACGCCATCGCCACAGTAATCATATTCAGCACTCCAAATGTACTGCACGATAAACCCTGCGGAGATTTGGAATCGTCTATGAAGCACCTGAGGCATGGGTTATTTTCCCCGGGCAGTATATTGATTGTCATACCTCCGCTGCCCAGAGCGCCGCAATATATCCAGGGGATTTGATGTTTATGGCAAGCCTCATTTATTAAAAATCTTATCTCAAAATTATCGGTGGCGTCTAAAACCAGACCGGCGTCATTTACAAGCCCCTCGACGTTCGACGGATTGACGTCCGTTATAACCGGTTCCAGGGTAATTTCCGAGTTTACTTTGCTCAGGTGGTTGAATGCGGCGATGGCCTTTGGCAGGCTCTGCGCGGCGTCGTCCTCATTGTAGAGGATTTGCCGCTGAAGATTGGTAAGTTCCACATAATCCCGGTCCGCCATTCGTATGTAACCGACGCCGGCGCGGCACAGGTTGTTGGCCGCGACTGTTCCTAAAGCGCCCATTCCAATGATTGTCACCTTTGATTTAAGGAGCTTTTCCTGCCCTTCTTTGCCGATATGGCTAAAAACTGCCTGCCTCGCGTATCTTTCCATTCCGGATCCCTCCTGTCACAAACCCTCAGCGCAAATTTCCAATGCCATCAGGCAATGGTCAATATCCTCCTCAGAGTTAAAAAAATTAGGGCTTATACGAACGGTTCCGCCGCTTTCCAGCGTACCGATGCTGCGGTGCGCGTCGGACGCGCAATGCAAACCGCTGCGGACGGCGATATTAAATGCGGCGTCCATCATAAGCGCGGCGTCAGCGGCAGGGGTCTTGTCGATACGGATTGATACGACATTCCCTCTGTTTTGGATTGATCCAGGGCCTGCGATATTTACGCCGTCCATACTATTTATACCCTCAATCAAACGATTTGTAAGAACAGCTTCCCGCCGCTCGATCTGATCAATCCCGGTTTCAAGTATGAACCGTATCCCCGCGGCCAAACCCGCCAGCCCCGGAGTGTTAAGCGTGCCGCTCTCGAATTTCTCCGGCATTGATTCCGGTTGGGAAAGCGATTCTGAGGCGCTTCCCGTCCCCCCCTGCATGATAGTTTTAAGCTCCAGTCCGGGCCGGATGTACAGCCCCCCCGTTCCCTGAGGTCCAAACAGCCCCTTATGGCCTGGAAAAGCCAGCATGTCGGCCTGTATACTTTGCACGTCAATTGGCCTGGTTCCCGCAGATTGAGCGGCATCCACCAAAAACAGCACGCCATTACCACGGCAAAACGCGCCTATGGAGACAATATCGTTTACCGTTCCGGTCACATTGGATACATGAGCGCATACCACCAGCCTTGTATTTGGGCGCATGGCTTTTTCTATGCTGTTCGCATCCAGGCCGTTATGAGGATCAGTGGGTATCTTTGTGATCTCGACTCCGTTTTGTTCTGAATATTTGAGAGGGCGAGACACCGAATTATGCTCAAGTGAGCTTGTTATCACGTGGTCACCGGGTTTGACCGTTCCCTTGATCGCTATATTCAACGCGGCGGTCGTGTTGTTCGTAAAAACGATATTTTCGGGTGACTGCGCGTGGAACAGCCGGGCGCACAGCATTCTCGCTTCATCAATGACCCTCCCGGCAGACATGGACAGTTTATGCCCGGAGCGCCCTGGATTCCCGCATTCTTCGCGCATGACTTTATCTACAGCCGCATATACGCTTTCCGGTTTTGGGAAAGAGGTTGCGGCATTATCCAGATATACAAGTTTATTTTTCGTAGTCAAGCTCATGCCTGAGTCTATTCGTGTGATCATGGAAGGATCCTCATTAATTTAGCAAATTTTGCGGCAAGCGCTTGTAAACTGCTTGTGCAATTTACGTTATCGTCCCGCCGCCGATAACGATATCTCCGTCATAGAGTACTGCCGCCTGCCCTTTTGTTATCGCTTTCTGTGGGACGTCAAACTCGATTCGGAGGGTATCGGCGTCAATCTGCCATACTGTGGCGGGTTGTTCTTGCTGCTTATACCGTATTTTCGCGCGGACTTTTATAGGCGTATCAAGTTTATCAAACGGGATCAAATTTATGTCGCGCGCCGTCAGTGATTTGGAATAAAGTTCATCAGAGATCCCAACGACCACGGAATTGCTCTCAGCGTTTATCCCGCAGACATACAACGGCTCCGCTGCCGGCAGCCCCAACCCTTTCCGCTGTCCGATGGTATAGTGAACGATTCCTTTATGTTCGCCCCGATCGTTGCCACGCGCGTCAACAAACCGTCCCGGTTCGGAAGCCGTCCCGGTATAACGTTCGATAAAGCTCGCGTAGCCGCCGCCCGGCACGAAACAGATGTCCTGGCTGTCGCGTTTTTTAGAGTTGATAAAACCCGCGCTCCGCGCGATCTCGCGGACCTGTTTTTTTGTCATGCCGCCCAGCGGGAAAACGGAGCGCGAAAGCTGATCCTGCGTCATGGAATACAGCACATAGCTTTGATCTTTCTCGCCGTCAACGCCTTTTTTCAGTAAAAATCTTTCGCCGTCCTTCTCAACACGCGCATAATGTCCGGTAACTATGCAATCCATATCCAATTCTCGCGCCCGCCGTAAAAAATGCTTGAATTTGACAAATCGGTTGCAGTCAATACAAGGATTAGGCGTGCGACCGCCTTGATAGGCGCTGATGAAACGCTTGATCACTTCTTGAGTGAAAGATTGGGTAAAGTTGAAAACATAAAACGGGATGTCCAAGCGGGAAGCGACGGCGCGCGCGTCCTCGGCGTCAAACATCGAACAGCAGCCGTTTTCGCGAGGCATGCCAACATCCTCATTTGTATACAGTTTCATCATCGCGCCCATACAGCCGTATCCCTGTTCCCGCATCATAAAAGCGGCGACGGAACTGTCCACGCCGCCGCTCATGGCGATAAGCGCCTTTTTAAGAACGGGCATACCATCACCGCACTCACGGAACATAACCGGCCAAGTAATGTTTTTTCTATAACTGCCCCGTGGCGCGCAGGACGGCGTCAGCGATCAATGCCGAACCGAGGAAGGTTCCGATAAAGACGAATATGGCAACGACCGCCAGTTTCCATCCGCTTTCCTTCAGCGCCCCCATATCTTTGGCCAGCGAAAGGCCAGCGTAGGCCAGCACGGGCGTCGTCAGGGACATGAAGTTGACCTCGCTCACATACTTTACGATAGTCCCCGA